>NPIG01001042.1_pt1 | contig 16574 bp, 17 predicted proteins | sample 8637441 | NCBI WGS metagenome assembly NPIG01 (sample SAMN07420675, study PRJNA396082) | bioreactor metagenome | isolation source: sample BR6 brine-fed electro-methanogenic bioreactor BR | place: Japan: Kochi | collected 2016-06-14 | reverse complement strand
TCGGTCACCATGCGGACGTTGATCGCATAGGCCGGGTCGGCGCCGCCCACCAGGTCCTCGACGAAATAGTCGCGGCCCTTCATGTGCTCCAGCATGTCGGCATAAAGGTTGTCGAAGCCCTCCGGCGACATCGCGGCGTTGTTTTCCCACCAGATGGTGTTGACGACGCTGTCGGTCTTGACCACGTGCTTGTCCTTGGGCGACCGGCCGGTGAACTTGCCGGTGGTCACCAGGAACGCGCCCCCGTTGCCCAGCCTGCCCTCGCCGCGCTTCAGCGCGGCCTCGATCAGCGCCGGTTCCATGAGGTTGTAATAGACATTGCCCAGCCCCTCGATGCCCTGGTCTTCGAGGCGGAATTGCGGGTTGACCCGTCCAGATGTCATGCGTTCGTTCTCCTGTGGCGGCGCCTGGCGTCGCGTGTCGTTCTATCGCTGTGCGGGGCGATCACGGGCAAAATGGCCCGTTGCGGCGGGTCTTAGCACGCCGCTTCCGGCCGTGAACAGGACGCTTTGGCACAGTTAGCGCAACCACAGCGAAGTTTAGCGCAACCACCCCGCCGGGGCCCGCGCAACCTGCGGCAATTCAACCATGCTTAAGGAATTTTTGCTCCCATCGGGCGGTATTGTGCATGCGATTCGCACTTAAGGATTGATTCGCAACGCGAAAAAAGGGCAGAATGAAGGAAAAAACATGGCAGTCACGAGCAGATAGGCAGTCCAATGTCAAAGATCGCACTGGTTGATGATGACAGGAATATCCTGACATCCGTTTCCATGACCCTTGAGGCCGAGGGGTTCGAGGTGGAAACCTATAACGACGGGCAGCAGGCGCTTGACGCCTTCAACAAGAAACTGCCCGACATGGCCGTCCTCGATATCAAGATGCCGCGCATGGACGGCATGGACCTGTTGCAGCGGCTGCGGCAGAAGACCCAGATGCCGGTGATCTTCCTCACCTCCAAGGATGACGAGATCGACGAGGTTCTGGGCCTGCGCATGGGCGCCGACGATTACGTCAAGAAACCGTTTTCCCAACGTCTTCTGGTCGAACGCATCCGCGCGCTTCTGCGCCGGCAGGAGGCGGTCGAGGGCGACGCCACCGGCGTCAGCCCCGAGGCCAAGGTGATGGAGCGCGGCAATCTGCGCATGGATCCGCTGCGCCATTCGGTGACCTGGAAGGGCAAGGATGTCTCGCTCACCGTGACCGAATTCTTGCTGCTCCAGGCGCTGGCGCAGCGCCCCGGTTTCGTCAAGAGCCGCGATCAGCTGATGGACGTGGCCTATGACGACCAGGTCTATGTCGATGACCGCACCATCGACAGCCATATCAAACGCCTGCGCAAGAAGATGCGCAGCGCCGATCCGGAGTTCTCGGCGATCGAGACCCTCTATGGGATCGGCTACCGCTATAACGAGGAATAGGGCCCTTCCCGGGTCTTGGATATAACGAGCAGAGATGGCCCGCACCGGGCCGGGGCGAAAGGGTTGACGTGCGCGACACCAGCACCTCTCACTTGCATCACGACGGCGATGTCGTGCTGGGCGATGACTGGGTCGCCCCGCGCGAGACCATGGCCGAAGAGCTGCGCGCGAAACGCGACCGCCGCGGCTTCTTCTCGCTGCGCGGCTCGCCGCTGACCCGCAAGATCATCGTCTTCAACCTGATCGCCCTGATCATCCTGGTCGCCGGTCTGCTTTATCTCAACGCCTCGCGCGACAGCCTGGTGGCGCAGCGCGCCAGCGCGCTGGCCGGCGAGGCGCGGCTGGTGGCCAATGTGTTCGAGGCGCAGCTGCCCGCGCGCGGCCCGGTCAACCTGGCCACAGGCGACGGGGCCGAGGTGGCCGATACGCTTGCCGCGCTGACCCTGCGCGACGGTATCGAGGTCGTGGTCTTCGATCCCGCCAGCCAGGTCGTGGGCAAGGTGCTGGGCACCGGCGTCGGCCTGCCGCGCCCGGCCGTGGCACCCGAGGGCGCGCGCACCCTTATCAGTGACGGCCTCACCGCCCTGTGGACCGGCGCCGCCGCGCTGCTCTCGACGCCGCAGCAGGCCACAGCCCCCGCCGCGACCGAGGACCGGCTGCGTCCGCTTCTGGCCGCCGCTCTGGAGGGGGGAACCACCCAGGTTTCGGCCCTGCGCGACAAGACCGATGCCACCGAACTGGCGGCGGTCACGCCGATCCTGCAGGGCGGCCGCGTGGTTGGCGTCGTCGCCGTGGTCAGCCCGTCGGGCGAGATCGACGCATTGGTGCGCGGCGAACGCGAACGCGTGCTGCAGATGTTCATCATCGCGCTGCTGGTCTCGGTCGGGCTCAGCCTGGTGCTGGCCTCGACCATCGCCAACCCGCTGGCCGACCTGGCCGAGGCCGCCGAACTGGGCCGCGACCGCAACGCGCGCAAGATGAACCCGGGCCGGGTGCGCATCCCCGACCTGACCGCACGCCCCGACGAGATCGGCCGCCTCAGCCGCGCCCTGCGCGGCATGGTCACCGCGCTCTATCACCGGATCGACGGCAACGAACAATTCGCCGCGGACGTGGCGCATGAGATCAAGAATCCGCTGGCCAGCCTGCAATCGGCGGTCGGCACCCTGCGCATGGTCAAGCGCGAGGATCAGCGCGACAAGCTGCTCGACGTGATCGAACATGACGTGCGCCGCCTCGACCGCCTGGTCAGCGACATCTCCAACGCCTCGCGGCTGGACGCCGAACTGGTCAAGGAGGAACAGGAAAGCTTCGATCTGCTCACCATGCTGTCGAACCTCAACCAGTATCTGGGCGAGGATGCTCGCGCCAAGGGCATCGACTATATCACCGACCTGCCCGAGGACCCGATCACCATCCACGGGCTCGAGGCGCGGCTGGCGCAGGTCTTCGTCAACCTGATCACCAATGCGATCTCCTTCTGCGAAGAGGGCGACGCGATCCGCGTCTGGGCCCGCAAGCGGCAGAACCGGGTTCTGGTGGTGGTCGAGGATACCGGCCCCGGCATCCCCGAAGAGGCGCTTTCGAAGATCTTCAAACGGTTCTACTCGCAGCGCCCCGAGGAGCATTTCGGCAATAACTCCGGCCTTGGTCTGGCCATCTCCAAGCAGATCGTCGAGGCCCATGGCGGCGTGATCTGGGCCGAGAACATCCGCCCGACCGATATCGACGTCACCTCCGAACCGCTGGGCGCCCGTTTCGTCGTCGGCCTGCCGGTCTGACCCGTGGCACAGCCGGACGGCGCCCCGAAGGACGACCCCCCCGACCGGATCCTGCACGCCTCCTGCGTGGCGGTGGCCGGACGCGGGCTGCTGATTACCGGTGCTTCGGGGCGCGGCAAATCGGCGCTGGCGCTGCAGATGATGGCGCTGGGCGCCGCGCTGGTCAGCGACGACCGCGTCGCGCTCAGCCGCCGGGACGGCGCGGTCATCGCCGCCGCCCCGCCCGCCATCGCCGGGCTGATCGAGGCGCGCGGCCTGGGCCTGCTGCATGCCGCGCCCGCCGGGACGGTCCCGGTCTTCGCGCTGCTCGACCTCGACCGCGACGAACCCGACCGCCTGCCGCCCGCCCGCACGGTTGATCTGCTGGGACAGCCGGTGACCTTGCTTTGGCGCGTCGAGGCGCCACATTTCCCCGCAGCACTCGTTCAGTTTCTCAGAACCGGGAACAGAACCATATGACGGATAAACCCCATCCGGGCGCCGTGCGCCTCGTCCTGGTCACCGGCCCCTCCGGCGCCGGCCGCTCCACCGCGATCCACGCGCTCGAGGATCTGGGCTTCGAGGCCATCGACAACCTGCCGCTGCGGCTGGTGCCGCTGTTGCTGGATGGGCCGAAACCCGCCCGCCCGCTGGCGCTGGGCATCGACCCGCGCAACCGCGACTTCTCCACCGCCGGGCTGCTCGACCTGATCGAGCGGCTTTCGGCCCGGGTCGATATCGAGCCCACCACGCTCTATCTCGATTGCCGCGAAGAGGTGCTGATCCGCCGCTTCTCGGAAACCCGCCGGCGCCACCCGCTGGCCCCGGCCGAAAGCCCCGAGATCGGCATCCGCCGCGAACTGGGCCTGCTGGCGCCGGTGCGCGACCGGGCCGATCTGCTGATCGACACCTCCGACATCAACCCGCATCAGCTGCGCGCCGAGATCGAACGCTGGTTCGCCGCCGATGGCGATGCCCGCCTGGCCCTCACGGTGCAGAGCTTCTCCTACAAGCGCGGCCTGCCGCGCGGCATCGACATGGTGTTCGACTGCCGCTTCCTGGCCAATCCCTACTGGGTGCCGGAGCTGCGCGCCTATGACGGCCGCGACGCCCGCGTCGCCGCCCATGTCGCCGCCGACCCGCGGTTCCAGCCGTTCTTCGACCGCGTGCTCGACCTCACCCGGCTGCTGCTCCCGGCCTATAGCGAGGAAGGCAAATCGCATCTCTCGATCGCTTTCGGCTGCACCGGCGGCCAACATCGCTCGGTTGCGCTGGCTGAATCCCTGGCCAAGGCCCTTGCGGAAGACGGACGGCAGGTGTCAATTAGGCACCGCGAGCTGGACAGCCAGCACAACGGGTAAGGGGCCGGATGATCGGGATTGTGATCGTTGCACATGGCGGGCTGGCCAAGGAATACCTGGCCGCCGTGGAGCATGTGATCGGCCCGCAGCCGGGCCTGGTCGCGGTGTCGATCGAGCCCGATCATGACCGCGACGCCAAGCAGCGCGAGATCATCGCCGCCGCCGACTCGGTCGATACCGGCGACGGCGTCGTCATTGTCACCGATCTGTTCGGCGGCTCCCCCTCCAACCTCAGCCTGCGCGCCTGCGCCCCCACCGACCGCCGCATCCTCTACGGTGCAAACCTGCCGATGCTGATCAAACTGGCGAAAAGCCGCCATCTGCCGGTGGCCGACGCGGTGCGCAACGCCATGGAGGCGGGAAGGAAGTATATCAACAGCCGCAATATCGGCCCGAACCAAGCCTGACGGATGTAAATGACCCAACGAACACTGAAAATCGTCAACGAAAAGGGGTTGCACGCCCGCGCCTCGGCCAAACTGGTCGAGGTGGTCGAAGGCTTCGACGCTCAGGCCGAGGTGTCCCGCGACGGCATGAGCGCTTCGGGCGACAGTATCATGGGGCTTTTGATGTTGGCAGCGTCCAAGGGAACGACTATTGACGTCGAGACCTCTGGCCCGGATGCCGAGGCCCTGGCCGAGGCGCTCGAGGCGCTGGTGGCCGACAAATTCGGAGAGGATTACTGAGCGTCGCCGCGCACGCGCCGCGATGAACGGGAAATAGAAATTGGTCGATACCGCGCAAAACAGCAATTCGGGCCTGCCGGGCAATGCCGAACCGGCGGCCACCCAGGGCGAGGTCTATGACCGCCGCACGCTGACCTACGCCAATTCCTTCGACGATCGTGGGACCGCGCTCACCATCAAGGCCATCGAATGGATGACCGGCAAGCTGTCCATTCTGCGCATGGTCAACAAGTTCGAGAAGATGAACGCCGACTACCGCGGCCAGAAATTCTGGCGCGGTGCCCTCGACGTGATGGGGATCGACCTGCAGACCCCGGCCGAACAGCTTGCCAATATCCCTGGCGACGGGCCGGTGGTGGTGGTGGCCAACCATCCCCACGGCATGGTGGACGGCATGATCCTGGCCGACCTGATCGGCCGCGTGCGCCTCGATTACCGCATTCTGACCCGCTCGGTGCTCACCGGTCTGGACGAGGCGGCGACCTCCTTCATGATCCCGGTGCCCTTCCCGCATGACCCCGACGCCCAGCGCAAGATGGTCGAGATGCGCGGCAAGGCGATGAAGCATCTGGGTGCGGGCGGGGTGGTGGCGCTGTTTCCCTCCGGCGTGGTGATGTCCGCCGACAGCTGGTTCGGCCCGCCGGTCGAACGCGAATGGAACGTCTTCACTGCCAAGATGATCCGCAAATCCGGCGCCCGGGTGGTGCCGATCTATTTCCCGGGCCGCAATTCGCGCGCCTATCAGATCGCCTGCCAGGTCTCGCCGATCCTGCGTCAGGGCCTGCTGCTGCACGAGATCGTGCGCTCCTGCAACCGGCCGCAGGCGCCGGTGGTGGGTCAGCCGCTGACCGAGGACCAGATGGCGCGGCTGGAAACCGACCCGCGCGGCTTCATGGCCTGGCTGCGCGAGCATACGCTGGCGCTGGGCGAGAAGGGCTGAGGCGGCCAAAGCCCGGAATCGAGGCGCGCAGCGCCGCCGGGCANNCCGGGCAGCGCCCGACCGCCCGCAGGGCGGGCGCTTCTCTGACCGGCGCGCTCTGAACTCTTGCCCGATATTCCGGCAACCATAAAGTGACGCTCTCACAGCGAGGAAGCGCCCACCTGCGGACGGGCGCTGCCCGGCCCCCTGGCGCCGCGCCAACGAAAAAAGGGGCCCGCAGGCCCCTCTCCATTCCTTCTGCGTGCGCCTCAGCGCGTCGGCACCGGCACCTCGCCGCGATAATCGTAGAACCCCCGCTGGGTCTTGCGGCCCAGCCAGCCGGCCTCGACGTATTTCGTCAGCAGCGGGCAGGGCCGGTACTTGGTATCCGCCAGCCCGTCGTGCAGCACGTTCATGATCGCCAGGCAGGTATCCAGCCCGATGAAATCGGCCAGCTCGAGCGGCCCCATCGGGTGGTTCGCCCCCAGCCGCATCGACTGGTCGATCGACTGCACGTTGCCGACCCCCTCATAGAGCGTATAGACCGCCTCGTTGATCATCGGCATCAGGATGCGGTTGACGATGAAGCCGGGGAAATCCTCGGCGCTCGCCGCCGTCTTGCCCAGCCGCTCGACCACCGCCAGGCAGGCCTGATAGGTCGGCTGGTCGGTGGCGATGCCGCGGATCAGCTCGACCAGCTGCATCACCGGCACCGGGTTCATGAAATGGAACCCCATGAAGCGTTCGGGCCGGTCGGTGCGGCTGGCCAGCCGGGTGATCGAGATCGACGAGGTGTTCGAGGTCAGGATCGTGTTCGGCTTCAGATGCGGCTGCAGATCCTCGAAGATCGCCTGTTTCACGCTCTCGCGCTCGGTGGCGGCCTCGATCACCAGGTCGGTGGCGCCGATATCGGGCAGCGACAGCGTGGTGGTGATCCGTTTCAGCGTCGCCTGCACCGCCGCCTCGTCGATCTTGCCGCGCGCGGCCTGCCGGCTCAGGTTGCCCTCGATGGTCTCCATCGCCCGGGTCAGCGCGTCCTGGCTGACATCGGACAGCACCACCTCATATTCGGCCAGGGCCATAACATGGGCGATCCCGTTGCCCATCTGCCCCGCCCCGATCACACCGACTGATTGAATGCTCATGACCCTGCCTTTCGTCGCGTTCGCGGCGACCATACCGGCCCGCTTTGCACGGGCACAAGGGGCCGCGAACGTTTCATTTTTAATCAAATACGCCCATTAGCCGAATCGCAACGGAATTGCACCCAGACTGCCCTCTGCAATTGCCGAATGGGGGGCAGAATGAGCTTGCATCTGACGGGCGCCGGCGCGCTCGATGATCCGATTTGTCACTATCCTGGGTCAGAACTCGCGGTACGCGGTCCCTGCGCCCATCTTCATGAACCTTACCTGGCCTTCCTCGGCAGCAGCGAGACCTTCGGCCGCTTCGTCGCGGCACCGTTTCCGGCGCTGGTCGACCGCAAGCTGGGCCAGACCTGCGTCAACCTGGGCAGCATCAATGCCGGGCTCGACACCATGCTGGGCGATGCCGGGCTGATGCGTATCGCCGCCGGCGCCGAACTGGCGGTCGTGCAGTTGCCCGGGGTGCAGAACCTGAGCAACCGTTACTACCGGGTGCATCCGCGCCGCAACGACCGGTTCCTGGCCCCGACCCGGCGGCTCTCGGCGCTCTACCCCGAGGTCGACTTTACCGAGTTTCATTTCACCAAGCATTTGCTGACCACGCTCTACCGGCGTGCACCCGACCGGTTCACCGCCCTGCAGGACGAATTGCGCGCGGTCTGGATCGCGCGGATGCAGCGGCTGCTGGAGGCGCTCGGCGGTCGTGTCCTGCTGCTCTGGCTGCAATATGACGATGCCCGACCGCAGGGGGACGAACCCCTGGGCCCCGATCCCCTGCTGGTCACGCGCAGCATGATCGACCGGCTGAAACCGGAGGCGCGCGCGGTGATCGAGGTGCCGGTCACCCGCGCCGGGCATCTGGCCGGCGAGACCGGCAAGATGAGCTTCGGTCCGCTGCAGGCGCCGACCGCCGAGCATATGCTGGGACCCTCGATGCACCGCCGCATCGCCGCCCGCCTGGCCGAGGCGGTGACCGCCCGGCACTGACCGGCACAGCAAAAAGGCCCGCCAACCGGCGGGCCTTCGATGCCTTTGCGACGGGGGCAGGGCGGGCCGTGACCCGCCGAACCCGGCCGGGCTCAGCCCAGCTTTTCGGTCAGTTCCGGCACCGCCTGGAACAGGTCGGCGACCAGGCCGTAATCGGCGACCTGGAAGATCGGCGCCTCTTCGTCCTTGTTGATGGCGACGATGATCTTCGAATCCTTCATCCCCGCCAGGTGCTGGATCGCGCCGGAGATGCCCACCGCGATATACAGCTCGGGCGCGACCACCTTGCCGGTCTGACCCACCTGCCAGTCGTTCGGTGCATAGCCCGAATCGACCGCCGCGCGGCTCGCGCCGACGGCGGCGCCCAGCTTGTCGGCCAGCGCTTCGATCAGCTTGAAGTCATCCTCCGAACCAACGCCGCGGCCGCCCGAGACCACGATGCCCGCGCTGGTCAGCTCCGGACGGTCGCTCGCGGCCACCTTGTCCTCGACCCATTCGCTCAGGCCCGGGTTCTCGGCCCCGCCCACGGTCTCGACCGGCGCCGCGGCCTGTTCGCCGGCGGCGTCGAAGGTCGAGGTACGGAAGGTGATCACCTTCTTGGCGTCCTTCGACTTCACCGTCTGGATCGCGTTACCGGCATAGATCGGCCGCTCGAAGGTGTCGGCGTCGACCACGCCCGAAGCGTCCGAGATCACCATCACGTCGAGCAGCGCGGCAACCCGCGGCATCACGTTCTTGGCGTCGGTGGTTGCCGGCGCCACGATGTGGCTGTAATCGCCAGCCAGCGACACGATCAGCGCCGCGGTGGCCTCCGCCAGGCGATGGCCCAGCGCGGCATCCTCGGCGACCAGAACCTTGGCGACGCCGTCGATCTTGGCGGCAGCGGCGCCCGCATCGGCGGCCGAGGCCCCGGCGCAGAGCACGGTCACATCGCCCAGGGCCTTGGCGGCGCTGACCGCCTTGGCGGTGGCATCCAGCGCCAGCGCCCCATCGGTGACTTCAGCAAGCAGCAGAACGGCCATCACACCACCCCCTTCTCTTTCAGTTTCGCAACCAGCGTGTCGACATCCGGCACCATCTCGCCGGCCTGGCGCGCCTCCGGCTCGTCGGTCTTGACGATCTCCAGCCGCGGGCTGACGTCGACGCCGTAATCCTCGGCCGTCTTCTCATCCAGCGGCTTCTTCTTCGCCTTCATGATGTTGGGCAGCGAGGCATAGCGCGGCTCGTTCAGGCGCAAATCGACGGAGACGATGGCCGGCATCTTCACCTTGATGGTCTGCAGACCGCCGTCCACCTCGCGGGTGACCAGCGCGCTCTCGCCCTCGATCTTCACCTCGCTGGCAAAGGTCGCCTGCGACCAGCCCAGCAGCGCCGACAGCATTTGCCCGGTGGCGTTCATGTCGTTGTCGATCGCCTGCTTGCCCGCCAGAACGAGGCCGGGCTGCTCCTCTTCCACGACCTTGGCCAGGATCTTGGCCACCGCCAGCGGTTCGATATCGGTGTGCACGTCATCCGCCGCGACCACCAGGATCGCCCGGTCCGCCCCCATCGCCAGCGCCGTGCGAAGGGTCTCCTGCGCCTGCTTCACCCCGATCGAAACAACCACAACCTCCGAGGCCGTCCCGGCCTCCTTCAGACGGATCGCCTCTTCGACCGCGATCTCGTCGAACGGGTTCATCGACATCTTCACATTGGCAAGATCGACACCCGATCCGTCCGCCTTAACACGGACCTTCACGTTGTAGTCGATCACGCGCTTGACAGGCACCAGTACCTTCATAAGCGTGGGTCTCCTTGGTTGGTTGGCCCGGAAGTTAGGCCGGCTCAAAAGCTCCGCCATGTGTTAGCCGGTGGTGAAACCGGAAGACAGGGAAAAATCGACCTGTTAGCGCTCACCGACGCCGCGTTCGCGCGCTTGAATGGGTAAAAATTCTGACCAATACGCCCATACCGCGGCTCAGCGGTTGGCCCCCGGAACCCAGAGCACGTCGTCCATGCCGCCGTTGTTGGCCACCCGGGCGGCAACGAAGAACCAGTCGCTGAGCCGGTTGAGATAGCGCACCGCCTGATCGTTGACCGCCTCCTGCGCGGCCAGCGCCACCGCCGCCCGTTCGGCCCGGCGCGCCACCGTGCGGCAGACATGCAACTGCGCGGCCAGCGGCGTGCCGCCCGGCAGGATGAAGCTGCGCAGCGGTTCCAGCCCGGTATTCATCGCGTCGATCTCGATCTCCAGCCGCGACACCTGTTCGGCCGCCATGCGCAGCGGCGGATACTCGGCCTCGGCATCCTTTTCCATCTCCGGCCGGCACAGGTCGGCGCCCAGGTCGAACAGGTCGTTCTGGATCCGCGCCAGCGCCTCGTCCATATCCTCGTCCTCGATCTCGATCTCCAGCCGGGCCACGCCGACAAAGGCGTTGAGCTCGTCCACCGTGCCGTAGGCGTCGACGCGGTCGGCATATTTCGGCACCCGCGCCCCGTTGCCCAGCGCGGTATCGCCGGCGTCGCCCGTGCGGGTATAGATCTTGCTCAGGACCACCATGGGTCAGGCCGCCCCGCGCTGCTTGAGGTAGATGTACAACAGGATCAGCGCCACCGCGATCGCCTGCATCAGGATCCGCAGCCGCATCAGCTTGTTGCTGTACTTCTTGTTGAAGGCGCCGCCCTTGGCGAACCCGCCGATCCCCAGCATCAGCACCACCGCGACGGCCAGCACCGCCAAAACCACGATCACGAACAGCGGATCACCCATAATGCCCTCGCTTGGCTTCTTGTTACCTGCCGCTACCTAGCGGCAATCGGGCAAAAAGCGAAGCCTCATCCGCGGAATCGGTCAGATCCGGCTCACGATCCAGTCGATCGCCCGGTCCGGCAGCACCCGCCGGAGGTAACCCGACAGATAGGTCGGCACGGTGACATAGTAGCGCGCCCGCGGCCGCCGCGCCTCGAGCGCGCGAATCAGCTTCGCGGTCACCGCCTCGGGCGGCAGCTCGAAGCGGTCCTTGCCGGTCTCGCGATAGATCCGCGGCAACAGCTGCGCCTCGTACTCCGCCCGCTTGGCCGAATTTTCCCAGTCGATATAGCGCTCGAAATAGGCGATGCCCTTTTTGCGCAGCGGCGTGGTGATCGGCCCCGGCTCGATCAGTACCACGTCGATGCCGCTGCCGTTCAGCTCGATCCGCAGCGTATCCGCCCAGCCCTCCAGCGCATGTTTGGTCGCCGCATAGGCGCCGCGCCAGGGGATCGACACCAGCCCCAGCGACGAGGAACACTGCACGATCCGCCCGTACCCCTGCGCCCGCATCACCGGGATCACCCGCCGCGTCAGGTCGTGCCAGCCAAAGAAATTCGCCTCGAAGATCGCCCGCAGCCCGTCGCGCGGCAGATCCTCCACCGCCCCCGACAACTGGTGCCCGCCGTTGTTGAACAGCGCATCCAGCGTCCCGCCGGTGGCCTCCAGCACCTGCGCCAGCCCGGTCTCGATGCTGCTCGCGTCGGTATAGTCGATGCGCGGGCTGTCGAACCCCTGCGCCCGCAGCCGGTCGCAGTCTTTCTGCTGGCGACAGGCGGCGAACACCCGCCAGCCCCGCGCCCTGAGCCCCAGCGCCGCGTTCTGCCCGATGCCCGAGGAGCAGCCGGTAATCAGGATGGTGTTCTGCATCTCGCCCGCCTCACCTGCGCTTCCCCGTCGCGGCCCTGCCCCGCGCCCGGCACTGCCACAGCTATGCGGCGAAACCGGCCGTCGCGCAATGCGGCCTATCCTGCTTCTTCTCGTTTCAAATACGCATCCGTCCGCCGCCGGCGGCGAAACCGGCCGGGCGACCTCACTCCGCCTGCTTGCTGACCAGCGAGGCCGCGACCCAGCCGATCTGCCGCTCCGGCACCGTGCGCAACCGCAGCCAGCCGGTGCCCGATGTGCCCAGCACCTCGACCTTGTGGCCGATGCTCAGCCGGGCAACCACCGCATAGATCGTGCCCGGCCCGTCGCGCATGTTCACCCGCGTGCCGGTCACCTCGCGGATATCCGGCTCGGGCTCCGGCGGCGGGGCAGGGGCGGCGGCGGGCTCCGCTGCCGGCTCGGGCGCGGCATCGTGCAGCCCCGCCGCACCCTCTTCCAACGAGGTCAGCGCGATACCGCCGCCGCTCTCGCCCGGCCCGGGATAGAACACCAGCCCGCCGCCCAGCCCGCTGCGCAGTTGCGCCAGACGCTCCGCCCGTTCGGCCTGGCTGGCCTTCAGCGCGGCGATCCGGCTCTCCCTGCTGATCTCATCGGGGTCGGTCGCGCGCGGCTTGCGCGGCGCGATCACCGGGGCCTGCGGTTGCGGCGCGGGCGACGGCTTGACCGCCGCGACCTGCGGGTCCGGCTTCGGCGGGCGCAGCCCGCGCGGCACGAACTCCGGCCCGCCGGACAGCTCGTAGAACACCCAGGCCATGAACAGGAAAGAAACGATGATCAAACGCGGCACGCCACCTCCGTCGCGCAATTTAAGTCCGGCTTTCCGCCCGGAGGCGACTCCCCCGGACGGACTGCCACCATAGACGATCCACCGATTCGGCACAGCGGGAAGCCCGGCGCGGTTTTCCCCGCGGGATTGCCGCGGCCGCCTCCATCCATCCCCCGGCGAAATGCCACGCTCAAAGCGACAGCGGTTCGGCGCCCACCCGGCGCCGCCCGCGTGCCCCGGGTTCCTGTGGACAACCTCCGCTCAGGGGCTCACCCCGCCTTTACGCCCGCCGCGCACGGGCGTATCACAGCATCTATGAACGACCTGATCGACGACCCCAACATGCAGCCGCCGGGCGCCGGCGGCGAAACCGCCGAGCCGCTGCGCCGCGCGATTGGCGAGCGCTACCTCACCTATGCGCTCTCGACCATCATGCACCGGGCGCTGCCCGATGCGCGCGACGGGCTGAAGCCGGTGCACCGCCGCATCCTCTATGCCATGCGCCAGCTGCGGCTGTCCTCCGGCGGCGGCTTCCGCAAATCGGCCAAGATCTCCGGCGACGTGATGGGCAACTACCACCCGCACGGCGACGCCGCGATCTACGACGCGATGGCCCGCCTGGCGCAGGATTTCAACGTCCGCTACCCGCTGGTCGACGGCCAGGGCAACTTCGGCAACATCGACGGCGACAACCCCGCTGCCTCCCGCTACACCGAGGCGCGGATGACCGTGGTGGCCGAGGCGCTGCTCGACGGGCTGGACGAGGATGCGGTCGATTTCCGCGAGAATTACGACGGCACGCTGACCGAACCCGTGGTGCTGCCGGCGCAGTTTCCCAACCTTCTGGCCAATGGCGCCAGCGGCATCGCGGTGGGCATGGCCACCAACATCCCGCCGCATAATATCGCCGAGCTCTGCGACGCCTGCCTGCACCTGATCAAGACGCCGGATGCGCGCGACGACACGCTGCTGAACTACGTGCCGGGCCCCGATTTCCCCACCGGCGGCGTCATCGTCGAGCCGCCCGAGAACATCGCGCGCGCCTACCGCACCGGCCGCGGCTCGTTCCGGCTGCGCGCGAAATGGGAGGTCGAGGATCTGGGGCGCGGCACCTGGCAGATCGTCGTCACCGAGATCCCCTATCAGGTGCAGAAATCCAAGCTGATCGAAAAGATCGCCGAGCTGATCCAGACCAAGAAGATCCCGATCCTGGCCGACATCCGCGACGAATCGGCCGACGACATCCGCATGATCCTGGAACCGCGCTCCAAGAATGTGGATGCCGAGGTGCTGATGGGCATGCTGTTCCGCAACTCGGACCTCGAGGTGCGCTTCTCGCTCAACATGAACGTGCTGATCGACGGGGTGACGCCCAAGGTCTGCTCGATGAAAGAGGTGCTGCGCGCCTTCCTCGACCACCGGCAAGAGGTGCTGCTGCGCCGCTCCCGCCACCGTCTGGGCAAGATCGACCACCGGCTCGAGGTGCTCGAAGGCTTCATCGTCGCCTTTCTGAACCTCGACCGGGTGATCGACATCATCCGCTACGACGACGACCCCAAACCGGCGCTGATGCGCGAGGACTGGTCGAAACCCCATGTCCGCGCCACCTCGGAAAAGGATTACGTCAGCCCGGCGCCGGGCGAGGGCGAACTCAGCGAAACCCAGGTCGACGCCATCCTCAACATGCGCCTGCGCAGCCTGCGCCGGCTCGAGGAACTGGAACTGCTGCGCGAACAGTCCGAGCTGATGGAGGAACGCGCCCAGCTCGAGGACCTGCTCGAGGACGAGGCCCTGCAATGGGGCAAGATCGCCGAGCAGATCCGCGAGACCCGGCGCAGCTTCGGTCGCGACTATCCCGGCGGCGCCCGCCGCACCCGGCTGGAAGAGGCCGCCGAGGCCGAAGAGGTCCCGATCGAGGCGATGATCGACCGCGAACCGGTCACCGTGGTCTGCTCGCGCATGGGCTGGATCCGCGCCATGACTGGCCATATCGACCTCACCCGCGAGCTGAAGTTCCGCGACGGCGACGGCCCCCGCTTCATCTTCCACGCCGAGACCACCGACCGGCTGCTGGTGTTCGGCTCCAACGGCCGCTTCTACACCCTCTCGGCGGCGAACCTGCCCGGCGGGCGCGGCCTGGGCGAACCGCTGCGCCTGATGGTGGACCTGCCCAACGAGGCCGAGATCGTCGACATCTTCCCGCACAGGCCGGGGCGCAAGCTGCTGGTCGCCTCCAACGCCGGCAACGGCTTCATCGTGCCGGAAGAGGACGTGCTGGCCCAGACCCGCACCGGCAAGCAGGTGCTCAACGTCAAATCGGACGAGCGCGCCCAGCTCTGCAAACCGGTTCAGGGCGACCACGTCGCGGTGATCAGCCAGAACAGCCGCTTCCTGGTGTTCCCGGTCGCCGAACTGCCCGAGATGACCCGCGGCAAGGGGGTTCGGATCCAGAAATACAACCAGGCCCGCGGCAAACAGGGCGCGCTGGAGCTCGACGGCGGCCTCAGCGACATCACCACCTTCGACTGGGAGGCAGGGCTGCGCTGGCAGATGGGCGGCGGCAAGACCCGGCACGAACCCGACCTCACCGAATGGCTGGGCAAGCGCGCCGGCGTCGGCAAACGCCCGCCGCACGGCTTCCCGCGCGACAACAAGTTCTCCTAGCCCGCCCGTAGGGGAAGGGCCGGGAAGGGGTCGGCGCCAACGGGCCGGGCGCGCGCGGCATCGACCTGCCCCCCCGCCACATCGTCGCCCGCAAGGTCCCTGTCATCCCCGCGAAAGCGGGGATCTTCCATCTCGATCGCCCGCCCCCGATATGCCCCGCCCCGCAAACATTTGCACGCGACCCCGGGCTGGGCTATCTGCTCTGGGACTGACCCTGACCCGGAGCCGCCATGATCCGCCTTTTCGCCCTGCTCGCCGGACTGACCCTGCTGACCGCCTGCACCGCCCCGTCCCCCGACGACCCGCTCGAGGATCTCGGCGCCTTCCGTCTCGGCCACAACATCGTGGTCGCCCCGAAAATGCAGATGGGCCCGGTGTCGCGGAAGGCCACGCAAGAGGAATGGGTCGCCGCCCTCACCGATGCGGTGGCCGACCGCTTCGGGCGCTATGACGGCGACCAGCTCTATCATTTCGGCATCTCGGTCGAGGGCTACATGCTGGCCCCGCCGGGCATCCCGGTGGTCTACAACCCGAAATCGGCGCTGATCATCAACGTCACCATCTGGGACGATGCCGCCGCCAAGAAGCTGAACGAAAAAGTCGAACAGTTCACCATCTTCGAAACCCCCTCGGGGGGCTCGATGCTGGTCGGTTCGGGCTACGAGCGCAGCAAGGAGGAACAGATGCAGGGTCTGTCCCGCAACGCGGTCGCCCAGATCGAGAAATGGATGGTCGAAATGCACAAGGAACACGGCTGGTTCGACCCCCGCCCCGAGGGGGATCCGGCAGCCTCCGCCGCACCCGCGGCGACCGCCGTTCCGGCCAAGCCGGCGGCCGGCTGACCGGCACCGCCGCCGCGGCGCAGGAGATGCTTGATTTTCTGCGCCGAACCCAATATGTGCCGCGCGCAGTGGAAACCGGGTCGTTGGGACCCCACCAGTTCAAAAGGGCGCCTAAGACATGGCAAAGGAAAAGTTTGATCGCACGAAACCGCACGTGAACATCGGCACTGTTGGTCACGTTGACCACGGCAAGACGACGCTGACGGCGGCGATCACCAAGTATTTCGGTGACTTCAAGGCCTACGACCAGATCGACGGCGCCCCGGAAGAGAAAGCCCGCGGCATCACCATCTCGACCGCGCACGTGGAATACGAGACCGATGCGCGCCACTACGCCCACGTGGACT
>NPIG01001041.1_pt1 | contig 16588 bp, 12 predicted proteins | sample 8637441 | NCBI WGS metagenome assembly NPIG01 (sample SAMN07420675, study PRJNA396082) | bioreactor metagenome | isolation source: sample BR6 brine-fed electro-methanogenic bioreactor BR | place: Japan: Kochi | collected 2016-06-14 | reverse complement strand
GTCGACGAGGAATACACCGAACTGGCGCTGCGGGCGTTGCACGAGGCCTACGGCCTCGACGCCGAATGACGGGGGTGAAGAATTCGGGACCCGTTCCCGGCCGCTTGGCCGCCCTGTGGCGCCGGGGGACCGAATTCCTGGGCTCCGACATCGCCGTTCTCGGCGGTGCGATGTCCTGGGTGTCGGAGCGCAACCTGGTCGCCGCCCTGTCCAATGCCGGGGCGTTCGGCGTGTTGGCCTGCGGGTCGATGCCGCCGGACCTGCTGTCGCAGGAGATCGCGGCGACCAAGGCGCTGACCGACCGGCCGTTCGGGGTGAACCTTATCACCCTGCATCCGGAGCTGGACGCGCTGATCGACGTGTGCGTGGAACATGAGGTCGGCCACGTCGTCCTGGCCGGCGGCCTGCCGTCGTCGACGGCGATCCGGCGGATCAAGGATTCGGGCGCCAAGGTCATCTGTTTCGCGCCGGCGCTGGCGCTGGCCAAGCGGCTGATCCGCAGCGGCGTCGATGCGTTGGTGATCGAGGGATCCGAGGCCGGCGGCCATATCGGCCCCGTGGTGACCAATGTTTTGGTGCAGGAGATATTGCCCCACATCACCGAGGTGCCGATATTTGTGGCTGGAGGCATCGGGCGGGGCGAGACCATCGTGTCGTATCTCGACATGGGGGCGGCCGGATGCCAGTTGGGGACACGGTTCGTCTGTGCGACCGAATCGATCGCGCATCCCAACTTCAAACAGGCGTTCATCCGGGCCTCGGCCCGCGATGCGGTGCCGACGGTTCAGATGGACCCCCGCTTTCCGGTGATTCCGGTGCGGGCCTTGGTCAACAAGGGCACGCAGGCGTTCATGGAACGGCAGCGGGAACTGATCGCCCTGGTCGACCGGGGAGAACTGGATCAGAAGACGGCCCAGCTTGAGATCGAGCATTTCTGGGCCGGAGCCCTGCGTCGGGCGGTGATCGACGGCGACATCGAGAACGGTTCGATGATGGCGGGGCAGAGTGTCGGGATGGTGACGCGCGAGCAGCCCGTCGCCGAGATTCTCGACGAGTTGATGGCGCAGGCCGAGGGCCTCCTCGAACTCAGGGAGACGGCCGGCGCGGCTTGAGTTGACGACGAACACCCGGATTGCCGAAGCGGGGAACTGTGGACGACAGATTGGGCCTGACGACGGAAAAGGTCATACCGGCAACGCCGTTGGCGCCGCCGCATCGCCCCGATTCACCCCGCACCGGCCCGGATAAAACCGCATCCACTCAGAACGGGATCTGACCATGGCAAAGGCCGGATCCAAGATGACGCCACGTCAGTTGCTGGCGCGTGTCCGCGATATCATGGCGGGCACTGGCACGGCCCAGAAGCGCCTGGACCGGATCGTCAGCCAGATCGCCGTCGGCCTGAATGCGGAGGTGAGCTCGGTCTACATCCGGCGCGCCGGCGACCTGTTGGAACTGTTCGCCACCCAGGGCCTGAAGAAAACGGCGGTGCATCACACCCGGCTGCGGGTCGGCGAGGGCCTGGTCGGCGTGATCGCGGCGCGAGCCCGGCCGTTGGCGCTGTCCGATGCCCAGCACCATCCCAACTTCGTGTTCCGGCCGGAAACCGGCGAAGAGGTCTACCACTCCCTCATGGGCGTGCCGATCCTGCGTGGCGGTCGGGTGCTCGGCGTTCTCGTCGTCCAGAACAAGACCCTGCGGCGTTATGTCGCCGAAGAGGTCGAGACCCTGCAGACCGTGGCCATGGTCCTGGCCGAGATGGTTGCCGGCGGCGAGTTGATCGCCGGCGATGAGCTTCTGCCTGCCGACGGCATTGCGGTCGCACCTTTGCAGATCGCGGCGACCAAGCTCCATTCGGGGTTGGGGATGGGGACGGCTGTTCTCAACCGGCCCCATGCCCATGTCGAGCGCATCGTCGCCGAAAACCTCGAGGAAGAGCACGAGCGCGTACGCTTGGCCGTCGCGGAAATGCACGGCGCCCTCGACGCGATGCTGGACGACGAATCCCTGGTCAACGATTCTGAGCACCGCAGCATCCTCGAAAGCTATCGCATGATCGCCGAGGATGCGGGGTGGTTGGGCCGCATCGGCGAGGCCATCGATGGCGGTCTGACGGCGGAAGCCGCTGTCATGAAGGTCCAGAACGACATCAGGGCCCGGCTCAGCCGCGTCTCCGACCGCTATCTGCGCGAACGCGTCTATGACATGGACGATCTCGCCGAGCGGCTGCTCAAGCACCTGATCGGCGAGACGGAAGTCGATTCCGACGGATCGAAGGCGGAGAACATCGTTCTCTTCGCCCGCAACCTCGGCCCGGCCCAGCTGCTCGAGTTCGACCGCACGCGCCTTCGGGCCGTGGTTCTCGAGGAAGGATCGCTGACCGCCCATGTCGCGATCATCGCCCGCGCCCTCGATATTCCCATGGTCGGACAGGCCAAGGGGGTCATGGCGCGGGTCGAGGACGGCGATCCGGTCATCGTCGATGCCGACCACGGCAGCGTCTTCATCCGCCCCGGCGAGAACGTCCGCCAGTCGTTCCAGGAAAGCCTGGCGGAGCGCGCCCGCCAGAAGGAGCGGTTCGCGGCCCTGCGCGATCTTCCGGCTCTGACCCGCGATGGCATCCGGATCAGCATGAACATCAATGCCGGCGTACGGATCGACATGCCGCAGCTGGATGACACGGGGGCCGACGGCGTCGGCCTCTACCGCACCGAAATCCCTTTCATGGTGCGCTCGGAATTCCCCGACGTGCCGACCCAGGAAAACCTGTACCGCGATGTCCTCGAGCAGGCGGGGGACCGGCCGGTCGTTTTCCGGACCGTCGATATCGGAGGCGACAAGATCCTGCCCTATTGGGAGAACTCGCCGGGGGACAACCCCGCCATGGGCTGGCGGGCCATTCGGATCTGTCTCGACCGACCTGCCATTCTCCGGCACCAGGCGCGGGCCCTGATCCGGGCCGCCGCCGGGCGCGACTTGAAGCTGATGTTCCCGATGATTGCCGAGGTGGCGGAATTGGACGCGGCGCGCCGTCTCCTCGACATGGAGCTGGACCGGGCCCGCAAATCCGGGCGCGAGATGCCGAGCACACTGTCGATCGGGGCGATGCTTGAAGTTCCCTCGCTGCTGTTCCAGATGCCGGCGCTTCTCAAGCGCGTGGACTTCCTGTCCATCGGCAGCAACGACCTCTTCCAGTTCCTCTTCGCCAGCGACCGGGGCAACGCAAGGTTGTCGGAGCGCTACGATACGATGTCGCCGGCGACGCTCAAGGTGCTGATCTCGATCATCGATCAGTGCCGGGAGGCCGAAGTGGCGGTCAGCCTGTGCGGCGAGATGGCCGGCAATCCCTTGGATGCCATGGCGTTGGTCGGCCTTGGGATGCGCAGTTTGTCGATGAATCCGTCCTCGGTCGGTCCGGTCAAGGCGATGATCCGCAGCCTCGATGCGACTCGACTCCGCCAGTATATGGAGTCCCTGATCGCGCTTCCCGATCACAGCGTGCGCGAAAAGTTGCGCCAGTTCGCCCGTGATCATGGAGTGATGATTTAAGAAACATCGGTTTAATGCTTGAAATTTCTAGCTGTTCCGTCAGAATGGCCGAATCGAATAATAGGGTTTTCGGTCGATCTCCGGCCATCCCGAAACCCATCTGCAGGGAGACTTCGTTGGGGGTGGTGTGAGCGGTAAGTGAAGCGCCGTTCACGCACGGGAAAAAAACATACCGGGAACGGGGAACGGTTGAATCCTTCCTCGGCGGCAGAGATGATGAACGCTGAGATTGGCCATAAATTCGAGCCCGCGGTTGGGGCCCTGCTGCGCGCATCAAGGTTGCGCTGCGGCGAGGATCTTCGCGATGTCGCGGCATTGCTCAGGATCCGTCACGTCTACTTGGAAGCTATCGAGGAAGGCCGCTACGAGGACCTGCCGGGCGTGACTTACGCGGTCGGATTCGTCAGGACCTATGCCGAGCATCTGGGGCTCGATGCGGAAGAAGTTGTCCGTCGATTCAAGGCGGAAAGCGAGAATCTTGAGCGGCGGACCGAACTTGTCTTTCCGTCGCCCATCGCCGAACGCGGAACCCCGGGTGCGGCGATCATCTTCATCGGCGTCCTGGTCGCGGCTCTCGCATATGGGGCCTGGTACATCGGGACCTCTGAGGATTCCGTTTTCGACGAGCTGGTGACGCCGCTGCCGGATCGCCTCGCGGCATTGCTGCCGGGCGATGCCGAACAGCCGGCGCAGCCGGACCAGGGGCCGAGCACGGCCGAGGCCGCACCGCAAACGGATTTCAGCGCGCCGCAAACCACACCTGCCGAGACCGGCTCGTTGGGAAGTCCGCCGCCGCAGCAGGCCGACGCCGTCGAAGAAGTGCAACCTGAGGCTGTCGCTGACGAGACCGCCCAGCCGGAAACGCCGGTCGCTACGGCGCCGACGGCGCCTGTTGCCGAAACCGGGGCTGCACCGGCAGTCATCGTCCCGCAAACGCCGGCCCCGGGAACGGATCAGGGCACGGTGACGGCACCTGCCGAACGGGAAGCGCCCGTGGCCGCGGCCACGCCGGAACCGGTTCCCCAGACCCCCCCGCAAACCGGGACGCAGACTCCGTCTGCGGCCGGGACCCCGGCACCGGATGCCGCGGCGGTTCCGGAAGTTCCGGCCGCTCCGTCCGCCGCCGAGCAGCCCCAATCGCCAGAGGCGCCGGCCGAGTCCCAACCGGCCGAGATCGCGGTTCCTGTCCGGACCACGGAGCCGGTTCCCGCGGCGGCCGATATCCCGCAGCCTTCGGAACCGGTCCAGGTGCCTGCCGCCGTCGCAGCCCCGGCTCAACTGTCCGAAGCGCCCGCATCCGTACCCGCCGCTCCGGCGGCAGCCGAACCGGAGCCGCAAGTTCCGGCCGCAGCGCAGGTGGAACCGGCACCGGCGAACGAGCCGCAGCCCGCAGAGGCTCCGGCAACGACTCCGACCGTGAGCGGCGATTTGGACGAACAGAATGCAGCGGTACTGCCGACGCCCGCCGACGTTCCGGTCGCTCCTGGCGTTGGCTCCACTGAAACGGCGGCCGAGCAGGTCGCCGCCATTCCCGAGGCCCCGGTTGCGGCGGCCGTGACCGAAGCTCCGGCGGCTGCGGCGGCAGCCGGAGGGGCACGCATCGAGGTGCGGGCTCTGTCGGACAGTTGGATCCAGATCCGTGACGGTGTCGCACGGCGGCTTCTGGTGACACGGCTGTTGCGGGCGGGCGATACCTACGTCGTTCCCGACCAGCCCGGCTTGACCCTGCTGACCGGTAACGCGGGGGCGCTCGAGATCCTTGTCGACGGTGAAGCGGTGAAGCCCATCGGCGAAGAAGGGGCCGTCCGCCGGAACGTCGTTCTCGATGCCGGGCGGTTGCTGGCCGGAACGGCCGTGGTCGATTGATCCTCTCCGGGATAAAATCCATATCTTGCAGCGAACGCCGCGAAAACCCGGTTCCCATCTTCTTCGTTGACCGGCGGGGCGCGGATGCGGCAATAAGCTGCAAGCGCCGATGAAATCGCGACTTTCAATTCGAAACGCCAAAAGGTTTTTGACCCGATGAGTGCCCTTGTTCGCCGAAACAGCGTTGCCGTCAGGGTGGGCAGAGTGGTTATCGGCGGCGATGCGCCGATCGTCGTCCAGTCGATGACCAACACCGACACGGCCGATGCCGAGGGCACGGCGGCGCAGGTCGCGGCCCTGGCCCGGGCCGGGTCGGAAATCGTCAGGGTTACCGTCGACCGTCCGGAAGCCGCGGCCGCGGTGCCGCGAATTCGCGAGATCCTCGATCGCATGGGGGTCGATGTCCCGCTGGTCGGCGACTTCCACTATGTCGGTCACAAGCTGCTGGCCGATTACCCGGCCTGCGCCGAGGCTCTGGCCAAATACCGGATCAATCCCGGCAATGTCGGGTTCCGCGAGAAGCGGGACCGCCAGTTCTCGGAGATGATCGAGACTGCCCTCGAATACGACCGGCCGGTCCGCATCGGCGTCAACTGGGGCAGCCTCGATCAGGAACTCCTGACCCGGCTGATGGACGACAACGCCAAGGCGCAGCATCCCGTGCCGGCCGAGGCCGTGATGCAGGAAGCCCTGGTCGTTTCGGCGCTGGAGAGCGCCGCGCGGGCCGAGGAACTGGGATTGGGCCGCGACCATATCGTGCTGTCCTGCAAGGTCAGCGATGTCCAGAGCCTGATCTCGGTGTATCGCAGCCTTGCCGCGCGTGGCGATTATGCCCTGCATCTCGGCTTGACCGAGGCGGGCATGGGATCGAAGGGCATCGTCGCCTCGACGGCGGCCTTGTCCGTGCTGCTGCAGGAAGGCATCGGCGATACCATCCGGGTATCGCTGACGCCGCAACCCGGTGGGGATCGTACCGAGGAGGTGATCGTCGCACAGCAGATCCTGCAGACGATGGGGTTCCGCTCGTTCTCGCCGTTGGTGACGTCCTGTCCCGGCTGCGGACGGACCACCAGTACGGTCTTCCAGGAACTCGCCGACAGGATCCAGGGTTACGTGCGCAAACGGATGCCGGAATGGCGACAGGCCTATCCCGGTGTCGAGACCCTCAACCTCGCCGTCATGGGCTGCATCGTCAACGGCCCCGGCGAAAGCAAGCATGCAGACATCGGCATCAGCCTGCCCGGCACCGGCGAGGAACCGGCGGCACCGGTCTTCATCGATGGGCGCAAGGCGATGACCCTCCGCGGCCCGCGTATCGCGCAGGAATTCCAGGAAATCGTCGAGAACTACGTCAAGCAAAGGTTCGGGAGCGCCAAGGACGGCGGCGCGCCGGCCTCGCGGTAATACGGACCAGGAAAAACCATGGCCTCACTCAAGCCGGTTCGCGGCACCCACGATCTCTTCTTCGATGACATCGTCCGTCATCGTCATGTCGAGCGCACGGCGTTCGAGGTCGCCGGCCGCTACGGCTATTCCGAGATCGCGACCCCCATTTTCGAGTTCACCGAAGTTTTCGCCCGTACCCTGGGCGACACCTCCGACATCGTGACCAAGGAGATGTACACCTTCGAGGACAAGGGGCGCGAACGGATCACCCTGCGGCCGGAAGGAACGGCCGGTGTCGCGCGGGCTTTCATTTCGGGGGGCATGGCGCAAAGCCTGCCGCTCAAGTTCTTCTACCGCGGCCCCATGTTTCGCTATGAGCGGCCGCAGAAGGGCCGCCAGCGGCAGTTCCACCAGATCGGTGTCGAACTGCTCGGCGTCGCCACCCCGCTGGCCGACATCGAGGTCATTGCCCTCGGCGCTCAGATCCTCGACGAACTCGGCTTGAGCGGCCGCGTGATCTGCGAGTTGAACAGCCTCGGCGATACCGAAAGCCGTAGCGCCTACCGCGAGAAGCTGGTCGCCTATCTGCAGGATTACCGGTCTTCGCTGTCCGAGGACAGCCGCGAGCGGCTGGAACGCAACCCGCTGCGAATCCTCGATTCCAAGGACGAGCGGGACAGGGAAATCATCGCCGGCGCTCCCCTCATGTCGGACAGCCTGAACGACGAGTCCCGGCGCTTTTTCGATGAACTCCTGCAGGGTCTGGAACTTGCGGGCGTGCCCTACAAAATCAACCCGCGCTTGGTCCGGGGGCTGGACTACTACTGCCACACCGCCTTCGAATTCACCACCGACGCCCTGGGCGCCCAGGGAACGGTACTCGCCGGCGGCCGCTACGACGGCCTCATCAAGCAGATGGGCGGGCCGGAAACGCCGGGCATCGGTTGGGCGGCCGGGGTCGAGCGGCTTTCCATGCTGGTCGAGAACGTGGCCGAACCGGCGCGGCCGATCGCGGTCATTCCGATCGGGGCCGAGGCCGCCGGGCCGGCATTGGAAATCACGCAGAATTTGCGCCGGGCCGGGTTCGCCGTAGACCTCGGTTATTCCGGCAACCCCGGGAAACGGATGAAACGGGCGAATGCGTTGAAAGCCCGCGCCGCCGTTCTGATCGGCGAGGACGAACTCGCGCGCAAGGCCGCCACCGTCCGTGACATGGACTCGGGCGAGCAGGCCGAGGTACCTCTGGCGTCTCTGGAGAATCACCTCGGCCGCTTCCGTTAGGAGGCGTATGGCCGAGCCCTCTCCCTCCCCCAAGCGGCTCCTTGTCGTCGGTGTCAATCACCGGACCGGCTCTCTCGCGCTGCGCGACCGTCTGTTCGTCGAGGATTCGATGATGGCGGACTTCATCGAACGGCTGCGTACCGCCGGCATCGACGAGGCCGTCGTGCTCTCGACCTGCGACCGCATCGAGGTCCAGGCCGCCTGTTCCGGGAGGGAGACGGGAACCGCGGCCATCGCCGCGGCCCTGGCCGCGCATGCCGATGTGGACGAGAAGGAACTGGCCGGGGCGCTCTACGTGCACTGTGACCGGGATGCGGTTCGCCATCTGTTTTCGGTGACGGCGTCCCTGGACAGTCAGGTCGTCGGCGAGCCCCAGGTATTCGGCCAGGTCAAGGCCGGATACCAGTTGGCGCGCGATGCCGGCATGACTTCTGCTTTCCTGGAGCCGGTTTTCCAGGCGGCCTTCGCTGCTGGCAAGAGGGTCCGAACCGAAACCGGAATCGGTGAGCGTCCCGTCTCGATCGCCGCTGCCGCGGTCGAATTGGCCCGCGATCTGCACGGTGATCTGGGACGCTGTGGCGGTCTCGTGATCGGGGCCGGCGAGATGGGCGAACTGATCGCCCGCGATCTGGTGGCCGGCGGGCTTCATGCCCTGACCGCGATCCATCCCCTGGAATCGCGTGCGCGTTCGGTGGCGCGGACCCTCGATTGCCACGTCGGCGACTTTGCCGAGATGAGCCGCTTGATGGCCGAGGCCGATATCGTGATCGCGGCCCTGGGCCGGCGGGACTACGCCGTGACCGCCGACATGGTGACGGCCGCCCTGCGCCAGCGCCGGCGCAGGCCGGTTTTTCTGGTCGACTCGGCGGTGCCGGGGGATGTCGAGCCGGCGGTCAACCGCCTGGATGGCGCGTTCCTTTACGACCTCGGCGATCTCGAGCGGGTGGCCCTGGAAGGCCGAGCCAACCGCGAGGCCGAATCGCGCAAGGCATGGGAAATCGTCGACGCCGAGGTCGCGGCCTATCTGCATGGCCGCGCCGAACGGGCCGCGATACCGGCCCTGAGCCGCCTGCGCGGTCATTTCGAGGACTTGCGCCTGCAGGCCCTGCAGGATGCCGGCGGCGATGCCGAAAGGGCGACGCGGCTGCTGATCAATCGTCTGCTGCACGGGCCGTCACGGGCCATGCGGACGATCGCCGCCCGCGCGACGCACGCCGATGGGGATGCCGGCGGATTGGAGGATGCCGAACGGACGCTCAACCGCCTGTTCGGTCTCGACGAGGATGGCGGAGATGCCGCGGCCGGGGATATAGTGCCGCCACCGGATCCGGGGAACGAGAAAGGATAGCAAGAGGTGAGTCTCGACGAAAAGCTCGACCGCGTTGTCGCCCGTTACGACGAACTGGGAAGCTATCTGGCTAATCCGACGGCTCCCGGATCGGGCGAGTTCGTTCGCATGTCCAGGGAATACTCGGAGCTGACACCCGTCGTCGAAGCCATCGCCGAGGTCCGTGCCACGCGCCAGGAACTGGAGGATCTCCAGGCGATGATCTCGGATGCCGGATCGGACGCCGAGATGCGCGAGCTGGTGGAAGCGGAATACGAAGAACTCCGCGAACGTCTGCCCGAACTGGAGCAGAAGCTGCAGCTTCTCCTGCTGCCGAAGGACGAGGCCGATTCGAAGAACGCGATTCTCGAGATCCGGGCCGGAACCGGCGGTGAGGAGGCGGCGCTGTTCGCGGCCGATCTGTTCCGCATGTATCAGCGCTACGCCGAAGAGCACCGCTGGAAGCTGGAACTCATCCATCTCAACGAAACCGGGATCGGCGGCTACAAGGAGGCCGTTGCATCGGTGTCGGGGAGTGACGTCTTTGCCCGCCTGAAGTTCGAATCCGGGGTGCACCGGGTCCAGCGGGTGCCGGAAACCGAGTCCGGCGGCCGCATCCACACCTCGGCGGCGACCGTCGCGGTCCTGCCCGAGGCCGAGGAGGTGGATGTGCAGATCGAAGAAAAAGATCTGCGAATCGACGTGTTCCGGGCCAGCGGGCCGGGCGGGCAATCGGTCAACACGACCGACAGCGCGGTGCGGATCACCCACCTTCCGACCGGCATCGTCGTCTCGCAGCAGGACGAGAAGTCCCAGCACAAGAACAAGGCCAAGGCCATGCGGGTGCTGCGGGCAAGGCTGTACGAGCACGAACGCAGCATCGTCGATGCCGAGCGCTCGGCCGCGCGGCGCAGCCAGGTCGGTTCGGGCGACCGTTCCGAGCGCATCCGGACCTACAATTTCCCGCAGGGCCGGGTGACCGATCACCGCATCAACCTGACCCTGCACAAGCTGGACCGGGTGATGGATGGCGACCTTGACGAGATCATCGATGCGCTGACCGCCGAGGACCAGGCCGCACGGTTGGCCGAAGTCGAGTGACGACGCCTGCCACATTCCGCGAACTCCTTGCCGACACCGCGCGGCGCCTTGCCGATGCCGGTATCGAGACCGCGCGCCTCGACGCCCGGCTGCTGATCGGTCACGTCACCGGTCTCGATGCGGCGGCCCTGCTGGCCCGTCGCGATGACGCCGTGGCCCCGGCGATTGCCCAACAGTTGACACCTCTGGTGGCGCGCCGGACCGCGCGGGAACCGATGGCGCATATCCTGGGCGAGCGCGAATTCTGGAGCCTGCCCTTCCGCGTCACCGCCGATACCCTTGTTCCGCGCCCGGACACGGAGACGCTCGTTCAGGCCGTCCTGGAGGGGTGCCCGGCGGCGCACCGGGGCAGGGGCAGGGGCCCGACGGTGTTGGACCTGGGCACCGGGACGGGCTGTATCCTTTTGGCTCTGTTGTCCGAATGGCCGGGCGCCACCGGCATCGGTGTCGATATCAGCGAAGGTGCCGTTGCCGTCGCCCGCGACAATGCGCACCGACTCGGTTTGGCGGACAGGGCACGGTTCCTGGTCAGCGACTGGGGACAGGGGCTCGACACCCGATTCGACCTGATCGTGTCCAACCCGCCCTATATCCGTCGCGCCGAGATTGCCGACCTGGAACCGGAGGTGGCGCGCTTCGAACCCCGGGCTGCGCTTTCCGGTGGTGACGACGGTCTCGATGCCTATCGGTCCCTGGCCGGATGCCTTGCCGGCTTGATGGCGCCGAAAGCAGCGGCTTTCCTGGAGATCGGCTGGGATCAGGAAGACGAGGTGACGGCAATTCTGCGGCAGGCCGGCTTGGAGGTGTTCGCAACGCATTGCGACCTTGCCGGGAGGCCCCGCTGTTTGGTCGCCAGAGAGTCATCATTGTGAAGCTGTTGAAAAAAAAGAGTTGGATTACGGCCAAAAGGCGACTACGTTGACCGCGCAGGTGGCCTTTGGCCCCGCGGGTTTGCGCCGGTGAGCGCCTAAACAACCCTACTCCTTTTCGCAGAAGCCGAGATACTTTCGGTGAAAGGCCTTGCAGGCTGCACGGGCCGCATGTGATTCGGATAATCGTTTCGCAGCCACAAATAAATACGGGTGTCATGAAACACACGACAGGTCCCAGACGGGGACGCCCTCGCGGCAACGGTAAACGCTTTTCTTCGGGAAAGAATCAGACCTTCGAAAGCTCCGGTCCGGAAGTGAAAATCCGGGGAACGGCGCAGCAGGTTCACGAGAAGTACCTGTCTTTGGCGCGTGATGCGCTTTCCGCCGGTGACCGGATTACCGCGGAAGGGTACTTCCAGTTCGCGGATCACTATTTCCGTATCGTCAGTGCGGCGAACGGCAACGGTCAGGCCCGCCAGGATCGGAACAATCATATTCCGCCGCCGCCGGATTCTTCCGCGGGGCAGATTGTCGTCGACGAGGGCGATGCTGGCGACTCAGATTCCGGATCGGACGAACCGGCGGAATCGGCAGATGCGGCGGAACAGCCGGCTGTCGAAGCCGAAGCCCAGGGCGAATCCCAGCCGAAACAGCGCCCCGCCGGCGAGCGGCTTCGCCGCAGGTCCAGGCCGGCGGCCCCGCAGGAGAACGCCGAAGCCCCGGTGCCGGACATGTTCGCCGCCGAGGTTCAGGGTGCCGAACCGGCTGCCCAGGCCGAGGAGTTGGCGCAGGCACTGTCCCGTGCCGATGCCCCGGCATCGGGCGACGACGGTGCCGAAGCCGAAGAGGCTCCGAAGCGCCGCCGGCGTTCGCCTCTTGGCATCGCCCGCAAGCGGCCCGCCAGCCGCACGCGGAAGACCGCCGAGGCCGATGCGCCCAAGGCCGAAGAGGCGATGGGCGATGATTCCGGCGTCGTGAAGACGGTGCGCCGCGGCACCCGCAAGGCGGCCACGAAGGCCCCGGACACGGCGGCCGAGAACGTTTGATGCGAAGGGGAGGGCAACCTCCCCTTTTCATTTCCGCCCGGTTCTTCAGTCGAGAATTTCGAGGGTATCCCCGACGGCGATCCGTCCGCCGGTTTCCACCTGCGCATACACCCCCATGTCGGCGTGGCCGTAGCCGCGCATCAATGCCTTGGGGATATTCATGTCGCGCTCGGCGGTCGTCGGATTGACGTCGGTGGCCGCGCACCGCTTGATCCGTTTGACCGCTCGCAGCCGGGTCCCACCGACAGCGATACTCTTATCGATCCATCCGAACTCGGCCCAGGGATCGAGGCCCTCGACATAGAGGTTGGCCCGGAACCGCAACGGGTCGATTTCCTTGCCGACGATGCGCTGCAGATCGCGCACGCTGGCCAGGTTGATGATCGACAGCACCTTCTGCGGCACGTCCGAGAACATGTGATCCGGTGCCGACACCAGCTTCGGCTTGCCGAGCGCCTCGCGCTTCATGAAGGCCGCGAAGAAGTCCTCGATCACGGCGCGGCCGATGGGAGTTGTGATGATCCCCCGCGCCACCCTTTTTCCGTTGCGCAGGATCTCCAGCGATCCGTCTGCCTCGTCGTAACGGGTGGTCAGCATGGCCAGGCGCTCATTGCGCTGGAGCATCAGGAAGTTCGTCTTCGGCAGCCATTCCGGCTTCATGGGGTCGAAGGGCGCACCCGACACCGTCAGCGCAAATCGCCGGTCGGCCGAAATCGGTTGACCTTCGACGAGGTCGGTTTCGTCCAGATCCTGGGCGCTCAGTCCCTTGACCGGGTAGCGGCAGATGCGTGCGATGGTGATCGACATGGGCGCACCTTCGTCCCACGGCGTGCCGGAGTCAACGGATTCGGGAAACGCCGTCCGTTCATTCCCATATGACGGAAAGCAACCGACCGAACGGAGAGTCCCATGATCCGTCGACCCCGCCGTTTGATCACATTCGTTTCCCTCAGCCCTCCGATTGGCGGCGCCCTTATGGCGCTCTTTGCCCTTGTCCTCATTGCGGTCCGGCCCGCCGCCGCGCAACTCGTGGACCTCGAACTGGTGCTCGCGGCCGACGGCTCCGGCTCCATCGACGAGGACGAGTTCCGTTTCCAGCGCGAGGGCTATGCCGCCGCGATCACCAGCGAGGCCGTGCTGCGGTCCATTCAGGCCGGACGCCAGGGGGCAATCGCGCTCGCCTTCGTCGAATGGGCGGCTCCCGACAGCGTCCATACCGTCGTCGATTGGCAGGTGATCCGCACCGCCGAGGACGCCGCCGCCTTCGCCGCCCAGCTGCTGGCCGCGCCGCGTGTCGCCTGGGGCTTCAATTCGATCTCCGAGGCCATTGCCCATTCCATGGCCCTCATCGACTCCAACGCCATCGACGGGCGGCGCAAGGTCATCGATGTTTCCGGCGACGGTCCCCAGATCAACGGCCGGCCCCTGCCGCTCATCCGCGCCGCCGCCCTCAACGCCGGGATCACCATCAACGCGCTGTTGGTCAATCGGCCCGGCGGCTCGCGACCCGGGCCCGGCGGCATGCCCCTGGCCGAGCACTACGCACGCGACGTCATCGGCGGCTTCGGCGCCTTCATGATGACGGTCGAGGGGCGGGAGCGAATGGCCGACGCCATCCGCAGGAAGATGGTTCAGGAGATAGCGGATTCCCGCCCGACAGGGATGCCGGGCGGGAGTCAGACGGCGGAGAATCCGCTCAGAGCAGCAGCAGCACCATGATCTGCGGGGCCAGGATGCGCAGGCACATCACCAGCGGATAGACGGTGGCATAGGCCAGCGACGCCGCGCCGGAGGGCGCGATGGCGTTGGCGAAGGCCAGGGCCGGCGGGTCGGTCATGCTGCCGGCCAGCAGACCGCAGACGGTCAGGTAGTTGAGCTTCTTCCACAGGCGCGCCGCGAATCCGATCACCAGCAGCGGGATCAGCGTGATCAGCACGCCATAGGCCATCCATGTCAGCCCGTCGCCGTCCACCAGGGTTTCCACGAACCGGCCGCCCGACTTGAGTCCGACCACGGCCAGGAACAGGACGATGCCGATTTCGCGCAGCACGTGGTTGGCGGCCGGCGGCATGAACCAGACCAACGGTCCGATATGGCCGAGCCGGGCCAGAACGATCGCCGCCAGCAGCGGCCCGCCCGCCAGACCAAGCTTGACCGGCGCCGGCATGCCGGGCAGGGCCAGCGGCAGGCTGCCGAGGATGACGCCCAGGGCGATGCCGATGAAGATCGGCATGACCTGCGCCTGGCGCAGCAGCTTCTCTTCGTTGCCGATGAAGCCGGCGGCGCGCTTGATGTCGTCCGGCTCGCCGATCACCGACAGGATGTCGCCGAACTGCAGGCGCAGCGGTGACACCGGCAGCAGTTCGACACCGGCGCGGGTGACCCGCGAGACCACGACGTGATGGGCGCGCAGAAGGTCGAGAGCCGGGATCTCTTTGCCCAGGACCTTGGTATTGGTGACGACCAGCCGCTCCCAGCGCAGATTGCTCGGCGTGGCCTTGGGGTTGACCTCGGACTCGCCGCCGACGATCAGCTTGACCTTGTTGAGGTTCGCGGGCGGCCCCACGCACAGCAGGACGTCGCCGAGGGCCACCTTGAAGTCGCCCTTGCCGATTTCGACCTGTCCGGCGCGGTAGATGCGCGAGACCACCACCTTGGCCCCCGACAGACCGATCAGTTCGCGGATCGTCAGGCCGTCGAGGTTGGGGTTGCTGACCTCCAGGTTCATGGTCTCGATGCTGGTTTGACTGGTCTCCTGCTGGGCATTGAACGCCGCCAGTTCGCGCTCGACGCTGATGCGCAGCACGAACCGGACCAGGACCATGGTGATCAGGATGCCGGCGATGCCGAAGGGATAGGCGACGGCGTAACCCAGGCCGGGCATCTGCAGGGCCGTCGCATCGGCACCGACCTGCTTTAGCATTTCCTGGCCTGCACCCAGTGAGGGCGTGTTGGTGACGGCGCCCGAGAACAGGCCGAGTGCCACCGGCAGCGGGATGTCGGCGACCAGGAAAACGGCGACCGTGACCAGAACGCCGAGGATCACGATCCCGGCGGCCAGCAGGTTGAGGGTGAGGCCGGCGCGCTTAAGGGCGGAGAAGAAACCGGGACCGACTTCGATGCCGATGGTGTAGACGAAAAGAATCAGCCCGAATTCGCGAACGAACTCCATGACCTCGGGTTCGGCGACGAGTCCGAAATGTCCGAACAGGAGGCCGGCGAACAGAACGCCGCCGATTCCGATTTCCAGGCTGCCGATGCGCAGGCGGCCGATAGCCAGGCCGAGGGCGGCGACCATGCAGAGAACGAGTACGGCCAGGGCCACACCGTGCAATCCGGGGACGAGCGAGAGTATGTCGTTCATATTGTTGTTTGGATCAGGGTCAGTTGTTTTTTATCAGCGAATCCAATGCCCAGGGGCCTATATGGCGAGCCTGCACAAATAACCAAAAGGGATTCGACGCGATGGCGAGGCGGAAACGGTCTCGAAGACACATTGGCGCATCGGCCGCCTCATTGCGGCCCGCCCATACGCGATTTCTGGGGGGTGCATACCTTACTCGGTCGTCGTTGGCAAGGGCGGGTCGTATCCGCAAGGCGGAACGCTTGGGGGACGGAGACCGGATCTGCGAACGGTATAAGTCGTGTATACAGCGGCTCGGAGACTCCCATTCGGCAATGTTCCGCAATGGAATCGGGGGCCCGAAGAAAAAAATGGAAAAACTTCGGGCGCTGGGTAACCGAAATTTTCGCAGGTTTGGAACCTGCTGATGCCGGATGATCCCGCAGGTCGGGCAGGGTCGCGAAACGGTGGTTTCGGCTGCGGGATCTTCCGGCGACGGGCCTTACATAAAGAAGAGGCTGCTGAGGAATGAGATGGTCGAAAACTCAAACAATGCAGCGACTTCTACGAAGTATGTGTCATCCATGGTGTCTCCCCCGATCGGTTCGTGCGGCGGGTTTTTGACATAAAATTACCCACGCGTCCTATGTGGAAATTGCGGGGCTGATCATCGCGATATGCAGCCCTTGAAACCCATGCCCAGCGCTGGTTTCGGAGGGGGCTTCCGCATGGTGGGGAAATGCGTTTGAAAAAACTTTCCGCATCGCGGAAGGTCACCGGAATGTGGAATGCCGAGGGCGCCGACTCGGACCCCGAG
>NPIG01001039.1_pt1 | contig 16593 bp, 16 predicted proteins | sample 8637441 | NCBI WGS metagenome assembly NPIG01 (sample SAMN07420675, study PRJNA396082) | bioreactor metagenome | isolation source: sample BR6 brine-fed electro-methanogenic bioreactor BR | place: Japan: Kochi | collected 2016-06-14 | reverse complement strand
GAACCGGAACCGTTGCGGTAACGGGGACCAGGCCCCGGGAGGCGTCGCCGTGGCGCTGACGCCGCGCCTCGAGTTGCGCCAGAGTCAGTCTCTGGTCATGACGCCGCAACTGCAGCAGGCGATCAAACTGCTGCAGTTCTCGAGCGTCGAGCTTGCCGCCTATGTCGAAGAGGAGCTCTCGCGCAACCCCTTGCTCGAACGCGAGGAGGGCGGTGACGACCAGGGCGAGGGATCGGAGCCGGACGACGCGGAATCATCGGCCGCCGACTCGTCGGGTGACTCCGAAGCCGACGGCGATGCCCTCCAGAGCATCGATTTCACCGGGGCTTCCGAGGCCAACGGCGGCATGGCCGAGTCCATGGACATGGATGTCGACTACGACAATCTGTGGAACAACGACAGCACGTCCGACGGCGGCCTGGACGGTCTGGGCGATACCGCCTTCGCCCAGTGGGGACGGGGCCAGGGCGGCAGCTTCGATCCCATGGAGAGCGATCTCGAACAGACGCTGTCGGGGGCGGAATCCCTGCCCGACCATCTGACCCAGCAATTGAATATCGAATTCACCGATCCGGTCGACCGCCTTATCGGCCTCCACCTGATCGACCGTCTCGACGAAGCCGGCTACATCGACGGTGACCTGGAGCCGGTCGCGGAGTTGCTGGGCTGTCCCATCGAGCGCGTGGAGAAGGCCCTGGAGGTCATGCAGACCTTCGATCCGCCGGGGATTTTCGCCCGCAGCCTCGCCGAATGCCTGGCCATCCAACTGCGCGAGCGCGACCGCCACGATCCGGCGATGCAGGCGCTGCTCGAAAACCTCGACCTGCTGGCCCGGGGCGACATCGCCGCCCTGCTGCGGCTGTGCGGGGTCGACCGCGAGGACCTGACCGACATGGTCGCCGAAATCCGGGCCCTCGATCCCAAACCGGCCCTTGCCTTCGACGTCACGGTGGCCCAGCCGATCGTTCCCGATGTCATCATGCGGCCGCAACCGGGCGGCGGATGGGTCGTCGAACTCAATTCCGAAACCCTGCCGCGGGTCCTGGTCAACAACCGCTACCATGCCGAGGTGGCCAAGGGGGCCCGTTCCAAGGACGAACGCACCTATATCGAGGAGTGCTTCCACTCGGCCAACTGGCTGGTGAAGTCGCTGCACCAGCGGGCAACCACCATTCTGAAGGTCGCGACCGAGATCGTCCGCCAGCAGGACGGCTTCTTCGTCCATGGGGTTCGGGCCTTGCGGCCTCTGGTCCTGCGCGACATCGCCGAAGCCATCGAGATGCACGAAAGCACGGTCAGCCGGGTCACCTCGAACAAGTTCATTGCCAGCCCCCGCGGCATCTACGAGCTCAAGTACTTTTTCACCCCGGCCATCGCCAGTTCGGCCGGCGGCGAGGCCCATTCGGCGGAGGCCGTCCGCCACCGGATCAAGGCGTTGATCGAGGCCGAAGCCCCGGATGCCATCCTGTCCGACGACAGGATTGTGGAAATCCTGACGTCCGAGGGAATGGACATCGCCCGGCGTACGGTGGCGAAATACCGGGAAGCCATGGGGATTCCCTCCTCCGTGCAGCGCCGGCGGCGAAAAAAGAGTGGACTTTGAATGGCTTGTTCGAATCGAGCCCGGCACCTATTGACTCGGCAGCCCCGGATCACTAAGTTCCGGGCCTCCGAAAAAAACTGGTCGGTCATGTGTGGCCATTGCTACCAACCGTTCACGGACTTATCTCAAAAAGAGAACCCTTTTCAGCAGTCCCTCCGCTGCGGGGCCTGACACGGCAGGACGGCATTTCCCATGGAAATTTCAGTTAAAGGCAAAAACCTCAACGTCGGCGATTCCTTGCGTCATCACGTCGAGAGCAATCTCACTGCGGACGTGAAGAAGTACTTTGACCGGGCACTGCATGCCACGGTGGTTTTCTCGCGCGAGGCCCATCTGTTCCGGGCCGACGTCAGCGTTCATGCTGGCCGCGGGATGGTCATGCAGGGCAAGGGGGCGGCCGATGAGATCCACGCGGCGTTCGACAGCGCCCTGGAACGGATTTCCAAGCAGCTTCGCCGCTACAAGCGACGCCTCCGCGACCATCACAAGGGCCAGGGCTCGGAGGAGACCCTTCCGGCGCAGCAGTATGTGCTCGCGCCCGAGGCCGACGACGGCGAAGTTCCGGAACAGGGACAGCCCGCGATCATCGCCGAGATGGCCAGTGAGATCGATACCATCACGGTCAGCGAGGCCGTGATGCGCATGGATCTGGCCGATGCGCCGGTTGTGATGTTCCGCAACCGTGCCCATGGCGGCCTCAACGTGGTATACCGCCGTACCGACGGCAACATCGGCTGGATTGACCCGCGCGGATCGCGGGAAAGGTAAGATCCCGTTATGGAGATTTCCGATCTGCTGACGACGGAAAGTGTTGTCCCCAATCTGCGCGTTACCAGCAAGAAGCAGGCGCTTCAGGAGTTGGCGAAGCGGGCTTCCGAGATTTCGGGGATGCATGAGCGGGCGATTTTCGACGTCCTCCTCGAGCGTGAACGGCTGGGAACAACGGGTGTCGGCAACGGCATCGCCATTCCCCACGGCAAGCTTCCGAATCTGGACAAGCTTTACGGCCTTTTCGCGCGGCTGGAGAATCCCATCGACTTCGATTCCATCGACGAGCAGCCGGTCGACCTGATCTTCCTGCTGCTGGCTCCGGAATCGGCGGGCGCCGATCACCTCAAGGCGCTGGCCCGGGTTTCCCGCCTGCTGCGCGACAAGAACGGTTGCGAGAAGCTGCGTGGGACCGACAGCGCCGAGGCGCTCTACGCCGTCTTGACAGAATCGGCAGCCTCACGCGCCGCCTGACCGGTACCCCGCTGTTTCAGATTTCATGAGTGAGCAAGGCCGCACCGCCTGCGGTGCGGCCGGCAGCCTAGTGCACGCTGACCGGATCGAGGTCGTTGTCGCGCACGGTGGCGAAGGCCACGGCACGGTTCGGGACCACGGCCAACTGGGCGCCGTCGGCGGAATGGATGGCATAGGCATGGGTTCCGTGGACGACCACCGGCTTCACATAGGCCATGTCGTCGGTTCCCAGCGCCATGAGCTCGCTGTCGGTCAGGCTGCTGATGAAATGAGCGGCCTGCGAGGAATCAATCTTTCTTTCGTTGGTCATGACCACCCTCCTTATCGAGCGCCGTCGACGAGGGGCCGGCACTCATGGGATGTCTATCTGGAAATATGAAAGCCCGAGGAGGCCTTACTCCTCCGGCGTCATCTCGATGGTCTTGGCTTTGCCGGACTTCGACGACGCGGTGGAGTTGATCTTGATGTTCCGGGCCCGCGGTTCGGGCAGTTCCCGTTCCAGGTCGATATGCAGCAGGCCGTTGTCCAGATTGGCGCCGCGCACCTCGATGCCCTCGGCCAGCACGAAACTGCGCTGGAACTGGCGCGAGGCGATGCCGCGATGCAGGAAGACCCGGTTGCCGTCGTCTTCGTTGTTGCGGCCGCGGATGACGAGTTGATTGTCCTCGACGGAGACGGTGAGGTCGTCCATCGAGAATCCGGCGACGGCGAGGGTGATGCGCAACGCATTCTCGCCGGTCTGCTCGATGTTGTAGGGGGGATAGCCCTCGTGCGAGGTCTTGGCGACGCGGTCGAGGACACGTTCGAAGTGGTCGAAGCCGAGAAGCAGGGGGCTGTCGAATACGGAAAGGCGGGCCATGGCATTACTCCTCCTCTAACGAGCGAGCGTAAAAAATATGGGCCCTTGTCAGGCGCCCATCCGACGGCCATTTCGCACCGCCGAACTCCGACTATTATTTCGGTCTGTCCGGCCGCCAAGTCAATAGGGCGGCCGCGCCGCCCATTGGAACCCTTCCTGGTCAGGATGGTTCCATTTGACCGGGAAGGGGTCTAGGCGCGGCTGGTGGCGATGCCCTTGTCGCGGAACAGGGTTTCCAGTTCGCCGGTCTCGAACATTTCGCGGAAGATGTCGCAGCCGCCGACGAATTCGCCCTTCACATAGAGCTGGGGAATGGTCGGCCAGTTGCTGAAGCTCTTGATGCCGTCGCGCAGTTCGGGGCTGCTCAGCACGTTGACGCCCTGGAAGGGGACGCCGAGATAGTGGAGCCCCTGGACCACATGGGCCGAGAAGCCGCACTGCGGTGCGTCCGGCGTGCCCTTCATGAAAAGCACGACGTCGCTGCCGTCGATGGCCTCGCGGATGGCCGCGAAAATAGGAGTGTCGCTCATGCGTTTCTTAAACCTTGCTGTTGTTCTGTGGGGGATCAGACCTGGAAGGATTCGCCGCAGCCGCAACGTGCCTTCTCGTTGGGATTGTTGAAGACGAAACCGGATTTCATCTTGTCCTCGACGTAGTCCATCTCGCTGCCGATCAGGTACAGGGTGGCCTTGGGGTCGATATAGATGGTGACGTCGCCGGCCCGGACCTCCTCGTCGCCGGGAATCGGCTCGGGGGCAAACTCGATGTGATAGGAGAGGCCGGAACAGCCGACGGTGCGGATGCCCACCCGCAGTGCCTTGCGTTCGGCGTTTCCGGCACCCTGAAGCGCCTGGACGCGGGCGACGGCGGCGTCGGTGAGGGTCAGGAGTTGGGGTCTCGCGCTCATCGTCTCGTCTTCTCCGTCAGAACAGTCCCAGTTCGAGGCGTGCCGCCTCGGACAGCATTTCCTTGTCCCATTGCGGGAACCACACCAGGTTGACCTTTACGTCCTCGACCTCTGGCAGGGCACCGCGCACCGCGTGCTCGACCTGGCCGGGCAGGATCCCGGCGACCGGGCATCCCGGCGAGGTCAGGGTCATGTCGATCTCTATCGTCTTCTCGTTTTCCAAGACATCGAGCCGGTAGATCAGGCCGAGATCGTAGACGTTGACCGGAATTTCCGGGTCGTAGACGGTCCGGATGGCCGAAACCGCCGTGCCCTTGATCCCGGTATGATCGCCGCGCACCGGCACCTCGGCGGCGGCTGGTGTTTCGGTGGTGTCTTCGGCGGAGGCGGCCAGTTCGGCGTCGCTGCTCTCGCCCTTGTCGAATACGAAATCGCCCATGCGGGCCTTCTCCCTACTCGCTGGAAATGCCTTCGGCCTCGCCCTTCATGGCCGCTTCCATGGTGTGCCAGGCAAGGGTGGCGCACTTGACCCGCATCGGGAACTCGCGCACCCCGGTCAGCACCATAAGCCGTTCCAGGGCGTCGGGATCGACTTCCTCGCCCTGGCTGTCCTCCGAGCCGGTCAGCATGTCGTGGAACCGGCGGAACAGGGCGTGGGCCTCCTCGACCGGGCGGCCCTTGAGGATCTCGGTCATCAGCGAGGTCGAGGCCATCGAGATGGCGCAGCCGTGTCCCTCGAAGGACACGTCCTTGACCTTGCCGTCGGCGACGTCGAGGTAGACAGTCACCGTATCGCCGCACAGCGGGTTGTGGCCGTGGGCATGGTGGGTGGCATGGTCGAGGCGCCCGAGATTCCGGGGCGACTTGCCGTGGTCCAGGATGACTTCCTGGTAGAGCGCCCTCAGTTCCGAACTCATCCGAAGATCTCCTTCACCTTGTCGACGGCCTTGACCAGCGCGTTGACGTCCTCGCGCGTGTTGTAGAGCGCGAACGACGCCCGGACGGTACCCGGGATACCGTAACGCTCCATCAACGGCTGCGCGCAGTGGTGACCGGCACGCACCGCGACACCGGAATGGTCGAAAATGGTTCCGACGTCGTGCGGATGGGCGCCGTCGATCAGGAACGACAGGATGGCCGCCTTGTTTTTCGCCTCGCCGTAGATGCGCACGCCCGGGATCTGTTTCAAGCGGGCGGTCGCCTCTTCGAGCAGGGCATGCTCGTGGGCGGCGATGTTGGGAATGCCGAGCTTGGTCACGTAGTCGATGGCCGCGGCCAGGCCGGCAGCTCCGGAAATGTGCGGCGTCCCGGCCTCGAACTTGTTCGGCAGCGGCGCGAAGGTGGTCTTCTCGAAGCTGACCGACTCGATCATGTCGCCGCCGCCCTGCCACGGCGGCATCGCCTCCAGCAGGGCCTTCTTGCCGTAGAGCGCGCCGATGCCGCTCGGGCCGTAGACCTTGTGGCCCGAGAAGACATAGAAGTCGCAGTCCAGGGCCTGGACGTCGACGGCCAGATGCGGCGCCCCCTGGCAGCCGTCGATCAGCACGGCGGCGCCCTGGGCGTGGGCCATGTCGATCATCTCCTTGACCGGCGGCAGGGTGCCGAGCGCATTGGAGGCATGCGTCACCGCCACCATCTTGGTGCGCGGGCTTAGCATCCGCTCGTATTCGTCCATGATCAGCTCGCCGGCGTCGTCGATGGGGACCGGACGGATCACCGCGCCGACCCGCTCGGCCAGGAGCTGCCAGGGCACGATGTTGGAGTGGTGCTCGAGATAGGTGAGGATGATCTCGTCGCCGGCGCCGATGAACTTCTGGCCGTAGGCCTGGGCGACGAGGTTGACCCCCTCGGTGCCGCCGCGCACGAAGATGATCTCGCTCGACGTCCTGGCGTTGATGAAGGTCCGGACCTTATCGCGGGCCAGCTCGAAGTTCTTGGTCGCCAGCGCGCTCAACTCGTAGACGCCGCGGTGGATGTTGGCGTACTCGGCCTCGTAGCAGCGGCGGACGGCATCGATCACCTGAGCCGGTTTCTGGGCGCTGGCCGCGCTGTCCAGAAAGGCCCGCCCGTGGATCACCGGCGTTGCCAGGATCGGGAAATCCCGGCGGGCCGCCTCGGCGTCGAACGCCGGAGGCGAAGCGGTGCCCGGCAATTCCGGGGCCAGGTTGGTGATCGGTGTCATCAGAGGTCTCCTCTCGTCGTTTTTGTTTTTAGGCTTTGCCGTTGAGCCAGCCTTCGGCCAGCTTCTCGAGGTGATCGCGAACGGCGACCGGCTCGATGTCGTCGAACAGTTCGCCGATGAAGGCCCGGATCAGAAGCTGCCGCGCCTGGTCGGCGGGAATACCGCGGGCCCGCATGTAGAAGAGCGAGTCTTCGTCGAGCTCGCCGGCCGTCGCGCCGTGGCTGCACTTCACGTCGTCGGCGTAGATCTCCAGTTCGGGCTTGGTGCTCATCTCGGCCTTGTCGGACAGCAGGACCGCGCGGCTCATCTGGTTGCCGTTGGTCTGCTGGGCGTCGCGGGCGACCAGGATCTTTCCCTGGAACACGCCGTGCGCCGAGTCGTCGAGCACGCCCTTGTAGACCTCGTCGCTGTCACAATGGGGCTTGGCGTGGTCGATGAAGGTCGTGGTGTCGGTGTGCTGGCTGCCGCGGATCATGTAGGCGCCGTTCAGCCGGCAGCGGGCCTCCTCGCCGACGAGAGCCACCTCGATCTCGCTGCGCGACAGGGCCGCGCCGAGGGTCATCACGAAGTTCTCGTAGCTGGCCCCGCCTTCGACGGTGGCCTTGGAAAACGCGATGTGGGTGGCCGCCAGCGATTCCATCTGCACCTTCAGGTGCTTCAGCTCGGCGTTCTTGCCGACGGTGATCTCGCAGACCGGATTCGACCAGTAGCGGGCCGAATCGTCGGTGCCGACATGGCTTTCGATCAGCATGCCGCGGCTGCCCTCGCCGGCAACGATCAGGTTGCGCGGGTGATGGGCCAGCATGTCCTTATCGCCCACGCCGACGAAGACCAGGTGGACCGGGGTCGCAACCTCGGCCCCGGCCTCGAAGCGCAGGACGCAACCGTCGGTCATGAAGGCCGTGTTGGCGTTCACCGCGGCATGGCCGTTGGGTTTGGCCTGGGCGCCGAGATGGTCCTTCAGCCAGTCGGCCTCCGATTCCAGGGCCCGGGTCAGCGGCAGAACCCGCAGCCCGGCCGGGGCGGCCGCGTCCGACAGGTCGGCGCGGAAATGGCCGTTGACGAAGACCACGCGGTGGGAGCCCTCGATCGCCGGCAGGGCGTCTGCCGGAACCTCGACCTGGGCGTCGGCATCGGCGGCCAGCCGCAGGGCGGCCTCGGACAGGGGCGCCAGGTTGGTGTACTTCCAGGCCTCGACCTTGCGGCTCGGCAGGCCGTTCTCGGCCAACTCGTCGGCCGCAACTCGACGCAGCGCGCTCAGCCAGTCGAGGCCGGCGCCGGGCAGGTTGGCCTGCTCGGCATTGAAACACCCGGCATAGGCCAGGGGAAGGGTTTTCGGATTGCTCATCGGTCGTTCCCTCAGGCCGCCGCCGTCGCGACGGAGGCGTAGCCGTCACGCTCCAGTTCGAGCGCCAGGTCCTTGCCGCCCGACCGCGCGATGCGGCCGGCCGCCATCACGTGCACGAAGTCGGGCTGCACGTAATCCAGCAGGCGCTGGTAGTGGGTGATCAGGACGACGGCACGATCCGGACTGCGCAGGGCGTTGATGCCCTCGGCGACGACGCGCAGGGCGTCGATGTCGAGCCCGGAGTCGGTCTCATCGAGAACCGCCAGCTTGGGATCGAGAACCGCCATCTGCAGGATCTCGTTGCGCTTCTTCTCGCCACCCGAGAAGCCGACGTTGACCGGGCGCCGCATCATCTCGTCGCCCATGCCGAGCTTGGCCTGCTTCTCGCGCAGCAGCTTGAGGAACTCCATGGCGTCGACCGGCGGCTCCTCGCGGTAGCGGCGCAACGCGTTGAAGGCCGTCTTCAGGAAGGTCACGTTGTCGACGCCCGGAATCTCAACCGGATACTGGAAGGCCAGGAACAGGCCCTCGCAGGCGCGCTCGTCGGCCTCGAGGTCCAGCAGGTCCTTGCCGTTGAAGGTCACGGAACCCTCGGTGACCTCGTAGCCGTCGCGGCCGGCCAGCACGTAGCTGAGTGTGCTCTTGCCCGAGCCGTTGGGGCCCATGATGGCGTGCACCTCACCCGCATTCACTTTAAGGTCAACGCCTTTCAGGATCTTCTTGTCCTCGACGGAGGCGTGCAGGTTCTTGATCTCAAGCATGGTGTTCGACTTCCTTTTCAAACAAATCCTCGATGCGCGCGGGCGTCAGCCGACGCTGCCCTCGAGGCTGATTCCAACCAGTTTCTGGGCCTCGACCGCGAACTCCATCGGCAGTTCCTGGAGCACCTCGCGGCAGAAGCCGTTGACGATCAGCGAAACGGCCTCTTCCTCGGACATGCCACGCTGGGTGCAGTAGAACATCTGGTCGTCGCTGATCCGCGAGGTCGTCGCCTCGTGCTCGACATTGGCGGTGCGGTTTTTCGATTCGATGTAGGGAACCGTATGGGCGCCGCATTTGTCGCCGATCAGCAGGCTGTCGCACTGCGTGTAGTTGCGGGCGTTCTCCGCCTTGGGCTGGATGCGCACCAGGCCGCGGTAGGTCTGGTCGGCTCTGCCGGCCGAGATGCCCTTGGAAATGATGGTGCTGCGCGTGTTCTTGCCGATGTGGATCATCTTGGTTCCGGTATCGGCCTGCTGCAGGTTGTTGGTGATGGCGATGGAGTAGAACTCGCCCACCGAGTTGTCGCCCTGCAGGATGCAGCTCGGATACTTCCAGGTGACCGCCGAGCCGGTCTCGACCTGGGTCCAGGAGACCTTCGAGTTGCGGCCGCGGCAGGCTGCGCGCTTGGTGACGAAGTTGTAGATGCCGCCCTTGCCGTTCTCGTCGCCCGGATACCAGTTCTGCACCGTCGAGTATTTGATCTCGGCGTCGTCCAGCGCGACCAGCTCGACGACGGCCGCGTGCAACTGGTTCTCGTCGCGCATCGGCGCCGTGCAGCCTTCGAGGTAGCTGACATAGGCGCCCTCTTCGGCAACGATGAGCGTCCGCTCGAACTGCCCGGTCTGGGCCGCGTTGATGCGGAAATAGGTGGAAAGCTCCATCGGGCAGCGCACGCCCTTCGGCACGAACACGAACGAGCCGTCGGTGAACACCGCCGAATTCAGGGTCGCGAAGTAGTTGTCCGAATAGGGCACCACGCTGCCGAGGTACTTCTTGACCAGCTCGGGGTGGTTCTGCACCGCTTCCGACATCGAGCAGAAGATGATTCCCTGCTCCTCGAGAGCCGCCTTGAAGGTCGTCGCCACCGACACGCTGTCGAACACGGCGTCGACGGCGACGCCGGCCAGCATCTCCTGCTCCTTGAGCGGGATGCCGAGCTTCTCGTAAGTCTCGAGCAGCTTCGGGTCGACCTCGTCGAGGCTCTTCGGCGCGTCGTCCTTGCTCTTGGGCGCCGAGTAGTAATAGGCGTCCTGGTAGTCGATCGGCGGATAGTCGACCTTGGCCCAGTTGGGCTCCTCGAGGGTCTGCCACATGCGGAAGGCCTTGAGGCGCCATTCCAACAACCACTCGGGCTCGCCCTTCTTGGCCGAGATGAAGCGGACGATGTCTTCGTTCAGCCCCTTGGGCGCTGTATCCGTCTCGATGTCGGTGACGAATCCGTATTTGTATTTCTGCTCCGTTACCGAGCGTACTTGTTCAATGGTTTCGGCATCCGCAACCATGTATGTCTCCTCGCAGGATCAGGCCGAAACGGCCGGTTCTTCCGAGTCGGACCTTTTGGGCGACCCGGTGGTGTTCATGAGAAAGTCGTAGGGCATCATGTCGGCCAGGGTCAGCTTATCCAGCGCGCCGACGATGGCGGCGTTGATCCGGTTCCACCGGCCCGACATGGGGCAAAGCTTCTCGTGTTCGCAGGACTCGTGATCTTTCTCGACGCAGTCGGTCAGGGTCAGCGGCCCGTCCAGCACCTCGATGGCGTCGACCACCGAGATCTCCCGCGGCGGCCGCGCCAGGGAATAGCCGCCCTGAGGGCCGCGCTGGGACGTGGCGAGACCGCCCTGGACAAGCGTTTTAAGCAGCTTGGCGACGGTCGGTTGGCTCAACCCGGTGGCGGCGGCGATGTCGGGTGCCGTCAAAACGGTACCGTCGGCCTGGGCCAGGTGCACCAGCACGACAACGCCGTAATCCGTCATTTTGTTGAGCTTGATCATGGTTCTCAGTCTCAAACAGTACCAAATTAGTCCTGATTGCCCGGAAGATATTGAGGAGCGGGCCGCATTTCAAGCCTGAGAAGGGAGAATCACAGCTTTTTTTACACCGCGGCTCACGCGCGATCACGAATCGGAAGAAAGCCGGTTCCGATGCTTGGCGGCGGAAACCTATTTGCCTATATGGAGGGGCACAATTATCCAATTTTACAGGACAGTCAGTGGAATCATGGCAGGAATAGACGCGCCCGTAGCTCCCAAGGCCGAGGCCGGGCGTCGGGAAGTGGAATCAGTCGTCGTCCGGTTCGCCGGGGACTCCGGCGACGGCATCCAGCTCACCGGCAGCCAGTTCACCCTTTCGACCGCGTTGATCGGCAACGATCTCGCGACCTTCCCGGACTTCCCGGCGGAAATCCGGGCCCCCGTCGGCACCACCTACGGGGTGTCGGCGTTCCAGATCCATTTCGGCGCCCGCCGCATCAAGACGCATGGCGACGAACCCGACCTGCTGGTCGCCCTCAACCCGGCGGCGCTGAAGGTCAATCTGGACTCGGTGCGGCCCGGCGGCATGGTGTTGATCGATACCGGCACCTGTACGCCGCGCAACCTGCGCAAGGCGGGCTACGAGGGCAATCCGCTGGAGGACGGCACCCTGGCGCCGTTCCAGAAACTGGAAATCGACATTTCGCAGCAGACCACCGAGGCGCTGAAGGACTTCGGCCTGTCGAACAAGGAGATGCTGCGCTGCAAGAACATGTGGGCGCTCGGCCTCGTCTACTGGATGTACGGCCGCGCCCGGCAGCAGACCGTCGACTGGCTCAAGACCAAGTTCGCCAAGCGGCCCGAGATCGCCGAGGCCAACATCGCCGCCCTGAACGCCGGCCACGCCTTCGGCGAGACCGCTGAGATGAGCGGCGGGCGCGGTGGCTTCACGGTGGCCCCGGCCGACCTCGACGCCGGCCTCTACCGAACGGTTTCGGGCGCCGAGGCCCTGGCCTGGGGCCTGGTGACCGGGGCCCAGTTCGCCGGGCTGGAGATGGTGTTCTGCTCCTATCCCATCACCCCGGCCTCGTCGCTGCTGCATGCGCTGGCCAGGCTGCGCGGCTACGGGGTGACCACCTTCCAGGCCGAGGACGAGATCTCCGCCGTCTGTTCGGCGATCGGCGTGTCCTACGCCGGCAGCCTGGGCGTGACGTCGAGCTCCGGCCCCGGCATCGCGCTCAAGACCGAGGGCATCGGCCTGGCCATCGGCGCCGAGCTGCCGCTGGTCATCGTCGATACCCAGCGGGCCGGCCCGTCGACCGGCATGCCGACCAAGACCGAGCAGTCCGACCTCTACCAGGCGGTGTTCGGGCGCAACGCCGACAGCCCGCTGGCGGTGTTGGCCGCCAATTCGCCGTCCGACTGCTTCGAGGTGGCCATCGAGGCGGTGCGCTTGGCCACTAAATACATGACCCCGGTCATCCTGCTCAGCGACGGCTACATCGCCAACGCCGCCGAGCCGTGGCGCATCCCCGACGTCTCGAAATTGAGCCCGATGCCGGTTGCCTTCCGCACCGATCCCGGGGACTACAAGCCCTTCGGCCGCGACGGGAAGACCCTGGCCCGCGACTGGGTCAAGCCCGGCACGCCGGGCCTCGAGCACCGGATCGGCGGCATCGAGCGGGATTCCGAGACCGGCAACATCTCGTACGATCCCGCCAACCACCAGCACATGACCGACATGCGGATCGCCAAGATCGAGGGCATCGCCAATGACATCCCCGAGCAGGGGGTGGAACTGGGCGAAGCGGGCGGCCGGCTGGCCGTCGTCGGCTGGGGATCGACCTACGGGCCGATCAGCCGTGCCGTCGGCAACCTGCGCGAGGCCGGCCTCGACGTTGCCCATGTCCATCTGCGCCATATCTGGCCGCTGCCGCGCAATCTCGGCGAACTGTTGGCCGGATTCGACAAGGTGCTGGTCCCCGAGATGAACGCCGGGCAGCTGCTGACCGTGCTGAGCAGCCGTTATCTGATTCCGGCCGAGGGCCTCAACAAGGTCACCGGCCAGCCCTTCAAGATTTCCGAGATCGAAGCGGCCGTGCGCCAGCGGCTGGAGGCCTGAGATGAACGTCCAAACCAAGCTCACCGACAAGGATTTCGCCTCCGACCAGGAGGTCCGCTGGTGCCCGGGCTGCGGTGACTACGCCGTACTCAAGGCCCTGCAGCGGGCATTGCCGGGGATGAAGGTCGAGAAGGAGAAGCTGGTCTTTGTCTCGGGCATCGGCTGCGCCTCGCGTTTCCCCTACTACATGGCGACCTACGGCTTCCACACCATCCATGGCCGCGCCCCGGCCATCGCCACCGGCATCAAGCTGGCCAACCGCGATCTCAACGTCTGGGTCATCTCGGGCGACGGCGACGGGTTGAGCATCGGCGGCAACCATCTGATGCACCTGCTGCGGCGCAACGTCGATCTCAACTTCCTGCTGTTCAACAACGAGATCTACGGCTTGACCAAGGGGCAGTACTCGCCGACCTCACGGCTCGGCACCCGCTCGCCCTCGACGCCGCGCGGTTCGGTCGACTATCCGGTGTCGGCAGCCCGCTTCGCGCTCGGCGCCGGCGCCCGCTTCGTGGCCCGCTCGGTCGACACCCTGCAGCCGCATCTGACCGAGATGTTCCACCGGGTGCATGCCCATCGCGGCACCTCGTTCCTGGAGATCTTCCAGAACTGCCTGGTCTACAACGACGGCGCCTTCGCCCATTTCACCGAGCGCGACGTCGCCGACGACGCCCAGCTCCATGCCGAGCACGGCAAGCCGCTGCTGTTCGGAGCGGAGAAGACCAAGGGGCTGCGCCTCAAGCCGGGGACCCTGGAGGTCGAGGTGGTGACCGTCGGCGAGGACGGGGTGACCGAGGACGACATCCTGGTCCACGACGAGACCAACCGCACGCTGGCCCATATCCTGGCGTCGCTGGAGCCGCCGAACTTCCCCGTGGTGCTCGGCGTCATCTTCTGCAATCCGGGTCCGACCTACGAGGAAGGGGTGGATGCCCAGGCCGAGGAGATGCCGGAAGGCGATCCGCTGGAGCGCCTCAATGCCCTGCTGCGCAAGGGCCACACCTGGTCGGTCGGCGAAGGCGGCTGAACCGACCGGCTAGTGGCTTCGCAGGCGGCGGACCAGGGTATCGACCAGCAGTTTGAGCAGGCGGTCGCTGCTTTCCAGGCGCGCCATGCGTTTCTTGAGGTCGCCCCGCGAGATGACCACCAGCGAGGTGCCGGCCCGGGCCCGCGCCGAAGCGGCCCGCGGCCGGTTGTCGATGAGTGACATCTCGCCGACGATCTCGCCGCGCCCCAGGGTGGCGATGACCTCCTCGCGGCCGTCGCGGACCCGGTAGATATCGATCTTGCCGTCCGAGATCAGATAGGCTTCGTGACCGTCCTCGCCCTCCTCGAACAGAATCTGGCCGCCGACGACCGTGCGCCGGTCCAGCTGCTCGGCGCCCGAAGATCCCTTCGAACGCGGGGCCGAATCCGATTCCTGGTTGCCGCCCGCCAGCAGGCGTTCCAGCGACGCCGCCAGGGCGCCGCGCAGCTCCTCGGGCAGGCTTTCCATGGCCAGCCGGGTACGCAGTGCCTCGATGACGGCGAGCAGCACTTCGTGCGAGGTTCCCTGCGGCACCAGATCGCGCACCGATCGCAGCTGCCCGATCAGCTGGACCAGTGCGGTCTTGATCGTTGCGGAATGCTTCTCGCCGGTTGCGGTGCCCATAAGGTCCAGCAGATAGCCGAGCCGCACGGCCCGGGTCGGGAACAGGTTCTGAAGTTGGCCGATGGCCTCGTTCATGGGCAGTTCCTCGCTGCCGCCGAGGGCCATCTTGGCACGCAGCGTCAGGGCTTCGGCGGTCGTGCCGCCGCCCAGGGTCCCCGCCGGATCGAGCAGCAACTGCACCAGCGTCATGAACAGGCGGCGCTCACCGCTGCTGCCTTCCTCGGTCAGCGGCTTGATGCCGGACAGCACGCGTGCGACGCGCTCCAGCAGCACGTTCTGCGTCGCCGACAGCGGTGTCTTGGCCATCACGGCATGCAGCCGGTGCGCCGCTTCGTTGGCATATCTCGGCAGTTTGCCGGTGCCGGTGGCCAGGGCCGTGAGGTTGGAGCAGGCCTCGCCGGGGCCGCGCAGACCGCCCATCAACTCGGAGATCGCCTCGGCGCCGTCCACGGTCTCGGCAATCAGCTCGTCGACCAGGCTGCGGGCGGCGGCGCTGCCGCCCGGCATCTCCAGCAGGTCGAGCATCTTCGCCACCCGCCCCGACCAGCTGCCGCCATAGGCCATGATTCCCGCCAGGCAGGCCAGAACCTCCAAGGAGGGCGCGGCACCGGAGTTCCCGACCGGCAGCGCGGCCAAGCCCTTCTCGGAAACGTCCTTTTGCAGGCTTTCGCTGTCGTCGATTTCCCGCGCCCAATCGCGAAGCTGGCTGTGCAGCCTGAACAGCGCATCGGCCCGGTCCGCGGCCGATTTCTGGCCGTCCCCGGTCTGGGCCTTGGCCAGTACGTGGATGGCGTTCATGAAGAACGGGTCCCGCCTTTCGACGGCGATCAGGTCTCCCGGCGAAACCAGGAACTCGGCCGGTGTGATACCGCGCTCGTCGAGATAGGCCCGGCCAACCCGGCCGATGGCCAAGCGTGCCGAATGCCGCAGGCAGTCCTCCATGGTGGCGCAGAGGGGGGCCGAAGTGACCGTGAAGGGCTTGATGGGTTTTTCCGAAACCTCACCGGCCTGTTCGAAGATCACATTCTCGGTGCCCGAGCCGTCACGCTTCGCGGTGATCCGCACCGCGGCGTGTTTGCCGCTCGACAGCAACTGTTCGGCGAGACCGCGGGCTTCCTGCTCGGCGCGGCAGATCTGTGCGATGACCCAGCGTGACCCGTCTCCGGTCAGAACTTCGTAGGTGGTACCCCGGAAACCGGGCATGGCCATAGGGCTTCTCCCTCAAGACTCGTCCGACGCTTCGCGCCGCGTATTTATCGTTTGTTGAATAGGCCAACTATGCTGGATTCGTCGGGTCCGGTCCAGCCTTCTTACCCCTTTTTACTCGCGTAAAACGGGCCCTGCGAGAAGCCAAAGAAAGCGCCGGCGAGGACCGCCGGCGCTTTCCCTCACGTCCGTTGGGCAGGGACACAGGGGCAGGCTTCCCCTGTCTGAGGTCATTTCGGCTGCGGAACGATCCGCAGGTAGGGTTTCACTTCCTTCCAGCCGCCGGGGAACTTGACCTTGGCTTCCTCGTTGGAAACCGCCGGCACGATGATCACGTCCTGGCCGTGCCGCCAGTTGGCCGGAGTCGCCACGCTGTGCCGGGCGGTCAGCTGCAGCGAATCGATGACCCGCAGCAGCTCGTCGAAATTGCGCCCGGTGCTGGCCGGATAGGTGAGTGTCAGCTTGACCTTCTTGTCCGGTCCGACGACGAAGACCGAGCGCACCGTCAGGGTGTCGTTGGCATTGGGATGGACCATGTCGTAAAGGTCCGAAACGGTGCGCTGGGGATCGGCGATGACCGGGAAATTCAGCGCGCAGCCTTGGGTTTCGGCGATATCGCCGGCCCAGGCGCGGTGATCCTCGATCGGGTCGACCGACAGCCCGATGACCTTGACGTTGCGTTTGTCGAATTCGCCCTTGAGCTTGGCCAGTGTGCCGAGTTCGGTGGTGCAGACCGGCGTG
>NPIG01001038.1_pt1 | contig 16597 bp, 12 predicted proteins | sample 8637441 | NCBI WGS metagenome assembly NPIG01 (sample SAMN07420675, study PRJNA396082) | bioreactor metagenome | isolation source: sample BR6 brine-fed electro-methanogenic bioreactor BR | place: Japan: Kochi | collected 2016-06-14 | reverse complement strand
ACCGTTTGCTCAGCGTCATGTTCCCCGCCAGGGCGCCGCTCTGCGCGATGCGCATCAATGACTTCGCCCTGCTCACCTTTCCCGGTGAGCCGGTCTGCTCCGTCGGACTCGCTGTCAAACGCGCTCTGCGCGATGCCGGGGTGCGCTATCCCGCGGTCGCGCCGCTCACCAATGACCTCGTCGGCTATATCCTCACCGAAGAAGGGTACCGCCGCGGCGGTTACGAGACGACCACGTCCTTCTACGGGCCCACGCTGGGGCCGCTGCTCACAGCCGAAGCCGAATCGCTGGCGCGCAGCCTGGACACCGCGTGATGCATGGAGCGCAGGAGAACCATGCGACGCCGGGGCCGACGGTGTCTTGTGTCTCTCGCGCTGCCGGCCGGTGCGTTGGTATGCGGGGCTGTCAGCGCCGCTTGCGCTCCAATGATTTCTATTTTTTCCATACTTCCCATCTGACGCCGCGCGGCGGCTTGCCGCCCGTAGTGAAGCTCCCACGATGACCACGCTCAAGGGCACCGTGCGCTACGACGGCACAGGCTTCGCCGGGTGGCAGCGGCAGGACACCGAACGCACGGTGCCGGGCGTGCTCGAAGCGGCGCTGTCGCAGGTCGCGGGCGCGCCTGTTGCGGTGCAGGGCGCGAGCCGAACCGACGCCGGGGTGCACGCGCTTGGGCAGGTCTTCAGTTGCCAGTGGCCGGGCGCCCCACCCCAACGGCTCCGGCATGCCGTCTCCTCGATGCTGCGGCCCGAGGTGCGCGTCACCGCGCTCGACACCGTGACCGACGGGTTCAACGCGCGGTTCGACGCGCGCGGCAAAGAGTATGCCTACGCCGTTGATTTCGGCCGCGAGGCCGACCCCTTGGCGGCGCGCTATGCCTGGCATGTGCCCTACCGTATCGACATGGACCTGCTGCGCAGCCTCTTGCCCCGGCTGGAGGGACGCCACGACTTCGCCGGATTCGAAAGCACCGGCAGCCAGAGCCGGAGCACGGTGCGCACGCTGTACGCGGTACGCCTGAAACAGCGCGCCGTGGTGGGGCCGGCCGGCAACCCCGGCCTCTGGCGCTTTGAGTTCAAGGGAGACGCATTCCTTTATCACATGGTACGCAACCTGGTGGGCACACTCATCGAGATTGCCCGCGGCCGGTTTGACGCCGCTTTCCTCGGGGAATGCCTCGCTTCGCCGGGCCCGTTTCGCGGCCACTGCGCCCCCGCGCACGGCCTTTTTCTCGTGCGCGTGGACTACGACCGCGGGCCGCGCCCTCAGTGATGGAGGTTCCTGCCGCGGCGCATGGCCAGGTAGGTGGCGATGATGTGGTCGAGCACGCCGAAGATATCTTCCACCGGGCCATACTCATCGGGCGTGGTGGGGATATGCAGCGCAATGTCGCAAAGCCCCTTCATGCGCCCGCCGTCAATGCCGCAAATTCCGATGGTGGTGGCGCGCGCGGCGCGCGCGCGCTGCAGGGCGCGCACCAGGTTTTCGCTGTTCCCGCTCACGGACATGGCGTACACCACATCGCCTTCGCGCACCCGGCCGCGCAGCTGCAACTCGAAAATGTCTTCGAAGGAACTGTCATTGCCGATGGCGGTCAGCGACTCCGTGTTGTCGGCGAGGGAGTACGCGATAAACGGCGGTTGCCCTTCCACCGCCGCGCCCGCAACCAGGTCGTTGACCCAGTGCGAGGCCACCGCCGCGCTGCCCCCGTTCGCGATGAAGTAAATCGTCTTGCCGGCGCGCGCGGCGCCGTCAAGCGTCTCTGCAATACGTGCAACCACGTCGAAATCAAGCGCCTTTAAGAGTCCCGCCAGATAGTCCGCATAGCGCCGCGCATAGTCCCGGGGGGAGTCCGCCGAACTGAACAATTGCGCCATCTTGTACATATGGGTCTATGCCTCCGCCGTTGGGGGGCCGCGCCGTTCGCGCGGCCGCCTGACTGAAGGCGGCATGATAGCGCGCCACGGCGGCGATTGCCAGCATCGGAAGCGTATCCCGGATATTTCGCAATCCGACAATGGCGATGCATAAAGGCCATATCGGCAGATGCAGTTGGACCGCGCAAATCGAAGAATGCCTGACAACAGCTTGCGAAATATCTTTCGACACTTCGAGGACCGAAGTCACTTTGTCGTAGCATATTTCGCCTTGCGGTTCCGCCGCCGGTGAAATCTGCCGTATTGCCTCAGCGTTTGCGCAGTTCTTCCCAGACAGCTTCGCCCAGTGCAACGAGGCCGCCCAGCAAGAGCAGACCCGCGCCGCAACTCACGACGAGAACCGCGTAGTAAAGCAGGTCAAGGGAGAAGCGGAGTGCGAATCCCATCAGTCCCCCGGCGGCGAGCACCACCAGTCCCAGACCCATCACCCGCGTGCCAAGAGACGCTCTGCGGGACCGCCCGCCCTTGTACATGCGCGCCTCGGTGAGCAGCGGACTCTGGAACTTCCGGTAGGCCCGGGCGGCGTGCCACCCGGAGAACAGCGAAAAACCGCTTCCAAACATGGCCTAGTTCCTCCTGCCATGAATACACCTGTGCCGAGGTTCTATTCGGGGAGGAAAGCAGAAGCGGCTGGAAAGAGACTCAGGCCTCGCGCAGCCCCCTGCCATACTGGCGCTCATAATAGGCGCGGAACTCGCCCGACTTGATCTTGCGCCACCAGTCTTCGTTGTCGCGGTACCACTGCACGGTCTCGTCGATGCCCCGGTCCCAGTCCATTTGGGGCCGCCAGCCCAGCCCTTTCAGCTTCGAGGCATCGATGGAGTACCGCCTGTCGTGCCCGGGCCGGTCGGGCACGAACCGGATAAGGCTTTCGTCGCGGCCGGTCAGTTCGAGAATCTTGCGTGTCAGCACAATGTTCTCGCGCTCGTTGCCGCCCGCCACGTTGTAGACCTCGCCGGGCTTGCCTTCGCGCAAGGCCATGTCGATCCCACTGCAGTGGTCATCCACGTGCAGCCAGTCGCGCACGTTGTGCTCGCCGCCCTTGTACAGCGGCAACGGCTCCCCGTCGAAGGCGTTGGTCACGAACAGGGGCAGCACCTTTTCCGGATACTGGCGCGGCCCGTATGTGTTGGAACCCCGCGTGATAATGACCGGCAGCGAGAAGGTGTGGAAATAGGAACGGCCCAGTAGTTCGCCCGCGGCCTTTGCCGCGCTGTACGGGTTGCGCGGATTGACGGGGTCGGTTTCCTTGAACGAGCCGTCGGCGATGCTGCCGTAGACTTCGTCAGTGCTGACGAGCAACACGCGCCGGGTGCCCAGCGCCTTCGCCGCCTCGAGGATATTGTACACCCCATCGACATTGGTGCGCAGAAACTCGGTGGCGCCCAGGATGCTCCGGTCGACGTGGGTTTCCGCTGCGAAATTCACGATCGCGTCGCAGCCCTCCAGGGCACCACGAATCGCATCCGCATCGGCGATGTCGCCCTGGATGAACGTATGCCGTGTCTCGTCGATGCCCGCCAGGTTTTCGAGATTGCCCGCGTAGGTCAGCTTGTCGAAAGTGACCACGTGCGCGTCCGGATAGCGGTCAAGCTGGTACCGCACGAAATTCGAGCCGATGAATCCGGCGCCGCCCGTCACGACTATCCGATTCATGTGCGTTCTCCCGCGGTCCGCTGGATGTAGTCCGCCAGCGCCTCGTTCCAGGGGCGCATGCGTTGGCCCGTTACCTGGGCCAGCTTCGAAGCGTCCAGCGCCGAGTAGGCGGGCCGACAGGCCTTCGTCGGGAACTCCGCCGAGGAACACGGCGCCACCGGCGTGTCGATGCCGGCCAGCCGCATGGCCTCGCACGCCTGTTCATATCGCGAACAGGACCCGTCGTTCGCCGCGTGGTAGATTCCGTAGGCGCGCGTCTGCGCCAGGGCGCGCGTGGCTTCCGCCAAGTCTCTGGTGTACGTGGGCGAGCCCACCTCGTCGCTCACCACCTTCAGGGAATCGCGCTTCTTTGCTGCGTCCAGGATCTTGCGGATGAAATGGTTGCCGCCCGGCCCGTAGAGCCAGGCGGTGCGCACAACGAAATGGTGTGGGTTTGCCTTGCGCGTGGCCACTTCCCCCGCCGCCTTCGACTTGCCGTAGACGCTCACCGGGCAGATGGGGTCCTCGGTCGTGTAGGGCGCGCGTTTCCCGCCGTCGAACACGTAGTCCGTGCTGTAGTAGACGATGGGCGCGTCGTAATAGGCGGCCAAATCCGCCACGTTCCGGGCCCCGGCCTCATTGACCAGAAACGCGGTCTCGAGGTCGTCCTCGGCGCCGTCCACGTCGGTGTAGGCGGCGGCATTGATCACCAGTTCCGGGCGGAACGCCTCGAACAGCGGATGCAGCGTGGCCTCGTTGTTGATATTCACCTCGGGGAGGTCGTGACCGGCCACTTCGCCGGTGTCCCGAAACACCGCCATCAACTCGCGGCCCAACTGCCCTTTCGCGCCAAATATCAGAGTTCGCATATTCCCCGCCTTGCTACGCGCGCATTGTAGCAAGGCGGCCCCGCCCAAACCAACAACCACCGCGACTTGGGCAGATTTGGAGGCCGGACATTCACAAACCAGGGGTTTCCTGATAAGCTGTCGGAGATGCTTCGGTCAGTCCGCATGTCTGACCAGCGGCAACGCCGCGAGGCGAACTCTGCTGCGACCTCATGGCATCGACGCGTGAAGTGAAGAGGGATAGTTCACATGCTGTTGTTGAAGACTTCTCGGCTTGAATGGGCTAACTGTAAAGGAGAGCTTACTTTGCTTACGTTAGCCCTGGCGAACTTGTGAAATATCCGGGCAGGCAAACGCGGCGGAGGATACACTATGAAGCTTAGAAGTGTGTTGACAATTGTGGTTCTTTGTTTTTTCGGGGTGGGAGCGCCAAGGGCCGAAGTGCCGCTTACCGTCTCGCATCAAGGTTACGTTGTGGTGGACGGGACACCATTCAACGGCTCGGGGCTCTTCCGTTTCGCCTTCATTGACCCCGCAACGGGTAACAGCGTGTGGACAAACGACGGCACACAAGTCGGCACCGCTGGCCCACCTGACGCCGCCGTCACCCTGCCGGTCGCCAACGGCGTATACAGCGTCGCGTTGGGAGATGCCGACATCGCGCACATGACATCGATTTCCGGCACGGCTTTCGATACGGTGCCCCTGGCGTTGCGTGTATGGTTTGATGACACTGTGCACGGCATACAGATGCTCAGCCCCGACCAGGCGCTCAGTAGCGCCCCTTTTGCAGTGCGCGCACTGCGAGCAGACTTCGTTTCCGACAGCGGCGTATCGTCCGAGGCCATCGCAGACGGTGGCGTTCACGCTGTGGACCTGCAGAACGGGGCCACGCTCAGCGAAATCATTGATGATGACGGGGCCGGTTCCGGTCTCGACGCGGACCTGCTGGATGGCCTGGAGTCAACGGAGTTCATGCCGGCTGCGGAGGACCGCTGGGTCGACGACGGTGGCGACACGATTGGCGGAGACCTCATCTTCACCACCCCGAACACAGGTATCGTCTTTCACGACGGCACCCGTCAAGTCACGGCATCTTCTGGCGGGGTTCCCAGCGGCTACGGTGTATTGGGTGAATCCTCCAGCGCGCCACCGGGCTTTTCCTACACCGGCTGCACTCTCACCACAACTGACACACGACAGGGCGGGTGGGAAACGCATATGGCCATGCCGGAGCCCCGCTCCGGTGTGGCGGCCGCGGCGGTAGGCAGAACCGTCTACATCTTCGGAGGCAATCCGACCACGGATAGCGTGTACGCCTACGATACGACCAATTATGGATGGACCAAAGTCACCACCACCCCTTCTGTGCGCGACCTTACCGAAGCGGCGGCAATTGACACAAAGATCTATCTGGTGGCCGGTTGGGACGGCACCGGTTTCACGAACAGGCTGGAAGTCTACGATACGGCCAGCGATTCCTGGGAGACAAAAGCATCTTTGGCCACACCACGCGCGGGCATGGTTGTCGTCGCAATTGACGGGTACATCTATGCGGTAGGCGGCTACAACAGCAGTCCCGGCGATTTGCAGTCGGTGGAACGATACGATCCCGCGAGTGACTCCTGGACCGCCATGAGCCCCATGCCGGCCGGGCGCTCCTTCTTCACGGGGGCTGCTTTGAACGGAAAGATCTATGTCGTGGGCGGTTCGGGCATGGGCTATGTCGATATTTATGACCCGGGCACCAATTCCTGGACCACCAGGGACATTGACCCCATGGGCAGATTCGACGGCGCCGGCGCCACGATTAACGGAAAGCTGCACGTTGTTGGCGGCGATGACGCCCATACTCTGATCTATGACGATGCGAGCGGTCTGTGGACTTCGGGCGCGGAAATTCCAACTTCGCGACGTCATCTGGCGACCGTCGCCGTCAATAACCGCATCTATGCATTCGGCGGATACGATGGCGCGCAGGACCTCGCTACCGTCGAGGTCTACGGCGCGGGAACCAAGACCTGGTACCTGCATCAACGTGATTGAACGCGCAGCATACTGGATTTCTTCACTTCGAATGCCGTTTAATTTGTCGCGGCGGCGGCCGGCACGGGCTGTACCGGGGCGGCGTTGCCACAAGGCGAATTCCAGGAAAGGAATGTATCCATGCGGTTGGAGAACAAGGTTGCCATCATTACCGGCGCGGGCCTGGGCATGGGCCACGAAGCCGCGAGACTGTTTGCCGGCGAAGGGGCCAGGGTGGTGGCCTTCGACATCAATGCCGCCGCCGCCGCCGATACGGTTGCGGCCATTGAATCGGCCGGCGGTGAGGCCCTCGCGGTCTCGGGCGATGTGAGTGTCGAAGCGGATGTGAAAGGGGCCATCGAGGAAGCCGTGGGCCGCTTCGGTAAGCTCGACATCCTCTATGCCAACGCGGGCGTGCTGCGCAAGGATATCGACAAGTCGGTCATCGAGACCACGGAAGAAGACTGGGACCGCATGCAGGCGATTAACCTGAAGGGCCCGTTCTTTTTGACGAAGCACGGCATCCCGAAGCTGCAGGCCGCGGGCGGAGGCTCGATCATTCTTGTCGGCTCCATCTCCGCGCTGGTGGGGTTTTCGCTCGCGCAGGACAGTTATACGTGCGCCAAGGGCGCGCTTATCTCGCTGGCGAAATCACTGGCCATCCAGTTCGGCCCCGACGGCATCCGCACCAACATAATTCACCCCGGCATGGTCGACACCCCGCTGCAGGCGCCCTATCTTGATGAGGCGCGAAAGAAGGCCATCGCCGCGGAGATTCCCATGCGCCGGCTCGGCCTGCCCCGCGACATCGCCAACGCGGCGCTGTTCCTGGCGAGCGACGAGTCCACCTGGGTCAACGGCGCGGAGCTGGTCATCGACGGGGGCTTTTACGCATCGTAAAACGGGCGGTCATCCGGCTTCGAGCGACGCGGTCAGATAGGGTACCGGATTGACGGGCTGGCCGTCCCGGCGCACCTCGAAGTGCAGGTGCGGTCCCGTGGAGCGGCCCGTCGAGCCCACTCTTGCCAGCGGTGTTTCCGGCGTGACGCGCATCCCCTTCTCCACGAAGTTCTCGGCGTTGTGGCCGTACACCGACTCGAGCCCGTCGTCATGGCGCACGATGACCACTCTGCCGTACCCCGCCTTCCAGCCGCTGTAGGTCACCACGCCAGCTCGGAATGCGTGGATGGGCGTGCCGCGCTTCGCGGCTAGGTCGATGCCGTCGTGAAACGCGGGCCGGCCGGTGAACGGGTCCTTACGGATGCCGAATTCGCTGCTCAGCCGGGCGGGACCTCGCAATGTCGTGCGCCACGGGCTGGCGGGGTTCGCGGTGGCCGGGGTTTCGGAGGGCATCTCCTTGCGCTCGAGAATGCGACGGACCATCTCCGCCAGGCCCGTGGAGTCGCGTTCGACCGGCTCGACCAGGCTTCCGGTGGCGCGCGCCTGCAACGCGGTGGGACCGCCCTGGGCCTCCAGCGCCTCGCGCAGCCGCCGGGCGGATACCGTCGAAGGCGAGTCCGAGCGGCCACGCGCCAATCGCAGCCCCGCCACCGTGAAGCCGCCGCCAAGCATTTCCATGGTTGGTTCGGCAGGTGTCTGCGATGCCTTCGCGCTTTGCGCGAGTGCGGCTGTGCTGCGCAGCGTGGGCTGCCCGCCTGCGGGCGCAGGCACGGATTCCGGAGCGGTGACCGGCGCCGTGGGGGTCAAGGGGCTGAGGTCGAGCCGCTGGCCGGGATAGATGACGTTCGGGTCCGAAATGCCGTTGTGCCGGGCGATTTCACGCACGCTTCGATACACCTGCGCGGACGAAGGCGTGTGGCCCCGGGCAGAAAGGTGCTCGCGCACGATCTTCGACAGGTTGTCCCCCTTCTGGACGGTGTATTCCGGGTCCGCCGTGGGCGCCGGCGCGGCTCCGGCCCGACTGCGCTCCAGCACTTGCGCGAACTCCGGGCGTTGGCGCGTGTCAAGCCGTGCGACCCGCGTGTAGGATGCCCTGCTGCGGACTACGGGAACCGGCNNCCGGCGGCAGTCCCCGCTGCCAGGACTGCGCATCCAGCAATACGTGCGTCGAGTTGGCTTCCATTGCGTTCCCCTCATCTTCTCCAAAGTGCCGCATCCAGGGAAGCAATGTGCATGCCACGTGTCAAGAATCCCGTAACTGCCTTTAAATTTGTAACTTACAGCGTGCTTGCACCGAAGGCATACCTGATTTCGTGCAAATGTTGCCGCGTGACACCATGAAACGGGCACGCCTTGCCGGGTTGCCTGTGCGGCCCGATGCCGGCACCCGGAAGAGAGGCCGCGGGCTTGACCATAACGGGCCGTGTGCGAACTCCACGAATACCCCGAGCCTGGCACGGATTGCGCCGCGTCCCCGTTGCCCCCGGCGTTGTGTACCTACGGAATCCGGAAATTGATATTGACCGGCTGCCCATTGCGGAGGATGTCAACGCTGAAGTTCTTCTGGTTCTTCAGCCTGTTGACGAGCGCGAAAGCGTCCGCCTCACTGCGGATGGGATTGCCGTTCACCGAAGTGATGATGTCGCCGTCCTGCAACCCGACTTCGGCGGCGTACGGCAGGGAACCGATGTCACTGGCGGTAAAGCCGAGGGCCTGGCCGCTGTCATCCTTGGCAATGCGCGGCATGTGCTTGAGCATGAGGTCGTTCGGATTGACGTCGATGTTGTCGAAGTTCAGCAGCGGCCCCTTGTTGCCCGTGTACTGGGCATCGCCCTTAAGCTTCAGGTCCTTGGCCTCCTCGCTTTCTTCCTCGGGCTGTGGGGCCGCTTCGGCCACGGCAACCGGTTGCTCTTTGGGCTCGACGCTGTAGGTGAAGGACTCGATATCCTCACTGCGGCGGTAGTCCCACGGCGCAAGCGGCGCGGCCTCCTTCCAGATGCCCTTCTGCGCCACAATGGCCTGTGCGGCCAGTTTTTTGATGGCGGGCGCCTTGGGGGCGTTGCGCTGGTCCCACCAGGCCAGGCCGGCAGCCGCGAGTTGTTCCGCCAAGTCCTTGTTCTCGCCATAGGTGACGCGCACCACCGCCTTGCCTTGCGAGTCGGTGGTCAGCTCTTCCACCTCGACTTCCTTGCCGGCCACCTGCTCTCTGCAGAACGCTGCCGACTCGGCCGCGCCGGGTTGGCCGGGGTCGGGGCAGTCCACGCCGTACAACCGCACCTCCATGGTCTCTCCCCCGCGCGTGATGGCGAGCACATCCCCCTCCTGCACCGCGGACACCGTTGCGGGTTCTGCGGGGGCCGCCCCGCACAGCGCGAGCGCCGCAAGACCCAGGACAACCGTCGACCATGCTGGATAGCGCATCTGTTGCTCCTCACTGTTTTCGGAGGGTCACGCCCGTCAGACCCATTCTCGCGAGTTTCTTGCCTGTTTCATGGTACCGTGTGGCGGTCCGGGAAACAAGAAAAGCCCCTTTTTTCTTCGATCAGGCGTCTCGACACGAATCCTACCCGGGCGTGGGTTGTCCCGAAAAACCTACCGTCCTGCAGGATCAAGTATGCGAGATATCTGGCCAACCGGCTGCGGCTTGTTTGGCACTCATGGAGGCTGAGTGATTGGATAAGGGTCGCAAAGCATCGGTCATGAACGACTTAGAAGCGAATTGGCACGGTGGAACCGCCGTGAAGGCCCGCCCAGGCCGTCACAGGTGCTGGCTTGGCACGGAGGTTGCTTTAACCAGATGCCGGTAGGGTTTCCCCCTCATGATACGCTTGACACCTGAGCTTGGAACGCTGTAAAAGGATGAACGCAGACAGGTGGGGTTAGCTGGAACACGGGGAGAGCCTACCTGACAGGCAGCGTCTTATGGTGAGCTTGGACGCGCTGTCAGTGCGCATTATTGCTGAGAAACGGTGCCGCTGTGTGCGTTACCGTAGTGCGGAAGCAACAATACAGGAGGACGGACATGGTGATTCTAGATGTGCTTGTGCTTGTCGTGGAGACGATCGTGGCTTTCTTCGCGGACCTCGCGGGTTCCGCGTTGATAGACGCCATTGTCAACGCGCTCGGCCTGGCGGCCTGAGTGCGCTGCCGGTTTCTCCGGCAGCATGCCGGCCGGGTACTGGCCGGCTAAAAGGAAGCAGCAACCGTAATTGCATTGGAGAATACGAATGTTGACTGATTTGGCTGTACAGATAATTGAGGCCGTTGTGGGCTTTTTCGTGTCGCTGATTTCCGGGGGCGTGCTCGATTTCCTGATGGCGCTCTTCAGCCCTGGGCCGAGCCTCGTCTGAACCGGACAAGGCCTGAGCAAACTACTACCGCCCGCGTGTTGATGACGCGGGCGGTGTCGTTTCCGGGGCCCCAGGCCCTATTTCATGAGCGTGGCGTTCTCGGGGTGATTGTCGCGAATGGCGAGCACTTCGGTGAGATTCTCGAAGAACACGTCCACAAGCCGGGGGTCGAACTGCTGTTCGCGTTGTTCGCGGAAGTAGTCGAGAATGCGCTCAAGCGGCCAGGCCTCCTTGTAAACGCGCTCGACCCCCAGCGCGTCGAAGACATCCGCAATGCAGCCGATACGGCCGTAGACATGGATATCCTCACCTCTCTTGCCCTGGGGGTACCCGCAACCGTCCCACCGCTCGTGGTGCTCCAGCGCGATGGTCGCTGCCGCCTGCAGGATGCGGCCCTTCGACTTCTGGAGCATATCGTAGCCGATTTGCGCGTGGGTTTTGATAATCTCGTACTCTTCCTCGCTCAGGCGGCCTGGCTTGCCGAGGATGGCGTCGGGTATACCCACCTTGCCGACGTCGTGCAGCGGCGCCGCCATGCGCAGCATTTCGCCCTCGGCGTGGGTCAACCCGGACTTGACGGCGAGCAGGCGGCAATACTCCGCGACGCGCTTGACATGGGACCCGGTTTCGCGCGAGCGCGTCTCCACGATTTCGCCGAGAGTGAAGACGATCTCGCGCTGCGAGTCCTCGATATCGTGCAGCAGGCGCACATTTTCCAGCGCGGCCGCGGCATGGTTGGCCACAATGCTCAGCGCCTTGAGGTCGGTTTCGGTGAACTCGTTGCCCTGGCGTTTGTCGGTGACGTTTAGCACCGCGATTACCTGGGGCTGGCTGGCGTTGGCGCGGCGTATGTCATCCATGGGCGAGGCCTTGCGCTCGAGCGGCACGGAGATGAACGAACGCCCCTTGAGCTTGTGGCTCATTTCCTCGATGGGCGGATTCTTCCGAATGTCCTCGACAAAGAGCGGCTGCACATTGCGCGCCACCCATCCGGAGATGGTGCCGTCGAGATCGACCACGGCGTCCTCGCATTCCTGGGGAAGCCCTTCGCTGCAGGCGATGGTGAGGTGCCGCCCGTCGGGCGAGACCGTCATCACGGAACCGCGCATGGCGCTGACCCGCTCCAGCGCCGCATGCAGCACGAACCGGAGCAACTGCTCCTCATTGCGTACCGACGCGATGTTCTCGGAGATGTTGAACAAGTCGGTGATGTCGCGCAAACGCGCATTCTCGTCGGAGAGACGGCGCCGCTCAAGCGCGTAAGTGACGGCACGCCGGACTTCGTCGAGGTTGAACGGTTTCTGAACGTAGTCGTAGGCGCCTTCCTTGACAGCCGCGCTGGCCGTCTCGAGGGTGGCGTAGCCGGTCATGACAATGGGCACAATGGACGGAACCACCTCGCGCGCCCGGCGCAACAACTCGATGCCGTCCATCTCCGGCATCATGATATCGGTGAACAGGACGATGAAGTCGTTCTCCTGCCGGAGAATGTCCAGCGCCTGCGGCCCGTTCTCCGCGAGTTTCACGTCGAAGCCCTGCTCTGTAAGCACTTCGTAAAGCAACTCGCGGATGACCACCTCATCATCCACAACCAGAATGCGTTCTTGCTTTCCCATCGCCTGTATTACCTTGCGCTGACGCCTGCTCCAACCCCGGCCCGCACACAGCGCCGGGGCAGCGACAATGGACAGCACCCGGGCCAACCCACAAATGCCGGGACAATCCGGACTTGCAGTCCCCTCCGAGCATGCCCGCTGCGGCAACCGTAACACGGACGCGGGGGGAATTCAATCCCGGTCAGCCCCGGCTTCGTATGCTATACTTGATGCGAGGGTTGAAGGCTGTTCGTCTGCCGGAGTCTCCGCCGCGGACGAGATTGGGTTTGAGGTGCACCTGTGAGGGTCATGACCGTGCAGAACAAGCGTTTTCTTGTCCCCCTTATGCTCGCTTTCCAGCTCTCCACAGGGGAATTCAGCTTCGCGGCCGACGTCTCCGCCGCATGGGTGGGTACCGCGCGCGCCGTGGGACGTGCCGAGGCCCCGCAATCGGGGAAAAGCGGGCCGAGCGTGCCGGCGGTGGCGGCACCGTACCAGTTCAAGGCGGACACGGAGCCTGAACTGCGCCACGAAATCTGGGGGCAAACGTGGTTCGGCGAAGGCTACGTATACGGCCCCACGTTCCGACAATCGGGCATGGTGGTGGTCGACCTCGAGGGCGACTCAGACAATGATTTCGCCTTTCCCTCGGTGCTAAGCAAGCCCGACCTGATGCTGAATCTCGGCTCCCGCAACGCTTTCTTCCCGGGCGGGTCGCGCACGCTCGACACGGAGGCCCTGCCCTTGGGCTACGCTTTCTCGCTGGCCATGGATTTCGCGGACCTCACCGGCGACACGCTGCCGGACATGGTTACCTCGGTCAACCGTTTCAACCCGAGCCAGACGCTGGTCGTGTGGCTGCGCAACGAGGGGCCGCGAGACGACCCGCATTTCAGCTACGAAGGGGTGCTGTATTCGACTTCGCAGACGGGCCGGGGACCGGCGATATGGCTTGCCCTCGCGGATATCAACGGGGACGGGAAGACGGACCTGTTCGTGGCGGAGGATTTCGTCACGGAGTCTGTCCGGCCGCACCGGCTCTTCTATCTGGAGAATCAGGGCACCACGCAGAGCCCGGATTTTGCGGCGCCGCAGGAAATCACCAGACTCAGCAACCTGCTGCCGGACCGCATTTCGAGGTCTGCGCGGAAGGCCATGACCGCTGAAACGGAAAAACTCGGTGAGCCGCCGAGGCCAAAAATGGATGAGGCCGCCGCGAAGGCGGGCTATGGATACGGCATCAGCGACATCGCGTTCGCGGACTGGAACGCGGACGGCGTGCTCGATTTCATGTTCTACGACATATTGCAGGGGCTGATGTGGGTCAAGAATGAGGGCACCACGCAGGCGCCGGTCTGGGCGGACGCCCTGGGCAACGGCGGCGACCCACTCTACGACCACCGGGAAGTCGATGAACTGGAGTTGACAGAAGGGACTTTCGACCTGTTCTCCAATCCGGATGCCGCGAAACCAGGCGTCGACTGGCTCGACGAACTGTATCTTTCCGTGAACAGCCGCCTGAAAGTGTACCGGTACTACCTGCTCGAGCGCGCCTACCGCAAGACCCAGCAGAATGCGGTGGCGTTCCCGGCGGGCACCGGCCCGCCCGTGTTCTGGGACGCGGACGGCGACGGTGACCTGGACCTGTTTCGCACCAGCGCGGCGGGAGCACTGACCCGCAGCCTGATGATGTTCGAGAACATCGGCACGCCGTACACGCCGGTGTGGGGCGACCTGGCCGAAATCCCGGAAGTCCAGTTGAGCCCGGGCAGCGAAGCAAACCATTGGCGACAGGACCTGTGCCGGCTCACAAGCCACGTCTGGTTTGAAGGCCCCGCACTGTTCGTGCAGACGCAGGACGGGCGCATAGAGGTCTACGAGGCGCTCGAGGCGGGCGCCGTGGGCGAGCTTCCCTTCTTCTGGTTTGCCGACGCGGATTTCGGAGAGACCGTGCGCGGCGACCACTTCAACATCGAGCCGCGCGGTGTGGCCATCGCGGATTTTGACGGCGACGGATTCAAGGAACTGTTCGCCGCGTACGCGCACTCTGAAGGCGGCCATGTTGCGTATGTGGACGTTTACGACGACGAGTTCTTCATCTATTGGGAAACCTTCGACGCGCCGGATGTGTTTCCCGACCCCGAACAGGCCGGCGAGACGCTGGACCCGCTCCTGGTCGAGAACCTTACGGCGTGCGACGCGGACCTGGATGGACGCCCCGACCTGCTCGTGACCGTGTCCGACGATTCCGATTTCCTTGTCTGCGACCACCTCCTCTACCGGAACATCGAAACCGGGTCATATCCCTTCTTCGAGTTTGAGCACGTGGAGAATCTGGAAGCGCCCAATGGCACGGATCCCTACCACGCGCGCATGCCGGGCGTAGCGGACATCGACGCCGATGGCGACGATGACCTTTTTATCGGGCACCAATACGAAGGTTTCGGCTACCTGCGCTTCTACCGCAACGAGGGCGACACGGGCCTGCACTACGTGCGGTTCCGGGTGGTGGCCGGGCGCACATGGCCGCTGCACCTCACGCTGACCACGCAGGGGGGCGCGCAGGTACAGACCGTGGCGCCGGAATACCGGTTCATCGAGAATGTCAGCGGCGGGCAACTGCTCGCCAACGGGTACTATCAGCCGGGCACCGGGGCGCCGGTGGTGGACGTGCTGGAAACCACCCACCTTGCCGACGACTATGCGTTTCCGGGCGAGGTGCGCGTGTTTGTGGATGTGCTTCCGCCGGTGCTGCCCAATGAGTCGAAGGCCATTATCGTGGTGGGCGACACGGCCTCAGACGACCTCTACCCCACATTTCGCGACCTCGGCGCGTACGCCTACCGCGTGCTGATCAGCGAGGGACTGCCGGAGGAAAACATCCGGTTCTTCGCCGCGACGAATGTCGACGCGGACTGGGACGGAGACAACGATGTCTACGCGGCCCCTACCCTGGCCGGCTTGCAGCAGGCGCTCGCCAACTGGGCGCCCAGTTCGGCGCCGGGCGACCCGCTTGACCGGCTGCTGGTGTTCATGCTCGACCACGGCCAGCGCGACCGGTTCCGGCTCAACGACACGGAGTACCTCGATGCGAGCGTGTATGCGCAGGCGGTAACCGCGCTGCAGGCGGCGCAGCCGGGGCTTGAGGTCACCACCGTGCTCGACACGTGTGAGTCGGGCACGTTCGTCGACAACCTGGCGGGCGACAACCGGGTGACCATTACCAGCGCCGGCGTCGGGCCCATCGAGGGCGTGGCGCTGTTCGACAAGAACGCGTATATCAGCTTCTCTCTGAATTTCTGGAACCAGATCTACTATGGCGACACCTACGGCAAGGCCTTTCGCGAGGCGAAGGCCGCCATCGAAGCGGTGAACCCGCTGCAGGTGCCGCGCATCGACGACACCGGCAACGGTGTGGCCAACGAACCGGACGACGGGCTGCGCGCCAACGACCTGCGCCCCGGCGCCAGCTTCGAGATGCGCGGGCCGACGGTCTTCATCGGCGAGGTCGCCCCGCCCCAGGCGATCAGCAGCAACTCGGCCACGCTCTGGCTGGGCGACGTGATCACGACGCTGCCTGTGGAGGGGGCGAAAGCGATCATTGTACCGCCAAACATCCAGCGCGATACCTCGGGCAGTGACGACGAGCAACCGGTCACCGGGCTGGCGTCGGTGCTCTTCAACTACAACGAAGACCTGGACCGCTGGGAGGGCACATACAACGGATTCGACCAGGGCGGCATCTTCCAGGTGCAGTATTTCGTGAAGACGGGCGGGCAGTACCACGCGTCACCGCGCATCGGCTTTGTGGACCGCATCAGCCTGCCCGACCTCTGGGAAAACGACGACACGCCCGCCACATCCGCGTGGTTCTCGATCAATCAGTTGCAGGGGCACAACTTCCATGACCGCGGCGATGTGGACTGGGTGCGCTTCACCTCGCTGGCCGGGGAAACGGCGACGGTGGCGGTAATTGCGCCGCGGCCGAACTGCCGGCCGGTGGTGGAACTGTACCGGGCGGCCGACCTGATTGCCAATCCGAACGCGGCGCCCGTGCGCCAGGAAACGAGCGAGGGGCTGGGCCAGCGGCTGGTGTTCACGCACACCTTCAGCGATACCGCAACCTATCTGTTGCGCATGCGCAACAGCGAATCGGCGCGCTTTGGTGAAGGCACCTCCTATTTCCTGCTCATCGCATTCGATACGGGCGGCACCGACATACTGCCCACGTCGCTTGTCGTCACCGTGGTCGATGGCGCCGGTCCCACGGCCGTCGAAGGGGCCGACGTGCGTTTCGACGGGCAACG
>NPIG01001036.1_pt1 | contig 16614 bp, 14 predicted proteins | sample 8637441 | NCBI WGS metagenome assembly NPIG01 (sample SAMN07420675, study PRJNA396082) | bioreactor metagenome | isolation source: sample BR6 brine-fed electro-methanogenic bioreactor BR | place: Japan: Kochi | collected 2016-06-14 | reverse complement strand
TTTTTCGGAAAAACCGTGTCAAGAACTTTGTTCACTGGCCTGCTGAATAGTTACGAATTTTTTTCCTTTGTACTGCTGTGCACTCTGGTTTTCGGTGCGGGATGGGGACTTGCGGCCGCCCTTCTCTACCCCCGGCTGCGTTCACGGGTGCTCGCCCTGCGCCCGGTCCTGCGGGCCCGCCTCCTTCTGGGCTGGGCCGTCGCTCCGCCGACGATGGGGCTTTCGCTGACCCTGCTGCTCTTTCTCCCCTACTCCCCTTTGAGTTTTTCCCATGGAGACCACTGCAGCAATCACCCGGGTCTCGGCCCGCACCTGCTTCAGGCCCATGCGCCCCTGCCGGAGGGCGTCGCGCTCCCCGCTGCAGCCGTCATCCCCCCGCTGGCGGGAGCGGCGCTGTTTTTTCTTCTCCAGGCGTTCGTCGTCTGCCGGGGATGGCGCGCCAGGCACAACCTCCGGGCTCTCGGCCGACCGGCGGGGCAAGGCGTATGGCTGATCGCTTCCGACCGGCCCCTGGCCCTGTCGGCGGGGTTTATCAGGCCCCGGATCTACATCTCCTCGGCGCTGCAGCAGGGGCTTTCCCAAGAACGGCTGCGGATCGTTCTCGCCCATGAGCGCGCCCACGTACGACGCCGGGACAGTCTGCGGCAGTATCTTGCCGAGGCGGGCTCATTTTTGCACCTTCCCCGAATGCGCAAACTCTTGCTCTCGGATATGGCTCTGGCCGCCGAACAGGCCTGCGACGAGGTGGCGGCCCTGGAAATCGGCGACCGCCTGCGGGTCGCGGAAACCATTGTGACGGCAGAGCGTCTGCTGCAGTCTTTCTCTTGCCGGGAGGTGCCGGCAGCGGCCTTCTTTCTCGGCAACCACAGCGTCGCCAGAGTGGAGGCGCTGCTGGAGGGGAGCGGTTCCGGCAGAGGTTCGCTCCTGCTGCCCTGCGGCCTGCTCCTGGTTGCGACCGTGACCGCTCTGGCCTTTGCGGAGCCGCTGCATCACGGCGCCGAAGCGTGGCTCGGGAGGCTGCTGGGGTAGTCCGGCGAGTCGCCCCGGAAGGGGTGCCGCCATACGTAAAAGACCGATTACCGGTCGGTTTTAAGCTTTTCGGCGCCACGCACGTCTGCCGTGCCGCCGCCCTGTTGGTCGAACACCAAAGGAGAAGATCGTCATGGCTGGAAGATGGATGACCACCACCAAAAAACCGATCATCGCTCGGCTTTTTGGTCTCATCGGAGGGCTGTGCTGCCTCTTTGCCCTCGGGCTGCCCGCTGCCCGGGCGCAGGAAAACGGCGCATTGCTGACGGAACGGGAGGCCGTGCGCCTGGGGCTGGAGCGACCGGAGGCGCGGCAGAGGCAGGAGGCCTCTCTCGAACGGGCCGAGAGCGACGTCGTCGAGGCGCGCACCTGGCCCAATCCGACCTTCGATTATGCCCGTGAAACGAGCGATGAGGGCGCAGAGGATACGACCGAAAACTTCTTTCTTCTCTCCCAGGAGCTGGATCTGGCCGGACGCCGCGGGCTCAGGACGCAGGCGGCAAGGCAGCGCCTCGAAGCGGCGGTCGCGGAGAACTCCGAGTGGCGCCTGGCGCGCGGTGCGGCCATTCGTCGCCAATTCTACCAAGGCCTTTATCTGCAACGATTACAGGAGGTCTTCTCCGGCTGGCTGGCGCGCATGGAAGCCATCGAGAGCGTGATGCGCAAGCGCGAGTCCGCCGGCGACATCTCGGGCTACGACCTGCGACGCCTCCTGCGCGAGCGGGCCTTCGCCCAGGCGGAGCAGCAGCGGGTTCGGGCCGACCATGAACGGACGTTGGAGGAGCTGCGCGGCCTGATCGGAGGCGACGGAACCTGGAGCGCCCTCGCGGGCCCGCTGCTGCCCGAATCGCCCCCCGGATCGCTGGAGTCGCTGCTGCGGCGTCTGCCCGAGCGTCCCGCCCTGGCCGCCTTGAAGCTGCGGGGCGAAGCCTTCGCCACGCAAGAGCGCATGAGCGCGCGCTGGTGGCTGCCCGCGTTCACCCTCGGCCTCGGCGCCAAAACCGTCGACACCCCCTCCGGCGCCGGCGGCGGACTGCTGGCGGGGGTATCCTTTCCCCTTCCCGTCTTCGACCGCGACGCCGCCGCACGGCAGCGGGCCCGGGCCGAGCACAGCCTGCTGCGCAGCGAATTCAATCTCGCCCTGACCCGGAGCGAAGGGGAACTGCGCGGCCTCTGGCGCAAGGCGACGGTGCTGGAAGAGGGCGCCCGCCGCTTCGCGCTGCAAGCCGAGGAGACCTCCAGGTCCCTGGTCGGCACCGCCGAGGCGGCCTACCGCGCCGGGGAGGTCGGCGTGCTGGAAATTCTCGACGCCTATCGCAGCGCCTTCGAGGATGAGGCCCAGGCCCTCTCCCTGATGCGCGAGGCGCGCACCGCAAGAATCGAACTCGATCTGACGACCGGAGGAAACACTCAATGAATGGATTGAAACGGGCAGCGATCTTACTGACACTTTTCGCCCTCTCCGGCTGCGGCCACGGCCACCAGCACGACGGGGAAGTTCAGCCGGGCGAAACCGGACACGGCGCCGCCGCAGAAGCACAGGGACATGGCGATGAGCACGCCCACGGCGCCGAGGGACACGCACACCGGGACGAGTTCGGGGATCTCGAAGATCTTTTCGCAGAAGAGGATTCCGGTCTCGCCATCACCTTCAGCCAAGAGCAGCAGCGGCGGACCGACTTCGCCACCGCCAAAGCCGAGCAGCGCCGCATGCGCTCTTCGCTGGCGGTAACCGGCACTCTCAAGGCCGTCGGCGGTGGGGAAGCTCATGTCGTCGCCCCCGTCTCGGGCTATCTCGCCTCCTCGGAGGTCTCCTTTCCCCGCTTCGGGGACCGGGTCGGGGCCGGCCAGACCTTGCTGCGCATCGTTCCCCGAATCGGCGGAGAGGCCGATCCAGCCTCTCTCGACCTGGCGGTGAACCGCTCCCGGTCCAACCACCAGCTGGCCGTCGCCGAGCTCAAGCGCCTGGAGGAACTCCTGGCCCAGGGGGCCGTTCCCGAGCGACGGGTGGCGGAAGCGCGCAAGGAAGCGCAGGTGGCCGGGGCCGAACTGGAGGCTGCAGAGCGGCGCCTGAAGCAGTATCGCACCCGCCCGCAAAACAATGCCGGAAGGACCGCTGTCGGCGTGCCGAGCCCCATCGATGGCAGGTTGGATGGGGTCTACGTCACCCCGGGGGCCTATCTGCAGGAGGGCGCTCCCCTCTTCCACGTGGTCAGCACCGAACGCCTGCGTCTGGAGGCGCGTATTGCCGAGGCGGACATCGGCCGCCTCGGCACCCCGCGCGGCGCCTGGTTCGAGGCGGACGGATTCGATCGCCCCTTCGAAATCGATCTCGAAAAGGGCGATCGCATGGTCGCCCTCGGCAGCGTGGTCGACCCCCGCTCGCGCACCGTTCCCCTGGTCTTCGAATTTCCCAACCCCGGGGGCCAACTGCGCATCGGCATGTTCGTCCGCGCCCACGTGGTAACCGGAGACGTCAAGGAGAGCGTCGCCATTCCCGTCGAAGCCATCGAAGAGAATGCCGGGCAGGCCGTAGCCTATGTGCAGACGGGTGTCGAGAGCTTCGAGCGCCGGGTGCTGACCCTGGGCATCCGCGACGGTCGTTTCGTCGAGGTCCTGAGCGGCGTCGGCGCCGGTGAGCAGGTGGTGACCAAGGGCTCCTACCTGGTCCAGCTGGCCGCGTCGGGGCCCCAGGAAGCCGGCCACGGCCATGCGCATTAAGGGGGAACGATAATGATCGAGCGAACCATAGGCTGGTCTCTGAAAAACCGTCTCTTCGTCGTACTGGGCGCCCTGCTCCTCCTGTTCTGGGGAGCCTACGAGGCGAGCCGCATGCCCGTCGACGTCTTTCCCGACCTGACCGCCCCCACCGTCGCCGTCATCACCGAGGCTCACGGCATGGCCCCGGAGGAGGTGGAGACCCTGGTGACCTACCCCATCGAGACGGCGGTCAACGGCGCCGCCGGGGTGCGCCGGGTGCGCTCCTCCACCGGCATCGGCTATTCGGCCGTCTGGGTGGAGTTCGACTGGGGGACCGATATCTACCGGGCGCGGCAGATCGTCTCGGAGAAGCTGCAGATGGTGCGCGGCAGCCTGCCGCCCGACGTCAACTCCCCGGTCATGCAGCCGATCACCTCCATCATGGGCGAGGTGATGTTCATCGCCCTGGCCTCCGACCGGCACAGCACCATGGAGCTCAAGACCCTGGCCGACTGGACGCTGCGCCGGCGTCTGCTCGGGGTGCCCGGAGTGGCCCAGGTCATCCCGTTCGGCGGCGACACCAAGGAGTTTCAGGTGCTGGTGCGGCCCGATCAGCTCGCCTCCTACGGCATCACCCTGCAGCAGGTGGTGGAGGCCCTGGGCGGCACCAACGAGAACTCTTCGGCGGGCTTCTACACCGAGGGGGGACAGGAGTACCTCATCCAGGGGCTGGGCCGGGTGCATCGGCCCGCGGATATCGGCAGCACCGTTCTCGCGGTGAAAGAGGGGGTGCCGGTGCTGGTGCGGGATGTGGCCGCGGTCCGGGTCGGTTCCGCGCCGAAGCGGGGGACCGGCTCCCACAACGGCAAGCCGGCGGTGATCCTGGGGATCCAGAAGCAGCCCGACGCCAACACCCTGGAGTTGACCAAGAACCTCGACCGGCTCCTGGACGACATTCAGGCCGGCCTGCCCGAAGGGATGCAGATCGACCGCCACATCTTCCGTCAGGCCGATTTCATCTCCGTCTCCATCGCCAACGTGCTGGAGGCCCTGCGCGACGGCTCGATCCTGGTGGTGCTCATCGTCGCGCTCTTTCTCGCCAGCTTCAGGGCGACCTTCATCACCCTGCTGGCCATCCCCCTCTCGTTGATGGCGGCGATTTTCACCATGAAGGGGCTGGGGATCACCATCAACACCATGACCCTGGGGGGGATGGCCATCGCCATCGGCGCCCTGGTCGACGACGCCATCATCGTCGTCGAGAACGTGGTGCGCCGGCTGCGGGAAAACGCCGCCCTCCCCGAGGCGAAGAGACGCCGGGCCCTGCCCCTGGTCTACGAGGCCACCCGCGAGATTCAGGGCTCCATCGTCTTCGCCACCATGATCATCATGCTGGTCTTCGTTCCCCTGTTCTTCCTCACCGGCGTGGAGGGGCGCCTGCTGCAGCCGCTGGGGCTCGCCTACATCGTCTCCCTGGCCGCCTCGCTGCTGGTGGCGATCACCGTCACCCCGGTGCTCAGCGTGCTGCTGCTGCCGCGCTCCAGGATGATCCGGGGCGCCGAGGAGACGCGCCTGGTCAAGGGGTGCAAGACGCTCTACGCGCCCGTCCTCGATTTTTCCCTGAAATACTGGAAAGCCGTGACCGGCGTCGCCGTCGCCGCCCTGGCGGCGGCCCTGATCGCCCTCGGCTTCGCCGGCCAGTCCTTCCTGCCCGACTTCAACGAAGGGAGCCTCACCGTCATGGCGGCGACCGTCCCCGGGACTTCCCTGGAAGAGTCGAACCGCATCGCCCAGATGGTGGAGGAGATCCTGCTCCGGCAGCCCGAAGTGGTCGCCACCGCCCGGCGCACCGGGCGCGCCGAGCTCGACGAGCACTCCCTCGGGATTCACGCCTCGGAGATCGAGGTCAGCCTGAAGATGGCAGAGCGCAGCAAAGAAGATTTCCTGGCGGCGCTGCGCCACGACATGGAACTGGTGCCGGGAACCAACGTCATCATCGGCCAGCCCATCTCCCACCGCATCGACCATATGCTCTCGGGCACCCGCGCCAATATCGCGGTCAAGATCTTCGGCGCCGATCTCTTCGAACTGCGCCGCCTGGCCGCCCGGGTCGAATCGGTGATGAAGGAGATCGACGGGGTGGTCGATCTGGCCGCCGAGCAGCAGGCCGAGATCCCCTTTCTCTCCGTCACCTTCGACCGCGACGCCATCGCCCGCTACGGCCTGCGGGTGCGGGATGTGGCCGAGCTGATCGAAACCGCCTTCTACGGCCATGACGTCTCCCGGGTTCTGGAGGGACAGGCCGGTTTCGACCTGGCGGTGCGCTACGACCCGGCGGTGCTGGAGAGCGTGGAGGCGGTGCGCAACACCCTGATCACCACCGCCGACGGAGCGATGGTGCCCCTGCACGCCCTGGCCGACGTCAAGAAAAGCCGCGGTCCCAATACCGTCAGCCGCGAGAACGTGCAGCGCAAGATCGTGGTCATGGCCAACGTCGGCGAGGGGCGGGACCTGCGCGGCGTGGTGGAGGACATCCGCAAGGCCGTGGCCGCCTCGGTCGATCTGCCCGTCGGCTATCACGTCGAATACGGCGGCCAGTTCGAAAGCGCCGCCGCCGCTTCCCGCACCCTGACGATCCTCGGCGCCGCCGTCGTCGTCGGCATCTTTTTGCTCCTCTTCGTCGCCTTCAAGTCGGCCCGGGACGCCTTGCTGGTCATGCTCAACCTTCCCCTGGGGCTGGTCGGCGGGGTGATCGGCGTCTTCGTTTCGGGCGGGGTCCTCTCGGTGGCCTCCATCATCGGCTTCATCTCCCTCTTCGGCATCGCCACCCGCAACGGAGTGATGATGATCTCCCACATCCACCAGCTGGTGGAACACGAGGGGGTCGCCGATCCCGCAGAGGCGGTGCGGCGCGGGGCCCTGGAGCGCCTGGTCCCCATCCTCATGACCGCCCTCACCGCCGGCTTCGCCCTCGTCCCCCTGGCCCTGGCCGGCGGTGAGCCCGGCAGCGAGATCCAGACACCGATGGCCATCGTGCTTCTGTTCGGCCTGATCACCTCGACGGTGCTCAACATGATCGTGGTGCCGGCCCTCTACCTGCGCTTCGGCTCGGTGCGGCTCAAAACGGCCGCGTATCGCAAGCGGTCGGCCGCCTTGCGCGAAGAACCGGAAGGGACGCCCCGACCGGCAGAGGCATGATGAAAGACTATTTCAGAAAAGGAGGATGACCGAGATGGCGAACCGATGGCGGAAAGGGGCACTCTCCGTGGCGATACTGTTTCTATGGGGATGCGCCGCACCCCGGCACAACCTGTCGGAAACAGGCGAAATCTTCCTTCAGATCGTACCGACCCGCCCCGCCTCGGTCAGTCAGGCGAAGGTCTACCGGGAAGTGGGCTCCCTGGTGATTACCGGCAAGGTCGCAAAACCGCACAAGTTCTACCTGCCCGGGACGGTCCATATCGCCGTTTACGACCCGGGCGGCGTCTTGCTCGCAAAAGCCGACCCGAAGATTACGGGCTACGCCTCCCGAAGAGGCGGAGCCAAGGAGGCACGGTTTTTCGCCCGCCTCGACCAGGTCCCGCCCAAGGGTTCGACGGTTCGCCTCGAATATCGCGCGGCCGCCGTGCGGTAAAAGTCGATCATCGTTACAGAAAGGTCCCCCGACGGCGGGGGGCTCAACCCCAACAACCGATGAGGAGGAAAAAGATGCGCAGAATGATTCTTTGTCTGCTGGCGATGTTCGCCCTGGTGACAACCATGGCTCACGCCGGTTCGGGTCACGACCACGGTCCGGCGCCGGAGATCAATCGGCAGCAGGCGGTGAAAAAGGCCAAAGATATCGTGGCCAAGCTGGTCCGCAAAGGCAAACTCGAAAATTCCTGGGCCGAGATCAGGGAAGTGGACGTCGAGAAAAAGGACTTCCAGAAAGGCCCCGAGTGGGTCGTCTCCTTCAACAACCCCGCCATAGAGGATCAGGCGAAGCAGACCTTGTATATGTTTCTCAGCTCGAGCGGAGAATATCTCGCCGCAAACTATTCCGGGAAATAGCAGCAAGGATGGAGCAACGGTCCCAAGGCGCGTTGCCCTTAGCACGGCAGGGCGCCTTGGGGCCAAGCCTCTTGCTCAGGGCTCTCCGGAGCCGAAACGGCGAAGCACTGCCACCATGAGCAGATAGGCGCCCACCGTCGCCGCGAGGGCGAGAATCAGACTCACATAGAAGTTCATGCCCCAACGTATCAGATAAGGGAAAACGAGGAAGAGGACGAGAGAGGGAAGCACCAGCCAGAAGATGCTGCCGGCGAATTCGGCGACCCTTTCGGGGCTGCGGGTATCGACCCACAACCAGACCATGGCCAGTACCGAGACGAGGGGAATCGACGCCAGCACCGCCCCGGCCAGGGAGCTGCGCTTGGCGACTTCGGCAGCGGCGACGATGAGCAGGGCGCTGGAGACGATTTTCAGGAGGTAGTAGCCCATGGCGGTTTCCTGGTCAGGAGAAAGAACGACTGCGGCACGGGCGCCTGCACGCGACGGAGCGAACAGCCTCGGCCGTCATCCCTCGGGCAGCACCTCCCGAAACGCGGCCAGACAGCAGGCGATCACTTTGAAGTCGGTGTTGCCGGAGCACAGATCCTCCGTCTGCCGGCAGCGAATGATGCCGACCTTCATGTCATGTTCTCCTTTCCCTTGTGCTCTCTTTCCTTTGCCGGCGAAGGTTCTGCCGGTTTGCGAAACCGCAGCCCGTAATGGTACGGCTTGAGGTCGAGGCGGTCCGCGGACTGGAAGGTGAAGCCGGCCTGCTCGGCCCAGGCGATGCACTGCTCCGGCCGGGGGCGGATCTCCATGGCGGGTCCGCGCGGGGTGTTCGGGTCGTGGTTCCAGTGGATAACGGCGGCGATGCCGCCGGGCCGCAGAATGCGCAACGCCTCGTTCAGCAGCGCCGCCGGCTCCTCGTGATGCAGAATATTGAAGAGCAGCGCCATGTCCATCGAGCCGTCGGTTAGACCGGTGCCATCGGCGACAAAGTCGCGCAGCTCCAAGCGCACGTTGTCCACCCCTTCCCGCAGACACCTCTCGCGCACCCGCTCGATCATTTCCGGCTCGATGTCGAAGGCATGCACCGTTGCGCCGGCAAGCGCGGCCGCCGCCAGGGTGAAGGTGCCGTAGCCGCAGCCGAACTCGGCGACCTCCCGGGTGCCGGCATCCAGACCGAGCAGCACAAGGGTCTTCTCGGGCGAGAAAAAGGCGTCCCACATCGCCTCATCCGGCATGCCGCTGTCGCGAACTTTCATTATAACCTCCCCTCGCCGATCCGTGACTTTTCAACACCCTGTAAGACACCGAAAAATTTGGCTTCCGACATCGGCAAAAGCACGACGCCGGAAGCCATTCTGTTCTTTTTCCCGCTCCCGAAAAGGCGCGCTGCCGACCTTCCTGGTCATTGACCGGCAGGAGCCAAGTTCATCTTACGGAAAAGAGCATCGATGGTTGCCAGATCTTGCGGGTTGCTGCGAGGTCCGGTGAAATACAGATAAATCCAGTGGTTGCGGGCGAAGGTGATCACCCCGACGAAGTGCTTCGCTTCTCCGTGGCTAATGAATTCGGCGTCAATCCGGTAGGCGGCTTCGGCTCCCACGATGGCGGTTTTGCCGACTTTGGTCTCTACGGCTTCGATGCCCTCTTCCGACTGCAGACCCTCGGCGGCGTAACGAGCGGAATTCTTCAGCGCCCGGGCCGTGGGGGCCTTATCCTCGCCTTTGAGCGGGCTGAAGTCGATCTCCAGGTGCGCTCCGCTGTCGGGGTTGAACACGAAGAGCTCGTTGGCGCGCAGCATCTGTCGGGCCGCTTCGGCGGGGCTGTCGATGCCGGCGCGGCGGGCGGCGGCCAGCTGCGGCTCATGCAGCTGGGCGGCCCGTTCCTCGACCAGGAATTCCGGGGGTTCTTCGCTCACCTGCCAAGGCTGAGGCAGCGCCGGTAGTTCGATCTCGACACCCGGACGGACCTCCCAGGTCGCCGCCGCGGCGGCAAGGGGAGCGAGGCACAGCAATACGAAGCAACCGACCCACAGCAACACTCTTTTCATCAGGACGCCTCCTCGTGCAGGGTTTGGCCATCCCGGGCCACCTTGAACAGCACCGTGAAGTCTTCGCCGAAGGTGGGGATGGCGTGTCGATGTTTCTCCAGGTCCGAGAAGCGCAGATAGCGCAGCCGGAGGTTTTCCAGCGACTGCAGCGACGGCCGGGCCAACTGCCGCAGGACGTCGCGCTCGCGGCTGTCGGGGACCGCCAGGAAGAAATTCCAGGTCGCGGGTCCGAGGGACGCCGCCAGATCGGCGAGGCGCAGCATCCCCGAATAAATGGACGTGCTCTTTTCGATTTCGAAGGCGCAGGCCACGCTCTGGTCGGCCCGGCAGAGCCAGATGACATCGATGAGCGAGACGGTCCTGGCCGTCTCTTCCGGCAGCCCCCAGTCCGGCAGCCGGGGCACCGTCAGGTATTCAAGGTTTTTCCCGTCGATGGAGCGGGTGCGGTCGTTGGCGGCGACGAACACGTCGTAGCCGAGCGCCCGGCCCGTTTCGACCAGCAGCAGCTGCATCCGCAGATGGGCGTTCTCCTCGCGCAGATCGGCGCAGACCTCTTCATGGCGTTTCGTCAGCACCTTCTCCCGCCGCCGCCGGGCCTCGTCTCCCAGCGCGGGTCCGGCGCCGGCGCCCGCCAGGCGTCCCGTGCCGATCTCGTACAGCAGCCCCGCGATCGCCCCCAGGTCTTTGGAGAGGAGCGGGCCGAGCTCTTCGTTCAGTTCCAGCAGCGCCTCGCGCATGGCCAGGTAGGCGTGCCAGCAGCCGAGTTTTTTCTTTTCGCCGAAGAGTTGATTGAATCCCTGGAGGATGGCCGTGTTGAAGGGAGGCATCAGGGTGGGATGCAGAAAGTACAGGATGTTGGCCACGGCGGGCCCGAGCCCTTTGATGCAGCAGTCGTTCAGGCGATAGATCTCCTGCAGCAGACGCTCTTCCTGCCCGGCGGAGAGGACGGCTTCGAGAAACCGGCCGAAGCTCTCCTGGTTCCCTTCGTCCTCGTAGATGTCGGGGATGCGCAGCTTCGGCTTCCAGTAGAAAGGATGGGCCGCACCGCAGAAGACCTGCTTCTGCTCGGTGATGCAGGTGAGCACGAATTCCAGGGGCGAGCCCTTGAAGTCGTTGCCGAACCGCCCCCCTTTGATCGTGTCGACGACTTCCCGCGTTCCGCGCCGGATGGAGCGAAAAGCTTTGAGCCTGGCCTCGTTCTGGACGAACCAGGTGTTGTAAACCGACTCGGGGTCCGATTTGTAGCGCTGCACCAGGTGCCGGCATTGCGCCGCGTCCATATCACCCTCCTTGATATGAGTTGCAGAACAGAGTCTCCGGGCGACTCCCGTCGAGCCTTCCCGAGACCGCACATATTCCCTGGAAGATACAGCAATTTCGGGACCAGCGGGAAAATAGGCGGAAAATCAGTTCTCTTTTGGGCCGGGCGGTCGTGGGCGAACGCACAGGTGAAGAGTATTCTACAGGCGACGTTGAATAGTTTCCATCAAATATCTTCTTTGGCGCCCCGGACAACGGGCCTCCCCCCTTCATTGCCGCATCTGCGCCTTCCGGCCACGGCTGGCACGATTCCTGATTCAAAAAATCTGTATGACCTATCAACCAAAGAAAACAGAAGCACTCCCGATGAAGAAACCACTTCCTTCGCTCGTGCTCGTTCTCCTGACATTGCTTTTCGCTTCTTCCGCCTCGGGCGCCTGGGAAGATGCGCTACAGGGCCTCAAGAAGAAAGCGCTGCGAGGCGACGACCGCGCCGAAGAAGTGTTGGCGGAAATCTACCTGAAAGGCGAAGGGGTTCCGCAGGATTACCATGAGGCCCGGTACTGGGCCGAGATGGCGGCGGCTCAGGGACGGGCGAGATCCCAGAACATCCTTGCCGTCCTTTACGCCACCGGCGCCGGCGGGCGGGCGAATGCGGCCGAAGCGGTTCGCTGGTGGGCCCTCGCGGCAGAGCAGGGGCACGCCATTGCCCAGTACCATCTCGGCATACGTTATGCCCGGGGCGAAGGGGTGCAGGAGAATGCCGAAAAAGCCGAACAATGGCTGGAAAAGGCTGCCGTTCAGGGTGTCGCCCAGGCTCAGTATGCCCTGGGCGTCATGTTCGAATTCGGAACCGGACTCGAAGAAGACCCCGAAGAATCGGCACGCTGGTATGAAATGGCGGCCCTTAAAGGTTTGGCCGTCGCTCAGGAAAGCCTGGGTGCACTGTACGCCCGGGGAAAGGGCGTGCCGCACGACCCGGTAAAGGCGTATTTCTGGACCCGCCTCGCAGCGGACCAGGGCCGCTCGCCCGCAAAGAGAAAATTAAAAGAACTGAGTGCGGGCATGACGGAAGGCCAGAAGAAAAAGGCGCAAAGGAAGGTGGAGAATTGGCGCCTTTGCCGGCAAGGGACTTCCGCCTTATGCAGCATCGACTGGGGGGCCCGATGAGAATTCCGGGGGCTCGCAGAGACGAAAACACCGCAACACAAAAGACCGTTGATACGCGGAGCACCTTTTACTTTTCCCACAAGGAGAGAGATCATGTCCGAAACCGAAAAATTTTCCGAAAAGATCACCGAACGGCTGAACCGGCACCGCAGCGCAACCATCCAGAGACAGGAACAGCTCAACACGGAAATGCAGGAGCTGATAAACCGTCGAGCTGCCTTTGAAAACGAGGCCCGACGGGTGTTGACGACGATCGTCCTGCCCCGTATGGAAGCCGTGGTCCGCCATTTCGACAATGCCGTTCTCAAAGAACCCTCAAACCCGAATTTAAGCTGCACCTGCCACTTCACCCACACGAAGCGCTTCCCAGCCAGCGTGTCCCTGACCGTCACCGCAGAGCCGGGAGCGAACCATGAAAAACTCAACCTGCACCAGGCCCTGGAAATCCTTCCCGAGTTCATCGATTACGAGCGTCACGGCAACCTGCAGGTTGCCCTGGGAACATCTTCGAATGACGAGATTGGTCGCTGGGTCGAAGAAAGGATGCTGCGGTTTCTCGATACCTACCTCGAACTGGAAGCCCACCCGGTGTATCAGAAGGACAACCTGGTCACCGATCCGGTCTGCGGCATGACCTTGCCGCCGGTCCAGGCGGCCGGCAGCGTGAAACGCAACGACCGGGAGATCTATTTCTGTTCCCAGGTGTGCAAAGACGTCTATCTGAAAGAGAATCGATGATCGCTATCTGGTCTTAGGCGGATGCATATAAACGCATCCGCGCGCGGGGGTGGAATGAAAAGAAGGCAGTCCCGTGCAAACCGGGGCTTGCTTTATCCTTGGCAATGCAAGTAGGCGAAACTTGCACGGCCCAACCACGAAACCAAACCTTGCGACCAAATCGGCACGAATCGTGCTGACACCCAAGACAGGGAGAATTGCCTCCTCCTGAACTCCCTTGGGAATCGTCCTGAGCATGACGCAAAAAGGCTTTTTTTATTTTCAGCCCAAAAATCGACGCTCAATCGCTGGGGCAGCCCAGACTTTTGAAGCACTCACTCAAGCTAAGCACTGGCACTCTTTATCCGCCGCTTCTCCACACATCCAGGTTCAAACCCGCAATAATCCGCCCTGCTCCCCGCAAGTTTCGCAACCCCCCTCTACAGGCCTTCCGGCCCACTTATCCCCAACACCTTTTGCTCACTATTCCCCAATAATTTCAGAATATTCTACAATTCCGACCAGAAAAGCCCTCAATCAGACAAAATACCCACCCCAGGCCACCAGATACCGAAGGCTTTTTCGAGGGAATTGCGGTACGTTTTTTGCTTAAAAACAACTCTAATCCGATGATGAGGTTACGCACCTGCAAAAACCACATTTCCAAAGAACTTCGTTTTCTGAGCCCAGAGATGATTCTGCTGACATTGAAAGAAGATGGTGACGTTTGCCCGAGACTCCTGCCCGGTCGAAAAATCGCTGGAAACCGATCGTTTTAGTCTCGACTGCCATCTTGGCGGCGGCATGGCTGAACTGGTGCCATTTTTCACCCACCGAAACGAGCACGCCCTCAGGGTCGGACGTTGATTTCTCCTCAGAACCGGAAAAGAAGGTTTCCGACAAATCACCTATCCTGCCCGAGACTTCACGGGAAAAACCGCAAGGCGAAGTTCCAGTCGCGCCCGGCATCGGTAAACCGGCGATAACCGTAAACGAGACGCCCGAAACTCAACCAGATGTAGCTGCCGCCGAAACCGTCGCGTCCGGCGGTCACGAACAGCCGCCGACAAAACCTTTACCATCGCCCCGGAGCGAGCCCCTAGCTGAGCCGGAAGAGCGGTCCGGGACTCACGAGGAGAAAGACGCCTCCTCCCAGGCGGACAGTGAGCGGATGAGCGACCTGCCCGCTTCGCTCCAGAGCAAATGGGACTGGCTGCAGCGAGCGAGCGGCCTCGACCCGGGACGGATCGAAGGGCGCTTCGTCCAGTCGTTCAACACCTCGAAAGGAGTCTACTCCGATCGCTCTTACACCGTATTCGAGAGCACTCTGGAGCTTGCGGGAAGCGGGGGCATCACCGGTTTCGGGCTGCGCTGGCGGGGCCGCTACGCCCCCGGGGAAGATCTGAGCGAGGATATTCCCTCGAGCTTTCTCGAGGAAGCCTGGTACCGGTTGGGAGATCCCGCCGGGGCATATCGCCTGACCCTCGGCCGCCACTACATCGAGGCCGCGGCGGCCGAAGTGGTCGACGGCGTCTCGCTGGAAAAGAAAGCAGGGGCCGGATTGTCCGTCGGGGCCTTTTTCGGGTTCCGGCCCGACCCCTACGACTATGCCTTTCGGTCGAGCGCCGCTACCGGCGGCCTGTACTCCGCCTGGCGCGGCGCCGGCGACCGGAGTTGGTCGCGGCAGGCTCTGGTCGTCAGTTACTACGAAAAGGAACTCGATCGCACCTACTTCACCTGGGAAGCCGGCACCGTGGTGCGCAAGACCATGACCATCCGGCAATACGTGGTGCTCGACGCCGATCTTGAAGAAGGCGATCTGAGCCTGACCGACTACGCCCTTAATCTGGACGTTCAGCCTCACCGCGATCTCTGGATCGGTTGGAAAGGGCAAGCCTACCGCAACGTTTTTTTTGAAGCGAGCTCAGAGGACATCCCCACGGACACCTCGGCCACCTACCGGACCTCCCTGGCGCTGCGCTACGCGTTTTCCAAACACCTGATCGGCCGCGCAGCCATCGAATTTTCGCACCGGGACTTCGATCACTCAGACGCCCTGTCGTGGAGCCTCGGCGCCGATCTGCCCGACCTGCTGCGTTCCGGGGCCACGCTGAGCCTGCTCTACACGGGTAACGACTATTACAATGCCCGGTTCGATTCTTACAGCGCATCGCTGGCCCGCACTTTCGGTCAACGGCTGTCTCTCTCGCTTGGGTTGAAGTACTGGCGCAATCGGGCAGCAAGCCTCCCGGGATCGTCAGAATCCGAATTTTACGCGATGACGGCAGGAGGCAGCTATCTGTTCAGCGACCGCATCGACCTTTCGCTTTATTACGAATACCAACGCAGCCGCTTCGGCAACGGTTCGACCCTCGGCCTTGGATTCGAACGGGATTCTCGCCAGGTCGGAACTTCAGACAGCAGCCGCGGGCACAACCTTTCGCTCATCTTCCAATACCGACTCTGAACGGAGGCAGTCCATGAAAAGAGCATTGAAGGCCTTAGCGACAATCCTGTTTGGCGCTCTCACGCTTACCGTGATACATACGGCGCCGGCCGGAGCGCGCAGCTACCTCGGCGGGACGATTTACACCCGGGACGGCCGGGTGATCGAGGTGGTGCGATTTCTGGAGCCGCTGCGAAAGGACGACCGGGTGACCGGTCGCGACAAGAATCAGGTGGTCAGTGTTCCCGTTGGCGAAGCTCTGGAGATCAATCTGCTCAGCGCCGAAGTCAATTACATGTACCAGCACTCGAAAACCGTCTCCCAGACCGGCATCGTCTCGCTCCTTCTGCGCAATGGGCAGGCCCGTCTGCTGACCGATGCCTATTTCGACCGGGGCACACTCGCCGTTACCGTGCTGGGAGACGATCGCAAACAGCAAGAGCGGCAATTGCGCTTCCGCGAGGTCGTCAAGATCCGTTTCGACCGGACGAGCGGCAGTATTCGCAGCTGCCCCATCGATCAGGCGGTGTTTCCCGACGACTACCTGTTCTGTCCCTATCACGGCGTCCCCTTGCTCTGGCGCGAACCTTGAGCGGAGGGAGGGTCGGATGACATCGCGCTTTTCGTTTTTTTTCATGGCCCTGGCCCTGTTCACCTGGTCCGGGACAGGACACGCCGCCTTGCCCGAATCGCTGTCGCTGATGGCCAGCCCCGGCCCCTTGACCGCACTGCACGCCAAATACGACAGCGCCTGTCTCGAATGCCATGTGCCCGGCGGCGGGGTCCCCGATGCCCGTTGCCTCGACTGCCACAAGGAAGTGCGGGCCCGCATCGAAGCGGACAAAGGTTATCATGCCCGACTCGAGAAAAAATGCTTCGAGTGCCATCCCGATCACCTGGGACGAAATTTCGACATCGTCCCCCGTGAGCTCCTCAAGCCCGAGGTTTTCAAACACGAAGTCACCGGTTTTCCTCTGGAAGGGGCACACAGGATCCTGGAATGCCGTAGCTGCCATCGGGAGCGCAGCTATCTCAAGCTGCAGCCCGCGTGCAGCTTCTGCCACCAGGGACCGCACCGGGAGCAATTCGAAAGCGCCCCCTGCAGCAACTGCCACGGCCCGGGGGGCAACTGGCGCCCCGACCGCTTCAAGCACGAAAAGGCCCGCTTCCAGCCCGAAGGAGCGCACAAGGAGGCCGCCTGCAGCGC
>NPIG01000773.1_pt3 | contig 16640 bp, 14 predicted proteins | sample 8637441 | NCBI WGS metagenome assembly NPIG01 (sample SAMN07420675, study PRJNA396082) | bioreactor metagenome | isolation source: sample BR6 brine-fed electro-methanogenic bioreactor BR | place: Japan: Kochi | collected 2016-06-14 | reverse complement strand
GCACTTCTGGCCGGGTCAGGAGACCCCACCAGAACACGAGCGGCCAGAGACTTGTGCGCGTCCTTTTCGTTTCTCTTGGCCCCTAGATCAGAACGACACGAGGCAATGCCAGGCGAAGGTGTAGCCGAGTGCGTCGATTTGCTCCCAGACCGCCTGCTGAATGGCCTCGTCGCCTGTCATCTTGTCGTACTCCGCGCGCTTTTCGTCCCAGGGCACGGTGGTGTTTGGCGGGATGCGCGTGGCGCGCCCGGCGTTGGCCATGCCGTCGACGCCGCCGGCGTCTTCCGGCACGGGCCGTGCGTAACGGCTGTGGCCGTCGCTGTAGATGCCGAACTGCTTGGCGGCCTCGGTCATGGCGCGCACGTTTTCGACCTTGGAGTCGTTCTGCATGATGGCGCTGGCGTCGAGCACATAGCCGCCGTCGGCGGCGACCCCCTCGATGACCTTCTTGCAGTGCGCAGTCACTTCCTCGGGCGAACCGTATGCGAGCAGATAGTTCGGAATGCCGCCGGTCAGGCAGAACTTGTGGCCGAGCTTCTGATGGGCCTCGAAGATGTCGCCGCGGTCGACATGGTAGACGATGCTAGCGTCGGGCAGTTCGGTGAACGAGTCGAGGTGGGCGTTCCAATCGCCTTCGGCGTAGAACAGGGTCTGGTGGCCCTGCTTCCACAGTTCCTCGATGATGGGTTTCAGCGTGGGCCAGTAGAAGCGGTCGAACTGCTCGAAAGAGATGAAGGGCACGCAGCCGCGGTGCATCCAGAAGCCGATGGGCACGTTGAATTCGGGGTCGGCGCTGGCGCCGGCCACGGCGCACAGGTGCGGCATGAGCGCCTCGCACGCCGCCAGCACTTTGTCCGGCTGTTCGATGAGGTCCATGGTGAGGCCGAGATAGCCGCGCAGCTTGTCGCCGATAATGTCGAGCGGGGCCTTGAAGATGCCGGCGATGGCGGACACGGTGCCGGTCTCCTGTTTCAGCCGCTCACCCTGCGCGCCGAGGGCGCCGAAGTACTGCATCATGGCCATGCCGCCCTTGAGCAGGGCCATGTTGCTGCGGTAGGTGGCGGGCTCTCCGGGCGCCACGATGTCGCGCGACACGCGCGGCAGCCACACATTGAGGAGGAACCCGGTCGGGTCCTCGATGAGCGCGTCGTATTCATTGGCGCGCATCCAGGCCTGGCCTTCGGGCGGCTCGAGGTACTGGAAACCGGTGTCTGGCGGCACGTTGAGGCCGGGCACGCCGTAGTAGCGCAGCCCGATGGTCTCGGTCAGCGCGGTCCACACGTAGACCATGTTGCCCACGGTGGCGTCCCAGTCGAACTCGGTGGCACACTGGACGGTGGCGTCGAGGGCCTTCTGATAGTCGTGCGTGACCTCCTGGCAGGTGTAGCCGCTGAGGTGCGTGATGAACTCGGCCGCGAACGGGCGCACCGGCACGCGGTCCGGTTTCTCGTTGCGCAGGGCGGTGGTGTACCGGGCGAGCCGTTCCTGATAGAGCTGTTCCATGTCCCCTCCTTCCACGTATGCATGAGGTGCGCCGCGCGGCGCACGCTCGCTAGTTTGCTTCGGCGCCTTCGGCGGCGGGTTCGGGCGGGCGCTCATCGGCCCAGCGGATGGCCTGCGCCACCAGCTTGCGGAAGCTGGGGTTGGCGTAGGCCTCCGGGCCGTGGCCCAACTGAATATAGCACACACGCATGTCTACATAGGGCCGCACCCAGGCGATTTGCTCGTGGCTTTCCGGGTGCTTCGTGCGCAGCAGCACGTGGTTGTCCGGCCAGGCGACCCATTTGCGGTACACCTCATCGTGAATGGTGAAATCTTCGAGGCCCTTCGTGATGGGGTGCTCTTTGTCCACCACCTCGACCTCGCAGTCCACATCATGGGTGTATTCCGAGCGGGGATACTCCTTGCCGTCCATTTCGGTCGGTTTGCGGAAATAGGCGGCGCCGATGAGGTCGCGGTATCGCGGCCAGTCGGGATAGTTGGCGATGGCGTGGTGCATGGACACCAGGCCGACGCCGCGCTCGAGCAGGGCCATGAGGTTCCCGCGGCCCGTCTCGGAAATGCCGCCCGACATGTTGTACATGACGATGACATCGTAGGGCCACTGGGAAATGTCTTCGAAGGCCGAACCCTCGTCAAGCTGCTTGAAGTGGATGTCGGGGTGTCCCCTGAAAACTTCGAAGAAGGGAGCTTCTTCGAAGCCGTGGCCACCGGTGACCACGGCCGCCCGGATGGCGCCGGCGGCGGTGGAGCCGCCTTCCTGTGCGGCGGCGCACCCCGCCGAAACGGCCGCGGCCAACAGCAGCATGGTGGCATATCGCATTGCAGGTCCCTCCCGTTCGCTGCCCGGGGCGCCTTTTGCCCGCGGGCGATGGTCCGTACAGGAAACCCGAGGGACGGGGGGCTTGTCAAGCTGGTGGTTGCAGGCGCCGGGCGCAGGACCCTCAAGACGCGCAACGCCCCGCCGGGAGGCGGGGCGGGGTGATTGAACAGAAAAATGGCGTACCCGGGAGGAATTGAACCCCCAACCTTCTGGTCCGTAGCCAGACGCTCTATCCAATTGAGCTACGGGTACGCAAATCTTTGACGGCTGCAAAGTTTACCACAAAAAAGTGGACCGATGCAAAACCGGTTCGGAGCAGGATACCGGGGGCATGGAACCGGGCGCATGTTGCCCTGTGATTCGGGACAGCCAGTCTGGCATCATAGGCGCCGGGGCCGCGATTGCGCGCCCGGCACTGTGACGCGGGAAAACGCCTATGTTGAACCAGACGACCATCACAGCGTTCCAAGCGCTGGTGTATCTTCAGCTCAACGACCGGGGGGCGCCTATCGCGCCCGGAGAAGTCGCGGCCGCCCTCGGCGCGTCGCCCGCCTATCTCGCCAAGATCAACACGCAATTGGTGAAAGCGGGCGTGCTGCGGGCGCACCGGGGCACGAAAGGCGGCGTCACCCTGGCCAGGAGTCCCGCGGACACCACGCTGCTTGAAGTGGTGGAGGCGTGCCAGGGCCGCATGCTGGGCGACTACTGCCAGCCGTATGACGACGTGTCGGCAGTGTGCGGTTTCCACGCGGCGATGCATGAACTGCAGGGATGCATTATCTCGACATTGGAGCGGTGGACGCTCGCCGACCTTGCGCGGAAACCGCTGCCCGACAAGGAACTGCGCAGTAAGGTCAACTGCCGCATGGCGCCCGCGTCGAACAAGCCGCCGCATTGAGGGGCGCCGCGCGTTGCGCCCCGGCACCGGGGGACTGCACAATAACGGCGGCGAGGCAATGGTGCGCGGCACGCACACGTCAGAGGATTTATGGCCACGATCGATCATTCCAAACTTCGTGTGATTCCCGGCCGGCCCTACCCGGCGGGTGTGTCGGTGTACGACGAGGGCGTGCGGTTCACCATCTTCAGCCGCTACGCGACCCGCGTGTGGCTGTGCCTGTTTGAGCGCACGGACGACACGGAACCCGTTTGGGAGTATGAATACGACCCCGAGCGCCACCGTGTGGGGGATATCTGGTCGATCTTCGTCTACGGCGTGTACGAGGGCGCGCTGTACAAGTTCCGGATGGACGGGCCCTACGACCCCGAGGAGGGGCACCGTTTCGACCCGGCGGTTTACCTGCTCGACCCGGTGGGCAAGGCCTTTGTCGGCGACCCGCAGGACGGCACCATGAAGGCGGTGGTGGTGCATGACGAGATGGACTGGGCGGAGGACCGGCGGTTGAAGACGCCCATGCAGCACACGGTCATCTATGAAGCGCATGTGCGCGGGCTGACCAGACATCCGTCCTCGGAAGCCGCCCACCCCGGCACCTACCGCGGGCTCATCGAGAAGATCCCGTACCTGAAGTCACTGGGTGTGACCGCCGTCGAGCTGTTGCCCATCCAGGAATTCGGCGAGCGTTCGCTGGGCCGGTGCAGCCTGGCGTCCTGTTCCGAACTGGTCAATTACTGGGGCTACAGCAACATCGGCTTTTACGCGCCTGCCGGGCGCTACGCCTGTTCGGCGGAGCAACTGGAGCATCTGGAGGAGTTCCGCGAGATGGTGCGCGCCCTGCACGAGGCCGGCATCGAGGTCATTCTCGACGTGGTGTTCAACCACACGTCGGAAGGCGACGACCGCGGCCCCACCTTGTGCTTCAAGGGGATCGACAACCGCATCTATTACATTCTCAGCGAGGACGGCGGGTACCTCAATTACAGCGGCTGCGGCAACACGGTCAACTGCAACCACCCCCATGTACGAGACTTCATCCTGGAATGCCTGCGCCACTGGGTGGCCGTCATGCACATCGACGGGTTCCGCTTCGACCTCGCCTCGATCCTGGGACGCGATGAGCAGGGGAACGTGCTTGAGAACCCGCCGCTCATCCGGCGCATCGGCGAGGACCCGGTGCTGCGGGACTGCAAGCTCATCGCGGAAGCGTGGGACGCGGGCGGCGCCTACCAGGTCGGCTCTTTCGGCGGCGCGGGCCGCTGGGCGGAGTGGAACGGCAAGTACCGCGACGACGTGCGCCGGTACTGGCGCGGCGACCCGAACATGCGGCCGAGCTTCGCCTCGAGGATTATGGGCAGCGCGGACCTCTACCAGTGGACGGGGCGCAGCCCGGAACACAGCATCAATTTCATCACCTGCCACGACGGCTTCACCCTGCGCGACCTGGTCTCGTACGAGCACAAGCACAATCTGGCGAACGGCGAGAACAATCGCGACGGCGGCGACCACAATTTCAGCCACAACTACGGGATTGAAGGCGAGACGTCCAACCCGCGCATCAACCGGGTTCGCCGGCGCATGCAGAAGAACTTCCTCGCCACGCTGTTCACCTCGCTGGGCACGCCCATGCTGCTGGGGGGCGATGAGTTCGGGCGCACGCAGCGCGGCAACAACAACGCCTACTGCCAGGACAACGAGATATCGTGGCACGACTGGACACTGCTCGAGGAATACGCCGACGTGCACCGGTTCACGCGCGAGGCCATTGCGTTTCGCCGCGAAAACCCGGCGCTCCTGCGCGAGGACTACTTCGACCCCAACGGACGCACACCGGACGACCGGCCGGAGGTGTGCTGGCTGGACGAGCACGGCGAGCCCATTGACTGGCAGGCCGACGCGCCGCAGATTTCCTGCCATATCGACGCGTCGGTGAACGGCGGCGCCCACCTTTTCCTGGTCTTCAACCCAGGCAACACGGCGCTGGACTGGACCTTGCCATCCGGCCAGTGGGCCGTGCGCATCGACACCGCCGAGGCCGCTCCCCGGGACATTGTGCCCGCGGCGGAGGCGGCTGCGAATGCGTCGGGGACGGTTCGCGTTTCTGCCCGCTCCATGATGGCGCTCACGCGGACGGAATAGGCCCGGCTGGCCGGAATGCCGGGTTCAGTGCGCGTCACGGCATGCGTTGCCTTGGCGGGGCAAGAGCGCGGTGACGGCCATCCCGAGCAGGGCGACGAAGAAGGCGTCGGTCATGAACCGGTAGCGCGCGGTTTCGAGGAAGTCGAGTGCGCAGCCCAGCGTGAACACCACCAGGATATTGAAGCACAGGAACAGTGTGACCAGCCGCTGGTTGCGGGTCCACGCGGCCGTTGAAGAGCCGCGCGCCGCGTGCCACAGCCCGAAGCACCATAGCGCGGGCAAGCCAAGCAGCAGGAACAGATAAGGCGGCGCCCCGGTTTCGCGTATGAGGCGGGGATAGCGTTCGAGCGCAAAGGGAAGCTTGCCGCAGGCGGCGTAGTGATAGAGGGTGATGAGCGGGCGGATGTGCTGCTGGTTCTCGGGGGCGACCGGCAACGCGCTCGACGGCTGGCAATAGCGCCACGCCGCCATGGCGCAGGCGAGCAGGTACGCCCGCGGATAATGCCGCAACACGTACCTGGCGTCGCGCCCGTATACGTCGCAGATGGCGATGTTGCCGTAGTGATTGTAGTTAACGACGCCCTCGCGGGTGCTCTTGTGCGTGGTGCTCAAGGCGGGGACCCGCGCAAAGCGCTCGGGCACCTCGCGGTATTCGGGCGGGTAGGCGTCGAGCGAGGCCCAGCGGTTGACGAGCGAAAGCTCGGAAAGCGCGCCTTCTTCAACGAGCCGCACTTTCTCGGCGCCGTTCATGTTGCCCACGGTCATGATCCACAGGTTCTTTTCGACGAAGGTGCAGGTGGTGAACTCGCCAAAGAGCACGAGGTTCTTGAAGTAGAACCCGAAAAGAACCAATCCCGGAATGAGCGCGGCCACAAATACCGCTCGCCGATGTCGGCGCACGAGGAGGAGCACGGCGGCGGCGGCGAGCACGTAGTAGCCCAGGTGGAACATGCTGCGCGTGCCGCAGAGCAGGAAAAGGGTGAAAAAGAAGCCGGCCGCGGCCAGGCGGGAGGTGTTTTCGAGCAGCGGAAACAGCAGCACGGCGGCGAGCGCGAGCAGCGCGGCGCAGGGCAGCGTGTAGAGCAGGAAATGCTCCCAGAGGATGAACGCGGGGCTGGCCATGAACAAGGTGCTGAGCACGGCCGCCGGCCATCGCCGCACCCCCAGGCGAATCTGCAGCACGAAAAGGCAGAGATAGAGGGTCAGCCCGAAGCCCAGAAAGAGCGCGTGGAACAGCGCGTCGCTGGCGGGCGCCTTGAGGAGCAGCCCGGTGGCGAGATTCATCAGCGGCGGCTGGATGTGCAGGTGCCACAGGCTCTCGAACAGCCGGTTCTCAAGCAGCTCCGGGTCGAGGAAATGCATCACTTCGACGAGTGTGCCGCTGTTGAAGCGGACGCCGAGCGCATAGTAAACGGCATGGACCAGCGCAAAGACCCCCGCAAGCGCGGCAAGCCAGCGCCAGGACAGGGAGAAGGCCGGCTGTGGCGCGGTGGCCATACGCTCAACCGCGCTCCGGCGGGTGTCCGAGCCCGGTGCGGGGGGCGGGCCCGCCGAAATAGTGGCGCTGCATCACCACGAACGCGGCCGCGGCCATGGCCAGGAACACGGCGCCCTTGGGATAGGTAAGCCGCGGCATGGCGAGCGAGGCGATAAGCTGGCCGATGAGCGCAGCGAGCAGCCCGCGCATGAGATAGCGATCGCGCAGGTCGGGGATGCGCTGGGTGATGAGGTAGCCGCGCCCGATGATGCCGCCGAGCCCGAGCGCGACAAGCACCATGCCGACGAGGCCGCCTTTAAACAGGTAGTACATCCAGACGTTGTGCACTGTCTGGTAGGCGACCTGGGTGTAGCTGAACTGCGTGGTCTTCGCGACATAACTGATGCCGGTGAACGAACTGCCCATGCCAGCGCCCATGAGGGGTGAGCGCAGGAAGAGCCGCATGGCGCCCTTGATTTCGACCACGCGCGCGCGAATGCTGATTTCGAGGCCGGGGATGGCCTGCGTTACCACTTCGTGCAGCCCTACCGACATGGCGGCAATGCCGACGGCGACGGCAATCAGCGTGAGAAAGGCGGCGATGATTTGGAGTTCGCGCGGCAGAAAGAGCACGACCAGCACGGCCATCGACACGAACAGCGAGATATAGGCGGTGCGCATCATGGTAATGGCGATGGCGAAGAGGAAGATGCCGAGCAGCGGCAGTATCAGCAGGCGCTTCCGCCAGGTGGCGGCGGGACTGAGCCAGTATGACACGAGCACAATCACGGACACTTCGAAGTACATGTGGCCGTTCGGGCGCACCGACTGCAGCAGGAACGGGCCGACCAGCCGCTGCACGTATTCGCCGAGCGAGTTCTGCACGCTCACGACGTTGCCGGTCGCGAGGCAGTAGAAGAAGTACGCGATGCCCGCGAGCGCCACGGCCAGGCTCAGGCACAGGAGCAGCTTCATGTAGAAGCGCAGTTCCTTCGCGCTGTGGATGCATGCGGCGAACACGAAATACGAGCCGAGAAATATGGGGTAGCGGCATTCCGCGATGACGTCCTGCAGATTCGGGTGGCGCAGGAAGCCGCGCGTGGCGATGTGCACGAAAAACACGATGTAGAGAAAGAAGAAGTAGTGGGTGATGTCGGGACGCAGGTCGGCCCTGGCAAGCACCAGTTGGGCAAAGAGATGGGCGAGCAAGACGAACAGCAGCAGTTCGCGCGGGTGCAGTTCGACGCCGCCCGCGGGAAGCAGCATAAACGACCGGAACTGGTGCGTGAACGCCATGAACACGATGAAGACGGCCAGCATGACGGGACTGGGCCCGAGCACGAGCAGGGCCAGCGCGCCGAGGCCGCAGACCATGGCGGCACCGGTGGCGTAGTCATACTGCGCGGGGCCGAAACGCGAGGCGCCCACGAACACGCAAAGGGCAATAAACGCAGCCAGCGCAATCACTTGCGCCCAAGCGGCCAAGTCGGCCTTTGCGCCGCGGAAACGCCATCCCCGCGCGTCTGCTGTCGCCGCATTTCGTGCCATAGGTCTTGCCGCCGCTCCGTTCGACATGTGTTGCGGAACAGGATACCCGGCAGGACGGCCGCACACAACCCCGGCAGGCGGGGCGGTTTCACTTTTTCGCGGCGGGCTTGCTATCATACGCGCCTTGTCGCCGCATGGGGACGGATCGGGGTGAACACATGGGACGAGTCATCGCAGTAGCGAATCAGAAGGGCGGGGTGGGCAAGACGACCACCGCGGTCAATCTCGCGGCATGCCTGGCCGCGGCCGACCGCAAGGTGCTGCTCATCGACCTTGACCCGCAGGGCAACGCGACCCAGGCCGTGGGCGTCGAGAAGAACGCCCTTGAGCACACCGTCTACGATGCCATTATGGGCGATGCGGAACTGGGCGACGTGGTCCTGCCAACGAAGGTGAAGAATCTCGACGTTGCCCCGACCAACCGGGAACTGGTGGGCGCGGAGGTGGAGCTGGTCAACTCGCCCGACCGGCAGATGCGCCTGCAGAAGGTGCTCGAGTCGGTGCGCGACAAGTATGACTTCATCCTGGTGGACTGTCCGCCCGCGCTCGGCCTGCTGACGCTGAACGGCCTGGTCGCGGCGAACGGCGTGCTCGTGCCGCAACAGTGCGAATACCTGGCGCTGGAAGGGTTGAGCGAACTTCTCCAGACCATCATCTTCGTGCGCGACAACTACAATCCCGCGCTGGCCGTGCAGGGCGTGTTGCTGACCATGTACCAGCACACGAACCTGTCGAAGCAGGTGGTCGAGGATGTGCGCGGACACCTGGGCACAAAGGTTTACGAGACGGTGATCCCGCGTAATGTGACGCTCAGCGAGGCGCCCAGCTTTGGCAAACCGGTGATCTACTATGACATCAAGTGCACGGGCGCCCAGGCGTATATCGCGCTGGCGCGGGAGGTGATATCGCGTGGCGCGTGAGAAGAAAAAAAAGCTCGGGCGCGGGCTGGACGCGCTGCTCGGCGAGGGCGCCAAGGCGCTTGACGTGGCCCCGCCGGGCGGCGGCGCGGTGGAGGAGCCCTTTTCCGACGGTTCGAAGCTGGTCTTTCTGAATCCGCGTGAGGTCAGTCCGAATCCGCATCAGCCGCGGCAGGTATTCGATGAAGAAGCGCTGGAAGAGCTGGCCGCGTCGATCAAACGCGACGGCATCCAGGAGCCGGTGGTGGTGCGCGCGGCGGGCAAAGGCTACGAACTGGTCAGCGGCGAGCGGCGCGTGCGCGCCAGCGTGATGGCCGACCTTGAGACCATTCCCGCCATCTGCCGCGAGGTGTCTGACAAGGACATGCTCCGGCTCGGGCTCATTGAGAACATCCAGCGCGAGAACCTGAACGCCATCGAACTGGCCGTGGCCTATCAGCAACTGCTTGACGAGTTCGGGTGGACACAGGAGCAACTGGCCGACGAGGTGGGCAAGAAGCGGGTGACGGTCACCAACACGCTGCGCCTGCTGAACCTGCCCGATGTGGTCCAGGAAATGGTGGCCGACGGTTCGCTGACGATGGGCCACGCGCGCGCCGTGCTGGCCATTGAGTCGCCCGAGCGGCAGGCGGCCGCCGCGCGCAAGGTCGTGGCGGAAGGATTGTCGGTGCGGCAGGCGGAACGGCTCGCGTCGGAGAGCGGCGCGAAGACGCGGCCGGCGAAGCCCGCGTCTCCACCCGACCCGCACGTGGCGGAACTGCAGGATGAATTGCGTCGCCGCCTGGGCACGCGCGTGACGGTGAAGCCGGGGGCGGACGGACGGGGCAAGATCGAGATCGAGTACTTCGGCCCCGACGAGTTCGAGCGGCTGCTCGCTCTGCTGCGCGGTCGTTGAGCGGTACGCATGCCGTTGCGTTAAGGCGAGCCCAGCCGTTCCACGAACACAAAGGACGAACCATGATTGACATCAAGCTGCTGCGCACGGAGCCTGAGAAAGTGCGTGAAGCGATGCAGAAGCGGCATGCCGCCATCGACCTGGACGAGGTGCTCGGCATAGATGCGCGCCGCCGACAGTTGGTCTATGAGATGGAACAGCTTCGCGCCGACCAGAACAAGGCGAGCGAGGAGATCGGCCGGCGCAAGAAAGCGGGAGAAGACGCCGAAGGGGCCATCGCCTCGATGCGCGAGATCAAGGACAAGATTGCAGTGCTCGAAGAACACGCGCGCGATGCCGACGAGCAATTGCGCGGGGCGCTGCTGACGATCCCCAATCTGCCCGATGAGACGGTGCCGGTGGGGCCCGACGAGTCGGCGAACCGCGAGGAGCGCAGCTGGGGCGCACCGCCGAAGTTTGACTTCGCGCCAAAGGACCACGTCGCCATCGGCGAGGCGCTGGGCCTGCTCGACTTCGAGCGCGCCGCAAAACTGACGGGCGCGCGGTTCTGTCTCAGCAGGGGCGCGGGCGCGCGGCTCGAACGCGCGCTGATCAATTTCATGCTCGACCTGCACACGACCGAGCACGGCTACACGGAAGTGCTGCCGCCGTTCATGGTCAACAGTAACAGCATGCTCGGCACCGGACAACTGCCGAAGTTCGCCGAGGACCTGTTCCGGCTTGAGGGGACCGACTTCTGGCTGATCCCCACGGCGGAAGTGCCCGTGACCAACATATTCCGCGATGAGATACTGCCGGCCGAGGCGCTGCCGATTCACTACGCGGCGTACACGCCGTGCTTCCGCAGCGAGGCCGGCTCCCACGGCAAAGACACGCGCGGCATGATCCGGCAGCACCAGTTCAACAAGGTGGAACTGGTCAAGTTCGCGCTGCCGGAGGATTCGTGGGACGAGCTTGAATCCTTGACGGCGAACGCGGAGCGCGTGCTGCAGTTGCTTGGCCTGCCCTACCGCGTGGTGACGTTGAGCACGGGCGACCTCGGCTTCTCTGCCGCGAAGACCTACGACCTCGAAGTGTGGCTGCCGGGGCAGGAGGCCTACCGAGAGATCAGCTCCTGCTCGAATTTCCTCGATTTCCAGGCGCGCCGCGCGAACATCCGCTTCAAGCGGGGCAAGAAGCCGGAATTCGTGCACACCCTGAACGGGTCGGGGCTGGCCGTGGGCCGCACGGTGATCGCCATCCTCGAGAATTACCAGCAGGCCGATGGAACCGTGGTGGTTCCGGAGGCGCTCCGCCCGTACCTGGGCGGAATCGCGCGTATTGGAGGCGGCGCATGACGGAAGCGAATGCGCATGAAAAGGTGGCCGCGGCCCTGCGAAAGACGAACAACGCCATCGCGGTGACCGGCGCCGGCATCTCGGTGGAAAGCGGGATCCCCGACTTCCGCAGTCCCGGCGGCCTGTGGACGAAGTATCCGCCTTTCGAGTACGCCACCATCGAAGCCTTCCTTGACGACCCGGACAAGGTGTGGGTGATGTTCTACGAACTGGGCGCGATGCTGGAGAAGGCGAAGCCGAATCCGGCGCACTTCGCGCTGGCCCGGCTGGAGGAACTCGGCCATTTGAAGGGGGTCATAACCCAGAATATCGACAACCTGCACGAGGACGCGGGCAATTCGGTGGTGGTCGAGTACCACGGCAACGCGGCGACACTGATTTGTCCCGCATGCCACCGGCGCCGGCCGATGAGCATGGAGCAGCGCGCGCTGGGTGCGCCGCGCTGCGAGTGCGGCGGCTACATGAAGCCGGATGTGGTGCTGTTTGGCGAGGTGATACCGCCGCAGGCCATGCTCAGCGCCGACCGGCTGGCCCGGGTCTGCGATGTAGTGATTATTGTGGGCACATCAGCCCAGGTATACCCGGCGGCCGGACTGCCCTTCGCTGCCAAGGACCACGGCGCGACCATTATCGAGGTAAACACCACGCCCACCGAGTTCACCTCGCGCATTACGGACATCTTCCTGCAGGGGCCCGCGGGCGAGGTGCTCCCCGCCGTGGTGGAACTGGTCGAAAAGGGTGAATCCGCCTGACGCCCGCCAGGCGGGCCTCAGGTCCGGCCGTTCTCTCCCCGCGCGGCCGCTTCGCGCGCGCGTGTCACGGAAAGCCCCTCGACAAAGCGCAGCACAATCACGCCAAAGACGATGGCCATGCCCGCCAGCACCAGGATAAGGAAGCCGTACTGCGCCGGCACGACGGAAAGGATGAACGCCATCATCCCCATGCACAGGGAGACGTAGTAGAGGGAGAGCACGACCTGGCGCTGCGTGAGCCCGAGGTCGAGCAGGCGGTGGTGAAGATGGTTGCGGTCGGGCGAGAAGAACTGTCCGCGCCGCGCGCGCAACAGCCGCCTTCCAAAACTCAGCGCGGTGTCGACAATGGGCACGGCCAACACGATCATCGGCACGACCAGCGCGATTGCCGCCACGCCCTTCTGCTCTTCGACCATGGTCGTGGTGGCGAGCACGAAGCCGAGAAACAAAGCGCCGGCGTCGCCCATGAAGATGGAAGCGGGGTTGAAGTTGTAAGGCAGGAACCCGAGCGTGGCGCCCATGAGATAGGCCATGAAGATGCAGGCGATAACCTGTTCGCTCTTGTAGGCGATGGCAAACAGCGACGCGGCGCAGATGAACACGAGGCCCGCGGCGAGGCCGTCGAGGCCGTCGGAGAAGTTGACCGCATTGATGACGCCGGCTATCCACAGCGGGGTGACGATGATGGCGAGCCAGCCCATGTGCACTGTGCCGCCGAGGGGGTGCGCGATAGTGGACGTGCCCACGCCCCACGCGAACAACACGGCGCCGAGGGCCAGTTCGATGAGCAGCTTCTTGAAGCTCGACATGTCGGCCACATCGTCGTACAGGCCCATCAGCACCACGAGCGTGCCGCCCACGCAGAGCGGGAAATATACCGGTCTGCTGTATTGCGGGAAAAAGAACTCAATGGCCAGCACCACGCCGAGAAAGCAGAAATAGAAGGGCACGCCGCCGAGATACGGGATGACCCGCCGCAGCACCTTGCGCTCGTCGCCGGGACGGTCGACAACATCGAGCCGTAGCGCCAGCCGCCGGAAAAGGGGCACGAGCAAGAGCGTGGCCAGGCAGGTGCCCAGGCCCACGAACAGGTACAGAGAAACCGGGTGGCTCATGGCGTCTCCTCCGGTTCCTGACCGGCGCGCAGCACCCCGCACACCACCGGGTGGCCGTCGCGGCCCTGGAACGCCTCGGGCGACCAGGCCTGCAACGCGGCGCCCTCGCGCGCACCCTTGACGCCGATGGCCGCGAAACTGTAACGCAACCCGAGAATGGCCGAGCGGCGGTCTATGTTCGCTTCGCGTGCGAGCCCGAACGCCCGCAACTCGGCCTCCAATTCCTCGGTCATGCTCGCGGAGGCGTCGTCAAGCACGGCAAACACGCCAATGCAGCCGACCGGCGCTTCGCGCAGGAACCGCGCCATGCGCGCCGCTTCCAACTCGCTGTCGTACACGTCGAAATTGCCGAGTTGGAACACCTGTCCGGACTCGGCGTTGACCAATGCCGCATCGAAACCGCGTCTTCCGCTGGCGTAATCCTGACCGCGCAGCAGAATGTGTGCCCGCGCCACGCGCTCGGCGCCGCCCGCGCTCACCGCAATGATGTTCACGGGGCTCCGCAGGCCGGTGCCGCCAATGATGCCGTTGCGCGCCAGGGCGCCGCCGCTGAGCAGGCACAGCGCAAGCTGTTCCCGTTCGGGCCAACGCAGCACCTGTTCCGGGGTTTGCAGGGCGAACGCGCGGGCAAGCTCGGCGGCCGCAACTTCCGCGTACCACGGCACGTTACCGTCGGGCGCGGGCATGGGGTAGAGGCCGAGGCAGGTGGACACGGCCCGCGCCATGAGGCCGGCACGCTCCGGCGGGGGCGCTTCGAGCGCTTCATAGAACAGGACAAAGGGCACGATATCGGCCGCTTCTTGCGGCAATCCCCGCTCTTCCAGCCAGCGATGCAGCTTCCTGTAGGGTTCGGCATAGGGAGGGCGGTGTTGGTGGATGCCCATTTCCAGGCTGGCAACCGCCTCCTCGACGCGGCCCGCCTCGTGCAGATAGGTTGCGCGGGCGAGAAACTGGGCGGGGGCATTCCAGCGCTGGTAGCGGTGGGCCGGCCAGTACACCGCGCAGAACAGCCCGAACAAAACCAGCACCAGCAGCCACAACAGGGCCACGGTCTTCTTCGGCGAGGCTGATTGCTTCCCAGTATTCACGCGGCCTTTGCCCGGTTCGATTGCGGTTCCCCGACCTCTACGCGCTGCTTCATTCTATCGCCATGGCGGGTGAAACTCCAGAGCTTGCCATGCGGCAAAACTCAGGCCAGCGGGACGCCGTCGCGGCAGGTGGGCTGCTGACCGTAAAAGGCGCCGTCATTGTTTGCTGCTTGCCACCGCACGAGTTCGTTGGCGAGTTCCCGTTTGACCCGCGCATGGCCGTGGTCGCCGGCCAGGTTCACCAGTTCATGGGGATCGTTCTCAAGGTCATAGAGTTCCTCGCCGTGCACCCGGTACAGGTTGTATTTGTAGCGGTCCGTGCGGACCATGCGGATGGGATTCACCCATTTCTGCTTGTTGTAGTATTCGCCGATGACGTAGTCGGGGTGCGCGTGGCCGGCGGCGCCGGTCACCAACGGCAGCAGCGATTTGCCGGGGGCGCTTTCCGGCGCGGGGGCGCCGGTCAGCGCGCACAGCGTCGGCAGCAGGTCCACACCCGAGACCATGCCGTCAATGCGCACGCCCGCACGGCCGCCCCACCGTTCCGGCACGCGCATGAGCAGTGGCACCCGCACCATGTGCTCGTACATGAACGGCCCCTTGTAGATGCAGTGGTGCTGCGTGTCCATGTCTCCATGGTCGGAGACATACACCACGACCGTGTTTTCATCGAGCCCAAGCCGACGCAGCGCGTCGAGGAGTTTACCCACCTGTCTGTCGACCAGCCGGCACTTTTCGCGGTAAAGCAGGCGGTAATGTTGCCAATAGTGCCTGGGCAGCCGGTACATGTAGTCGCCCTGGTCCTCTGTCATGAACTGCTCCTGGGGCGCGGGCTTGTTCGTGAAGTCTTCGGCCCAGGACGGCGGCAGGGTCACGTCTTCTTCGGGCGGTTCGAGTTCGGCGCTGGCCAGCCCCTTGAACTGGTAGATGTCGTGCGGGTTGATGTAGTTGACGCAAAGGGCGAAGGGTTGCGCGGGGTCCGCCGCGCGCGCTTCGAGATAGGCGACGGCCTGCCGCGTGGCGCCATCGTGCTCATTGCCGTTCAGCCGGCTCTCAGTAAATTGCGCGGCGAAGTGCCCGGCCCGGCCGAGGTGCCATTTGCCAAAGTAGCCGGTGTGGTACCCGGCGCTGCCGAGCACGCTGCCAAGCGTCGGAAAGCCCTCCGGCAGACCCGCTATCATGTCGCCGGTGTGGCGCTGGGACCCGATGTTGCCGATGACCGTGGTCTGGTGGGGGTAATAGCCGGTGTACATCGAAGACCGACTCGCGGAACACTGCGGCGTGGTGCAGAACGCCCGGGTGAACAGCGCGCCTTCGGTCGCCAGCGCGTCGTGGTTTGGCGTGTCAAAAAACGGGTCCACGGCGCCGAGCGCCTCGAAATGCTGCTGGTCGCTGACCACGAACAGCACGTTCGGGCGGCCCGCTTCGCGTTGCGGCGCGGAAACCGTCTGGCAACCGGCCAACGCCAGCGAGGCCGCTCCCGCTTTCATGAACGCGCGGCGGCTCCATGTCTGAAGAGGCATAACGCTTGTACCCTTAGAACAGCTCGCTCTGGTCGGTTTTCGGCGGCTCCATGCCACAGTGCCGGTAGGCGAGGTGGGTGGCGACACGGCCCTGCTGGGTGCGCTTGATGAAGCCCACCTGGATGAGATAGGGCTCGTGCACTTCTTCGAGTGTCTGCGGTTCCTCGCCCACCGCCACGGCGAGCGATTGCAGGCCCACCGGCCCGCCGGCGAATTTTTCGACAATGGTGCGCACGATCTGGCGGTCCATGTCGTCGAGGCCGAGTTCATCGATGCGCAGCATGCCAAGCGCACGATCGGCGATAGCGTGGGTGATGACCCCGTCGCCCTTGACCTGCGCATAGTCGCGCACACGGCGCAGCAGGCGGTTGGCGACGCGCGGCGTACCGCGCGCGCGAGTGGCGATTTCAAGCGCGCCGTCTCGCTCTATGGGAACATTAAGGATGCGCGCCGACCGGGTAACGATGCTTTCGAGCTCGGCCGGGCTGTAGAACTCGAAGCGGCAACTGTCGCCGAAGCGGGCGCGCAGCGGCGGCGTGAGCAGACCCGAGCGCGTGGTGGCGCCGATGAGCGTGAAGGGTCTCAGCCCGATCTTCATCGAGCGCGCTGTAGGCCCCTTGCCAAGCAT
>NPIG01000815.1_pt1 | contig 16692 bp, 19 predicted proteins | sample 8637441 | NCBI WGS metagenome assembly NPIG01 (sample SAMN07420675, study PRJNA396082) | bioreactor metagenome | isolation source: sample BR6 brine-fed electro-methanogenic bioreactor BR | place: Japan: Kochi | collected 2016-06-14 | reverse complement strand
CAATCCTACTACCGCAGCTTTCTCGCAAAGAACGCCAAACCCTTTGGTGACGGCAGTGCCTCCATGAAAATCCTGGAGGCACTGCAGGGGTATTTCACACTTCGAGAATAAAAGAATGCAAATCTTTACGGCGGTACTCTGTAGGGAAGGAATGTGGTATGTGGCGCATTGTCCCGAGACCGGTACCGTAAGTCAGGGAGAGAGTATTGAGGAGGCGGTAGAAAACCTGAAGGAAGCCACGGAGCTGTATCTTGAAGAACTTTCGAAAGATTCCGCTTGACCGTCCTGCCTTTTTTGCTATCATCATCTATAGCTCCGTAGTTACGAGCTTCGCATTTGGTCGGATACATGGTTTTGCATGCGACTTCATCCATAGTTTTATAGCTGGGCCATCCCACAGAACACCGCAAGAGAGCCTTCGGGAATCTGCCAAAGATGCATGAAAATGCATGAAGATGCAAAGGTGTGTTTCTCGAAGCGCCGAAGGGGCAAGGCGGCGGATACCGCTGAAACTCTCAGGCGAAAGGATTGCGGTGGGAGGGATCTCTGGAAAGACGAACACCTATCGTCTGCCTAGGGAGCAAGCTCGGGGGATTTCTCCCCTGAGTGAATCTCCAGGGCACCAGGACAGAGCAGGCCATAACCCAAGGGGGTACGGTCATGTCTGTTGTTCCGGTGCTTCTTACCAACAATCCACAACTCTTTTTGCACTGCACATCCATTCACAAAATTTCCGGAACATCCTGGGATATCCTCCTTGAGGCAAGGAATCGGATCCATCAGGGCTGGAAACTTTTGACGCATCCCCTTTATGGTAATTTTCTTCCTTCCCAACAGCCCTACCGTTCTCTTCTCCTCCGATCCCCGGAAAGCCCCGAAAAAAGGGGTATGGTGGATCTGGATTCCTTTTCGCTTATCGAAGAAGCTCTCGGTGTATACCGTCCCTATAAAGAAAAAGGCACCCTTAGGCAGCTTGGCACCCATACTCCTGAAATTGAGGAGGACTACGCTCTTCTCGACCGCCATCTTCTCCAGCAGAGTCTGGAGCAGTATGGCCTGTGGCAGGAGGGTGGGGCTTCCCAAAAGAGGGTGTTCCCCTGATCGTTTTTGACCTGACCTGACCTGGATTTGTTCTGGTATGTCTGCCGGGGGGGTTTATACGGCTCCTTTTCGGCATGAATACATACATAAAGGCGCTTTGTGACGTTATGCGAATGTGTGAAAGGAGATGAGATAATGGTAGAAGTGACAATGGAGAACTACGACGAAGAGGTAAAGCAGAGCGATCTCCCTGTGGTGGTGGATATCTGGGGTCCCAAGTGCGGTCCCTGCCTCGCCCTGATGCCCAAGGTGGAGGAGATGGCGGCGGAGTACGAGGGTAAGATTAAGTTCTGCAAGCTCAACTCTCAGGGCAACCGAAGGCAGCTTATTTCCCTCAAGGTTATGTCCCTGCCGGGGTTCCTGTTCTACAAGGGCGGCGAGGAGAAGGCTCGGATCATGGGGGCGGATGCCACCGTGGAGAAAATCAAGGAGCAGGCGGAAGCACTGCTTGCGTAAAACCCGTAAAGGGGGGATTTGGCGGTGAAACTCGAACTGCATAAAGTGCGAGTTTCGGGAATTCGGCTGGGAAGTGCCACCACCCTGGAAAAGGGAATCCTTACGGTGGATGAAAAGGCCGTTCTTGAGATGCTTCGCAAGGATGATCGTTTCGCCTCGGTAAAGATTGATGTGGCCTCTCCGGGAGAGAAAACCCGAATTGTACCGGTAAAGGATGCGGTGGAACCCCGCTGCAAGCTCGAAGGAGACGGGGGCATTTTTCCCGGCTTTATCGGCGATGTGGAGACCGTGGGCTCCGGTAAGACTCTCGTTCTTGAGGGATCTGCGGTGGTAACCTGCGGCAAAATCGTGGGATTTCAAGAGGGAATCGTGGATATGTCCGGCCCCGGGGCGGAGTACACCCCCTTCTCGAAAACCTGCAACCTGGTGCTGGTCTTCGAGCCCGTGGAGGGATTGGAGAAGCATTACTACGAAGCCGCATGCCGGGAGGCGGGGTTTAAAACCGCCCACTATCTGGCTACCGCGGTGAAGGATGCAGTCAAGGCGGATACGGTGGAAACCTACGAGATGCCTCCCCTGGCGGAGTCTCTCAAGGCCTATCCCGAGCTTCCCAAGGTGGCCTACCTCTACATGCTTCAGACCCAGGGGCTGCTTCACGACACCTACGTCTACGGGGTGGATGCCAAGAAAATTCTTCCCACCCTCATCTCCGCCACGGAGATTATGGACGGGGCCATCGTTTCGGGAAACTGCGTCTCCGCCTGCGATAAGAACAGCACCTACGTGCATATCAACAATCCTGTGATCAAGGCGCTCTACGACCGTCACGGCAAGGATTACAACTTCGTGGGAGTCATTATCACCAACGAAAACGTTACCCTGGCGGACAAGAAGCGGAGCTCCTCCTATGCCACCAAACTGGCCTCCATGATCGGTGTGGAGGGCCTTCTCATCAGCGAAGAGGGCTTCGGCAACCCCGATGCGGATCTCATCATGAACTGCACCAAGGCGGAGAAGCTCGGCATGAAGACCGTGCTTATCACCGACGAGTATGCGGGGCGTGATGGAGCGAGCCAGTCTCTGGCAGACGTGGCACCCCAGGCGGATGCGGTGGTTACCGGAGGCAACGCCAACGAGGTCATCGTGCTGCCCCCCATGGAGAAGGTTATCGGCTATCCGGATTTTGCCAACATCATCGCCGGAGGTTTCGACGGCTCTCTTCGGGAGGACGGTTCCATTGAGGTGGAGATCCAGGCCATCACCGGAGCCACCAACGAGCTGGGCTTTTCCAAGATCAGCGCAGTAATGCTTTAAAATTTAAAAAATATTGAAGGAGGTGTGCAGCATGGGTAAGCTTTCGGGCAAGAAATTGCTTCTTCTCGGGGAGCGGGACGGCGTGGCCGGACCCTCCATGGAAGAGTGTCTGAAAGACTCCGGGGCGGAGATCGTTTTCTCCGTTACCGAATGCTTCGTCTGAACCGCCGCCGGAGCCATGGATCTGCAGAACCAGCAGCGTATTAAAGACGCCGCTGAAAAGTATGGAGCTGAAAACGTCGTAGTTATTCTCGGTTCTTCCGATGCGGAAGGCGCAGAGATCTACGCAGAAACCGTTACAAACGGTGATCCTACTTTTGCAGGTCCCCTGGCAGGAGCCCCGTTGGGGCTTCCGGTCTATCACGTGTTCGAGCAGGAGATTCGGGACGAAATCGACCCCTCAGTCTGGGAAGAGCAGCTTAGCATGATGGAGATGGTGCTTGACGGGGATGCCCTCGCCGAAGCTACCAAGGGAATCCGCGAAGAGTTCAGCAAGTGGACCATCTAGCGGAAACGATGATGTGAGGAGGGAAAGCATGTCCTTCCGTGTGGTGCATTACATTAACCAGTTTTTCGCCGGTATCGGGGGCGAGGAAAAAGCGGACCACAGACCGGAAATCCGGGAAGGCATCGTCGGACCGGGCCAGGCACTTCAGGCCGCCCTTGGGGATCAAGCCACCGTGGTAGCCACGGTGATTTGCGGCGACGGGTACTTTGCGGAGAATATTGATGGAGCTCTTGAGGAGATTCTCGCCCTGGTGGCTCCCTTCAAGCCGGATCTTCTCGTGGCGGGTCCCGCCTTCAATGCGGGCCGCTACGGCACCGCCAGCGGCGGCGTTTGCGCCATGGTGGGAGAAAAGTTGGGTATTCCTACTGTTACGGGGATGCACCCGGAAAATCCCGGGGTGGACATGTACCGTAAAAACACCTATATCGTAGAGACCGCCGACAGTGCCCGGGGGCTTCGCAAGGCCGTGCCGGTCATGGCGGCTCTGGGGCTGAAGCTTCTCAAGGGTGAGGCTCTGGGTACTCCCTCGGAGGAGGGGTATCTCGAAAAGGGTGTGCGGCACAACGTCTTTCTTTCCCGAGTCGGTGCGGAACGTGCGGCGGAGATGCTGGCGAAGAAGCTTCGGGGCGAAGAGTTCGTCACGGAGTATCCCATGCCGACCTTTGACAGAGTGCCCCCGGCGGCACCTCTGAAGGATTTCAAAAATGCCACCATCGCCCTGGTAACCTCCGGAGGGATCTGTCCCAAGAACAATCCGGATCATATTGAGGCCTCCAGCGCCTCCAAGTACGGGGCCTACAGCATTGATGATCTCGATAAGCTCTCCTGCGAGGATTCCGAAACCGCCCACGGCGGCTACGATCCCACCTATGCCAATGACGACCCCAACCGGGTGCTCCCGGTGGACGTGCTGCGGGATATGGAAAAACAGGGAGTCTTCAAAAAGCTCTACGGTACCTACTTCTCCACCGTAGGAAACGGTACTCCCGTGGCCTACTCCAAGCGTTTCGGAGAAGAGATCGCCCAGAAGCTCAAGGCGGACGGGGTGGATGCGGTAATTCTTACCTCCACCTGAGGAACCTGCACTCGTTGCGGCGCAACGATGGTTAAAGAAATTGAGCGTGCGGGTTTCCCGGTGGTGCATGTCTGCACCATCGTCCCCATCTCTCTCACCGTGGGAGCGAACCGTATCATTCCCGCTGTGGCTATCCCCTATCCCTTTGGGGATCCCGCCAAAACTCCCGAAGAGGAGTACGAAATCCGCAAGCATATTGTGGAGAAATCCCTGGAGGCCCTGCAGACCGAGGTCTCTGAACAGACGGTGTTCAACGACTAGTTTTTTATCGGGCTTTTCCCAAGGGCCGGAGCTTCTTCGCTTCGGCCCTTTGTTCCATATTCCGAAATATGCGGCTCGAAGGGTTACGGGAATTTCCTGCAGGGAAGCGCTCCCGAAGACGTAATGAAAATACCACGAAGATCGACTCTGAAGATCGACTCTGAAAGGAGAGAACATCTGCCCATGTCTAAAGTTGCCATCAAGGGGCACGCCTACTGCCTCAACCATACGCCGGAGCTGGCGCTTCACTACGGAATCACCCCCTATTCGGAGCGCAAAGCCAAGGGGGAGACGGAGTTCCTCACCAAGCTCCCCACATGCGCCATGTCCTACGAAAATGCGGTGAAGTATCCCCCCAACCAGGCCTATCTCGGAGGGCTTGATCTGGATGACTTCGAAAAGACCCCCTCCCCCTGGTACGAAAACCCCGTGGCGGAGGCCTCCCGGTTTGCCCCCTACGGGGAGATCATGCCGGAGGACGAATTTTTGGGGCTCATGAACATCTGCGATGTCTTCGACCTCTTCTGGCTCGAAGAGAGCTTCGGTGAGGCGGTGCGGGCCAAGCTGGAGCAGCATCCCCTGCTGAACGAAAAGCACCTCAAGCGCTTTTCCAAGGGGCACGAGGCGGGGGAGATCGCCCAGGAAGTGGAGAAACACCACGCCCTGCCGGTCTACTTCGAAGGCAAGGTGGTGGGATGCTGCCGCCAGGGTCATGACGTGGACGAATGCCTGGAGGCCTACGTGCTTCTGGAGAACATCGCCTGCAAAGCCGGAGGGGTGCTGGTGCTGCTGCACCTCCTCAAAAACGCCTCCATGGCTCCCGAAGAGGTGGATTTCGTCATCGAATGCTCCGAAGAGGCCGCAGGAGATATGAACCAGCGTGGGGGCGGTAACTTTGCCAAAGCGGTGGCGGAGATCGCCGGATGCCTTAATGCCAGCGGCTGCGACGTTCGGGGATTCTGTGCGGGGCCGGTGAACGCGGTTATCGCTGCAGCCTCTCAGGTGGCCGCGGGGGCCCGGAAGAACTGTGTGGTTCTTGCGGGGGGAGCCATCCCCAAGCTTTACATGAACGCCCGGGATCACGTGCGCAAAGACCTACCTGCCCTGGAGGACTGTCTGGGGAACTTTGCGGTACTCCTCACTCCCGACGACGGCACCGCCCCGGTGATGCGCCTGGACGCTCTGGGGAAACACACCGTGGGAGCCGGCGCCTCCCCTCAGGCTGTTACGGGAGCTCTCGTGCTGGATCCCCTCGAAAAACTGGGGCTTACCTTCACGGATGTGGATAAATACGCCGCAGAGCTTCAGAACCCGGAGATCACCCTTCCCGCAGGAGCGGGGAACGTTCCCGAGGCGAACTACAAGATGATTGCCGCCCTGGGAGTAATGAAGAAACAGCTCGAAAAGAGCGACATGCCCGCCTTCGTGAAGCAGCGGGGCTATCCCGGCTTTGCCCACACCCAGGGGCATATCCCTTCGGGGGTTCCCTTCATGGGTCATGCGGCGGACATGCTCCGGGATGGCCGGATTCAGCGGGCCATGATCATCGGCAAGGGGAGCCTCTTCCTCGCCCGACTCACCAACCTTGCGGATGGAGCCTCCTTTATCATGGAAAACTCCACGGGAGCGGAAAGCACCTCGGGAGTCACCAAAGACGATGTGAAACGTATCGTCCTTGAGGCCCTGGAAGAACTCGCCGCAAACCTCTCGGGCAAGTAGAGCCAAAGGAGGCCGAAAGGAATGTCGGATACGAAAAAACTGGTAGGAGAAATACTCCATGAAATTCTGGATGCCGCCAAGAGCGGAGGCCCCCGAACCTCGGTGGGGCTCCTCTCCAGGGGGAGCGAACTCGGCCCGGAGGAGATGATCCAGGGAGGCTTGCTGGCCCAGCAGGAAAATCCGGGGATCCGGGTGGTGATGATCGGCCCCAAGCCGAAGAACGCCCCGGAGCTTGCGTGGATCGAAACCGAGGACTGCGAAAAGGATATCGCCGATGCCATGGAGCAGGCCCTGAAGGAAAAACGCATCGCCGGGGCTGTGGCGCTGCACTATCCCTTTCCCATCGGGGTCACCACCATCGGTCGGGTACTTACCCCCGCCAAGGGAAAGCCCATGATCCTCGCCTCCACCACGGGGACGAGCTCCTCCCTCCGGGGGGAGAGCATGGTGCTCAACGCCCTCTATGGGGTGGCCACCGCCAAAGCCATGGGGATCCAGGATCCCACCCTGGGGATTCTGAACGTGGAAGGGGCTCAGCCGGTCTTCCGGGCTCTCAACGCCCTCAAGGAAGGGGGGTACCCCCTCACCTTCGGCTCCAGCCTTCGCAAAGACGGGGGATCCGTGCTCCGGGGGAACGATATCCTCGGGGGGGCGGTGGATGTCTGTGTGGCGGATTCCCTCACGGGGAACGTGCTCATGAAGATGTTCGCCTCCTACAGCACCGGCGGGGGCTACGAAGCTCTGGGATGGGGATACGGCCCCTCCTGCGGCGACAAATGGCCCCACGTGGTCTCCATCATCTCCCGGGCCAGCGGCGCCCCGGTAATCGCCAACGCCGTGGCCTTCACCGCCCGAGTGGCGGCGGCGGGGCTGCCGGAGCTGGTGCAGGAGGAGCTCAAAAAGGCCCGCAAAGCCGGGCTGGATACAGTGCTGGAGGGACTTCGTCCCAAAGCGGAATGTATAGAAGTTGTTACCGCTCCTCCGGAAGAGCCCACGGATGAAGAGATCCACGGGGTGGACGTGCTGGAGATGGAAAACGCCGCCAAAGAGCTCTGGAAGGCAGGAATCTACGCCGAGGCCGCCATGGGCTGCACCGGCCCGGTGGTGAAGCTGAATAAGAAACACGAAGAGAAGGCCCTGGAAATCCTGAAAAAAGCGGGGTATATCTAGGGTTGTGACGGGGGTGGCGGATGCCTGCCCCCGTTTTTTGCGGTTTTTTTCTAAAAATACCCCGTGTTTTTTGTATATTTTTAACGATTTTCTTTGAAAAGCCTGGCTATTTTCGAAAGAAAGGAGGAAGATACAAAGGTGTTATAGACCCCATGCGTTTCGAGGTGTTTCTTTAATGGCAACAACTAAGGAGAAAAAGGAGGTAGTTGGTTTTATGCGAAAGAATTGGTTACTGATTTTGACAGCGTGGTGTGTTCTCATGGTAGGGGTTTCCGGAGCCTTTGCCTGCACCCCCCTGGCGGCGGGGAAAGATGCTACGGTGGACGGATCCACCATGGTTTCTCATACCTGCGACGGATGGTATGACCACCGGATTCAGATCGTACCCGGAGGCACCTTCGAAGAGGGAGCCATGACCCCGGTCTATCAGCGAGTCTGTCAGCAGACCCGACCGGACAAGCCCCTGGTGAAGGTTATGGATATTCCCCAGGCCAAAGAGACCTACACCTACTTCAACATTGGCTATCCCTTCATGAACGAGCATCAGCTCATCATGGGAGAGGATACCTGGAGCGGCCGGGACGAGAACGGCACCCCCGAAGGGGCTTTCTGGATCGAAACCCTCCAGATTTTCGGGCTTCAGCGGGCCAAGACCGCCCGGGAAGCCATCACCGTGATGGGTGAGCTGGCGGAAAAGTACGGCTACAGCGATGGTGGGGAGACTCTTATCATTGCGGACCCCCAAGAGGTTTGGGTCTTTGATATCTGCGGTGCCGGTCCCCTCTGGCAGCAGGGAAGCAGTGAGCCCGGAGCCATCTGGGCGGCCCGGCGGCTTCCGGACGATCATGTTATCGTCTGTGCCAACCGTTCCCGCATCGGGGTTATTGATTTCGACGACAAAGATAACTTCATGTATTCCCCGAACATGGTCTCCTTCGCCAAGCAGATGGGATGGTACGAAAAGGGAGATTTCAACTTCTCCGAGATTTACAATCCCAACCCCTACGGATCCGACTATTACCAGAGTCGCCGGGAGTGGCGGGCCTTCGACCTTATGGCCCCCTCGCTCAATCTGGAGCCCCGATCCCAGAAGGAGCCCCACTATCCCTTCTCGGTGAAGCCCGACAAAAAAGTTTCGGTACAGGATTTCATGGCTATCTACCGGGATCATCTGGAAGGCACCGAGTTTGATCTCACCAAGGGTATGGCGGCGGGTCCCTTCGGATGCCCCAACCGCTGGCCCACCCCCAAGAGCGTGCGCCCCGAGGGAATGGAAGATTGTGACTGGGAGCGAGCCATCGCCATGTTCCGCTGCTCCTACAGCTTCGTGGCTCAGAGCAGAAGCTGGCTCCCCGCCTCCATCGGGGGGGTTCTCTGGTTCGGTCAGGATGCTCCGGATACCACCTGCTACGTTCCCGTCTACGCAGGGGTTACCGAGGTTCCTCTCTCCTGGAGCACCGGCAAACGCCATGTCTTTGACCGGGAATCTGCATGGTGGGCCTTCAACTTCGTGAACAACTGGGCTTCCCTCAAGTGGTCCTACATGATTCAGGATATCAACGCTCTTCAGGAGAAGTTCGAAGGTCTCTTCTTCGCCTCCCAGCCCGCAGTGGAGGAGAAGGCCCTGGCTCTTCATAAGGAAGATCCTGCCAAGGCGGCGGCCTACCTTACGGATTACACCTACGGCAATATGCTCATGGTGGAGACCGCCTGGTGGAACCTGGGCTGGCATCTGGTGGGTAAGTACCAGGATGGCTACGTGATGAACGAAGAGGGACAGCAGAAGCAGGTTGGCTATCCCACGGAATGGCTTAAAGAAGTTGGCTTCGGGGAGACCATGATCCAGAAGAAGTAGTTTTTCTCTGTACCCCGGACGTCATAGCTGATCACGAGGGGCCGCACTGCTTGCTGTGGCCCCTCTTTTTTGAAAAAAGGAGGTTGAATATCCATGAAACGCTTTCTCGTATTGGCGGGGTTGCTTTGTGTTGCTCTTCTCGCTTCCGTTGCCTTTGGAGCCGAGATTCCCCCGGTGGAGGGGCCCCTTATCGTTACCACCTGCGGCCAGAGCCCCGGGGCGGTGATGGTAAAGATGTCCGCCATGGCGGCGGGCTTTACCGCAGAGCATAACAACGACCTTACTGCGGCGGATCTGGAGGGGAAAGAGTATAAGACCCTCATCATCACCACCGGCACCAGCATGAAGGGTATGGGGGCCGCAGGAACGGACGTGAAAAAGGAAATTGAGCGCTGCACCGCCCTGATGGAGGCGGCCCGACAGAAGGGGATGCTCGTCATCGGTGCGCATGTCGAAGGCATGGCCCGGAGAGCGGATAAGGCGGATCAGGAATCCATCGAGGGTATCGTCCCTCATTCGGACATGATCCTCGTGGTGGAAGACAGTAATTCCGACGGGCTTTTCTCGGGATACGCCAAGGATAAGGATCTTCCCATTCTCATCGTGAAGGATGCCCTGGGCATCGGCCAGGGGCTGGCGGGGACGAACCCATAGAATTGGAAGCAGCAGAATCGAACGAAGGGTTGTTGTTCATATGACCATGTACACTCATGCCGGCCTGGTGCTGGCAGCCATCGTTCTCGCCTTTTTGGCCGCCCGAAAGTTCCGACTGAGTACGGAACTCTCCATGATGGTGGCCACCCTGGTGGGAGCGGTGGCTCATGCTCTGGTTCCCATGGGAGTGGATCCTCGTTCTCCCATATCGCTCTTTCCCGTTCGCCATCTGGTGGAGGGGATGTTTACCTACTTCGATGTATGCCTCATCTTCATGACCGCCACCTTCTTCATGGCCCTTCTCAAAGAGGCGGGGGGAGTGGCCTTCATCGTTCGGGAGATCGTAACCCGATTTTCCCGGAAGCGGGGGCTCTGCCTTACCTTTCTTACGGTGCTCATGCTCGTTCCCGGAGCTATCACAGGTTCCGGAGCCACCACGGTGCTTACCGTGGGGGGGCTTGTGGGGGCGGTCTTTGCCGCCATGGGAATCTCCGAAACCCGCCGGGTGGCGCTTATCTATGTGCTGGCCTGCATGAGCGCCGCAGCGCCTCCCATCAACCTTTGGGCCATGATGGCTGCCGCAGGAGCCAACATGCCCTACGTGGGCTTTGCCAAACCCCTGCTGGTGCTCTCTCTGGGGGGAGCCTTCTTTGCTACCTTTTACCTTGCCCGGAAAAGCGGTGTGGTGGATACGGAAAAAGCCCTGGCGGAGCTTCCCGAAGTGCCTCCGGGATGGAATTGGTTCCGGGTGCTTTTGCCCTTTGCGGTGCTGGTAGCCATCGTTTTGGCGGGGCGTTTTGTCCCCCATGCCTTCCCCGTGATGGGGCTTCCCCTTATCTTCATGATTTCCGCCGCCACCACTCTGGTGGTGAGCCCCACCAGGCTTCCCATCTTCAATATCGCCGGCAAGACCGTGAAGGATCTGCTCCCCCTGGTGGGAATCATGGTGGTGGTGGGGGCTCTCATCCAGATTATGGCCCTCAGCGGTGCCCGGGGGCTCATCTCTCTGGGAGTGGTGATTCTTCCTCTCTCGGTGCTCTTCGGAACCCTCTGGCTCATTCTTCCCGTCTCCGAAGGGATGCTCCAGTATGCAGTGGCTCCTCTTCTGGGGGTGCCCCTCATCATGCTCTTTAACATGAAGGGGCTTAACCCCGTGATCTGCCTCGCCGCCATGGGGGTTCTCTGGCCCTTGGGTGATTGTCTTCCTCCCACGGCGGTGGTGGGAAGAGCCACGGTGATGGAGCTGAACTACCAGGGCAAGTACTACGGCGAATTTGTCCGTACTGCCCTGGTGCCTCTGCTCTTCGTGGCGGTTCTCTGTACCCTCTTTCTGGTGTACAGCAAAGAATTATCCTTCCTGGGGGTGTAGATGATGATACTCATCAATGCGACCATCTCTCTTCTCTATTATGGCATCAGCATCTTTTTCCTCGCCATGGTGTTCCGTAATTTCCTCAAGACCAAGGATCCCCAGGAGGCGGTGCTCTACTGTCTGATCATGATACCCTTTGTCCTCCGGGTTCTACGGATCAAGTAGGGGGTGGATGATGAAACTATCTCTGAAAAACGTTAAAATTATCGCCTTTCTCGGAGCCGCCCTCTGCGGAGCCTTTGCGGGGTGGCAGTTCTACCAGCAGCGAGTGTACCGGGAGCCCGTGGTGCTCGGCCCGGGGGTGACGGCGGTCCGCAAGCTCAGCGACTACAGCCCTGGGGTAAAGGGCACGGTGAACGACTGCAACGTCTATATTCTGGACAGTGGCAACCCTGGAGCTACCGCCCTGATCATTGGAGGTTCCCATCCCGAAGAGCCTGCGGCGAACCTCAGCACTCTGCTTTTTGTGGAAAACGCTGTTCCCCGGGCGGGGCGGCTTCTGGTGATCAACCGCGCCAATACCAGTGCCTCTCTGGGAACCCGCATGGGAGAGGCTTACCCCCGGTTCTACTCCATCGAAACTCCCTGGGGAAAGCGTACCTGGCGTATGGGAGACCGCTGTGCCTCCCCTCTGGACTCCTGGCCCGATCCCGAGGTCTACATCCACTATCCCAGCGGCCAGAATCTGGCCTACATGGATATCCGCAATCTCAACCGGGCCTGGCCCGGCCGGGAGGATGGGCTTATCGTGGAACGCACCACCTACGCCATGATGGAGCTCATCCGAAAAGAGAAGGTGGATCTGGTGCTGGATTACCACGAGGCGGAGTTGGAGTATCCCGTGGAGAACACCATAGTGGTGCATGAAAATGCCCAGGCCGTGGGGGCCATGACCTCCATGATGCTCACCTCCGCCACCTTCCCCGTTCCCATCGGCATGGAGTTCTCTCCCAAGATGCTTCACGGTCTCTCGCACCGGGAGATTGGGGATAATAGCCAGGCCATGTCGCTCCTGGCGGAGGTGGCGGAGCCCATGCTGGACCGTATTCGGGGAATCACCGATGAAGAGCTTCTCATGTCCGGCAGAGACCGCTTTGTGATGAAGGCAGGGGAGCACAAGCTGCTTTATGCTCCTATCGACGAAAAAGGGTGGCCCATCGAGATCCGTGTGGGGCGGCACGTCACCACCTTTATGACCATGCTCCAGGTGCTGGCCCAGATGGATCCCTCCAAAGCCCTGGTGTTGGAAAATGTTCCCGATTATGCCACCATGGTGCAGGGAGGCCTCGGCCCCTACTTCCACAACCCCGAAAATGCCGGGGAGGGGAGAGTCTTCTACGATTAGTTTTTTGGTTTTTGTGCAGCCTTAAGGCCGGAGAGAACTCCTTCTCCGGCCTTTTTTCTCAAGTAGCGTTTTAAGAGAGGAGGATGTTTCATGAGTAATGATATTCGGGGAATGGATCTGCTGCTGCTCTTTACGGAGGAGTACCCCTGCTGGGATAAGGACACCGTGGAATGGGCGGGGGAGAGCTTTGAGGATCTTGTTTTTCTTGAAGAGTCTGGTCTTGTGGCTTCGAAGGATGGTATCTACCAGCTTACTGAGGCAGGGAGGCAGCGGTTTCGGGAGGAGGCCGCCGCATCCTGGTACGAGGCACAGCCTGCCACAGATGTTTCGGATCAGGCCCGGGCCTTGCGGCGCAATCGGCTGGTGCGGCTTCTCGATCGGGCCTTTCTCGGTCGTTGGGGGCTCAAAAAGGCCCTTCCGGGAAAAAAACTCCCTCTGGTGGGGGATCTTTCGGGGGAGGAGATGGTTACCTCCGAGGGAAACGATCTTTCCTGGGGTTTCCTGGAGCATCCCTTCGTGCAGGCCTTTACGCAACAATACCCCCCCGGCAGGGTGGATATCCCTCCCCGGAACATGGAGGAGTTTGCCCAGTGGCGCAGCTCTCTCGGGCAGCGGGAAGGCTCCTGGGAGCTGGATCTCCTTATGCTGCACTACTGCGACTTCACGGAGTATATGAGCTACCCCGCCCCGAAAAACGACACCCTGGGGCTCTTCTGTGCGGACCGCCTCTTCTGTGCCTTTCTCCCCGAAGGGGGGGAGGGGGAGAGCGCCATACCGGAGATGCTGGAAACTCTGGGAAGATGGTATCTCTTCATGCTCGGCCAGCGGCGGCTCTTCATGCCTTACTCCTATGACGTGGATCCGGAAGAGCAGAACTCCGTAAGCTGGTTCTTCTGGGTGGCCCGTACCGAAGAGGAGGCCCGCAGTGCCGCGGTTGCCCTGAAAAGCTACGGCAGTGCCCTGGCGGAACCCGGCATGCCCTGCGACATCTGGGTGATCAGCGAAGAAGCTCTGGAGCGCCAACCTCGGCAGCAGGAAAGCTTCTGGGATCTCTTTGCAGAGATCGCCCATCCGGTGTCGCGGTAGGGAGATAAGACAGACAGTATCTATTCTATTCCAGAGATTTGGAAGTTTCTTTCTAAAAAATCAATATCCGAACTAAGCGTTTTTGGCGTTATTTTGATCCCAAAACTTTTATAAGGGTGCTCTGTAGGTGCTTCGTAAATTTTTTCAATGATAATTTCTGCAATTTCAGGGGAGTAATGGTGAGCATCCTGAAAGTTAGGAGAAACATCCATGGTTACATCGTTGTAGTACATAAAATTCCATACTGTGCCAAATGCGTCAACCAATTCTATAATCCATCGTTTGTAATCATCCCAGCGCCCCTCAGCTTTTAGTAGGTCCAAAAGGTGATAAGTTACAGGGGTAATAAAAACGTAGAAGCGGGTTTCCGGGAAATTTTCTTGAAGCTTCCTGTAGTGCTTTTTGTTTTCGGAGTCGTAAACATAGTTTCCTCCATATATGTTAGAGCGATATCTCGGAATTTCTGAAGCGATGCTTTTTTCTAGGGTGGCAGGGGAAACTGGAAGAACCATTTGACGAGAATAAATCTCCCCCCCTTCGTAGAGGTATGTCCCGTGGATGTCTCTCTTAAGATCTCTTTTTATGGCGTTGATTGATTTATTGATAATGTTTCCTGTGAATAGTGTCGTGTAGCGAAAGAAAAGAGAGTTCGCTCTGTCAATATGCCAAGAAGGGCTTGTGCTTTCCATGGAGGCGTTTGTTTCGAAAAAACTAAGTCCTAAAATTATGTTTTTTACGGGGGACGAATTTCTTTTCTTGAAATAATCAGCGTATTTTAAAAATTCTTCTGGCCTCATGCTGCCGGTAGCATAGTTAAAAGCTTGTCCTGGAACACACCTCGGGTCAAGATAAGCCACACGACTGCTACCTAGAATGAGAGTGTCGTAGGAAACGTTGTGGAATGTCAGCCAATTTGTTTTCTGTTGACGCTCATCAAAACCGTTTTGATATTTCCCGATTGGTACCCGATGGTTGAAACACCATAAAGGATCCACGGAATAATTAATCAACGCCACTAAACAGCAAAAAAATATAGCTGCTGTTAGCATTATAAATACAAATTTTTTATGTTTGTTCATTGTTCTTTTTCCTCTTAGAACTGAAAGTATAAAAATTCAGAAACGCGACTAAGGAAACATATGCTTAAGGCCAAGATTCCGCCGATCACTATTCCCCATCGGAGGGGAAAATGTTTTCGTTGAAAATATCCCCGGCACCATTCATAGCTGTTTGGCAGGGTTAAAATAATTAAAAAACAGATAAAAATAATTAATATCTCTTTTTTCCCTCCTACCAATGCCCAGAAAGGGGGGTAGGAAAACTCTATGCCTAAGAGAGATAAGAGTCGCTTTCCTAGAGCTAGGGGCATATAGTGTGGAGGCAGAACTGCCCCGTTTATCCCGAACATCCCTTGCAGTATCTCCCAAGCCCTCGAAAAGGAGGAGGCACGAAAAAACACCCAAGCTATTACGACTGAGGGGAAGGTGATGGTCCATCCCCAAGTTTGCCTTGCACGGGAAGGTTCTTTGATGGGGAAAAGGGATCGGAACCAGTGGTTGACGCATAGGTAAAATCCATGTAGGCCTCCCCATACCACGAAGTTCCACGAAGCCCCATGCCAGAGGCCTCCCAGAAGCATGGTGACCATGAGGTTGGCATAGCGGCGCAAAGAGCCTTTCCGGTTTCCTCCAAGGGGGATATAGAGATAATCTCTCAAAAAAGTGGAAAGGGAGATGTGCCAGCGTTTCCAAAATTCGCTGATGGAGGATGCTTTGTAGGGAGAGTCGAAATTGAGCGGGAGTTCGATGTTGAAGAGCCTCCCCAGGCCCAGGGCCATGTCGGAATACCCGGAGAAATCGAAGTAGATTTGAAAGGTATAGCAGAGGGCGCCTCCCCAGGCTTCAAAAAAAGTGACCGGATTGGGACTGTCGAAAACCGCCGCTACCCAGGGAGAGAGGGTATCCGCAATGACCACTTTTTTGAAAAGCCCCAGGGATAGCAGAGAAAGCCCCATGGCGATGTTTTTGTAACTCAGGCAAAATGTTCGGAGTTTCGCAAATTGAGGCATGATTTGATCGTATCGGACGATAGGCCCGGCAATAAGCTGGGGGAAGAAGGTAACGAACAGGGCGTAATGCGTGAAGGTGTGTTCTTTGGCCAATCCCTTGGAACAATCAATGAGATAGGCTATTTGCTGAAAGGTAAAAAAGGAGATTCCCAGAGGCAGGAAGATGTCTTTGGGGTTCCAGGACCACCCCCCCAGCCATGCAAGGTTTGACATGAAAAAATTTGCATATTTGAAGTAGCCGATGAGTGCAAGGTTGATTGCCACACCGCTGTAAAGCCATATTTTGCCGCTTTTCCCTTTCTCCATATCTTTTTCGATAAATCGTCCCCAGGAATAGTTAAAAAGCACCGAAAAAAGAATCAGAAAAACGAAAGGCGGGTTCCAGTAGGAATAAAAAACGAGGGATGCCACCGTGAGAACAGCAATGGCAACATCAGTAACACGCTTGGCGCAGGCGAAGCGAAATAGAATCCATGTGATGGGTAAAAAGACAAAGAGAAATACATAAGAATTGAAAAGCACACGCCCAACCTACCTTTGCTGTGGATATTTTCCAGGGTAAAAAGCGCCGTTGGCAAGACTCTCATAATTATGCCGAAAAGGAGTGTACCGTACCTTTTCCCTTCTGTCCAGAACAGGTCGCAGGGCATGAGTTAACAGAGTGCGGTTCTCCTAGGAGTTTTTTGTGGTTCCTCGCTACATCGTGTG
>NPIG01001030.1_pt1 | contig 16706 bp, 30 predicted proteins | sample 8637441 | NCBI WGS metagenome assembly NPIG01 (sample SAMN07420675, study PRJNA396082) | bioreactor metagenome | isolation source: sample BR6 brine-fed electro-methanogenic bioreactor BR | place: Japan: Kochi | collected 2016-06-14 | reverse complement strand
ACGGCCCCGACGGGTTTACCGTCTGCATCCCGTCCATCGACGATCTTCATGACCGGCTCTGCCGCTATCTCGCCCTGGTCAAGCGACCGCTGCGCGGGCTCGAGATCATGTTTCTCAGAACCGAGATGGGCTTGACCCTGGAAGATCTCGAGTCCTCCCTCAATATCGAGGCCGGCACGATCGAGGAGTCGAGAACCTTCAGGCTGCAGTCCGGCCCGGCTGACCGGCTGCTGCGCCTGCTGGCTCTCAATGCCTGCGGAGACGATCCGGTCGATGCGCGCACCTTCGGATCCCTGATGGACGACATCGATCCGGAAGGCGCCGTCGAAGAGGTCGTCCTCAAGCACAATTCCGTGGGACAGTGGGTAGTTACCGAACCGCGCCCGTAACTCTGCCGGGTCAGCCCGAACCAGAACACAAATCCGAATAGGAACGAACCATGCCCGTACTCACCAAAAAACAGGAAACCGAAGTCGTCGTCGGCATGAAGTGCGACGTCTGCGGCAAGGTCGACGAAAACGGGTTCAACGATTTCGTCCTGCGCCATACTTTCGGCTTCGATTCTGCCCATGACATGGAAAGCGTCGAAGCCGCGATCTGTGACGATTGCCTCTACGACCTCATCAAGGCCCATGTTCCGGGAGCGAAATTCATCTCCTGAGGCGACGAGCTGGAGATTTCCATCATGTTGCTGTTTGGTCGCGCCATCCACGCCCTGGTCACACGCTTCGGCAAGCCGTATCCGACGATCGAGGGGCGCCTCGACACCTGGAAATGCCGATCCTGCCGGTCGCTGTCTCCCTACATGCCGGAGTATCGCATCGAGGGTCGATGCTTCATCGGCTTCTGCCATTGCCACGACCTCAATATCGATCGCGACCCCCTTCAGGCAGTTCTTCAGGGACCGTGCGGATATTTCCGCGCACGGGCCTGGTGGAGGAAGCCAGCGCGCGAGCCAAAATTCGCCGCCTCCGGTCTCGGAGACCTGTACCAGGCGACGACCAGCCTTGCCGCCATTTCACGCGAGCTTCGGAACTGGCATCTGCTGAGATGGAAATTCAAGTAAGACGCCACCTGCCATCCAGCCATTCCCGAGCTTGAGAATTTTCCACGAGGAGCCGACGATGCCTGTTTTCGAATACCGTGACGCCTACGCCACCCTGGACTTCGGCGATCGGCTGTGGCCCAAGAAATTCACCGATATTCCACGCAAACTGATCGACGCCATGAACGCGACGCTCGAATTGGGGCAGATCATGTTTCCGCTCCAACTTCTTCCTTCCGGGAGGAAGGATCTCGTCGGCAAACTCTGGGTGAACCCGAACAATGTGGCGATCACCCTCGACGTCGATTGGGGCGATGTCGGCAAATGGGTGGTTCGGAACTGCAAGGATGACAGAGACCTGGCGTTCGAGGTTCTCATGGAGATTTTCGACGACATTTATTCACCGCACGGGATTCTCGGCGGTCACTGGGGATCCCACTACGCCCTTTTGGCCGATCGTCCGTTTCCGAAAGCCTTCGATCTGATTGCAGGCGCCGTAAATTATCTTGACGAAATGGATCGCAACAGGCGCCTGCTCATCGAGAAACGCTTCGACAATGCCTACCGGACGACCCTCGAGAAGGCTCGCCGGTGTTGACGCCCGGCGATCCAGTATCCCAGTTTTTTGGCGGGGGACATGAAATGCCAGCCAAGAAGCACAAGTGCCATCGGACCAGTAAGCGCGGCACATCCCTCATCGTCGACCTGGAGACGAGCGGCCCGGGATCGGCCGGCAACGGTCTCAACGAGGTTGCAATTCTCGAGCCGCAAAGCGGCCGGGTATCCATTCCCTCCCTGCTTCCTCAGCCTAGCCCGCGGCCGCCGAACCTGGTCGACCCAAAGAGTGGTAGAGTGTCCGTCTTCTCCCTCTCTCCCCTGTCGGGATCACGGCCGTCGAGCGCAGCCCGGAAGTCTGATTCCTAGACACACAATGCGGAGAATGATTCTCCGTTCTTAGGACACCACGTTCAAAATCCGAGCATTCCAGCGCCGGGTTTCGAGGGCGAACCCGGCCTTTCATGCTGTCTGAAGCCAATGACGGCGACACACCCGGGCAACCGATTTCACAGCGGCCGCCAAAAGGAATTCCAATGAACGAACTGTCTTGGACCTCTCGGGGCAACACCTTGAGAGCACCTTCGCGAAGCGGAGGAACATGGGTGGCCGGTCATCAGGTCGAAGACAGCCACGCCGAATTGAAGTTCGAACCAGCCTCGCCCGACGGCGCGGATTTCATGGCCGTTTTCGAGCGCAGAAAAGAGATCACGCAAAAGCTTGGAATTGACGAGGCTTTGCGCGATCGCGAATGGTTGCGCCTTCATGCCGTCATTTCCGGCAATGAAATCGGTTCCTGCCGAACCCAGGGCGAAGCGCGTCTTGCCATCGATTTTCTCGACGATCCTTCCTTCCTCGAGAATCAGCCCGAGACGGCCGGGGAGATCCTGACCGCCGGTGGATTTCGAATCTCCCCGAATCCCTATGTCACCGAAGAGCGTATCTGGGTTCATCCTTCCGCATCCGGTTATTTTCAGGTCTATGAGAACGAGGATTCGATGTGGCTGCTCTACCAGCCGGAGCGCGCCAGCCGCTGGCACAACATCTTCTACCTCATGACCAGTCTCGAGTTGCAGGACGGATCGATGCAACCTCTTTTCTGGCCTGAACATGTCACCTCGCCCATGCGTGCCGCGGCGGCGCTTGCCGTCCACATGACCAGGCTTCGGCTTGAACAGCGCCGACCGAGCCGACCGCACGCCTAACCCGGATTCTAACTTTCTCGTGTTTCTCATACGGCGTAGTTAAAGTTTCCGCCCGAATTTACCTGGCAACCTTTGGCTTATTTTTCAGCGGGGCGCCGGATGGCGTCCCGCTTCTTTTTTGTTCCGCATGTCCTTGAGTGACACGTCACCGTTCCGTTTCATTGTGACGAAACGGCGCCGGCAATCCCGAGCCCAGAATCATCACCCGAAGGGAGTGGATATCATGAGTATTTCCGTTTTCGCTCGCCGCGACGAACCGATCCGGCTACCCGCTCCCGTCGTCATCCCCGCGGATGAAGTCGAGCACCTGAGTAGCCTGTTCAGTGTCGACGCCATGTACGGCGAACTAAATCTCGACCCGAATGGCCTACAGAGGACCCTCGAGGCGCTCGTCGAAGCCGGCGTCCGCCACAATCTCTTCGAAAACATGGCGGCAGTGCTCGCCAAGGCCATCGAAATGGACCATCTCGTCAACTGGTGCGAAGGCTTCCGCGGCGGCATGGCCTGCTGGTTGCTCGAGATCGATCCTGATCCGCGCGACGACGTTTCCGTCCAGTGGTCGGCAAGCAACCTGTTCCCGGTCTTGAAAGCGCTTGGCATCGACAATGGCGTAGACGAATGTGGATGCATCTCCGCCGACGAGTTGGTCTCCCGTTGTGAACGGCATCTCGAGATCGATCCCGGCCACCGACGCGTCCTGTCCCTCAAGAGGGTCGGCGAATATGCCCGGTCACTCGGAACCGATGTGGTCTGGGGCTGATCCCCCGGGAACCATCAGACCAATATCTTCTTCGGGGAAACCATCTGCTTCTGCGTGATGGCTTCCCGCGAACCCGTGAAAGGGAATGAAATGGTTCATAAACTCGAAAGCGCTGACGAGCCCCTGAACGATCCCTACCACCGGTGGGATTGCGAGCGCATCGTCGCCTGCGCCCTCTCCAATGGTTACGTCATGACCCTGAGGGAGGCCGAAAAGGCCTGGGATGAGTATTCCGAGAGTTTTGCCGCCGGCTGGATGAACCTGCCCGACGATGACGAGGATCTCTGGCTCTACATCGGCTCGCGTATCGAAGAAATGGCGCAAGGCACCTGAGCCTTCAGCACCCCGCCGCGATTGACCTGCCGCTCAAGGAGTTACGACCATGAAGACCTCGCCCTGGGCGACGAAGATCGACACCTCGGTTCCGCAAGCGCCGTTCGAAGGCGCTGAACTCGAGCGCATGCGGGACCGCTATGGTTTTCCCACGCGCTATATCACCGACGGAACCCTCAATATCGAGGCGATCGAGCGAACCTATCCGAACGAAGCGGCGCGAAAGAATGCTCGCGAGACGGTCGAGAAGATCCTCGCCGAGATCGCCAGGCTCAACGGCACCGATGCCCGGACGCTGCTTCTCGCCTACGACCTCTACTGGGCCGCGGGAACCTTGATCGAGAAACTCGGCCCCCATCTTGCCGACCTCCTTCCGGTGATCGCCAAGGAGATCGTCGAAGGTGGGAAATAGTCACATTCCGAACGTACGTCACCGACAATAAAGGTAGATGAAATGCGAATCCTTTCCGTCATTTGCGTATCCCTGTTTGCTGCCGCAACCCTTTCCGCGTGCGGCGTCAACACCTCGGGCGACATTGATTTCAATGCCGACGATATCGGCTACCGCCGTGACAGCCGCACCGGCCTTTGCTTTGCCGTCGTGGCGTCGAGGGAAACCGGTAAAGTCTCCACTAGCGGGCTTGGACTGACCAATGTTCCGTGCTCCGACGAAGTGCTGGCCCTGATCAAATAGGATCCATCGGAACGCCGGCGAGGGATGCTCCTTCGCCGGCAACGAACCCTTTTCCAAGGAAGGCTATTACCAATGAAGGCAGAATTTCGCGCCTGGTGGGTTCCTCAGATTCCCATGCCGGCATTCATCTACCCGGTTCCCGATATCCAGGCTGGCAAGATGCTTTGCGATGCACTTGCCGAGTACGACATCTTCCAATTCGAAAACAAGGTGAAGCCCGACTACTGCAACGCCGGCGGACTGTCCTGGCGCCATCCTGTCCATACGCAGGGCGAATGGGAAGACTTCGACCCGGAGGACGAGGACGAAGTTGCCGAAATCATGTCCCTGGTCCAACATGACCAAGCGGCCTGATCGAGCATATCGAATTCGGAGATTCCCATGTTCGAAATCGAATACACATCCTATTCCGACTTGCACTTCGCCGCGGCTGCGTTCCTCGTGCTCGGGATCTTCATGGCGTATGTTTCGGTCATTTCCAAGGACACGCCGATATTTCCGTTCGCGCTCTCCGGCACCGCCGGTTGCGTCATCGCGGTGCTCATCACCATCGCCGTGACATCCAATCATATCGTCATCGTCACGACCGATCAGAATTACACCTACATGACGACGGAACTTCTTCCGGACGGCCTGTCACTTCGTTACATGGAGCCCTCCAACGACGGACAGTTCGCCACAAAGGCATGTGAACTCGGCGTTGGAATGGTGTTCCGTGTCCTGGAGGTGGCGCAGGAGGAAGACTTCGCCGTCATCCAGCAGGCTGTCGGGAGTGCTTCCAGTTGCCCGCAGGACACTCCGCTTTTGATCGCCAAAAATGAACTTGGCATTATCGTCGGCGCGTCTGCGCAAATCTCCCCGGTCGAGGCCGACGCCGTCAAACGGGCCGCGCAAAATATCCGGTGAATTTAGCGAGTTTATCGAAATATAGCCATATTCCGCTATACCTCGCTATAAATCCCTAAACTCTCGATAAACGGAACGAACATGTCGCCGAACGAAAACGTCGTCATCGCCTTCATCGTCCTCTTCTTCGCAATTCGCTGGTTCCTCAAGAGCAAGCGCCTGCAGGGGATCCGCTGCCGGATGGGACTTCACGCGCCGAGCGGATGGCACGAGGTCGGCAATCTCATCGGCCGGGATTGCACCCACTGCAAGAAATTCCTCGGCGCCTACTGATCCGCGATCCGGCGCTTCTCCGATTATTCTTCCTCGTTCGAATTTCCAGTGAAAGGGCCGGGCCTTCGGGTCCGGCCCTTTTGTCTTTTTCCCCTGCGGAAAGACCGCACCCGTCCTGCAGTTCCTGCGACAGGACGGGCGCAGGCCTGTCCATGGATCCATATCCTTACCAGGTCCCGTATACCTGGGAAGGGCTGAACCGCCTTTCTTCCTTCCAGGCCTTGCGGCGCCATACCGCCTTCGGCTGTGTCCGATTGCGGAAGTAGGTTCGTCCGAAATTGACGTCGACGCCATCCGTTGGGAAGATCAACCGGAAGTGACGGCCGGGGCGGTTCATCCTTGCTTTTCCTCACCCGAAGGGAGCACCGATCATGTTTGGCGACGATTTGCACGATGCCGAGCGCACCCATAACCACGAAGCCGACCTGATCCGCCAGATCGAGGAGAAGATCGAGCGCATCGAGAAGCTCGAAAAAGCCCTCATGACGCTCTTCTACCGCCATCCCGACCAGGCCCCCCTGACTGACGCCGAATACGCCATGATCCGCGAGGTCATGGGCATGACGCAGGCATCCGGCGAGCCGCCCGCGGCGGCGGATGAAGCCGATCCTGGCGAAGAGGATCTCTCCGACGTCACGATCGACGGCTGCACGGGTCATCTGATGACCGTCGAGGACTTCAAGGCAAACTGCAAAGCCGGCGGGCTCATCGACAGCGACGGGTTCGGTGATTTCGTCCAGAACGGCAAGATCGTGACTCCAAGCGACGCTGAATATGGCTCCTTCTGGGCCAAGCCGTCACGGATCAACGCCACCCCGGAAGGCGTCACCCACATCCTGTGGTACAACAAGTAAGACGGAAAACCGCCCGACCAGACATCCCGGGAATTCCGAAAAGGACAGCGAAATGAAATACCGCTACCGCCATACCCTTCATTGCCCCGAGTGGCAGAATATCGACTGGCCTCATGGCGGGGAGGATGCCGCCGACGACATTGCTGCCAACCTGGCCGAGGATTGGGCGGACGACGAAACGGACGAAATTGAGATCTCGATGATCATGGATGACATCGAGGTCGAGCTTCTGGAAAACGAAGCTTAACCTCCGGACGTTATTCTTTCTTCATTCGTTGTCATCGTATGCGCCTATCTCCTGATTTGGCTGGTTCGTGACATTAAGGATGACGCCACACCGAACATCTGGCCTCTAGGCACCGTCAATGCCCCTCGCGCCCTGCCGGCGTCCGGTCGCAACGGATATAACCCCATCGACCATTACTTCTTTGAGGGACCTCGCGACAACTAGGCCCGTCCGTCGCCACAATCTTCCCCTGCTGGGAAGCCGGCCCAAGAACCTGAATAGAAAACGCCGCCAAAACCTGTCGGTTATCCGTATCGACGCGATAACCGCCACGTTCTTGCCGTCACGAGGTATATCGAAAATGAAAAACGCAGCTCTCGTTAAAGTCGCCCTCGCAACCTTGTCCTGCACCCAGAAGGAACTCGCTGCGCGCATGGGCACGACGCCCGCGCAGATCGGCAAGTGGAAAAACGGCGCTGACATGTCGATCGATGAAGAACGCCGGCTTGGCCGGATTGCCGGTATTGGCGGCAGGGATCCTGAATTCATCCTGATGGCGGGCTCAATCGATGCTGCCGCCAAGTGGGAAGACCTCATCCGCGAGTTGGCGACGGACGCCGATGAATCCGGCGAAACCGGCTACATAACGGCTCCCCTGCAAGACGAAATCGGCAATCTCGGCTGGCATGTCTTCCACACGCTGACCAAGATGGGCGTCGAGATCCCCAGCACTTACCCGGAATCTCTGGTATTCGCGCCGATCGAGGAGGCCGACGACGAGGATGGTGTTGATCCCTGGGAAACGAAATGGGATGCCATCCATGCCCATCCCGTGACTTCCCTGATCTGCAGCATTTTCCGCGCCTACGTCGACGTCTATGGATTCTATGTCGCCTACCTGTCCGACATCATCGACGACGATGATCTCGATCTCTTTATGACGGAAGCGCAGAATATCGAACCGTGCCTGTTCGATCTCGCCGCCGCCAAGGTCGAAGCTGATCCGGCCGTCGCAAAGCGCTTTGCCGACTTCAAGTACGAGACTCTCGACACGTACAGGGACTGGATCACCCTCGTTAAGGAGACGGCTATCCGTGCCCATGTTCCCCTGAGGGCCGAACTCATGCTCCTGGTCAACGGTACGCACGACGAGATCGGCCAGGAAGCCGAACGGGAGAGCCTCGGGCTCAATGATTCCCGAATTCATCCCGATATTTACACCAACGAGATCCTGGTCGGCATGCGTATCCTCCACCAGATCCTGCCGTCCATCCTCAAGAAGCTTGACATAGACGACATCCGTCTGGACACCTCCGAGCTTTCGGCCGGCTAACCCTGTTCGTCGCGGCGGCATCAAGCCGCCCAGTTCAATCTCGACATTATTGTACGCCCGACAGTCGGAAGAATGCTGATCATTCGACGCGGCATACCCGAATTGACGAAGGAAACAAGATGGCCAGCGACATGGAAATTGCCTTCGGGCTTTGCTCGGACGCCTCGGTCGAGGGCAGCTACCGAACCAGCTCCCTGAGGCGCCGGATCGCGGAGATCTTTGAGCGCACCTCCTCTCCTTCCGTCCCGGATGCCGCCAAGGATGAAATCATCGCCCTGGTTCAGACGGCTTTCAACGATGGCAAAACCCTCGCCGCAAGGTCCTGACATGTCCAGAAACGCGCTCTACAGACAGGCCATCTCCCTCATCCGGCCCTACCAGGCGAAGGCTCCGATCAGGCTTTCCCCGATTGCCGACGCCCTGGGAGTCCGGATCATGAAAGGGAATCTTCCGATCCGGGTTTCAGGAGAAATCTATCCGGACCCTGAAAATTCCGCGAGACGCGTCCTCTGCGTCAATCGGCACCATTTCTGGCACCGGCAGCGCTACAGCGTCGCCCACATGATCGCGCATTTCCTGTTGCATCCGGCCGAGACGATGCAGATCCTTCGCGACGATCTGTTCTACCGCTCCCGCCTGCCTCCGGACGCGGAGGCCGAGGCCAACCGGTTCGCAGCCGATATTCTCATGCCCTGGGATCTCATGGCTCACGCGGCCGGCGACGGCCCGCAACGATCGCCTATCGACCTTGCCAACCTGTTCGACGTCTCCGAGACCGCGATGAAGGTCAGGCTGTCCCTGCCGACCTGACATCGCGCTCCTCCACCATCCTCTTTTCTTCGGAGCACTCCGACCATGCCCCAGTCCTTTCATGCATCCCTTGCCGGCCATCTCGAAACCGTCAACCGCGAGGCCGCAAGAATCCGGAAGGTGGGCGACGCCTTCGAGGTCACCGGCAATGAAACCCTGTCATTTGCGCTGTCGGAAATCTCCTTCGAGCTCTCCGAGGCGTCGCGTAATATCGAGACGGGCTTCCAGGACTACCAAAGCCAGCTGGTCCAGGACGCGACCGATGGCGTCGGTGGCGTGCTCAAGCCCCTGGCCGAGAATTGTGTCCTGAAGCACACGGGGCTCGACACGGAAACCCGCAAGCTTGCGGTTCCCTCCGCGCAGATATGGTTCGATGGCGCCAAGGACAGGACTCAATCGACAGAGAACCGGCTCCTGTACCTGGTCAACGCCCTGAACCATACGGAAAACGCCCTGTGCGAGGCGATGCGCATCCTGGTTGCCGTGCAGGATGAACCGACATGCCGCAAGGCTCTCGATCGGATCCCGGAGTTTCTTGACTTGCTCGACCATGGCTTCGTCGACGAGGCCTCGAGCGATTGATCGAAGACCGCTCCCGCTCCATGATGCTTCCCGTCATCCAGTATAGATGGATCATGACATGAATCTTCAGACCGCTCTTTCAAAAGCCGATCATGAGAACAAGCACATCGCGATCTACGATGCGATCAAGCGGTTCCGCGAACGGGGCTGGATCGACGTCGAGACCGAGGAAAAGGCGCTGAGCCTTCGTCACAACGGCGCCTACCTCGAGGCCGCGAATCTGCTTCGCCCCATGGGCCTGGGTTATAACCTTGAAGTCCAGGCACACGATAACGGGGAATACCGCGTCGAAGCTTATCCTGTGACATTGTCCGGGGACGACAATTATCTCGTCACGAACATTGACTTCGCCTCTCGAAAAGGCTGGGTTCGCAACAATGTTCGCGGCGCGTCGATCGAAACGACGCTGATCCTTCTTTTCTACATATTCCATATCGATCGCGAGATGGCTGTCCTCAAGATATCGCCATTGATCGAAGACCACGTCTCCCGGATTCTCTTGAGCCGCGAGCATTCCCATCGGCGCTTTCGCGACACATGCGAAAAGCTCCTGAAGCGGGAACTTCTCGAAATTGCCGCGCATCTTGGTCTCGGGGTCGCAAAATCCTGGAGCAACGACCGGATCATCGACGTTCTGGATGGTCATTTCACAGCCGAACTCGGCCTTTCCGCCTAATAGCCACCGGGAGTCTGCAGATGACGAACAATTTACCCGACAACGAGGGCTGCAAGAGCCTCGTCGAAGCCATCCTCAAGGCCACCGGCGGAAAACGCGTCGACTTCGAGATGGAAGATGGTCTTGTTATCTTCGATGTCGTCGTCACGAAGGACGACGTCAGTCTGGCCGACGCCCTCTATGGCGGCTCCGAAATCGCCAAGGCCATCGGCTACCCCATCCTGTTCCGGAAAATCACCGGACGGCCGGGAGAGATCTTCGTCCAATATGCGGTGGCCGACTTCAATCCCCGGACGGGCGAGAAGGGAGATGCGTCGTTCTGCGCTTATTCCCATGACTACGGGGAAGCTACCGGGGTTTGATTTCCTGTAAAGTTGTTCGTCAAAACGACGTCAATGCATCGCGATGACGTCGTTCCCACGAACAGGATAGGGAATGACAGAGTTTTTCAGATCTCCTATCCCTGCGGCAAGGGCAGACCGGCCAGGGGAGAGGGCGCCGGCGAGAACGGCGTTTCTCGAGAGCCAACCGAAGCCCGCCTGAAAATAGGATCGCGGGCCTCCCTAATACCCACCAGCCGCAGGCATACAGAAAGGTCGGGGGCTTCGCGCCCCCGACCTTTTGTCTTACCAAATCCTGATTCTTTTTCTGCGAACCTATATCCGGCACGCCTTGACTGGCGCGCGCGCCGGATACGCGCCCGAACCCGAATTCTGCCCAAAGGGACGCAAAGATGTGTGAATGTCTTACCTCCACGAATTCCGTAACGCTTGCCGCGGTCGGCAACGCCGCCGAGATCATCGCCGCCGCGCATGACGAGATCCATCGCAGAGCCGCTCGCCACATCAAGGACAATGCGCCCCACTATTCCAATATCCACGAGTTTCAAATCGTGAGATGGATGAAAACCGGTGTCGTCGCGCGTTTCCACCACGATCTTGGCAAGACTTATTACAGCCTCTCCTTCGCGACGCTCTTTGATGAGCCCGTAGAGGCCGTCAGTTTTCCCTGCTGGTAATATCGCCTCGATCCCACATCCGGCACGCTCGCTTCGGTGAAGCGCGCCGGATCGCCGGCCTAAAAAAACACCAATATCTTTCTTACGCGGTCGTCACAGGAGATTCTCATGAAACAGAACCTGATCTCCCCTTCTCCGGAACTTCGCGCCTTTCTTCTGCGCGCGGCAACCGCGGCCGGCCACCAAGGCGAATCCAACAAGGAACTCCTCGCTCAACTCGAAGCGTCGATCGAAAACATTTTGCCAAAGCGCGAGAGGCCTTCGGATACGACGGCAAAATTCGCTTTCGGCATCATGAAAAAGATCGCGCGTACGGCCGCCGAGGTCGAGAAGACGACATCTTTATTCATAAGCGCCGAAGCGATCGCCGAAGGCGGAAGTGGGTTCTTCGATTCCCGTTCGCTTTCCTGCTGGCTCGCTCTTGCCGAAAAGGCCGGGGTGGATGCCGTGCCGGCGAAACCGATCCTCAAGCTGCCTGAATTCGCGCTTTCGCTCATGATCTCGCCCGACATCATCGATGTCGAACCCGAGAAGCCGTCGATTTTCATGCGGGCCGCGGACATGGTCTCCGGCGGCGCTCTGTCCCGCGCCCTCGGCCCGGTCGATCGGATGCCGATTGAAGACAAGCGTAAGATCTACGGACTCACGATCGCTCTTTGCGAAAAAGCCGGCCAGGAAATCCCCGGCGGCCACATGGTGCGCCACGATCACATGGGCCCAGGCACGCTGAAGGCATGGGCCGGGATCGGCTGGGAGCCGATGAACGGCGATGATGGCGTATCCTTCCGGGAAGGCGACCGGTGTGTCACCCTTGGCCCCGGCTGGGTTTCCGTTGGTAACAAGCGGTACCTCGATGTCACGGACGCACGGACGATCAAAGCGATATCGCTTGCCTTCACGCCGGAGCACACATTCCACGCCCGTCCCTGGGTAACTCCGGCCAGGCGCTATACGGGTTTAGACGTTCACCGGCCGGCCGACTGGCCGGAAGAGGATCGTCGCGGAAGCTGGCCCGCCGAATGGCGCGTCTTCATTCGCGGAGGCAAGGCCGTCGCCGTCGCGTCCTACTACTGCTGGGCCGACATCCCGGGAGACGAGACGGATCGCGCGGCCGCCGAAGAGGCTTTGCGCCTCGGCCAGAAGATCGCCGATACCGCTACCGAAGCCGGCTGTATTCCCGAATTTCTCGACTTCATCCCGATGCGCCGGCGCTTTGCCGAGATCCGCGAGAACCTTCCGGAAGGCACGATCAATGCGACCCTCGATTTCATCGAGACCGATGACGGGCTTATGCTGATCGAGGGCGGGCCCGCCTACGCTCCCGGCGGCCGCGGCGCTCATCCCTGTGCCGCTCTCGGCCAGCGCTGGCCCGAGGGTATCTTCTATCGCCTGGCGGATGGCGTCGACATCATCGACCCCTCGACCTGGGGCGATATGTCCCTTCATTCCTGACGATCCACAAGGAACCTGCCATGAAAGATCTCGCCGACCGCATTCGCTGCGCACAGGTCGATTCCTGCACCTGCGGTGCCGGGAAATCCGACCTTCGCTTCCATGCGGATAGATGTCTTCATCGCATCCTCGGCGAGGCGGACAAGGTTCGTCTCGCCGCCGACCCTGCCGGTCACGCTGGTATCTCGCACACGGCTCGCGCGCGCCATGTCGCCAACTCGGATGCATGGATCGATGAAGACTGGGTTTATGACGGCGAAGACGAACGCTGTATTGTCACGCCTGATCACGATCGCCTCGCCAATATTATCGAAGCCGCTCTTCTTGATGCCGAAGCCGAGCTTTGCGAGCGGCTTCTTCGGTTGCCGCCCGAGGAGATCAGGCTTTTTCTTCGAACGGCCGCGGATAATGCCCGCGCCATGGCCGTTGTAACGGGAGAAGCCGCAAACGCCAGGCCGGCGAAATCCTGACGCATTAATATTCCAAGCCGGACGACGAATCCGGGCGGTGTCGTAGACACCTAATTCCGAACAGAACAGCCGATCGACAAAACGGCGGGTGGTGCCACGGGTGCCACCCGCCGTTTCCATGACGGACGTCCTGAAAAAGAAAGGATATGCCATGCAATCGCTGAACCTCGAGGCCGCTCCGATCAAAACCGGCCTGTCCGACGAACAGGCGGCCGCACAAAGCCGAAACCTCATGGAAGTCATCGAGAAAAAGGCCGAGAGCATCCTGAGCTCCATGCTTCCCGCCTTCGCCCAGCTTCGTGCCGGCAAGCGACGCGATAGCATCCTGTCGTCCTTCACGAGCGATTGGCTGTGCGAACAGGACGTGCCCTTCCTCATCCACCGGATCATCGACTTCCATCCGAAGAAAGCGCTCGATCAACTCGAACTGTTCGATACGTCGATCGCACCCTCGGCAAGCCTCCTCGCCTTCGTCGACAGGAAGATCAAGGAACTGAAGTGATCCAGGCGGATCCTGTCGGATCTGCCCGTCTTCCGTGCCGGACACCGGTTATACAGCGCGCTCCTTCCAGTGAAGCGCGCCGTATTCACGGCTTCTGAAGTTTTTGATTGGAGTGAACGAGATGATGATCAGCGTTGACAAATCGCTCTTCGAAACCGCCTGCGACCTTCTGGAAAAGGCGCATGGGTCCGATCACTTCGTCGTCCGCTCCATGCGGGACGCGCTCGGTCACCCCGAGCCGGCGAAACCCGCTCTTCCCGAACCCGCTCCGGAAGAGCCTGCCAAGGTCTACGACCATGGCGGCGACCCAATCGTCCTCTGGACCGATGGCGCCTGCTCGGGGAACCCCGGCCCCGGCGGCTCCGCCTGGGTCGGCACCGATCCCGCCGAGAACCACCTGTTCGAGGGATCCTGCTTCATCGGCAAGGACGTGACTAACAATGCCGCCGAGATCATGGCAGCCGTTCATGGCCTGAATGCCCTCAAGGAAGGCGCGACTGTCACGCTTATCACCGATTCCCAGTACGTCGTCGGCACCATGAACGAGAACTGGAGGCGCAAGAAGAACATTCCCCTCTGGTACCAGCTCGACGCTGCCGTTGAGCGACATGCCTCGGTGACCTTCAGGCATGTGAGGGGGCATAACGGCAACCGCTGGAACGAGCATGTCGACACCCTCGCCGTCGCGGCACGGGAAGCGGGCGCCTGACACCGGGCTTTCCCTATCCCTTACCGAACCCTGGCTGGCGAAACCACGACCCACTGAAGACAGAAAGGTCTGAATCATGGGCACTTACCGGACGACTTATATCGGGCCTTTCCTCAAGGTGACTGGAAAGATCGAGATCTCGACGGATATCCAGACCTGCCCGAACGTCGAATGCCGCATGCACAAACGTGATCTTGGCTCGGATTTCTGTCCGTTTTGCGGGTCGCGCCGAAGCGAGATGCGCGAGACCGAACTCGTCATCCCGCATTCCTATCAGCTGGCGGACAGGTTCGATTTCGATGTCGACCTCCTGCTTTCTCCGCCCTATCCGGAAGGCGTGATGATCCCGAACAGCCGGATCGCCGGCGTGACGGAAATCGACATCGATCCCAGCTGTGATGGTGATTTCGCTTCGCTCGCGGAAATCGACATTCCGGCCGAATTGATGACGTTCCGAAGCGATCCGGAATACGGTCCGGTTGTCGCGCGGCTCGAAGAGGCCGGTCTCGTCGCCGTGAAATACGGCGTGGTGGTCTATTACCTTTGAATTCGGCGGGGCTTCGGCCCCGCCTTTTCTCATGGACGCTTCGCAACTTCGAGGCCACAAAGGAACCGGATTCGCCGGCATGACAACTCCCGCCTCCTTCGGACGAAGGCGCTCGTTGCCAGGCAATCGACAGGAAGGATATGGAAATGGCAAAGCCGACATGGACCCCCAAGATGCCGTCCCTGCCCGACTGCTTCGCGGCGACCTCCGATAGTATGGCCTATTATCACGCCATGTTCGGCCGTGAGGATGAATTCCCGCCGATCGCTGCGGCTCGCGTCGTAACCGACAACGACGAAGCGGATCGCCTGGCACTCCGCATCCCCTCCCGCAAGGAAACAAGTTTCTTGCGTTTTCAGGATCTTCCCGAGACCCACCTGGTGGTTTACGACCGCGACGGAACGGTGCGCGGCCGGGTGGCATTTCTCATCAATGTCGATCACAACACCGATATCGACGAAGATGATGCCCTGGTTTCGCCGAGCCTGGACATTCGCATCACTGAGATTGACTTTTCGCGCGCCCTGGTTTGGCGCAATGCCCTTATCGGCATCTTCGCGATGATGATCAACGACGTCATCTATAAGATAGCCGAAAGCGCCAGGGGCCGGAAAACCGAACAGCATGCTCTCGATGTCTACCTGTTCGCCGATGTCGATACCGAAGCGGATGACAAAACCGCATTCATGATTGCCGACCTCCTGGAATCCAGCCTCGAGATGGCCGGAATGACTCACTGCGAAAGAACATTCGTCCCCGGGAAAATGCACCGGGAAATCTGCCTCTGAGGTCACTGCCCGGCGAACCTCAACTCTTGCAGGAAAATCGCTATAGATAGGCCGCGCCTCCGGCCTGGAGCTCCTTGCAGCACTCCTGATCCCGGGCACCGAGAAGAGGATTATTTCATGATCCATATCCACACCCGAAGCGCGAACCACTTCGAGCGCGTTGCCCGATGCCCCTCTTGCGCCGTCAAGTTCGCGAATCTTGTCGACGACCATTGGGCTATCTGCCACCCGGATATCGGCGTCGGCTTTTCCCCGATCGTAACCTTCCAGGGATCGGAACAGGAAGCCCGTGAAGCACTGACCCCCATCATTCAGGCCTTGCAGCGCGGGGCGGCTGAAGAAGCCCTGCAACGCGCCATCGTTGCCGAAAGAATCCTGATGCCGGCATCCGTATAGTCTTCAAGCCTCCCGTGGACTACAGCGAGCTTGACCTCGACACGCCGGAAACCGTCGAGCTCGACGTCCTGTTCGGCAGCGATCTGCTTCTCAACCGGATGCAGCGGGTGGAGCAAATCTTCCGTTCCAACAGGGGTTTCGATCCGCTCGAGCGCAACAACCAGTGCATGCCGGTCCACAAGTAGAGCGGGGGCCGCAACGGAGCGATGGCGGCTGCTTCTGCGAAGCCGCCATCGGCTCTGAGACACAAACAGATGGGGGGAAGACGATGAGGTATCGAATCTAGTCGTGGAGGCAACGGTCAAGGGCTGCTCGCGGCAGCCGCAACCGACCTCCTGCCCGGCGCGGCGTCCAGCCGTCGTGATAGAAAGCCGGGATAGACACCCAGTTGCTGGCACCCGGGTAGAAATCCCCGCCCGGGTGATGAAGAGCGGATGCGTAACTGGCAGTCAGCCACCCGCCATCGGCTCAAGGGGTTGAGAGCGCTGTTCACGGGAGATGCCCGGGAATGCGCTTAAAAGGGTGCATCTTTTTTCTCCCCAACGGGTAGCGTCCGGATCAGGTCCGCCGGA
>NPIG01001029.1_pt1 | contig 16716 bp, 7 predicted proteins | sample 8637441 | NCBI WGS metagenome assembly NPIG01 (sample SAMN07420675, study PRJNA396082) | bioreactor metagenome | isolation source: sample BR6 brine-fed electro-methanogenic bioreactor BR | place: Japan: Kochi | collected 2016-06-14 | reverse complement strand
CCTCCGCCGCCCCCCCGCATTCGAGCAGTTCCGCGAAGGTCGCCTCGGGCTCGCCCGTCAGCGCAATGTCGAATGCCGGGCAGTCTTCAAGCGCCCGCGCGCCCAGCAATGTGAAGAACTGGCCGACTCCCGCCAGCAGGGTGTCCGGAAACGCCTGCTTGATGGCCGCGGCCGTGGCCGCGTCCCCTTCGATGCTCGGAAATGACGTGTTGACCACCGTGATATCGGGCTTGGCGGCGGCCACCCGCGCGGTCACCGCCGCCACGTCGGGCTCCGTCTCGACGTTGCAGTCGATGAGTTCCACCTCGGCGCGTCTGCGCGCAATCGCCGCCAGCGTCGCAAGCGTCAGCGGCGGCCAGATTGCCGCCCAAGACGCCACACTCTGCATGCAGCGACCCTCGCGAATAAAGCGCTGCCCGTTTACGGGCGGCGGATTGAGCAGGAATATTTTCACGGGCGGGCCATCCGTATGTGATACGATTCGACAAAGAACATCCACTGGATCATAGCGTGAAACACGTCAACCATCAACCGAATTTCTGCGGACCGTGAAATCGACCGGCAACAGTGAACCCGACCCGCGGCTCTACGGCGAGGACTATTACCTCAGCGAAGACGTGGAGGGCTATGCGCTGTTTCGGGCGGGTAAGCTGTCGGCCCTGCGGCGCAAGCACATCGCCATGCTGATGCCGCTCGACGGCGCCCGCCTGCTCGAAATCGGCTTCGCGCGCGGGGAACTGTTGCGCGCCTGCGCGGATGCCGGGGCGCGGGTCACCGGTATCGACTTCTCACCGCACGCCTGCCGCATCGCCGCCGAAACGACCGCAGACCGCCCCGCGCCGCTGGTGCGCGGCGATTGCCGGGGGCTGCCCTTCGCCAACGAATCCTTCGACCGCGTCTTCGCGGGTGATGTCATCGAACACCTGGCCCACGACGACGGCCCCGTGCTGCTGCGCGAAATGTGGCGCGTGCTGCGGCCCGGTGGCTTCCTGCTGGTACACACCACGCCAAACACCCTGTTCCGCCACTGGACCTGGCCCGCCCTGCGCCCGCTGCTGCGCTGCATCAACCCCCAGGCCGCCGCACGGACCGACGCGCAATTCACCGTCATGGACCGTGTGCATCTCGGCGAGTACAGCCCCCGCCGTCTGCGCGCCTGCGCGCGCCGCGCCGGACTACCCAATGCCCGCGTCTGGCTCGACCCGGACCTGTTGCGCGCGGCGGAACACCGCATCACCGGCCCCCTGTCCAGGCATCCGCTGGTGCGTGTCGCCGCATGGGGGGGGCAGGCGCCGCCGTTCCGCGTCTTCCTCGGCAACGACCTGTATCTGCGGTGCGAAAAATAGGCGCACCGGCAATCACTGCTCGAGATAGGGGCTGCGCCAGCCCCGCGGACCGTCGCCAAGGCGCCACACACGCCGCGCCCGGCGCCAATCCGACGGCAGCGACAGGTGCGGCAGGATGGGAAAGCGGCTGAGGTCGTCAACCTGATACAGCCCCCGGAAATCGGCCAGATCGTCGCGGTGCACGCCGAGCCCCTCGAACGCGCCCCGGGCGTATTCCTGCACGGGCCGGCCCGGCCCGCGCGGCAGCGGCACCGAAACCTCGAAGACGGGAAAGAAATACCGCATCGGCCCGTCGTCACCCGCCGGCGAGGGCCGCACCTCGAAGAAGTGCGAGAAGTCGTTTTCGATGTTCCCCTGCCGGTACCGCACCCACACCTGGCGCGGCCGGTCGCTCGGCGCGAACTCCGCCACCAGGTAGGCCGTGGGCGTCTCCGAGACCTCCGCCGCCGGCACACCCCCCAAGCCGGGAATCGTCGCTGTGGGCCGGTGCACCTGCCATTCCCCGCGGTCCTCAACCGTTGTCGTCACCGGCGCCAACGTCGATGCCTCCGCCCGGGCCAGCATGCCTCCAACGGCGAAATGCTGCCAGGCCCGCGCGGCGTAGAGCCCACCCAACAGCACCAGAAGCGTCACTGCGGCGAAGACAAACGCGCGCCGCACCGCGGGACACCACCACCGGCTCGGTGAGCGCACGGCGGCGCCCGCCTCCCGCCGCGCCTCCGGAAACCGCAACAGCCACAAACCATACAGAACCTTGTCGGCCACGAACAGGGCGAACCAAACCGGCACAAAAGCGATATGGAAGCAGTGCCGGAACTCAAAGAGCAGGCTGACATAGCCGCACGCATAGAGCACCAGAAGCAGTGCGAAAAGACCCCGTCGCCACGACCGCGCCGCAAGCAGAAGCAAGCCTGAACAGACATAAACCGCTCCAAATCCTGCAAAATGACGCCCAAGAGGCAACAGCCGGCGTTGCAAGTTCTCGATAAAGGGGCTGAAATCGAGTCCCGGCTTGATGTGTACACCGGTGTTGCCCATGCCCCAAAGCACGGCAGCGTAACCGCGGGTGATGAGGTCGGCGGGGCAGGTCACTGCAACCTGCTTCACCCAGTCACGCCCGGCCTCGGCCGCGGCCGGGTTGTCATAAATCATAAAGGGATTTTTGTCGCTTATGCGCCGGTTATAACTGTTTTCAATCGCATACACGTAGTAATCGTTGGTCATGTAGGCGAATTCATAGGCGGGCCGGGCCATGCCAAGCTGGTCAAAGCAGGGCGTGGTAAGTCCCTGAATGAGGTGATGCGCCTGCTCGGACTGGCCGCTGCGCATGTTGATTAGCACACGCCAGGATGGGAAAAGGAAACCGGCCGCCAGAACCGTGGCCCCCGCCACGCGCATCAGCACACCGAGACGCCGCCTGTCTCCCTGAGCCGCGCCCATCGCCACCACCAGCGCAAGGGGCGCAAAGGGCAGCGCGTCCTGCCGGAACCCCATGCCCACGCCCAACAGCAGCCCCAGCAGCGCGCACAGGCCCAGGTAACGACCGCGGCCCAGCCGGAAGCGGATGATACAGCCCATCAGAAAGACCGCGCCGAGCAGGAACGGAACCTTGCCGAAATCGCGCAGGCTGGGAACCATGATCAGCACGGCAGGGGTCCACATAAAGAGCAGCGCGCCGAGAAAGCTGAACGCCCGGTTCATGCCCAGCCGGAAAATACCGTAGACGAAGGCGGCCGACACCGCGAACATGAGCAGCGGCAGCACCTTCAGCGTGTGCCAGGAAATGCCGAAAAGCCGCCAGGTCCAGCCGACCGACTGCACAAGATACGGATGGCACGCCTCGAAGCTCAATACTTCGTGCGTGTTGGGGTGGTCCGGAAGCGCCTTCGGGTCCAGCCACATGGTTTCCTGGCGCAGAAACGCTTCGAGCGCGGGCATCTCGGGCACCTTCGGAAACACGAACCCGTGGCCCGTGGCGACCATTACCGAAGAGGCGAACCAGCTTGGCTCGACCCCGTAGGCCGGGCCGATGGTGTCCACCCAGGCCATCAGATACGCGCCGCCGGCCACCAGCGCCACCACCAACACCAACAGTACCGGGCCGGCCTCCCCCCCTCGCCCGGGCAGCGATTTCACCCACTCGCGCATCAGCCTGCTCCCTTCCGCCGCGCCGCCGCCTGCGGCGCGCCTCGAAGAGTATACTGAATCCGCGCGGGTGATGGGGAGCGGCTTCGCGATTATGGCCCGGGTACCCGATGTGGTAGGTTGGTGAGGAGAAAGGAAAGCATGCTTGGCGTCATTGGAGTAATCGCGTTTCTCACACTGCTGGGCCTGTCGCTCATCATCACGCGCCTGGCCACGGTCGCGCTCGTGCTCACGGGGCTTTCTCACGAAGCGGCGCGCTTCCAGGCGCTCTCCGCGTTCACCGGCACGGGCTTCACGACCCGCGAGGCCGAGCGGGTGGTAGACCATCCCGTGCGAAGGCGCCTGATCATGATCCTGATTATCCTGCGCAGCGCCGGCTTGGTCACCGTGATTCTCTCGCTCATCCTCTCTTTCGCCGATACCGCCACCAGTGGCGCGCGTATCGCGCGCCTGCTCTGGCTGACCGGCGGGGTGGCGGTGCTGTTCGTGCTCACGCGCATACCCTGGGTCGATGCCGCCATTGAGCGCGCTATGGCCTGGGCGTTGCGCCACTGGACCGACCTCGAAGTGCGCGATTATGTCGGCCTGCTCAAGCTCTCCGGCTCCTATCGGGTTATGGAGGTGAATGTGCGCGGTGACGACTGGCTCGCCGGGAAGACCATCCGGGAGGCCTGCCTTGATGAAGAAGGCGTGACCGTGCTCGGAATCTACCGCGACGAGGGCGGCTATCTCGGCGCCCCCAAGGCCGACACCCGTGTGCGCCCCGGCGACACGCTGCTTCTCTACGGGCGCGCGGGCAACCTTCAGGAACTCAGCCGGCGGCGCTCTGGCGCGACCGGCGAGGCCGCGCACCAGGACGCCGTGCGCGAGCAGGAAGCCCATGAGGCGGAAGAGCAACAGGAAGAACGGACGCGCGACACAAGACGTGCGCAACTGGAGGGTGAACGCGCCACACCGACAGAACGGTAGCCTCGGGCGCCCGTGGATTGCCCCGCCTCGAATCACGTGCAATAATGCGGCTTCACGCATAATTCCTGAGGAGATACACCATGCGCATCACCGCCCTCGTGCTCACTGTATGTTCCCTTGCCGCCGCCCAGGTCCAGGCGCCAGAACGCCTGCACACCGAGTATCTGCTGAATCCCCTGGGCATCGACGCCCGGCAACCGCGTTTCGGCTGGTGGATGCGTCATGCCGAAGGCAACCAGCGGCAGACGGCCTGCCAGATTCTGCTCGCCACCGCCCCGGAGAAGCTGGCGCCGGGGCAGGCCGACGTGTGGGATTCCGGCAAAATCGATTCCAGCCGCAATGTGCACGTGGTCTACGGGGGGCCGGCGCTCCGCAGTTTCACCCGCTACCACTGGACCGTGCGCGTGTGGGACAGGGATGGTGAAGCCGGCGCGTGGGCGGAACCGGCGTGGTTCGAGACGGCCCTGCTCGAGCCGGACGACTTCGAGGCGCAGTGGATTCGGCCCGAACCCGGACTCGGCGACTCGATGGGTTACCGCAGCGAAGCGCAACGCCGGGCCAAGGCTGAACTCGGTATTGTGCTCGACCTCGGCGAAACACAGAATATCGCGGCCGTCTCGCTCTACCCGGCCCGTGTGTCCGGGCACACCGGCGCCTACGGGTTCCCGGAATGGTACCGTATCGAGTGCGCCAAGAACGCGGACTTCGAGGGTGCACACGAAGTCGGCGAAGTGCGAAAGCAGGAAGACCCCGGCCGCGACCCTGTGCGGTTTCCGTGTGAGCCCCGTCCGGCGCGGTACGTGCGGTTGCGCGCGGACCGGCTGACAGAGACGCCGGACGGCGACTACGTGCTCGCCCTCGCGGAAATGACCGTCGAGGACGACACCGGACGCAACCTCGCCTACGGCGCGGCGGTCCAGGCGGACGCCAGCGTGGAGGACGGCCCGTGGGGCGCGGCGCGACTGGTCGACGGCGTGCGCAAATCCGAAACGAAAAGCAGCATCTCGCCGTTGCTGCGTGCGGAGTTCGAACTGAAACCGGGCATCGCTTCCGCGCGCGCCTACGTGTCGGCGATGGGCTATTACGAACTCTTCCTCAATGGCCGGCGCGTGGGCGACCATGTGCTGGACCCCGGCAACAGCGTGGAGGCCAGGCGCCGCCTTTACAGCGTCTACGACGTGACCGGCATGCTGCGCGAAGGGCCCAACGCCGCCGGCATCATGCTGGGGCACGGGTGGCACTTCGGGCCGTGCGCGGCGTGGCTGCAACTCCGGGTCCGCTATGAAGACGGCACTGTCGAAACCATCGCGACCGACCCCGGCTGGCGCGCAGCAGAGGGGCCCATTCTCGACGAGAGCCTTTTCGGCGGGGAAACCTGGGACGCGCGNNACGGCGCAGCTATCCCTGGCGCGTGCGCAAGGGCGAGCCCGCGCGCTTTCCCGATCATGTCTGCCGCCAGTTCGACGCGCGACGGGGCATCGCGCGATGGGGCTGCGCGCCGCGAAAGGCCGGGCTGGCAGATGCCCGGCTACGACGACAGCGATTGGGGCCGCACCGAGGTCTACGAGAAGCCGCCCGCGGCCTTGTCGTGCCAGGCCATGCCGCCCATCCGCGTGACCCGGGAAGTAAAGCCGGTTTCCATTACCCCACGCGGGAATGGCGCCTGTGTCATCGATTTCGGCTGGAACCTCACCGGCTGGCTGCGCATTCAAGCCGAGGGACCGCGCGGTACGCGCGTCACGCTGCGCCACGCCGAGTTGCTGCACGACGACGGCTCACTCAACACGGACACCCTCGAGACCGCGCGCGCCACGGACGTCTACGTGCTCAAGGGCGGCGGCAAAGAGACCTATGCGCCGCGCTTCACCCAGCATGGTTTCCGCTACGCGGAAGTGAGCGGCTACCCCGGCGAGTTGGCCGCCGATGACGTGACCGCGTGCGTGGTGCACACCGATTTCGGCAGGGCCGGCGAATTCTCCTGCGCCAGCGGACTGTTCAACGACATCCTCACCATCACGAAACGCAGCATCCTCGGCAATTCCATGAGCATCCCGACGGACTGCCCGCAGCGCGGCGAGCGCATGGGCTGGCTCGGTGATGTGCATCTCGTGGTTGAGCCGACGCTGCACCTCTTCGACGCCTGCGCCTGGTACGAGAGCTACCTGCGCTCCATCGCCGATGAACAGCATGAAGACGGCACCATCCCCGACACGGTGCCGCACTACATGTTCGGCGAGAAGGACGGCTCGCCGGCATGGGCGGTCTGTTATCCGTTGCTGACGTGGTATCTCTACCGTTACTGCGGCGACGAGCGCGCCGTGCGCGAGCACTACCCGAACATTGTGCGCTGGTTCGACACGCTGGAAGCGAAGGCGAAAGGGCACCTTCTCGAGAAGGCCATGTACGGCGACTGGGTCGGCGTGGAAGGCACGCCCGGGCCGGTTATCGCGTCGTGCGTCTACTACTGGACGGCGGACGTGCTCGCCGAGTTCGCCCGCTTCCTCGAGCGGGACGCCGATGTCGCGCGTTTCGAGACGCGCAAGACCGAAATCGCCGGAGCGTTCAATCGCGAACTGTATGACGCCGAACGAGGCTGCTACGGCAACGGCAGCCAGTTCTCGCAGGTGTGGCCGCTGTACCTGGGCATTGTCCCGGAAGAACGGCGGGCCGCGACACTCGAGCACCTGCGCAGGGAAATCGTCGAACACCGAGAGGGCCATCTCGCCACCGGCATCCTCGGCACGAAGTACCTCTTCGACGTGCTCAGCGACAACGGGCCCGGCGACCTGGCGTACACCGTGGCCATGCAGGAAGACTACCCGGGCTGGGGCTACATGCTGAAGATGGGCGCCACCACGCTCTGGGAACGCTGGGAATACATGACCGGGCGCGACATGAACTCGCACAATCACCAGATGTACGGAAGCATTGTGGGCTGGTTCTTCGATGAAGTGGCGGGCATTCAGGCGCTCCCGGAACCCGGCTACCGCCGCTTCGTCATCGCGCCGCTGCCCACCACACAACTCGACGGCGCCAAAGCACAGACCGACACCGTGGCGGGGCCAATCCGCGTTCAGTGGCAGCGCGAAGACGGCGTGTTCACGCTCGAGGCCGAGGTGCCGCCGAACACCACCGCGAAGGTGCTGCTGCCGCTGAAAGAGGCGGCGGTGACGATGAACGGCCAGGACATGGGCGGCAACACGGAGTTTGAGGTGGGCTCGGGCGCCTACGTCTGGGTCGCCAGGACGCGCTGAGACAGGAGGATAGAGCGCAGCAACATCCGCCGGCGCCGGCCGCGGGCCGCGCCGAGTCTGCGGCAATCTCTGCGTCCGCCTGGAGCGGTCAGACCGACAGCCAGGATGCGCCCGCCTCCCCGCACCCCTGTTCACGTGCTTCGGCTGGTAGTGCGGACAAGATAGCCTCACTTCGCTCGCCATCACCTTGTATGCGCCAGCTTCCCGGCAGAAGCCAAGCGCCTCTGGCGCTGCCTTCCCCCGGCACGAGAGCTGCACTTTGTTGCTGCAGAAGCGCTCCCACTTGTCATTGCGGACCCATGACCGCCTTCGGCGGCAATTCGTAAGTACATAAAGACAAATATCTTAGCCCCCTTGCGGGGTGGCCTGGCGGCACCTTGCCCCGCTCCGGAGCAGCCTTTGTAGCCTTTGGCCGCGCAGGTGGCCGGGGCTTGCCCGCCGTAGGAGGGGATGTTCTTCCCCCTTCAGCCCCCTTCAGCCCACATCCTTAACAGCGCTTAACCGCCCGAGCGCGGATACCTGCTGCAAGAAAGTGGGCCCTTTCTTAGCAGGAGGGCGCCAGCCAGACGAAGCAACCTAAGTCATTGCCGGGAAAAATATTGCTTTGCTTCGCTTCGCGGCTAAGAAAGTCCCGCATCCGTCATTGCGAGCGAAGGTTCATCCGCCGGAGGCGGGGATGCAATCTCCTGCAAGATAATGACTTAGATTGCTTCGTCGGGCTAACGCCCTCCTCGCAATGACGACATTGTGCTTTCCTCTGCGAATCGCCCTTGGCCCCCAGGGGTCATGGGCTCGCAATGACGAGTAGGGCGGCTTTCTTGGCAGGGGGTGGCCCCGCGCCCCCCGGGGCCGGGCTTGCCCGCCGCAGGAGGGGATGTTCTTCCCCCTTCAGTCCACTTCCTTAGCAGCGCTCAACCCCCTTCGGCAGCGATTCGTAAGTACTTGCATATGCATATCTTAGCCCCCCTGCGGGATGGCCGGGCGGTGCCTTGCGCTGCTCCGGAGTGGCCTTTGGCCGTTCAGGCAGCCGGGGCATGTTCTTCCTCCTCGACGCACTTTTTCAGCAGAGACATCACCCTACGCGTCGAGGGCAGCAAGGCGATTGCAGTCAGGTCAGCGGCAGCCGCGGTCGCCAGGCGCCTGCGCCACTATATAGCACGCCGGGCCGACTCCCGGACAACCGTCACCTTCACGCACGGACTGTCGCCAGCCGTTCATGACCGGCCTTGCCGGGAGGCGCGGTTGTTCTTGCCGCTCNNNNTGGCGGGCCCGTGGTCCATCCGAAACGGAAAGCGGCCGCCGGTTCACTCGGAACCGGCGGCCGCGTGAGCCGCTGTTAGACTGTCCGCCGCTTAGCGGTCTTTGCGCCGCAGGGCGGCCGCGCCGCCGAGCGCCGTCGCCAGCGCGAGAGCCGCGAGTCCGGCAAGGCCGGCCGCGGGCACGCCGCTGGTGGCGACCAGTTCGGCCTCGGCCGACGGGATGGTCTCATACCGGTCGGAAACCATGACCTGGTACAGGCCGGCATCCGCCTCGTTGAACGGGCTGATGACCAGCGTGTCGGTCGTGGCGCCGGAGATGTTCCCGCCGTCCAGTATGGTCTCATAGGCCTTGGCGCCGTCGAGGTCGCGCATCCACTCGTAGGACAGTTCGCCCAGGCCGCCGCTCACGACGACGCTGAGGGTCTTGTCCTCGCCGATGATGACTTCGGCGTCTTCGATGTCCTCGACGAACTGCATGTGCTCACCGATTTCCACGGTGCCCGACTCGGACTGCTCGGTCTCGAGCACGTCGGTGACCTCGACGTAGTAGTCGTAGGTGCCGACGCCCTCGACCGACGGGTCGATCGTCAGGTAGAGCGTGTTGTCGGTGATCGGCTCTGTGCCGAGGCCTTCCGGCGTGCCGCCAGTGACACGGTACCACTCATAGGTGGCCGGGTCCTGGCCGCCCGCGAAGGTGGCGCTCAACTGGAACGGGGCGTCGTCGACATACGCGTCCGCGTCGCCGGGCTGCCCGGTGAAGTTGAGGTACTCGTCGAGCACGTAGACCGTGCGCGTGACCTGCGCCGGCACGGACACGTTGCCCTCACCGTCGCTCACGGTGTAGACGACCGTGTAGGTGCCGGTGGTCACCGGATTCGTGGGCGCGTCGGCGATATTCACCTGGGCGTCCAGGTTGCCGTCGCAGTCGTCGTTGGCGCTGGCGCCTTCCTCGACGTAGGTCTCACCGGCCAGCAGCGAAATCACGGGCGAGCCGTTGAGCGCGAGCGTGGGCGGCGTGTTGTCGCGCACCCAGACGTCGCGCGTCTCGGTGACCACCAGGTTGGACACCGGGTCGGTCACTTCATACGTGACCACGTAGTCGCCCACGAGGTTCGTGAACACGCCGCTGGTGTCAATGACGATGTCGCCGGTCATGTCGCCCTGCTCGTCGTCAAGCGCGGTGGCGCCGAGTTCAACGTACGCGTCGCCGCATTCAATGACCTGCGGGTCGTCACCGACGACCGTGATCACCGGCGGCTGGTCGTAGATGATCTCGAGCAGCGACGTGCTGTCTGTCGCCGTGTTCGTGCTGCTGTCGGTGGCGCTGTAGATGATGGTGTACTCGGCCACGTAGTCCGGAGGCGGCGTCGCACCCGGGTCAATCGGGATGGCGACCGGCAGGCCGGTGTTGGCGTCTTCCGCGGTCACGGAAACCGCCACCGCGCCGTCGCACACGTCGTCCGCCGCAACGCCCGCGAGCAGTTCAGCCTCGGATACCGTCAGCCCTGGCGCGTAGACCACCACCAGGTCGTTCGGCATGTCGAGGATTGCCGGCGGCGTCACGTCGTTGACCGTCACGTCGACGGTGCACGTGCTCGGGCCGTTGCTGTGGATGTCGCTCGCCGACAGCTGGACCGACACCGGCGCCGCAATATCGGCGCAGGTGAACGCCGTGATATCGGCCGCCAGCGAGGTCAGGTCGATGTCGCAGTTATCCGACGACGTGCCGAGCATCGTCTCCAGGTCGGTCTGGGTGAGCGTGTAGTTGCCCGTCGCATCCAGGTCGACACTGATGTTGGCGCAGTTCATCACCGGCGGCAGGTTGTCGCGCACGGTGACGAGGGCGTCCGCCGTGTCGGTGTTCCCGCCGACGTCGGTGACCGTCAGCGTCACCAGGAAGCTGTTGCCGACGTCGCTGCAGCCATAGACCTCGGCAGGCACCGAGAAGCCCAGGTTGGCGCAGTTGTCGGTGCTGCCGTTATCCATGGCGGCCGCATCGGTCGCGTCGAGCGTCTTGCTGCCGCTGGCATCGAGGAAGACCTCGATATCCTGCGCGGCGGCCACCGGCTCTTCATCGTCCACCACGGTCACATCGGCAAAGCAGCTGCCGGTCTGGCCGAGGAAGTCGATGAGCGTCAGTTCAACCGAGATGGGCGAATTCTCCGCATCGGTGCAGTCGACAATGCGCTCCACGCCGCCGTCGGCAAGCATCTTCCAGAGGCCGCCCGGCACGCTGCTCGCGCCGCTGTCGTAAATCTGCATCGGCACGAAGACGCCGGTGCTGCCGCTGAGGATTACCGTGAGCGGCTGGCACACGGCCGTGGGCGCGGGCGCGTATTCGTAGGCGCCCATGTCCACAACGCCGCCCGTCGGATAGGGCCGCGGCACGCCCGGAAGGTCGCGCGCCGGCAGCGGATTCGACGGGTCGCCCGTATCCACGCACGGCGACAGGACCGGATCAAGCCAGAATTCCGGGCCGGCAGGCGCGAGGAACACCGGGTCGGCGTTGATGTTCGCGCCCGAGGCGCCGGCCGGGTAGCCGCCCTGCACGTCGGAGTACGACACGTCCGTGAACGCGCCCGACAGCTCGGTCGGCAGCGTGTAGACCTGCTGGTCCGTCACCGAGCCGTTGCCGGTGTTCGCCCAGAAGATGCTGCTGTTTACGATGGGCGACGCGTTGAAGGTGAACATGCCGCCGCCCGGGACCACCGCGCCGTTGATCGAGTTGTCATACAACGTGCAGTAGATCATGTTGATCGCGGACCTGTTGTTCCACACCGCGCCGCCACCGTTGACCGGGTTTCCGGCCGCATCGTTCTGACCGTTGGCCACGTTCTGCCAGAACACGCAGTTCTGCACGCTGGCGTTGGCCTCGAAGGTGTCCGGACCGATGGTAAAGGTCTCATTGGCGAGCCCGCCGCCCGATGAGGTGGCGATGTTGCCGATGAAGGTGCAGTTCGCGATAACCGGCTGCGACAGCCAGTTGTAAACACCGCCGCCGCGATAGCTGTGGTAGTCGGCCACGTTGCCTGAACCGATCGCCTCGCCGCCGGTGATGGTGAAGCCGTCGATACGCACACCCGCCGTCGGCGCGGTCTCGGAGCCGACCACGATGACGTGATAAGCGGGCACGCCGCCGGTCGCCGACGCCCAACCGTCTATGATCGTCTCGACCTGGCGCACGGCGCGCTGCTGGCGCGCGGTTTCCTGGCGGCCGTGGTAGCCCTCGAAGCCGCCGTACATCTGGACGTTGTCCTTCATGACCAGCGAACCGTCGTAGCCCGGGTTACCCCAGACTTCCGTGCGCGCTTCGTCATAGACGTACGGTGCGTTGAGCGAGGTGGAGGGGCCGCCCGCGACCCAGACTTCACCGCCGCCCGCAAGCGCCGCCGCGTCGATGGCCTCCTGGATGGTGTCGAAAGCCGTATCCCAGGTCAGGCCGTCTTCCACGCCGCCGGTCTGCGGCGAGTATTTGTCGACACGGAAAGCCTCGCCCACCACGGACACAAACACCGCGTTGCTCTGGCGGGTAACGCTCGGATAATCGACGGACGTCATGTCGACGTAGTACAGGCCGCTGTCGGTGTCGGTCACGCCCGGGGGCGCGGCCACGGCGTAGGTGTTGAGCCCGACGCCGCTCTGAATGAGCCCGCCGTCCTTGTACCAGTCGTACTGGATGTCGCCCGGCGGGATCGGGAAGCTCGCGAGGACCTCGAGCAACAGCGGGTCGCCCTCGAGCAGATTCTGCGGCGACAGGTTCTGCGAGATCACGATGCCCGGCAGGTTGACCGTCACGTCCATGACGTTACTCGTCCGTGAAACGCTCGGGAAGTCAACCGAAGTTACCGTGCAGCGGTACAGGCCGTCGTCCGCGAATGTGGGCGAGGGCAGGCTGTAGGTGTTGGAGTTGCCGCCGACCGTGGTGTAGCCGCCGCCGTCGTCAAACTCCCACACATAGGTCAGCGCGCCGCACGGGAACGCCGACATGACCACCGTGAACGAAACCGGCTCGCCGTAGGTGATGCTCCGCGTGGCGGGCAGGTTCTGGGTGAAGCTGAGCGTCGGCGGATTCACAGTGATGGACACCGGGTTGCTCTGCACCGTGGCGCCCCCGCAGCCGTCGCTCACGTCGACCCGGTAGCTGTAGGTGCCCACGTCCGTGGCGCAGTTGTTCAGCGCACCCGTGTTGAAGGTGTTCGCCGTGGCCCCGGTAATGGGCTGCCAGCTGCCGCTCTTGTTCGTGTACCACTGGTACTGGTAGACCTCGTTCTGCACCGGGGTCACCACCACGTTCATGCCGTGGTTGCCGCCGAAGGCGAGCGCACCGGCAGGCGGCTGCGGCTGTGTGGTTATCGTGATCGGGTCGGGATAGTCCACGCTCTCGTAAATGAAGAAGCCTTCCCGGTCTCCACCCTGAGAGTAGCTCGAATTGAGCGGCGTGCCGTCACCGTCCAGGTCACCAATAACCGCGTCGAGATAGGTGCCCTGGCAACTGAAGCCGTTGCCGCAACTGTAGCTGTTCGCCAAATTGAGCAGAGCGGCACAGACGTCCTCCGCTTCCACGCGCGCATCTACCGTAGCCGCAATGCCCTCAATCTCCAGAGCGAGGCCGCTGACAATGACCGCGTCGATGGTACCCAGGAAACTGCAGGATGTCTGGTTGCTCTTGATATTGGCCAGCAGTTGTGGCAGCAGCTGGCTGATGAAAGCCGAAGTGATACGGCCGACAAGGAGCCGGTAATAGGCAATGGCGTCGGGGTCGCCTGTGGTCATAACGGCCGCGCCGATGTCCCGCAGGTAATCCTCCAAATGGGGATGCGCATCCTGAAGCAGGCCGTCGCTGCCCCAAAGACTCGGTATATCGGTGTTGATTGGCCAACTGACTGCCGCATCCAGCAGGCCCTCACAGAAGAAATTGCCTTCAATCATGCCGTCTGTAATCGACAGTGTCGTGCCGGTGGTTACCTGGTCAATATTGACACTGAAATTGCAGCCCAGGGCATTGATGTTACCTGTTATGTTGTATGGCGAATTGCCGATGGTGACTTCGAAATCGTCGGTGCGCGCCCGGTTGGTCGCATAGGCTCCTTGAATCGCGCTCTCCGTGGCGGACGCCAGCGGCGAGCAGGTGTCCTGATTCAGCACGCGGGCCAACAATTCAAAATGGTCGTCTTCGTCGATACCGTTGCCGTCGTTATCGACATCGACGAAGAAGGGCGTGGCCTGGNNGCTGCCCAGATTGCCAAGCCACAGGTTCTCACCCGTGGTCGTGTCAAAGAGCACCTGCCCCAGGACCTCGTCGAAGGTGTCGAGGATATAGTCAAAGTCATAATAACCTGTGTAGGTTATAAAGACATTGTCCAAGTTGGGCAGGGGCGTTCCCAGGGTGATGGTGTGCCCTGAGAAGCTGCCTCCGGTGAAGTAGTTGGTGGCGTCCCCGTCGCGCGTGACGCTGGTGACACCGCAAATGCCATAGTGCGTGTCCACCTGGTTCACGCTGGTGGGGATACGCTCCTCATTCGTCCGCGTGATGGGACACTGCGCCTGCGCGGCCCCTCCCATCAGCACGAACGCCATCATCAGGGCCACAATGGTGGCCAAACAGTGCGTCTTTTTCACGGCTGCATACCTCTCCCAGTTGTAAAACGATGCCTCAGTACACACAGGCTTGTGCGACGTCCAACATATAACCCTTGCTCTAGATTCACGCACGCGGCGCTGCCGCCCAAGAGCAGCTTCCACGATGCGGCCAGTACCTGCATGCGCCCGCCCGGGGCGCCAAACCTGCCTCCACACGTGCCCTCAAGACAGACCGTGCCGGGTCTTGTTCCCCCCCGGCACGATACCTCTTGAGTCAGTTCCGATAATACACCAGGGGACAGGGGGTGTCAAGCGTGTTCTTCTGATACCCGCCGCGAAAACCATTGTCGCAACAGGAATCTAACGCATTCCGAGCAAAGCACTTAAAAGATCACGGCCGGCGTGTGGTGTTGATACCGCCACGCCGCGGTCGAACCTCGAAACAGAGAAACCAGGAAAATCGCGGGGTGAGATGGCCCGGCGGGTTCCGGGGCGCGAAGGACAGGCAATTCCCTGCCCGTCATTGCGAACGCCGTGAAGCAATCCCGGACAGAGAGGAGACCGCCCCAGTCGCGGCGGAGCCGCCCCTGCGCAATGTCCGCACCGAACGGAAAGGGGGCCGCCCCCTCAATCCATGTCCACTCGGGCCAGCGTGGGATAGGGCGTATCATAACCCTTCACCGAGTGCCAGATAATGCGGTTGAAGATGTCTTCGGGCGCTTCGTCGATGTCATCCAGCGGCAGCTGCATGGACTTCTCGGCGAGCCGGCGCTGGAGCCCGCGGCACGCCTGCACGGGCGGGTTCATCTCGTCGAGCGGGATGCGGTTTGGCTGGGCCTCATAAGGGGTCAGGTCGGGCTCGTCCGTAAAACAATTGGTCATCGGGTTGGCGGCCATATTGAACTGGTTCATGGGCGCGAGACCGAAGATCAATTCGATGGAGCGCAGCAGGCTGTTCTGGTTGTAGTGCGTGCTGTCCACGTGGCCGCGCCGGGTGTACGGGCTGATGCAGAAAGCGACGGTGCGGTGCCCGTCGACATGGTCGACCCCGGCCTGCGGGTCGTCTTCGACCACAAAAATCACGGTCTCGGGCCAGAACCGGCTATTGCTGACAGCCTCCACAATGCGGCCAAGGGCCAGGTCGTTGTCGCCGATGGTCGCGCGCGGCGTGGGAAAGCCCTCGCGGGTGCCGACGGTGTGGTCGTTGGGAAGCAGCATGGTGATGAGGTTGGGCAGCTCGCCCGCCTCTTCGAAGCGGCGGAACTCCTTCAGAAAGATCTCGGCGCGGTAGACGTCCTGCACTTTGCCGGGGAAGCCGATGAACTCGGTGCAGGTGTGGGGCTCGAGCCCGCGCACGGCCGCGCGCGCCTTGATCACGATCTCGCCGCCGCCCGCCTGGTATTGCCGGTAGATGTCGGTCCACGTGGCGTTTGCCGGCGTGATGGTGGCCTCGACCATCTCGCCGTAGTTGCGGAAGGTCAGGCCCCGCGCGAGCACGTGGTCCCAGATGAAACCGGAAGAGGCGTAGGCGAGCACGTCGTCGCCGTCGTAGGGATAGCTGCGGGTGAACCCGCCGAAACTCTTCTCGATGTAGTCGGTCACATACCCCTCGTCCGTCCACTGGTGCCCGTCGGCGCTCAGCACGCCGTTGCAGTAGAAGTTGTCGAGCAGCACGAATTCCTCGGCGAGCGCGTGGTGGTTGGGCGTGGTCTCACGGCCGAAAAGGCACAGGCTCGGGTCGCCGTTGCCCTGGGGCAGGTCGCCGAAAATCTGGTCGTAGGTGCGGTTCTCCTTGATGATGTACAACACATGCTTGAACACGGAGACCTCGCCGGGGCGCGTGGGCAGTGGCGTCACCCGGCGTTCCACCGGCTTGCGCGCGAGAAGCCGTTCCATGCGCGGCAGGNNGTGCGGTAGGTGTACTCCTCCAGCGTGGCGGCGTCGGTCGCCGGCACGAATGAGAGCGAACCCAGCGGGTACCGCGAGTTCCAGCCGCTGCCTTTCACCTCCATGCCGTAGTACTCGCGCTGCCGGCGCAGTATCTGCTCGGGCATTTCGTGGCGCGCGCCCACCCCTTTGGTGTTGGCAATGCAGAGCACGTCGCGCCCCGGCACGCAGCACACCGCGCCGGGATACCAGCCCGCCGGAATCAGACCCTGCAGC
>NPIG01001028.1_pt1 | contig 16720 bp, 13 predicted proteins | sample 8637441 | NCBI WGS metagenome assembly NPIG01 (sample SAMN07420675, study PRJNA396082) | bioreactor metagenome | isolation source: sample BR6 brine-fed electro-methanogenic bioreactor BR | place: Japan: Kochi | collected 2016-06-14 | reverse complement strand
GAGGGGACACACAAGCGGAGGCTCCCATCAAAGGGCACACTATAACGTGGAACAGCCCACTAGCCTCTTAGCCTCTACCCCCAGATAAGCCCGGGGAGGAACATCACCAGGGAAGGAACATACGCCGCCAGAAGGAGTACCCCCACCAGCACCAGCACCATGGGCAAAATGGGTTTGCTGATCTGCTCCACCGAAAGCCCCGTAATAGCACTGGCCACGTAGATATTAATAGCCACGGGAGGCGTAGCCATGCCTATGGCGAGCCCCACCGCCATGATGACGCCGAAATGGATAAGATCCCCTCCGAGCTGCTGTATGGTGGGGAGAAAGATGGGGGTAAGGATGATGAGAGCCGAAGCGGTCTCCATCACCATTCCCGCCAGAAGAATGATCACCAGAATCATCAGGTAGATCAGGGGGCGGCTCCCCCCCGCCACACCGATAAGCGTCTGGGCCACCGCCTCGGGAACCTGATAGAAGGCAAGGCCCCATCCGAAGAGGTTCGAGGTGGCGATAATGAACATGATGAGGGAGGAGGTAACCCCCGCCCCCACCACAAGCTGATAGAACTTTTTCCAGCTCATGCTCCGGTAGACGAAAAAGGCCACGATGATGGAGTAATCCACCGCTATGGCCGCCGCCTCGGAGGGGGTAAACCACCCGGAGAAGATACCCCCCAGAATGAGTACCGGCGTGAGGAGCCCCCAGAGAGCGTTTTTAAAACGCCCCCACTTCTCTTGGGAAGAGACCAGGGCTGCCGCAGGATAGTTTCGCTTTCGGGCCACATGAAGGGCCAGAAGGATGAGCCCCAACCCCATGAGGGCTCCGGGAATAAAGCCCCCCATGAAGAGCTTTGCCACGGACTCCCCGGCGATCACCGCATAAAGCACCATGGGAACGCTGGGAGGAATCACCACCCCGATGGTTCCCGAGGAGGCGATGAGGGCGGCGGAGAAATCGAGATCATATCCCCGATCCTTCAGCTCCGGCAGCAGAGCGGAACCTACAGCAGCGGTAGTGGCGGCTCCGGAGCCCGATATGGCGGCGATGAACATGGAGGCCACGATGGAAACCATGGAGAGCCCTCCCCGGATACGTCCCAGAGTAGCCTCCGCAAAGGAGATGATCCGCTCAGAGATCCCACCCCGGGCAAGGATGTCCCCTGCCAGGATAAAGAAGGGCACCGCCACCAAGGCAAAGGAGTTGTTCCCCGTAAACATCATCTGGGGGAGCATGGCCAGGGGAAGTCCATTGATAAGCAGCACCAAGAGCGCCGCGGAGCCGATAGCAAGAGCAATGGGCATGCCGAGAAGCATGAGAAGTGCAAAGGTTCCTCCAAGAATCCACCCCATCAGATCCGCCCCTTCCAGAAACGGACAAACCCCGCTCCGAGATGCAGCAGAATAACCCCTCCTATCAGGGGGTACATGCCGTAAATCCACATCATGGAGATCCCCATCCCCGGAGTGGTCTGGCTTGCCTCACTGATCATGAGCACCCCGCCGTACCATGCCACCACCACGAAGAAGAAAATCCCTATGATCTGAGTGGCCAGATGTACCAGAAAGGCTACTCTGGGAGGGAATTTTTCACGGAGGGCGGTAATGGCAATATGATTTCCCCGCTTGAATCCCACCGAGGCTCCCACCAGAGATGTAAAAACCAGGAGGAACCGGGTAAGCTCCTCGGACCATGTAAGGGCGGTGAAGAAGAAACGGCAGATCACCTGCATGGTGGTAATCCCCACCATGGCGAGAATAAGCACGAAGAGGAGCATTTCACAGAGAGCATTCACCCGCTCCGAAAGGAGGGAGAGGAGAGAAAGGGGCGATCCCGAAGGATCGCCCTGGGTTTTCTGCGCAGAATCACAGGCCTGCATAAGAACACTATCTCCGTCTTTTTTTCACATTACTCGGTATCCATCACGGCCTGGAGACGATCCTTACCGAACTTCTCCTCGTATTTGTCATAAATAGGCTGCACCGCCTGACGGAAGGCCCCGAGATCGGGGTTCTCCACTACTTCCATCCCCTGATCTTTCAGGAACTGAAGCCACTCTGCGGCCTTTTCGTTATCGTAGTTCCGGTTCGCCCAGGCCGCTTCCACCGCAGCTTTCTTCACGATTTCCTGCTGCTCCGGGGAGAGGCGGTTCCAGGTAATTTTGCTCATCATGATCACGTTGGGGGCATAGGCGTGCCGGGTAAGGCTGAGATGCTTCTGGCTCTCGAAGAGTTTGAAGGAGACGATAACGTTAAGAGGATTCTCCTGGCCGTCGATGGTTCCCTGCTGGAGCGCCGTGAGGGCCTCGGTCCAAGCCATGGGTACCGCATTGGCTCCGAGAAGCTTGAAGCTCTCTACATAAACCGGGTTCTGCATGAGCCGAATCTTGAGCCCCTTCATATCCTCCGGGGTCTGCACAGATCTCTTGCTATTGGTGAGATTCCGGAATCCCCGCTCACCGTAGGCAAGGCCCATCCACCCCTGGGATTCCATGCTCTGGAGCATTCCCTGACCGATGGGGCCGTCCAGCACCGCATAGGCGTGCTCGGGACTCCGGAAGAGGAAGGGAAGGTCGAAGATGCCGAACTCGGGCAAAAAGTTGATGATGGGGCCGCTGGTGATGATCCCCGCATCCACTGCTCCCATCTTCATGTTCTCCAGAAGGGCCCGCTCATCCCCAAGCTTGGCATTGGGGAAGATGGTGACGGTGATCTCTCCGCCGGTCTCCGCCTCCACCACCTCTTTGAACTTCAGTGCACAGAGGTGAAACGCATCCTGCTCGTTCACCACGTGAGCCACCTTGATGTTCATGCCTCCAAAGGCCATGGAAACACTCAAAAAAACTCCCAGAAACGCCGCACAAAGCACTCGCATTTTCTGCATGATTACTGCCTCCCTATTCAAAAATTTGGATCAACCTTGGTACTACCATTTTGATGCATAGTATAGTATGCTTGATACGGAAAGACAAGGGGATTTTTGAGAATCTTCAAAAAAGCTTTTTTTGAAAGATGACCACAGCAAGACTTCTGGCGAGATAAAAATAGACCTCGGAGGAGGAGAAACGTTTTCATGGCAAAGAAGCGGGATCAGCTCATTCAGGACATTGCGGATAAAGTTCGCCAGGGTGCCCTGGGGGAGGAGGGAAAACTCCCCTCGGAGCGGGAGCTGGCGATCCAGCTCGGCACCAGCCGAAACCTTCTGCGGGAAGCTCTGGTGGCTCTAGAATATATGGGAGTTCTCGAAACCCGGGGGCGGGAGGGGATTTTTCTTCAGAGTGAGGAGATTCCGGAATTCGAATCTCACCTCAATACGGTGCGGCTCTGGCCGGAGCATATGCTCCGGGATCTTCTGGAGATGCGAAGCTTTCTCGAAGTTCCTGCGGCGGGGCTGGCGGCGGAGCGGCGAACCGAGGAGGATCTTCAGAAGATGCAGCAGTGTCTGGCTCATCTGGAACGCATCGAAAAGGAGGGGGAAGAGGAGCCCGGGGAAGGGGCCTCCTGGGACTCTCTGCTCCACATGATTATCGTGGAGGCTGCGGATAACCGGCTGCTCTCACGAATCTACGAGGATTTTTCCGCCGTCATGACCAAATACATCGGCCAGAGCCGGGCCCTGGCCTTCTCCCAGGGAAAGTGGCCCTCCACTATTCTGAAGCAGCACGAGCTTCTTGTACGGGCCATCGAGGCAAAAGACTCCCCGAAAGCCCGGGAGATCATCCAGAACCATATCGCCCTCGCCCGGGAACGTTTTGGGGAGTAAATGTCGCGTGCTGGAACCTCATCCCTTTCAGGAAGAGATTCTCACGGAAAAACCTTTGCTCCCGAGCCACAGTATGGTATACGTAAAAGACCCCCCGGCAGAGCCATATGGACAGGACCGGGAAAATCGAGATAAAGAAGGGAATGAGAGCATGTATCCGCACAAGAGACGAAACACCTTTCGAAATATGATTATCGTGATGGTAATAGCCCTGGGAATCTTTTCGGGGGAACTCCTGGTTCTCACCGGAAGAGGGTTCGCCGCTCCTGTTACCGAAGCCCAGGCTCTACGGGCCGCGGCTTCCTGGCTTGAACGGCATGAAAACCCCCTGGAGGAGCGCACCGGAAAAGGAGTAACAAACCTGACCCGCTACAGCGATGCCCAGGGAGATCCTCTCTACTACGTGGCCTTTCTCGCTCCCCGAGGGTTTCTCATTCTGGGTGGGGACGACCTCGTAGAACCCGTGATTGCCCTGGTTCCCCAGGGAACCGCCTACGATCCCTCGGAGAAAACCCCTCTGGGAGCCCTGGTAACCCGAGATCTCACTCTCCGAACAAAGCTTGTCCGTACCGCTCCCGGAGCATCCCGAACCCTGGGGGAACAGGAAGCCTCGAATACCGCCAAGTGGAAAATGCTTCTGGAGGAGAATCCTTCCCAGAGAGAGGGACTCCCATCCCTTCCGGATCTACGGGTGACTCCCCTTCTTCAAAGTGCCTGGAGCCAGGAAGCCGTGGAGGAAGCCCTCTGCTACAACTACTACACCCCCAACAACTACCCCTGCGGCTGCGTGGCCACCGCCATGGCACAGCTCATGCGTTTTCACGAGCACCCCTCCCAGGGAATCGGGGTGCGGAGCTTCGAGATTGCGGTGGATGACATGGCCGAATACCGCACCACCCGGGGAGGAGACGGCATGGGAGGGGCCTACAACTGGAGCTCCATGATACTGCAACCGGACGGGACCATCACCGAGGGGCAGCGCCAGGCCATCGGGGCTCTCACCTACGATGCGGGGCTCTCGGTGAATATGTACTATTCCTTGGAAGGCTCCGGCACGGACACCCTCATGGCGGCGGATGCCTTCAAAGAGACCTTCCGCTACTCCAACGCCATCAAGGGGGCAAACGGCGGATATAATCTTTCCGAAGACTTTCGAAACGCTGCGGTGCTTCCCAATCTCGATGCGGGACACCCCGTGCTCTTCGGCATCACCGGATCCGAAGGGGGACATGCCATCGTGGGAGACGGCTACGGCTACCAGGAACAAACCCTCTACCACCATCTGAACATGGGGTGGGGAGGAAACGCCAACGTCTGGTATAACCTTCCGAATATCGATGTGGAGCGGGGAGTGCTTGAGGGAGAAGAGGAAGAGCCCATGTTCTCCTCGGTCTACAAGGTGGTGTATAACGTCTTTACCGAAGGAACCGGCGAGATGCTGAGCGGCCGCATTCTCGACGAGGAGGGAAATCCCTTTGAAAACGTAACGGTAACCCTCTCGGGGCCCGGTCTTGCAAACCCTCGTACCGCCGTGACAAACGCCAGAGGAATCTATGCTTTCTCCAAGGTTCCCTCGGGAAACAGCTACACCCTCCGGCCCTCTGCGGAGGGGTACATGTTCTCTCCAGGGATTCGAAGGGAAAGCGTGGGCACCTCGGAAAACTGGGGTCTTCCGGCGAACCTCTGGGAAAGGGATTTTGCAGGGACTCCGGGATATCCCTCCAGCGGAGGGGGCTGCTCCCTGGGATTTCTTCCGGGAGCGCTTGCGCTGTTGCTCCCGCTGATCTTGTTCCGAAAATAGGAGCCCCCGCACCGCTGGAATCCCACGCAAAAGGCCTGGAGAGATCTGCAGATCTCCCCAGGCCTTTTGACGTACTCTCTTAGAATCAACGTTTAAGCAACAAGAGAGGCAAAACCAGCAGAAGGAGCGCCGAAAAGGATGTCGCCAGAGTAACACATCCTCCCCCACCTCCCGAAGGTGCTGCCACAGCAACGGGTTCCGGCACGATCACCACTACGGCAATCTCCATATCCACCACCCCCGCTTCGGGGTTGCTATCCACCTCGCTCCCGTCCGTAATCTCCAGAGTCCAGCTGACGCTGATATCGTTTATGCGCAGAACCACCCCATTTTCTCCCGTCTCCTTCAAAAGCACGTAATCCAGGGGGTTTCCCTCTTCATCGAAGGCGCGGGCTAAAAAGTAGAAGAAGGGGCTGTATCCTTTCGGGAGAGGGCCATGGCTGGCATCCAGAACGACAGATACTTCTTCCGACTCCGGCGCAAAAGTCACCTCCATGGAAAAGTGATCGACTTTAGAAACAAACGCTCCCGCCGCCACGCTTTGGGGATTATCCTCCAGCATAGCCTCCCGCAGGGCTGGGCAGTTCAAAATGGCATCTTCATCCTCCGACAGAGCGACATCTCCAGCTACAAAACCATAGGGGTTACAATCTGGCAATCGGGTAGCCCCACACATCCAGCAGGGTGCCGAGGGCCGCGGACAGAAATTGTTGAGACTCTGCACAATTGCCGCTACGACTGCCGGATCTATGGTAGGCATCGGGGTAGAAGTAGCAGTCGGTGCCGGGGTGGCGGTAGGCACCGGAGTGGCGGTAGGTACCGGGGTAGCCGTAGCAGTAGGCACAGGGGTGGAAGTGGGGTCCGGGTTAAGGTTAAGGCTGAAGGAAGCGGAGATCGTGTGGTCCGAATGGATATCGCTCAAGGTATAGGTTGTAACTGCTCCTACGGGCAACCCATCCACAAGAACACTGTCCACTCGAAACCCTGTCCAAGGAGTGATGGTAAAGGTTTGGCTGCTTCCGGGATTTACCATAACGTTTCCCGAAGGACTTATGGATCCCCCAATTCCTGCAGAAACCGCAATGGCGTATCCCCGCCGAGCAAATGTGGCGGTGGCCGAAAAGTCCGTGTTCATGACTATCGAAAGGTTCGCGGCGGTGCTCGCCGTGCTGATTGTCGCCGTACTTGAGGGGGTTCCACTCCACCCCGTCAAGACCCAGGGGGAAACGGAATTCGCCGTAAGGGTGACTGCGGTTCCCGCAAGGTAATACCAGGATCTGCCTTCGGCGGTTGCCAGGGCAGTACCCTGAGGGCTCCGGCTCACGCTTCCGTTCCCTTCTGTGATCACCGTAAGAACCTTTCGATTCGGCTGATATTCGTAGGCTCCCACATCCGGGTTACCCACGTCCCGGGGCAATCCACGCTGATCCTTCTCCGGGGCCCCGGCAGAGGTGCCCGCATTGTAGGCGGAGCTTGGGGTATCAATAGCGCAGGTCTGGGTGGGGCCACCGTTGTCAGCCAAAGCAACGAGGCCGGGATCAGTGGCAATGATAGCTGTGCCACCTGGATAGCCATTCTGCACCACGGAAGAGCTCACAGTGGCGGCGCCGCCGGAAATTTCTTTCTGTGCACCACTCAGAGTATCCCAGAAGATACAGTTGGTTGCGGCAAGACTGGAGCCCCCATCAAAGTACGCCCCACTGCCATCACCGGAAACGGCATTTGCTGTAAAGGTGCAGTTGATAATCCCAAAAGCACCCGTATTGTTGCTGTAGAGTCCCCCGCCATCCCCATTGTATCCCGCACTTCCGTTCGCAGCAGCGGCATTCCTCGTAAAGGTACAGTTGACAATCTCAAAACCATTCACATTACTGTTGTAAAGTCCTCCTCCATCGCCAAAAGCGGCATTTTCGGTGAAGGTACAGCCCTTTACGGTGGGGGCGCAGAAAGATCCGAAGTTGTACATTCCTCCGCCGTTACCGTTCAACGTACTGTTTTTCCTCAAGGTGCAGCTGGCTACGGTGGGGCTGGCGAAATTTCTGTTGTAGATCCCTCCGCCATATGCCGCAGTAGTAACCGCCTATCTCGTTATCGAAGGTCCCTTCAGCTCCTCCGCAAACTGTAAAACCATTCAGGATAGCGGTGCTGTCCGTGCCGCTGCCGGTTACCACGGTACGGCTGTTGGTTCCTGCAATATCGGTGTAAACGGCGGTTACGCCATTTATGTCGGTGGTATCGTCTTTCGCAAGATCCCCGGTGAGCACCGTAACGTTGCTTTCCCAATTCCTCGCGTTCCGAGTAGTTTCGGAACCATCAAACCCCCCATAGAGGGCTACGCCGGATTTGAGAACAAAAGAGACATCCTGATTCACTGCCCCAATGGAGGGGCGATAGACTCCGGAAGCCACCCAGAACTCGCTCCCGGAGGGGGCGTTTTGAAGAGCTGTGATAAATTGAGTCTCCCCATAGGCGTTTGTCCAGGAGGCACCATCTTTTGCTCCACCACCATCGGGCGTTACGTAGTATGTGGCGGCTTCTGCATGAAACGAGCCCCCTAAGCATGAGAACACCACCAACATAAAAACAATTTTACTCATGGATCCACACAAGAAAAACCTTTTCTTACGAGCACCGCCTCCAGAACACGCCACCATCACTACCCCCTTTTTCATATATTTTCCAACAATTTTTTAAAGCCATTCTGCTGATGATACTCTCAAAAAAAACTTGTCAAACTTATCTTGACCCTTGGGACTATTCCCACTATTTCTACATCAAGCAGCCTTATATTTTTTAAAATAAATTTTTTCTAAAATATAGCATTTACAGAGGATTCAAGAGAAAAGCGGAGGAACGTAGGCTCCCCCGCTTTTCTCTTGAATCCCCTATTCGTTTTTGTGGCAAAAACAGTTTTGGAAGAATTCCTGGAAGAATCCCAGGTAGACGCGGCTACTCCTCTCCCTTTTTGAGCTGCAGCATCCGCCCCTCTTCGGTTCCCTTCCGGGGCATCCTTACGGTGATGACACCGTGCCTGATCTCCGCCTCCGCACCCTCGGGGTCCACCTCCCGGGGAAGAGAGACGCTGTAGTTCAGCACTCGGCGCTGTTTTCTGCAGTGCCAGGTTTTTCCCTCTTCACAGGGCTCCTCCTGCTCCTGCTTCGAGACGAGAGTCACCCGATCCGGGAAGACCCGGATATCCACCTTGTCGGGATCAACTCCGGGGGCATCCATGGAGATAACCACCCTGCCGTCCTCCTCGTACATATCCAGAGGAAACTCTCGATTCACCGAAGAAAAAACATCAGACATCCCCTTGAAGAAATCCTCCACCTCCGGAAACATCATGGGCGAAGGTCTGCGATACCGTACTAATCCTCTCATAACTGTTCCCTCCTTATCCTCACACAAAGTGTATTTTTTAGAGTGTGTCGCTCTTGCTTCGTTGTGACGTCAGTATAGGTCAAAGATCAGAATAGATCAACAACAGTTTTGGTCAGGAAATGCCGGAAAATCCCTTTTTACGTCAAACTAGAGAGCTTTTTTTTATTTCCTCCTTTTTACTCTTTTTTTCGAGCTTTTCTCTTCTCCCTTTTCACGGTACTCTGGGCAGGAATATGTCCACATTCTAGAAGAAGCAGGAGAACGCACAAAAACACGCGAAGAGGAGGTTGCAAACGATGACACGACGCATGGGAATTTTTTTATTAACAGGACTCCTTCTTTTTGGAGGCGGCGCCCTGGCCTGGGGGCAGTTCAAGCACGTTCCCGAAACGCCCCGGGGCTTTCAGCTTCTTGAAGAGGGGTTCTACGCCGCCCGAAAAGAGGCGGGGGTGGTTGTTGTGGAGGGGGCGGATGCCCTCTTGAAGCTCTTTGAAGAGGATATCTCCCCTTCCAAGAAACCCCCGGTGGTGGTGGACTTCAACCGTTTCGTTGTGGTGGCGGTCTTTGCGGGAAGCCGCTCCTCCGGAGGATATCGGCTTGAGATTACCAGCGCCCGCTACGAGAACAAGGGGCTGGATGTGCGGTACGTGCTCCACACTCCGAAGCCCGGGGGCATGAATACCCAGGCCATCACAAGCCCCTATGCGGTGATTCTTCTGGAAAAACCGGGCCCCAAAAAGCAGTACCAGGCTCAGTAAGCAGAGCATCCATACATCCATAACAGCATAACAGAAACTACAGAGGGAGGGCTTCCGAAAGTTCCGGAAGCCCTCCCTCTCTGCTACGCCTCATGAAAAAGCATTTACCCCCGAAGAATACCCTCGGTGGGATCCATATCGTCCTCGGACAAAATGCCTGTGGTGGAATCCTCTTCGGGCTTTTCCGGCTCCTGGGAGGGGATCTCCAGGGCCTTTTCCTTTTCGGCAGACTCCCCCCGTTTGAAATGCACATCCAACTCCCGCTTGAAATGCAGATCCATCTGGGGGAAGGGGATCTCTATGCCCTGCTCCCGGAAAAGCTCCGTTACATTATGCCGAAGCTCGCTCCCCACGGTGAGCCCCGAGGCGTACTGCATATCCACCCAGAAGTACATGTCGAAATTCAGCGAACTATCCCCGAACTCCTTGAAGATCACGAAGGGGAAGGGATTTTTCAGCACGTTCGGATGCTCCCGAGCCGCCCGGAGCAGAAGGTCTTCCACCTTTTTCGTGTTACTTCCGTAGGCCACTCCCACAGAGAGCTTGTTGCGGAGCTTCCGATCCGAATAGGTCCAGTTGGTAATCTTGTTCTCCAGAAGATAGCTGTTGGGGAGCAGAATATCCACCCCGTCGAAGTTCTGAATCCGGGTGTGCCGGGTGCCGATCTCCTTCACCAACGCCACAGTGCCGTCGTCCAGGGCAATGATATCCCCCACCTTGATGGGTTTCTGGATAATCAGGAAGAAGCCGCTGATGAAGTTGTTAAAAAGGTGCTGGGCTCCAAACCCCACCGCAATGGCGAGAGCACCTCCGAGGAAGGCGAAGGCGGTGAGAGGAATATTCACGATCCTCAGTACCCAGAGAAGAGTGAGGATAAAGAAGATGTAAAAGGAGACCCGCTGAATGAGGCTGGCCCCCTCGGCGGTCATGTTGAAGCGCTTCTGGAAACGCCGGCTGATCCATGCACTGAAAAGACGAATCGCCACAAAACCTCCGAAGAGAAGGCCTAAAGCAATAACCAGCTCCCCCACCACGATCTGGTTATCGTCGATCACCCAGACCTCCATGTTCCAGATATCCTGAAAAGTCTTTTTTCCCAGGGCAGTGACATGCTCCGCAATCTGGAAAGAGCCGATGGCATCCCCAAGCTCCCGGTTAAGGCGCTGGGCAAGAAGGGAAAGCTGATTCATGGCGGAGGCAAAGAGAAGGGTCTCCCGGGCGAGTTCCTGCAAGGCCTCCAACTCCCCCTGAAGGCGAGGGGCCTCAAGATCTGCATAGGGACGCGAGGTGTCATCAAGCTTTTTTTGCAACGCCCCAATGCGGGACTGGATGGCCACCTGCTGGCTTTGGCTTCGCTTGATAAGCCGGGCAAGATCTTCTCCCTGGAGCTCCACACGTTTTTTTATCTCCTGCAAATTCTCCAGAGCTTTAGGAGAGTCGCCGATGAGGCTGTAGCGGTACTGCCACATCTCCTTGGCGATATCCAGATACTGCTGCAGAAGCTCCTTCTGTTCCACCTGGGTCTGGTAATAATCCCTCCAGGCCTGGAGCTCTGCCACCTCTACCGCCGCCACCGCCCGCTTTGCCTCGTCTTCGGCAGAATTCAGCCGATCCTGAGCCCGGGTAAGAGCAAGAGAGACCTTCTCCCGCTCCGAGGAAGCCTTGGTGAGCTCCTCCTCCAGCTTGGCAATATGGTCATCCAGTCCCTTTATACGGGTCTGCACATTTTCTTCATTGTACCCTAAATTATTTTTTATCTTCTTGACAAGATCTGTTACCACATTGCGCTTCAGTAGAAGGAACTCTTCTTCTGCCTTCTGAGAATCCCGGAGAAGAAGCTCGTATTCTTCGCTCAACCGGAGATGTTCCTCCTGAAGTTGCGCCTTTTCGTATTGAAGGCGAAGCTCCCGAGGGGGAGTTTCGTCTCTCTTTTGATACCCCGCCATCTCTTCCTTCAACCTTCGAAGGGTCTCCTGAAGAGAGGCCAATCGTCCCCGGATGGTTTCGAGTTCTTTCTGTCCCGCTGTCTGGGTAACCTTCAGAGAAAGGAGCTGTTCGTTGATCATCTCCAGATCATCTAAAAACTTATCGTACACCCAGAGTGAATAGGGAGGCTCTCCTTCAAGGACATAGAGGGATGATGCGGTATTCCGGGCATTCTGCAACTGCCCCATAAGAACCTGTTGTTTTTCCTGTAGGGTGCGATGACGCTGGATGATGGAACGCAAAGAACGAAGGGCCTGAGTTTTTTGGTTCAGCAGCTCCTTCTCCTGCTCGTCTAAAGCCCCCGCCATCTCACGCTCCACCCCGAGAAGCTCCTCGTCAATCTGAGCAATACGATCCTTGGAGACCTCAAGAATCTCTTCAGGGGGGGAGGGCAACAGATCAGAAGAAATCTCCCCCTCCGTAGCAACAGCCCCCGAAAAGGGAAGTCCCCCTAAAAGCAAGATTCCCAAAATGGCTAAGAAAAGAATTTCCCCCCCGAAGAGGAAGGTTCTGTTATAAAAAAGCCTGCACGCTGCCAATACTCGTCTACTCCGTGGCATACCAAGACACTCCTCTCGTTTTCGTATGATTTTTCCAGAAGGACCCACACAATCATCTCCCCTCAAGTATACCTTATAAGGCGGAGGCACGGCCATAGATCTAAAAAGTCACCCCTAAAGCTCATATACTTGATTGTATACCTATTTTTGTGGCATATAGCGTGATTTTATGCGTGTAATTGCGGAAAGTTCTTGCAAAAAAATATTTTCCGTGGTATATATCTCCATCATGCTGTGCAAAGGAGATGGTGATCATGCTTCGCAAACGCCCGTCGGAACTTTTCAACCAGAACGTGTTCCACCGCAAAGCCATGGGAGAGAGACTCCCCAAGGATGTGTACGCCAAACTTCTCGCCGCCACCGAGGGGAGAGAGAAGCTGGATCACCAGGAGGCGAACATCGTGGCCATGGCCATGAAGGAGTGGGCCATCTCCCGGGGAGCCACCCACTATACCCACTGGTTCCACCCCCGCACAGAGCTTACTGCGGAAAAACACATGTCCTTCCTCAACGTGGACGGGGAAGGCACCCCCATGGAGTCTTTCTCCGGCAAGGAGCTCATCCTCAGCGAGCCCGACGCCTCCTCTCTCCCCTCAGGGGGTATGCGCTCCACCTTCGAGGCCCGAGGGTATACCGCCTGGGATCCCACCAGCCCCGCCTTCATCATGGAGACTGAACGGGGGGCCACCCTTTGCATTCCTTCGGTGTTCTTCTCCTTCGACGGCATTCCTCTGGACATGAAAACTCCTCTCCTCAAGGCCATCAGCGGCCTGGAGGAAAGAGCCTTAAAACTTCTACGCCTTTTCGGCAATCGGGGGGTCAAGTGGGTCTGCCCCACGGTGGGTCCCGAACAGGAGTTCTTTCTCATCCGGGAGGATCTTGCCCAGCAGCGGCCGGACATCCTTCTCTGTGGCCGCACCCTTCTGGGGGATCTTCCTCCCAAGGCCCAGCAGATGGAGGATCACTACTTCGGCGCCATCAATCCCTCGGTGCTCTCCTTCATGGAAGAGGTGGAGGAGGAGATGACCAAGCTGGGGCTTCCCCTGCGAACCCGGCATAACGAGGTAGCTCCGGGACAGTTCGAATTCGCCCCCCAGTTCTCCGAGGCCAATCTCGCCACGGATCAGAACCAGCTCCTCATGAACGTACTGCGCAAGGTAGCCCGAAAACACGGCTTCCGGCTTCTTCTGCACGAAAAGCCCTTCGCAGGGCTCAACGGCAACGGCAAACACGTGAACTTTTCCCTTCAGGACAGCGAGGGGCGCAACCTCTTAAAGCCCATAGGGAACAACCCCAAAAAGAGCCTTCAGTTTATGGTCTTTCTGGGAGGCATGCTTCTGGGGATCTCCAAGTTCGGAGGGCTCCTCCGGGCAAGCGTGGCCAACCCCGGTAACATGCACCGTCTGGGAGGCAACGAAGCCCCTCCTGCGCTGATGAGCGTCTATCTCGGAGAGCTTCTTACCCGGATTCTGGAGGATATTGAGGAGGGGTTGCCAGAACAGTTCTCCACCAAATCCGAGGTGGACTTAGGACTGAATCGGCTTCCCTGTATTCTGGCAGAAAATACGGACCGCAACCGCACCGCCCCCATAGCCTTCACGGGAGACAAGTTCGAGTTCCGGGCTCCCGGAGCATCGCAGTCCATCGCAGGCCCCCTCACGGCAATCTTCGCCGCCTGGTCCTGGGGAATCGAGCAGTTAACCCAGCATATAGAGGAAGATCTCCAGAACATGGAACTTCCCGAGGCAGCGCTGAAGGCCATCCGACACGCTACTCTGGAGAGCAAAAGAGTACGCTTCGAGGGGAACTGCTACAGCAAGGAGTGGATGGAAGAGGCCACACGCCGCGGTCTCCCCATAGCACAATCCACACCGGAGGGGCTAAAGCTCTATCTGGATCCTGAAAATCGGGCCATTTTGCGGGATCTGAACATCATGACAGAACGGGAAGTCTTCGCCTACCATGAGATCAGGCTTGAACAGTACGCAAATACCTTGGATATTGAAATCGGGGTTCTCATCGGCATGGCCCGGGAAGGAGTGCTCCCGGCCCTCTCCCGGCAGATCTCTCTGGAGGGTAAAAGTCTCGAATATCTTCCCAAAAGCTTCCGGGAGGGTCCCTGGGGCGAGATGCTTCTCGAGTTCGGGGAGCTGAAGCAGAAACTCCTGGAAACCGTGCTCCTTCTGGAATCTCTCCAGAAGAGTCTGGGGGATCTCCCTCTGGAGGAGCGGGCGAACCGGCTCACCCACGAAGCCCTTCCCCTCATGGAAAAGGTGCGGAAACTTTCGGAGCGGGTGGAGTTTCTTATGGCAGATGATCTCTGGCCCTATCCGCGCTACCGGGAGATGGTAGCCTTCTCCTGAGGCGGATTTTTCTGATTCTTCCTCCGGGATCTCCCGGAGGAAGAATCAGTACTCAATCTTCTGGGAACGTTTCCAGTAGTTGAAGGCATCCAGGGAGTAGGGGCTTGATCCCTGCAGGATCTTCCGGAAAGCCCGTCGATCCTCATAGGCCAGGGCAAGCTCCTCGTAGATGGCGGCATCGCTGAAGTCTACCCCTTTCGCCGCCGCATCGAACCGGGTGGCCCCGAAGACAAGCACCGGAATCCGGGCCCAGCATATGGCGGCATAGCACATGGGGCAGGGCTCCGCACTGGAGTAGATCTCACAGTGAGAAAATTCCCCCTTCTGGGAAAGCCGGGACTCCTCCCGGGATATTTCGTGCAGGTGAAATACTCCCAGATCCGAACAGGCCTGACGGATAACAGAGATCTCTGCGTGCGCCGTAGGGTCCTTCCACTCCGTCACGTGATTGTGATTTTTCCAGCACCGCAGCACATGCCCGGTTTCGTCATCAATCTGTACCAGCACAGCCCCGAAGGGGCCTCCCCCGCTCCGGGCGGAACGCAAAGCCTCCTGACAGGCCATGTCGAGCCACCGATTGGTACCTCCTAAAATCCCTTGATAGATTTCCGGAGGAAGGATATTTTCCCGCTGCACCGGAGGGCATCCTTCAGGGTTTTCAAAAGCACAGGGGGGCTCGTAGCCGCTCCAAAGCCCTCCCCTCTCCCGGGAAGAATCTTCTACGGGAGGCATTCCTTCATAGGGCTCCTCCATCTCCACGGGGCGATAGTGCCCTTCTCCGGGGGCTCCACAGCAGGCGCAAAAATCCTCACCTCTCCGATCATGTCTTTCTTCTCCCAAAATGCTCCCCTCCCTCGGCTTGCAATCTAGCCATCAGGTTTTAGTAATAGCTCTGCAAGAATTTTTTTGCCTCTCCATGTCCCTGATCCGAGGCCTTTCGAAGCCATTTCTCCGCTTCCAGCCGGTTCTCCTGCACATTCCTTCCGTAAAAGTAGAAGAGCCCCAGGCTGTACTGGGCGTCGGGACTCCCCTCCTCGGCACCCCGCTGATACCATTCGAGAGCGGTCTCACCGCTTTTGGCAACTCCCCGCCCCTCTTCGTAAGCCTTCCCTAAATAGTACAGCGCGGAAGGGATCCTTTGTTCCGCCGCCATACGGAAGTAGCGGAGGGCCTCCTCATCATGGGGGCTTACTCCCTGGCCCTCCCAGTAAAGCCGGCCGAGATCCGCCTGGGCGGGAGCATATCCCTCGGCAGCACTTTCTTTAAGCAGCGAGGCTCCCCGGGAGGGATCCAAGGAAACTCCCTTGCCGTCAAGGTAGCATTTTCCCAAAAGATGGAGCGCCGGAGGATAGCCCCGGTTCGCCCCCCGGGTATACCATGCGGCGGCCTCGGTCTCGCTCCAGGAAACCCCATGCCCCCGGGCATACATGTCCCCGTACTCCTTCTCGGCGGGAGCATACCCCCGCTCCGCCGCCTGCTTCATCCAGGATGCGGCGAGGCTGTAGTCTCGGATTGTATCGCCCCCCCGATAATATTTCTGGGCAAAGTAGTACTGCCCCCGGGGGCTTCCGCTCTCCGCAGCCCGCTTATACCAGAGTTCTGCGAGATCCGGATCCTTCTCCACCCCTCTCCCCGAGGCATAGCCTCGGGCCAGCTCGTACTTGGCCTCCACATGCCCCTGGATCGCCGCAAGGCGGATCATTCCCATTCCCTGCACCAGATCTGCGGGGGAGGAATTCTCAAGAAGCAGCATCCCCAAGGCATACCGGGCCTCCCGATGACCGTGATCTGCCGCATATTGATATTCCCTCCGGGCCTCTTCATGATTTCCCTCCCGAAAGAGCTGTTCTCCCAGAAGAAAACGCTCCTCCGGGGTAAGGTTCAAAGCGGGAGTTCCTCCGATGGAGATCACCGGAAGAGGCGACGGTGCGGAAGCCCTCGAGGCCTCAGGATCTCCGGAACCTTCGGGCTCCTCACGAGGCTCCGGGGTCGGCGTGGCTGTCGGCTCCGGGGTGGGCGTAGCTGTCGGTTCCGGCGTGGGCGTGGCCGCAGGCTCCGGTGTCGGCGTGGCTGTCGGCTCCGGCGTCGGCGTAGCCGTAGGCTCCGGGG
>NPIG01000248.1_pt2 | contig 16745 bp, 18 predicted proteins | sample 8637441 | NCBI WGS metagenome assembly NPIG01 (sample SAMN07420675, study PRJNA396082) | bioreactor metagenome | isolation source: sample BR6 brine-fed electro-methanogenic bioreactor BR | place: Japan: Kochi | collected 2016-06-14 | reverse complement strand
GGCTGGCGACGTTGCTGCTGGGGCTGGCGACGTTGCTGCTGGGGCTGGGGATGGCCTGGGCGGCGTCGGCCGAAGCGCCGGTGCGCGTGTTCGCCGCCGCCAGCCTCAAGGACGCCATGGACGAGGTGGTCGCGGCCTGGGCCGACGCCAGCGGCCAGCGCGCGCTGGTCACCTACGCGGCGACCAGCACGCTGGCGCGCCAGATCGAGCAGGGTGCGCCGGTGGATCTGTTCGTGTCGGCGAACCAGCGCTGGATGGACTATGTCGCCGAACGCAAACGGGTCCGGGCGGACAGCATCCGGCCGTTGCTCCGCAACGCGCTGGTGCTGGTCGCGCCGGCGGATTCGGCGACGGCACTGAAGATCGCGCCGGGCTTCGACCTGCTCGGTGCCCTCGGTGGCGGTCGACTGGCAATCTGCAACCCGGCGGTGCCGGCGGGCAGCTACGGCCGCCAGGCGCTGCAATCCCTCGGGGTCTGGGATGCGGTCCGGACCCATGTGGTGCTGGCCGAGAACGTACGCGCGGCGCTGCGGCTGGTGTCGCGGGGTGAAATGCCGCTGGGCGTGGTCTACGCCTCGGATGCCGTCGCCGATCCGCAGGTCCGCGTCGTCGGCGTGTTTCCGCAGGACAGCCACGAGGCCATCGTCTATCCCGCGGCGCTGATCGAGGGATCCCGCCATCCGCAGGCGCGGGCGCTGCTCGATCACCTTGGCGGCGCCAGCGCGCAGGCGGTATTCGAGCGCTGGGGCTTCGCCCCCGCGGCGGCGCGCTGACTGTGGACGCCCGGTGCTGAGTCCGGACGAGTGGACCGCGCTGGCGCTGTCGTTGCGGGTCGCGGCGGTGGCGGTGCTGGCAAGCCTGCCGCTGGCGGTGCTGGCGGCGTATCTGCTGGCGCGCTGGCGCTTCCCCGGTATCGCGATCGTCGACGGGCTGATCCATCTGCCGTTGACGCTGCCACCGGTGGTCACCGGTTATCTGCTGCTGCTCACCTTCGGGCGGCGCGGTCCGGTCGGCGGCTGGCTGGAGGAGGTCTTTGGCCTGGTCCTCGCCTTCCGCTGGACCGGCGCGGCGCTGGCCGCGGCGATCATGGCGTTTCCGCTGATGGTGCGGGCGATCCGGCTGGCGATCGAGGCGGTCGATCCGAAACTGGAACAGGCCGCCGCCACCCTGGGGGCGCCGCGGGCCTGGGTCTTTGCAACCGTCACCCTGCCGCTGATCCTGCCCGGCGTGATCGCCGGGGCGATCCTGGGCTTTGCCAAGGCGATGGGCGAGTTTGGCGCCACCATCACCTTTGTCTCCAACATCCCGGGCCAGACCCAGACCCTGCCCTCGGCGATCTATACCTTCCTGCAGGTGCCCGGCGGCGATGCCGCCGCGCTGCGGCTGGTCGCGGTCTCGGTGGCGGTGGCGATGGCCGCGCTGGCGCTGTCCGAAATCCTGGCCCGGCGGGCCGCGCGGCGGGTGGCGGGCGGATGAGCCTGGCGGTCGACATCACGCACCCGCTGGCGGGGTTCGAGTTGCGCGTCGCCTTCGAGGCGCCCGGCGGCGTTACCGCGCTGTTCGGGCAATCCGGCGCCGGCAAAACCACCGTGATCAACGCCATTTCCGGGCTGCTGCGCCCGAAGTCGGGGCGCATCACGCTGGCGGGCGAGGCGCTGTTCGATGCCGAAGCCCGGGTGTCCCTGCCGGTGCACCGCCGCCGGCTGGGCTATGTGTTCCAGGACGGGCGGCTGTTTCCGCACCTCTCGGTGCGGCAGAACCTGACCTATGGCCTGCGCTTCGCCCCGCGCGGCAGCACCGGCCCGACGCTGGAGGACGTGGCCGACCTGCTGGGCTTGTCGACGATGCTCGACCGACGCCCCGGCGCGCTCTCGGGGGGAGAGAAACAGCGCGTCGCCTTCGGCCGCGCGTTGCTGTCCCGGCCGCGCATGCTGCTAATGGACGAGCCGCTCGCGGCGCTGGATGCGGCCCGCAAGGAAGAGATCCTGCCCTATCTCGAACGGCTGCGCGACCAGACCGGCCTGCCGATCCTCTACGTCAGTCACTCGGTCGCCGAGGTGGCCCGCCTCGCCACCACCGTGGTGGTGCTGGAGGCCGGCCGCGTCGCCCGTGCCGGACCCGCCGAACAGGTGCTGTCCGACCCCGCCATGGTGCGCCAGTTCGGCCTGCGCGAGGCCGGCGCGGTGCTGCCGGCCGAAATCGCGCGCCACCATGCCGACGGGCTGACCGAACTGACGGTCTCTGGCGGACGGCTGTTCCTACCGGAAATGGACCAGCCCGCCGGCAGCCGCACCAGGGTGCGCATCCTGGCGCATGACGTGATCGTCGCCGACCGCGCGCCGAAGGGGCTGTCGGCGCTCAACGTCCTGCCGGGCACGGTGATCGCCCTGCGCGCCGGACAAGGGCCGGGGGTGATCGTGCAGATCGAATGCGGCGCCGACCGCCTGCTGGCACGGATCACCCGCCGCTCGGCCGCGGCCTTGGCGCTGGCGCCCGGCCGACAGGTCTATGCGGTGATCAAATCGGTCTCGGTTGCGCGCACGGACGTGGGCGCGGGCTGACCCGCCGAAACCGCCGTCGCGGGCGTCTTCTCACCGTCCTGCCCGAGACCCGCATGCCACCGGTCGATGCAGCACGGCTCACGACCCATCGGCGCAGATGGCGACGTTCTCATGCCCCCGGGCCGCAAGGGCACGCGCCGCCCGCCACGCCCTCAGACCGGTGGAGCAGAGGAACACGACGCGGACTCCCTCTTCGACCGACAGCCGGGTGGGGTCGGGGGCGTCCGGCGCACGCAGGTCGATCAGAACGTCCTGCGGCGCGATCTCGGCCTGCGACAGGACCGGCGGCCCGGCGTGTTCGGGCTCGGGCGCGGCGTCGAACCGGAACGAGGACAGATGCCACCGCGCCAGATCCACGGACACCATCCGGCCCAGCGGCGACGGGTCGTGGCCAAGCAGAACCGACAGCGCCATCTGCGCCTGCAGTGCGCCCAGGGTGGCGACCGCCGGCCCCATCACCCCGCCGGTCGCGCAGCTGGCCATCTGTCCCGGCAGATCGGGGAACACCGCGCGCAGGCTTGGCGCCCCGGCGCAGAACCCGCCCGCATATCCCTGCCGCGCCAGGACCGAGGCGCTGATCAAGGGCTTTCCCGCGCCGTGGCACAAGTCCGACAGCGCATAGCTGACGGCGAAACTGTCTGCGGCGTCGACAACCAAATCCGCCGCGGGCACCTCGGAGCGCGCCAGAACCGGGTCAAGCCGCGCGACGAGGGGCGACACCCGGCAATCCGGGTTCAGCGCGGACAAAGCCTCGGCCGCGACCGCGGCCTTTGGACGGCCCAGGTCGCCTTGGCGAAACAGGATTTGCCGGTGCAGGTTGGTCTCTTCCACCACGTCGGGGTCGATCACCCGCAGCCGGCCCACTCCGGCCCCCGCCAGAAGCGGCAGGACCGTCGATCCCAGACCGCCCGCGCCCACCACCAGAACCCGCGCGGCGGCAAGCCGGGCCTGACCGTCTGCGCCGACCTCGGGCAGGATGCTCTGACGGGCGTAACGGGTCATCGCGCAAAACCCCGCGTGGCGGCGATCCAGTCGCGGCAGCGGGCCTCGGGGTCGGCGGCGGTCTGGATGTCGGTCACCACGGCGGCGCTGTCGGCCCCGGCCGCGAAAAGCCCCGGCAGGCGCTCGGGCGTCAACCCGCCGATGCCAACGAGCGGGGTTCCCCCGGCGCGCGCCTTCCACTGCTGCACCCGCTCCAGCCCCTGCGGTCCCCATTTCATCTGTTTCAGCAGGGTCGGATAGACCGGGCCCAGCGCCACATAGCTCGGCGCCAGCGCCAAGGCCCGGTCAAGCTCGGCCTCGTCATGGGTGGACAGTCCGAACCGGACGCCTGCCCGCCGCATCGCGCCGAAATCGGCGCTGTCCATATCCTCCTGGCCGAGATGGACGAAATCACAGTTCAGATCCAGCGCGGCCTGCCAGTAGTCGTTCACCACAAGCTGCGCGCCGTGCGTGGCACAGACAGCGCGGGCGCGGGCAATCTGGCGGCGGACCTCTGCGTCGGGCTGGCCCTTGATCCGCAACTGCACCAGCTTGACGCCCAGCGGGACAAGGCGCTGCAGCCGCTCGACATCGCCGACGATCAGGTAAAAGGGATCGAGCGTCATGTCAGTTCCGCCATGCCGAAGACGGGGGTGGAGGCCACCGCCATGTCGCGCCGGGGCATCAGCCCGGCCTGATACGCCTGGCGCCCCGACGCGACCGCCAGCCCGAAGGCGCGGGCCATCCCGACCGGATCGAGCGCGCGGGCCACCGCGGTATTGAGCAGCACCGCGTCAAAGCCCATCTCCATCGCCTGCGCCGCCTGGCTGGGCGCGCCGATACCGGCATCGATCACCAGGGGAACCTCCGGAAAATGTGCCCGCATGCTCCGCAGGCCGTCGATGTTGCGCAATCCCTGCCCCGAACCGATCGGCGCCCCCCAGGGCATCAGCACCCGGCAGCCGGCCTCGATCAGGCGTTCGCCGACGATCAGGTCGTCCGTCGTGTAGGGAAAGACGTCGAAACCTTCGGCGCAAAGGACCCGCGCGGCCTCGACCAGGGCGAAGGGATCCGGCTGCAGGGTGTCGGCATGGCCGATCACCTCGAGCTTGATCCAGGTCGTGCCGAACAGTTCGCGCGCCATCTGCGCGGTGGTGACCGCCTCGCGCACCGTATGGCAGCCGGCCGTGTTGGGCAGGATGCGGCAACCGCTGTCTTTCAGGATCTCGCGGAAGGCCCCCCCGCCCGCGCCCTCGCGCCGCAAGGACACCGTGATGACCTCGGTGCCCGAGGCCGCGATGGCCGCGCGCAGGATCTGCGGCGAGGGGTATTGCGCGGTGCCCAGCATCAGGCGGCTGGTCAACTCGGTGCCGTAGAACATGGCTCAGCCTCCCTGCATCGGGGCAAGAATTTCAACCTTCGCGCCCTCGGCCAGGACCGTGCCCTCGCGCAGGCCGCGCGGCACGAAATCCCCGTTCAGCGCGGTGGCGACGCTGGCGGCGTCAAGGCCCTGCTCGTCGATCAGCGCGGCCAGGGTCGCGGCCCTGGTCTCGACCGACGTTCCGTTGAGATCAATGCGCATCGCTCTTCTCCTTCGTCAGTTGTGCGGCCAGGTCTTGCGCCAGCGCGGGCGCGGCCAGGAAACCGTGGCGATACATGCCGTTCACATGGATCACGTCACCCGCGCGGCGGATGGCCGGGATGTTGTCGGGAAAGGCAGGGCGCAGGCCCGTGCCGGTGGCAATCACCTCGGCCTCGGCAAAGCCGGGGTGCACCGTGTAAGCGGCGGACAGCAACTCCATCGCCGCCCGGGCGGTGATGCCGCCCGGGTGATCGCTTTCCACCATCGTGGCCCCAACCATGAAGCGCCCCTGCCCGCGCGGCACGATGTAGCACGGGAACCGCGGATGCAGGAGACGGACGGTACGGCTCATCGTGACGTCCGGTGCCAGCAGTTCGAGCATTTCGCCCCGCACGACGCGCAAGTCGGGCAACGCGGGGCGCGCCGCCACACCGGTGCAATTCACGACCCGGCCGCGCGGCGGGCCGTCGCGGAAGGGCACGCCGCGGCGGCGCAGGCCGTCTTCCAGCGCGCCGAGGGCCGCGCAGGGGTCCATATGCGCCTCGGACGGAAAGAGCAGACCGCGGGCGAAGCGGCCCGCAAGTTCCGGCTCAAGATCCCCCGGGAGCACCCACTCGTGGCCGCGGGTGGCTCTGGCGAACCGATCCAGCTCGGCGCCATCGCGGGGGGCGGCGAGGACCAGCGTACCGCGCCGGACCACACCGGGCACGCGCGACGCCCACCAATCGACCGCACCCTGGCCCATGGCGACCACGACCTCCGGCGCGCTTTCGCCCTCGCAAAAGGGCGCAAGCATCCCGCCCGCCAGCGCCGACGCCGGCGCAGGCGCGTCGGCGGGCGCGACGACCTCGACCCCGAGGCCCGCCTCGGACAACGCGGTCGCGGCGCAGAGCCCCGCCACGCCGCGACCCAGCACAGAGATCATTCCGCGGGCTCCGTCGGCACGTAAAGCGCCCCGCCTTCGCGGAATTTCTCGGCCATGCGGTCCATGCCGTCGCGGCGCTCGGCCTCGGCCCGGATATCGTGCGAAATCCGCATCGAGCAGAACTTCGGACCGCACATGGAGCAGAAATGCGCCACCTTGTGCGCCTGCGCCGGCATGGTTTCGTCATGCATCGCACGCGCCGTATCGGGATCGAGGCCGATGTTGAACTGATCCTCCCAGCGGAATTCGAACCGGGCGCGCGAGATCGCGTCGTCGCGGTTTTGCGCGCCGGGGTGGCCCTTGGCCAGATCCGCGGCATGGGCAGCCAGCTTGTAGGTGATGACGCCGGTCTTCACGTCGTCGCGGTCCGGCAGCCCCAGGTGTTCCTTGGGCGTCACATAACACAGCATCGCGGTGCCGAACCACCCGATCATCGCCGCGCCGATGGCGCTGGTGATGTGATCGTAGCCCGGCGCGATGTCGGTCGTCAGCGGCCCAAGCGTGTAGAAAGGCGCCTCGTGACAGTGCTTGAGCTGCTCATCCATATTCGCCTTGATCTTGTGCATCGGCACATGGCCCGGGCCTTCGATCATCACCTGGCAATCCTTCGCCCAGGCGATTTTCGTCAGCTCGCCCAAGGTGCGCAACTCAGCGAATTGCGCCTCGTCGTTTGCATCCGCGATGGAGCCGGGGCGCAACCCGTCGCCAAGACTGAAGGAGACGTCGTAGCGGCGGCAGATGTCGCAGATCTCGTCGAAATGCTCGTAGAGGAAACTCTCGCGATGATGATGCAGGCACCATTTGGCCATGATCGACCCGCCGCGCGACACGATGCCAGTCACCCGCTTGGCGGTCATCGGGATCATGTGCAACCGCACGCCCGCGTGGATGGTAAAGTAATCCACCCCCTGCTCGGCCTGTTCGATCAGCGTGTCGCGGAACACCTCCCAGGTCAGATCCTCGGCGATGCCGCCGACCTTCTCCAACGCCTGATACAGCGGCACCGTCCCGATCGGCACCGGCGCGTTGCGCAGGATCCAGTCGCGGATGTTGTGGATGTTGCGCCCGGTGGACAGGTCCATCACCGTATCGGCCCCCCAGCGGATCGCCCAGACCATCTTTTCCACCTCTTCCTCCATCGAGGAGGTGACGGCGGAATTCCCGATGTTGGCGTTGATCTTCACCTTGAAATTGCGCCCGATGATCATCGGTTCCAGCTCGCGGTGATTGATATTGGCGGGGATGATGGCGCGTCCGGCGGCAATTTCCCGGCGCACGAATTCGGGCGTCACCAGGTCCGGAAGATCGGCACCGAAGGCCTCTCCGTCACGGCTGCGGGCGGCCACGCGCCCTTCGTTCTCGCGGATGGCGACGAACTCCATCTCGGGGGTTATGATGCCGGCCTTGGCATAGGCCAGCTGCGTGACGGCCTTCTCGCCCACCGCGCGCAGCGGCGCGCGGCGCTGCGGGAAGGCCGGCGTCAGACGGGCGCCGCTGGCAAAGCCGTTATCCGCCTCGGTCACGGCGCGGCCTTCGTATTGCTCGATCTCGCCGCGCCCCTGCAGCCAGCCACCGCGCGTTTCGGGCAGGCCTTTGGCAATATCGATGGCGGCATCGGGATCGGTATAGGGCCCCGAGCTGTCATAGACCGTCAGAGGCGCCTCGCCGGTCACGGCGATCTCGCGCATCGGTACGCGGATGGCGTGGCTTTCCCCCGCGACATAGACCTTGCGCGACGCCGGCAGCGGCCCGGTGGTGATGGATGGAACGGTGTCTTTCATGTCGGTCTCCTCTTGCGATGAGACCCAACTGAAACGGTGGCGGAAAGCGGCCTTTGCGGCCCGGGGTGCGCACGATACGCGCATGGGCCGAAGCGGCCCGAAAGGCCGCCCCCATTTGCCTGAGGAATGCGGAGATGCCCTTCGGTCTTCCTACGCCAGCATCAACTGGGTCAGGTTCAAAGGGTCGCGTCACCGGGGTTTCCCCCTGTCAGCCTCTCAGTCCCCTTGGCGGGACTCCCCTGACGTAAGGCGGACATAGCACAGCTCGGCGATCAGTCAAACGGGTATTGCGACGGGCATTGCGCCGACGGCCCGGACCTTTCGTCTAGACGCCGCAAAGCCCGGCCCGGTCTGTGGCGCGCGACAGGCCGCAGCCCGCGCGCCGGTCGGTCGCGGCCAAACGAGGGCGCGCGGCTAACGTCCGGGCGTCGCGGATCTCTTCGTTTCCAATGGCAGGGACAGACGGGGCGCGACGCCAGCCCTCTACGGCCGGCCAAGATCCCCATTCGACACCAAAAGGCGCCAGGCTCAGGTCATGCCCAGCGCTTCCTTGTACATCTCCAGCACCGCCTCTTCCTCGGCGATGTCGTCCTTGTCGCGCTTGCGCAGGGCGATCACCTTGCGCATGACCTTGGTGTCATAGCCGCGCGCCTTGGCCTCGGCCATCACCTCTTTCTGCTGGTCGGCGATGTCCTTCTTCTCCATTTCCAGCCGCTCGAACCGCTCGATGAACTGGCGCAGCTCCCCTGCGGTCACGCGGTAATTGGCCTCGGCCTGGCTGTCGTCCATTGCGTCCATGAAATAGCTCCGCTCGATGATCGGGATTGGCGAATACAGGCCGGGATACCCGCCCCACCCCCGCGCTGCAAGACGGGAATGACCGCCGGGACGCCGCAATCGGCCTTGCGCGGCACTGCCACAGCCCTTATCCACGAAGGCGCTTTGGTTCGGCGGCCTCGGTCGTCGTGAAAAGGGAACGCGGTGCGATCCGGCTCGGGATCAATTCCGCGACTGCCCCCGCAACTGTAGGCGGAGAGCGGGGCCGGCAAATACCACTGAACCCAGAATGCGGGTTCGGGAAGGTCCGGCCCAGCGATGACCCGCAAGTCAGGAGACCTGCCAAGGCGATCACCTTCATTTGGCGCGGGGGGCGTCAGGTGGGCGGCGTTCGAACCGTAGGGGTGATGACCAACTCACCGTTTGCGGAAGAGCGCGGCCAAACCCGTGCCTTTCCAAACAACAAAGCGAATAGGCCCGGAAAGGACCATGACGATGAAGAAACTGCTGTTGACGGCCTCGGCCCTTGCCGTCTGCGCCACCGGCGCCGCGCGGGCGCAGGAGGCATTCGAACTGGACGAGATTACCATTTCCGCCACCAAGTCCGGCGCCGGCACGCCGCTGGACCGCACCGGCGCGACGGTTCAGGTGATCACCCAGGAGCAGCTTGAACAGGCCGACGAAAGCACCCTGGCCGAATTCCTCGCCCGCCAGCCCGGCATCTCGGTCAGCGCCAATGGCGGCATCGGCGCCAATACCACGCTGCGCATCCGCGGGCTGGACGGCAAATACATCAAGGTGCTGGTCAACGGCATCGACGTGACCGACCCCAGTTCGACCCAGGCCCAGTTCAACTGGGGCGGTCTGACCACCGCAAATCTGGGCCGGGTGGAGATCCTCAAGGGGTCCAGCTCGTCGCTCTACGGCTCGCGCGCCGTGGGCGGCGTGGTAAACATCTCGACCATCAAGCGGCCCGACACCCCCGGCAGCGAGGTCACGCTGAGCCTGGAAGGCGGCAGCTTTGAAACCTACCGCGCGGCGGCGCATTTCGGCTATACCGGGGCGCGCGGCGGCATGAGCTTTGGCATCGACCGGCTGACCACCAACGGCTTTTCCGCCAAGAGCGGCGCCGCCAACACCGAGGCGGACGGCTACGAGGGCACGCAGCTGACCTTTTCGGCCGACGTGATGGCCACCGACACGCTCAAGCTGGGGCTGTCGGCCTATGCGCTCGACTCCGAGGGCGATTTCGACGAATTCTTCGGCGACGGCGCCCCGCCCTATGACGAGTTCAACACCACCGAATCCCGCGGCCTGCGCGCCTTTGCCGAACTGATGACCGGCGCGGTCGATCACAGCCTGTCCTTCAGCTATTTCAGGACCGACCGGACCAGCAGTTCGAACGGCTTCCCCACCATGTTCGACGGCGAACGCAAGCGGGTCGACTATGTCGGCAGCCTGACCGCATCCGAGATTCTGACCCTGACCTTCGGCGCCGATTGGGAAGAGGCCAGCTTCAATTCCGGCGCAGACAGCGGCAGCACGGAAACCACCGGCCTGTTCGGCGAGGTGCTCTATGCGCCCACCGCCGACCTGGACCTGTCGGCCTCGGTTCGACTGGACGATCACTCCAGCTTCGGCAGCCATGTGACCGGCCGGGTGGCCGCCGCCTATCGGGTCGGCGACGCCACGGTTCTGCGCGCCGTCGCCGCCACCGGGTTCCGCGCGCCCTCGCTTTACGAGCTGAACAGCACGCTTTACGGCAACCCGGCGCTGCAGCCCGAGGAAAGCACCAGTTTCGAGTTGGGGGTCGAGCATGACTTCGGCCCCGGCCGTAGCGTCAAAGCGACCGCCTTTCACACCCGGATCGACAACCTGATCCAGTTCGTCACGCTGACCTCCTGGCCGCTGCCCTTCACCGGCCAGTACCAGCAGGTGCCGGGCGACTCGACCTCGCAGGGCGTCGAGCTGTCGGGCACATGGGCGGTCAATGATTGGCTCAGCCTCTTTGGCAACTACACCTATACCGATGCGGTCGACGCCACCGGCGCACGGCTGCTGCGGGTGCCGGCGCATGACCTGACCGTCGGGCTGGGCGGTACGTTCGCGGCCGGCTGGTCGGGCAACCTGAACCTGCGCCACGTCGCCGACCGCCCGGCGGAGTTCGGCACCGCGATGGGGGACTACACGGTCGTGAATGCCGGCGTCAGCTATGCCTTCACCGACCATGCCGAGGGCTATTTGCGGATCGAGAACCTGCTGGACGAAACCTACGCGACCGCCGCCGGCTACCAGGCGTCGGGCCGGGCGCTCTATGCGGGGCTGCGTGCGTCTTTCTAGGATCATATCCCCGCTCGCCGCGCTGGTGTTGACCGGCGCGGCGGCTGTCGCCGGGCCCGCCCCGAAACGGGTGGTTTCGGTCAATCTTTGTACAGATCAGCTGGCGCTGATGCTGGCGGCGCCGGAGCAGATCATCTCGCTGTCGCACCTGTCGCAGGATCCGGACAGCTCGGCCATGGCCGAGGCCGCGCGCGCCTATCCCACCAACGGCTCGGGCGCCGAAGAGGTTTATCTGCTGAACCCCGATCTGGTCCTGGCCGGAACCTTCACCGCCGCCGCCACGGTGCAGATGCTGCGCGACCTGGGCATCCGGGTGGAGCAATTCGCGCCGGCGCGATCGCTGGCCGACGTGCCGGACCGCATCGCCCAGATGGGCGCGGCGCTGGGGCGCGAGGCCGAGGCCGCGGAAATGATCGCGCGGTTCCGCGCCGACCTGGCCCGGCTCAGCGCGCCGCCCGCCCGGCGCCCGCGCGCGGCGCTGTTTTACGTCAACAGCTACACGGTGGGCGACCGGACGCTGGCGGGCGACATCCTGCGGGCCGCCGGTTTCGACAATGTCGTCACCGAAGCCGGACTGCAGCGCGGCGGCACGCTGGCGCTGGAGCAACTGGTGATGCTGGCGCCCGAGGTGATCATCGGCGGCCGCGACTATCCCGGTCAGGCCCGCGCCGAAGAGGTGCTGGCCCACCCCGCCCTGCGCAGGCTGCCCGGCACCCGCATGGCCGAGACCCTGACCGACCGCAACTGGATCTGCGGCACCCCGACGGTGCTGTCGGCGGTGGAAAAGATGCGCGATCTGCGCCTGTCGCTGGAGGCGGGGCGATGAGGCTGGCGCTGGGTCTTGGTCTGCTGGTCGCGCTGCTCTTCGTGCTGTCCTTGATCAGCGGACAGGCCCCGGTCGGGGCCGGGCAGAGCCTGCGCGCGCTGCTGGTCGATGACGGCACGCCGCTTTCGGTGGTGATGCGGGAAATCCGGCTGCCCCGCGCCCTGCTGGCGGCGATGATCGGCGCGGTGCTGGGGCTGTCGGGGGCGGCGATGCAGGGGTATCTGCGCAACCCGCTGGCCGAGCCGGGGCTGATCGGCATCTCCGGCGCCTCGGCACTGGGCGCGGTGCTGGCGATCCAGACCGGGCTGAGCCTGTTGTTTCCGCTGGCGCTGCCGCTGGCGGCGCTGGGCATGGCGGTTCTGGCGGTGCTGCTGATCCTGATGCTGGCGGGCCCGCGCGGCGCCTCGATCACCCTGATCCTGGCCGGCATCGCGATCTCGGCACTGGCGGGCGCACTGACCTCGCTGGCGCTGAACCTGTCGCCCAACCCCTTTGCCGCAGCGGACATCGTATTCTGGATGATGGGGTCGCTGGCCGACCGCAGCTTCACCCATGTCTGGCTTGCCACGCCGTTCATGGCCCTGGGCGCTTTGCTGCTGGCCAGCCTCGGCCGCGGGCTCGATGCGCTGACGCTGGGCGAGGACGCGGCGCAGGCGATGGGCATCAACCTTTCCGGTCTGCGGCTGCGGCTGATCCTGGGCACGGCGGCCGGCGTCGGCGCGGCCACCGCGGTGGCGGGCGCGATCGGCTTCGTCGGGCTGGTGGTGCCGCACCTGTTGCGCCCGGCGGTGGGGGCGCGGCCCTCGGCGCTGCTCTGGGCCTCGGCGCTTGGCGGGGCGGCGATGGTACTGGCCGCCGATATCGCCGTGCGTGAGCTCTTGCCCGCGCGCGACCTGAAACTGGGCGTGCTGATGGCGCTGGTCGGCGCGCCGCTGTTCCTGCACCTGATCTACAAGACGCGGAAGGAGATGGCATGAGCCTGCTGACCTTGCGCGATCTGACCGTTCTGCGCGGCGACTGCCCGGTGGTCGATCATGTCTCGCTCACCGTGGGCAGCGGCGAATGCATCGGGCTGATCGGCCCCAACGGCGCCGGCAAGACCACGCTGCTGCGCGCGGCGCTTGGCCTGCTGCCGGCGCAGGGCGACAGCACGTTGGCCGCCCTGCCCGCCCGTGACCGCGCCCGCGCCGCCGCCTGGATGCCGCAGGCGCGCGAGATCGCCTGGCCGGTCACCGTGGAGCGGCTGATCGCGCTGGGACGCATTCCGCACCTGCCGCGCGGCGCGCGGCTGCGGCCACAGGATCAGGCGGCGACTGATGCCGCCATCGCGCGGATGGAACTGGACGGTTACCGCAACCGTATCGCCACGCGGCTTTCGGGGGGCGAACAGGGGCGGGTTCTGATCGCCCGGGCGCTGGCGCAGGAGACCCCGCTCTTGATCGCGGACGAACCCATCGCCGGGCTCGACCCGGCGCATCAGATTGCCACCATGCAGGTGTTCCAGACCCTCGCCTCCGAGGGTCGCTCGGTCCTTGTTTCGCTGCATGACCTCGGGCTGGCCGCGCGGCATTGCAGCCGGCTTCTGATGATGGAGCGCGGGCGGCTGGTGGCCGATGGCGCACCGGGCGCGGTGCTGACGCCCGAGAATGTCAACCGGGTGTTCGGGGTTTCGGCCTTTTACGAGGACACCGCGCAAGGCCCCGTGTTCCAACCGCTGCAGGTGACGCGATGAGGGTCACGCTGGCCCGGCCCTGGCTGGAGCTGGACCTGGGCGCGCAGGCCCGCGTGCTGAGCTGGTCGCTGACGCGGCCCGGATTCGTCACCGCGCAAAGGATCCTGTGGCGCGAGGTGCGCAATGCCGACCTGCCGGAGGATCTGGACGTGCTGGCCTGGTTCCGCGGCGAGTTGGCGGCGCGCGGGGCGGAGGACGCGGTGGCGATGCTGACCTCGCGCGATCTGGATGCCTTCGAGACAGCCGAGGTCGAGGTCGAGGGCGTCACCGCCACCTGCCTTGCCACCGTGGGCCTGAGCAATGCCGAACGCATCGGCACCCGGATGGACCGCAGCGGCAAGGACTGGGGCACCATCAACATCGCGCTGCATCTCGATCTGGGCCTGAGCGACGCGGCGCTGTTGGAGGTGATGTCCATCGTGACCCAGGCGCGCACGGCGGCGGTGATGGAGGCGGGCCACCACCTGCCCACGGGGCTGGCCACCGGGACCGGCACCGATTGCATCGCGGTGGCGGCGCCGGCGGGGGATGCCCCCTTTGCCGGGCTGCACACGCCGCAGGGCGAGGCGGCAGGCCGCGCGGTCTACGAGGCGGTGCGGAAAGGCGCCGAGATCTGGATGCGCCATGTGCGGCGGCCGGACGATCCGTAAGGGTAATCCCGGCGCCTCCTGACCCGCGCCCTGCCGGCGCAACGGGGGACAGCGCCCGACACCCTTCGCGTGAGGTATTACACGCCAGCCCGGTTTCCCCCGGGCAAGAGGAGACATTTTGACCAAGGCCCTGCGTCAGGAGATCCCCGCCTTCGCGGGGATGACAGGGGGCCAGGGGGCACCCGCCCTTCCCCACACAAGCTTGCACGCCCCGCGCCGATCCGGTACCGGCAGGGGCATCGCAAAACCGGGGGGATGACCCATGTTGTTCGACATCATGATCTGGGCCGGTGTGGCCATGTCGCTGGCCGGGCTGGCCGGGCTGGTCTGGTGCATCTTCCGCGTCGGCCGCGCCCGCCGCGCCAAGCTGCCCGATGATGCGCTGCGCGCGGTGCTGAAATCGGTGCTGCCGGTGAACCTGGGCGCGCTGGGGCTGTCGATCCTGGGGCTGATGCTGGTCGGACTGGGCGCCTATCTGGGCTGATCCGACAGACAAGACGCGCACCCCGGACCGCGCCTTCCGCGCCGCCGGATCCTCAGACCGGCATGTTGTCGAACCGCGCCTCGATCGCCTCATCGACCAGCGCGGCGTCAAGCCGCCGCAACCGGTGCGGCACCTCCATGCCCTGATCCTTCAGGCGGATCAGACAAGCGCTCAGCTGTGGTTGCAGCGCCAGCCGCTGGGCCCGGTCGGCACGGGAAATCCGGCTCTCCAGCCGTTCCACCTCGGAAAACAGGTCTTGTCCGGTCATGACGTCCTCCCTGATGTCGAATCCCCCGATCCGCTATACTCGACGCGTGTAACACCGGCGCAAAGCCCGTCCCATGATCTCGGTCAATCGCACCCGGCCGCGCGCGGAACACTGCCGAAACCGCGACCGGACCCGACGGCACCTCCACAAGGCGCTTGCAACATATTCCGGTAAACATATATGTTTGATGCAAAGACGAATGGAGATCCGAATGACCCCCTTTGTGAAAGCCTTTTTCGACGAGGCGACCTTTACGGTGTCCTATGTCGTCCGCGAACCGCATGGAAAAGCCTGTGCCATCGTCGACAGCGTGCTGGACTTCGACCATGCCTCGGGCCGTACCGACACGAAATCCGCCGACGCGATCATCGCCTATGTTCAGGCCGAAGAGCTGAACGTGGAATGGATCCTGGAAAGCCACGTGCACGCCGACCACCTGTCGGCGGCGCCCTATATCCAGGAGAAGGTCGGCGGCAAGATCGGCATCGGCGATCATATCACCATCGTGCAGGATACCTTCGGCAAGGTGTTCAACGAAGGCACCGAGTTCCAGCGCGACGGCAGCCAGTTCGACGCCCTGTTCAAGGACGGCGACAGCTTCATGATCGGGCAGATGCGCGGCGACGTGCTGCACACGCCGGGCCACACGCCCGCCTGCCTGACCTATGTGGTCGGCGATGCGGCCTTTGTCGGCGACACGCTGTTCATGCCCGATTTCGGCACTGCGCGCTGCGACTTCCCCGGCGGGTCGTCCGAAACGCTCTATAAGTCGATCCAGAAGATCCTGGCGCTGCCGGACGAGACCCGCATCTTCGTCGGCCACGACTACAAGGCGCCGGGCCGCGACGAATACGCATGGGAAACCACGGTGGGCGAGCAAAAGGCCCTGAACATCCATGTCGGCCAGGGCAAGAGCGTGGAGGACTTCGTGTCGATGCGCGACGCCCGTGACGCCACGCTGGCGATGCCGCGTCTGATCCTGCCCTCGCTGCAGGTCAACATGCGCGCCGGCCAGATGCCGCCGGCGGACGACCAGGGCGATGTCTTTCTCAAGCTTCCGGTGAACAAGATCTGACGACGGCTCACCAACAGGTTTCCGGTGGCGCGCCTGAACCGCGCGTCACCGGGAAAAACGCGCGAACAACAGGGACACATACATCATGGAAACAGACTGGATCTGGGGCCTGGTCGGCGGTTTGCTGATCGGGAGCGGCGGCGCCGTCTATCTGCTTGGCAACGGGCGGATCATGGGCGCTTCGGGCATTCTCGGCGGGCTCGTCGACGGCAGCGGCTGGAACACGCTTTGGGAACGGGTGGCGTTCCTGTTCGGGGTGGTGGTGATGCCGCTGATCCTGTGGCCGCTCTATAACGTCGAAATCGACACCCACCTGACCACGAACTGGGTGGTGATCGTCGCCGCCGGGCTGCTGGTGGGGATCGGCACGCGGATCGCAAACGGCTGCACCTCGGGACACGGGGTCTGCGGCATCTCGCGGTTTTCGCTGCGCGGCATCGTGGCCACCGTCTTCTACATCCTGGCCGGCGGTCTGATGCTGGCGATCTTCCGTCACGTTCTGGGGGTGATCTGATGCGTATTCTGCTTTCGCTTCTGGCCGGCAGCCTGTTCGGCGGCGGCCTGTTCGTATCCGGCATGACCGACACCACCAAGGTGCAGGGCTGGCTGGACGTGTTCGGCGACTGGGACCCGACGCTGGCCTTCGTCATGGGCGGCGCGATCATCCCGATGTTCTTCGCCTGGCGCCTGACCCAGGGGCGGCAGCCGCTGGTGGGCGGCGAGTTTCCCGCCCTGCCGCGGCCAGAGCTGGACCATCGTCTGA
>NPIG01001021.1_pt1 | contig 16810 bp, 10 predicted proteins | sample 8637441 | NCBI WGS metagenome assembly NPIG01 (sample SAMN07420675, study PRJNA396082) | bioreactor metagenome | isolation source: sample BR6 brine-fed electro-methanogenic bioreactor BR | place: Japan: Kochi | collected 2016-06-14 | reverse complement strand
CCGCGCCCCCCGCGCCCCCCGCCACCGCGGAACCGGTTGGCGGGACGCCGCTCGAAGCGCCAGCCGCCTCAGTTGAAGCAGCGCCCCCGGCGCCGGCCTCTGAAACCACGGAGGAAGCGGCCCCGGCGCCACCTGAGCACCCGGAGCCGGCATCCACTTCCGGGCGTGGGGACGCAAAGGCGCAGGAAGCCCCGGCGGAGCTTGCACTCGACCTGCAAGAAAGGCACCTTCGGCTGCGCCGCGGCGAGGCGCTGCTCGGCAACCTGCTGACGCCGGCGGGGGGGGTATTGTGGACATCGGCCCAGTCTTCGGGAGAGGGTTTCCCGGGCGTACCCGAGACACCTTATGGTGCGGATGCGGCGGATGCGACGAAAGCCGTGGAAGTAACGGAAGCCGGGCTGCGCTGGCCGGTGCAACCGGGGGACACGCTCAGCTACATCGCCCAACGGGTCTACGGCACGGTTTCCGAGCCGATTATTCGCGCCATATTGAACAGCAATCCTGACATTGCGGACCGCAACCGAATCTTCAGCAAGACCTACCTTCTGCTCCCCCGTATAGAAGGACTGCCGTTCGACGCTACGGCCGCACCAGTTGCCGAACAACCGAGGATGAATGACTCATGACCGACATTTATGAAGCCCTTGAACGCGCACAGCAGGAGCGCGACGCGGTATTCAGCGTGGAAGAGATGACCGGGATTGACCTTGCCGCGAAGCCCGAGGGCATCTCCCACAACGTGGCCACGGTTTTTCTCAATCTCTACCACGCCGCGCAAAGCCGGATGGAACCCGGCAAAGACAAGATGCTCGCCTTCGTGACGCCGACCGTGCGCGCGGGCGCGTCGGTGCTGGCGAGCCGTTTCGCGCAAGTGACCTCGGCGGTGCTCAAGAAATCGGTGCTGTATGTGAACGTCAATCCGAGCCGCAGCGGCGCGGGGATCTTCCCGGAAGTCATCAAGGCGGGCGGACTCTCCGCAGTGATACGCGGCACGTCGAAACTGGAGCAGGTGGTCGAACCGGCCGGCCTGGACCGGCTGCATGTGACATCGCTCAGCCTGGGCGACCTCGACGGCGCGGCCGCCCTGCTGGAGGCGCCGGAGTGCATTGCGTGTTTCGACCTGCTGCGCGAAAGCTACGACATGGTGGTCTTCGACCCGCCGGCACTGGACGAGACGACGGAAGCCATTGCACTGTCGAGCAAGCTTGACGGCATCATTCTCGTGGTGGAGGCCGAGCGCACCCGCGCGCCCGTGGCGAACACCGCGCGCAAGCGCCTGGAAATGCAGGGCGCGAACATCATCGGCGGCATTCTCAACCGGCGCCGTCACCACATTCCGGGCGTGGTCTACCGCTGGATCTAGGGCATCTGGGGAAGCGGCCGGCGGCGCAGCTTGCGCGCCGCGATGCGCCGCGCGTGCTCGGACATGGGCACCACATCGAAGCGGCGCGCCAGTTCCGAGAACATGCGCCCGGAGAAATCCAGTTTCGCCTGGCGGGGCAGGTCCATGCCGGGAAAAAAGGCGAGGTCCGGCGCGTCTTCGCAGCCCAGAAAGTCGAGCGGGTGCAGCAGAATCGAGGGCTCGACCCGAAACAGCCGGCACATGCCCAGGGCCACCCGAAAGTACGCGGCGGCCAGCCCGGTCGAAAACCGGGAGAGCCAAATCAGGTAGCTGAGGTGGAACGGCGCGCGCACCACCGGGATGGTGGTTACCGGAATCTCGAGCAGGCTGGACTCCGCGAGGTCCCAGGCGAACGGGCGCAGCGGCGCGAACCCGTCGCTGAATCGGCCGAAGAGGTTGCTGCGTTTCTCGCGTTCCGTGGTGTCGAGCCGGGCGCGGGCGAGGTAGTACAGGCGCGCCATCGGGCCGACGAAGGAGGGCAGGAGCGAAGCGTCGAAGCTGTAGCCCAGTTCATGCACCACTTTGAGCAGCGTTGGACTGTAGCAGAAACCGGGCCCCCGAAAGCCGACGGGCGCCTTTTCTGTCGCGGCGCGGACCGCTTCGTCGGTGCGCAGCAGCTCTTCTCGCACGCGCTCCGCGTCGTAGCCCGACATCCACGGCTCGTGCACGAACGAATGATTGCCGAACTCGTGCCCGGCCTCGGCGAAGGCGCGCAGCGCGGCCCGGTTTTCCTCGCGCACGGCGTCCTCCCCCACCACGAAAACCGTGATGTGGAAGCCGTGCGCCGCGAGCAGGTCGCACACTACGGGGGCAAGGGTGTTCAGGTAGCTCGGGTAGGCCTGCCAGCTCGCGTCACCATGGGTCTTCAGATACGACCAGTGATTGTCGAGGTCGAGCGACAGGCTGGCGGTGGGTTTGGCGCGTTCTGCTGCACTCATGTCTGCGCACCTTCCCTACCGGTGGAGACATGCGGCGCGGCGGCGCCGTCCAGCACCAGCGGATAGAGTTCGTTGGCCACCTTCACGATGGCGTTGTTGTTCAGGGTGTCCCGTCCCGCGAGTTCGGCGTTGATGTTCCACAGGCGCCCGTCGGGCGTCGACCACGGGCTGGCCGGGGGCGGCGTGGAGATCCACAGTGCCTGCACGACCGGCTCACGGTGCACGCACCAATGCCGCACGCGGTCGGGCAGGTCCGGCCACATCGGCTTGAGCGCGCTGACAAAGCTGTCGAATACCTCCTCGTCGGGCTTCCCAAACCATTCGCTGCCGGGCACATCGTAGCGCGGCAGCATAACAAAACCGTGCCCGCCGAATTCCTTCGGGTCGGCGAGGCTCGACAACTCGATGATGCCGGTAAAAGGCATGCCCGGCTGAATCAGATTGGTCACATAGTAAGGGGTAAGCCCCCTATTCAGGACCAGCGCCAGACGGATGACGCCGAGGAACTTCGGGCGGTTGTTCGGGTCGCGGGCCGGCAGTTCCAGTTCCGGCGCCACGGCCTGCAGCGCCCGCGTTGGAATTGTGGAGACCACACGGTCAAAGGAGTAGTGCTCGCCGCCCGCCTGGACCCGCACCCCGCCGCCTTCCGGCAGTTCGACGGCCTCGAGCGGGGTGGCGCAGCGGATGCGGGCGCCTTTGGACTCCAGCGCACCCACCAGCGCATCGAAAAACACCTTCAGCCCGCCGGACTCCAGATAGCCCATGTGCTCGCGGCCGCCGCCTTCCCGCCGAGACGAGGCGTAGCGCCGGATGGTGGCCCACAGAATAACCGCGGGCACCTCGTCCTTGAGCACGCCGAACTTCGATTTCAGCAGCGGTTCCCAGATGGTGCGGTAGACGGCGGCGCCAAATACGGCGGGCAGCCACTCCGCCGCGGTCCTGCCGTCGAGGGATTGCGGGTCGTTCATGCGCTGGCAGTAAAGCAGGCCCACGGCGAGCCGCGCCTTCTGCGGCAGGGACAGCGCGGGAAAAGTGGCGAACTCCACGTAGTTGCTCATGGACAGGAGGCGGTTCTGCCAGAGGAAGCCGGTCTTGGTCTCGGCCCAGCGCACGCGCTCCCGTATGCCGAGCTCTTCAAGAAGGCCGAGCTGATGGGCGTCGGAAGGCAGGATCACGTGGTAGTACTTGTCCCAGACAAAGGGCCCGTAGTCGAACCACGTGCTGAGTCCGCCCGGTTGCTCACGGGCTTCGAGAACCGTGACGCGGCGCCCCTCGCTGGCCAGCCTCAGGCCGAGGGTGAGCCCCAGGGTGCCGCCGCCGATAACGCCGATATGCTGTGTCAAGATAGGCTCTTCGTTTCCGGTATCAGGTCCGTCAGTTCCTGCACATCCACCCAGCAGCCGCTCTGCAGGGATTGGTAGGCCGCCTTGACGACGGCCACCGAATGGAGTCCGTCGTACATGTTGATCGACGGCTCGGCGGTACCCCGAACGGTGTTGACAAAGTTGGCGATCTGCGCCTCAAAGGCTTTCACCTTGTCGTAACCCACGCCGAAGGATATCCATTCCGGGTGGCCGTTGTGCTGGTACCGGGACGCTTTCCAGCCCACGCGTAGTGCGCCTTCCGTCCCGTCGACCTCCACATAGTTGGGCGTGTCGATGTGGATGCTCCAGGAGAGGTCAATGCGCGCCATGACGTCCTGGTCGGTGATGGCGGAAATGGTGACGGTATCCTCGACAGGCAATCCCGCGATGCGCCGCCCCTCGAAGGCGAAGATGCGCTTGATGGGCCCGAGGAAGTACCGGACGATATCGATGGAATGGGTACCATTATCGATAAGGACACCGCCGCCGGCCACTTCCGGGTTGGAGTTCCACCGGTCACGCATGTCGACCCGCGCGGTAAAACAATTCCGGTAGAAATGGACCTGGCCCATCATGCCCGAAGCGATGATGGATTTGGCGCGAATCATGTCTTCCACGTACCGGAACTTGGACGCCATCATGAGCACGCGGTCGGCCTGCTGCGCTGAAGCCACCATGGCGCGGGCCTCTTCGAGGTCAATCGCGAAGGGCTTCTCACACAGCACGGGGACCCCCGCCTCCAGTAACTGGCTGGCTCCCTGGGCATGCAGATTGGGGGGCGTGCACACGATTGCGCCGTCGATTGTGCAGGCGTCGAGCATCTGCTCGATGCTCTCAAAGCTTCGGCAACGCCAGACCTCCGCCGCGCTCTGCGCAGCCTCGCCGCGGGTGTCAACTGCGGCCTCCAGCTTCACGTCCTGAAAGCCGCGCAGGGCATCGAGATAGGCCTGGGCGATACGCCCGCAGCCGACGACGCCCAAACGAAATGGTGTGACTTGTTCGCTCATGGGTTCCCCTATCGATTGTTGCATGAATCTTACACGGTCAGCGCTATTGACCTTCAGCAAGACTAGATTCGCCAAATCGGTTCGCACCCCGTGCCCACACGGCCGCGAGTCCAACTTATTCGGCACTAAGTCAATGACCCTCGTGGCGCGTGCTGGAATTCACCCTAATAACTTGAGATGCGCTGTTCCTGTTCCACATTACCCCGGTTTGCGTAACGCACCGACACCCCCAGCCATTCCTGAATACTTCAGGATTGACTCTATGCCTTAGTACCAAATCCTTAAGGCGTTGCGCAACCCGGCTGGATACCTAAGTGGAGACGGTCATCTGGAATATGGTGCAGCGCAAACTGCGTTGAAGTAGTATAATGGGGATGGAGAATCGCGGGGGAATCAACAGCGGAAAAACCGACTTCAGGGGAAAAATCATGTTGCAAGCAGGTTTGATCGGCTATGGATACTGGGGACCGAATGTCGCGCGGAACTTCAACGCAAATCCCGATTGTGAACTGGCATGCATCGCAGACATGTCGGAGCCACGCAGGCGGGCCGCGGCGGCCGCCTTTCCTCACGTGCGCATCTGCGAGACGGAAGACATCCTCGCGGACNNCATTGCAACGCCGGTGTTCACGCACTACGAATTGGCCAAGCGCGCGCTCGAGCAGGGAAAGCACGTGTGGGTGGAGAAGCCGATGACCTCCACCTCGGAACAGGCGGAGGAACTCACGGAGATGGCGCTCGCGCGCAATCTCGTGCTCATGGTTGACCACACGTTCACGTTCTGTGGCCCGGTGCGGAAGATGAAGGAGCTTATCGACTCGGGCCATCTCGGCGAGTTGTATTACTACGACTCGGTGCGGGTGAACCTGGGCATCTTTCAGCATGACGTGAACGTCATCTGGGACCTGGCGCCACACGACCTTTCCATCATGGACTACCTGCTGGGCCCCAGGATGCGCGGCGTGTCGGCACACGGCCGCGACCATTTCAACACCGGCCTTGAGGACGTGGCCTATCTGTGCGTGTTCTATGACAACAATCTCATCGCGCACTTCCACCTCAATTGGCTGTCGCCGGTGAAGATTCGCCGGACCCTGGTGGGCGGCTCCCAGCACATGGTCGTCTGGGACGACCTCGACCAGGAGGCCAAGCTGCGCATTTATGACAAGGGCATGGACGTGGAAACCACCGAGGGCCTGTATCGCGTGCTGGCGACGCCGCGCATCGGCGACATGTGCGCGCCGGTCGTGTCCGGGGAGGAGGCGCTGCAGGTGGAGACAAAGTACTTCATGGAGTGCATCGCGAACGGCCGGCGGCCACATAACGACGGGGAAGCCGGCGCCCGCATCGTTCGTCTGCTCGAGGCGGCAAACCGCTCGCTGCAGGAAGACGGACGCGTGATAACGCTGTAGCGCCCCGGCGGCAGCGCGCAAGAAACGGAAGGAGAAGCGATTGGAGGCCTACAACCGCATTGCGGACAACGTGGAAATGGGCGAGGGCGTGGTCGTGCACGGTTTCGTCAACCTCTATGGTTGCCGCATCGGGCCGCGCACCAAGGTGGGAACTTTCGTCGAGATTCAGAAGAACGCCACGGTCGGCGCGGACTGCAAGATATCGAGCCACACGTTTATCTGTGAGGGGGTGTGCATTGGCGACCGCGTGTTCGTGGGGCACAACGTGACCTTCATCAATGACCTGTACCCGCGGGCCGTCGGCGAAACGGGCGCCCTGCAAACCGAGGAAGACTGGGAGGTGGTGCCCACGGTGGTCGAAGACGAGGCGTCGATAGGGTCCAGCGTCACGCTGCTGTGCGGGGTGACCATCGGGCGCGGGGCGATTGTGGGCGCGGGCAGCGTGGTAACGCGCTCTGTTCCGCCGGGCGAAATCTGGTCGGGAAATCCAGCCCGTTTTCTCCGCCGGGTGAGCGATGATAGCGCGAAGCCCTGCTGAACCGTCCGCGGCCGGGGGCCGCTTCGCCGAAAAGCGAAGCGGCGGCCCGGGAAGGGCCGCCGCCGAGTGTCAACCGGCGTTGTGGCGCTTAGCGCCTGCAGAAACCGTCTTCGGAATCCGGGCACACGTCGTAACCGCCCGACGCGGAGAAGAGCTCGATCAGGCGCAGCAGTTCGCTGAGCGTGATGCGCCAGTCGGCGCCGCCCTGATAGTCGCCGGAGTGCGGGCAGCCGTCCTGGCTGCCGGCGCCGGGCGCGTAACCGTCTTCGGTTCGCGAATCGACATGGTAGGCGCCGTAGCGATAGAGCTGCACGCAGCGCAGGAGCTCGCTGAGGTCGATGTCGTAGTCCTGGCTGAAGTCGGCGCTGTGGTAACCGGTGTCGCAGGCGTCGCCGAAGTCGTCGTCCAGGATTTGGACCGTCATCAGGGCCGTCGAGCCGACCTCGCCGTTGACCACAGCCACGATGCTGATGTCCAAGCTCTCATTGCCTTCCACTTCGACGTCGTCGAGAATGGGGATGTCGAAGGTCAGGGTCTGCTGTCCGGCTTCCGCCGTCAGCCCGCTCACCAGGAACTCGAAGTCCTTGCCGTGTTCGGCGTCCACTTCACCGTAGGCGAGTTCGATTTCAACGGTCTGGCCTTCGGGCACCGGCACGCTGAGTTCGAGTTGCACCTGGGCCAGCCCGGCAGCTTCTTCGACGGAGGCGAAGTCGCTGGCGAACTGCACCACCGGCACAACCGGCGCCGGGTCGACCGTAATGGTGGTCACGGCGCTGCAGGTGGCGGGCGGCTCACGGTCATCGCACGCGGTGAAGGTGACCGTGAAGGTCCCGGCCATGCCCTCGGCGGGCGTCCAGTCGAAGTGGCAGGTGCCGTCGCCTTCATCGGTCAGCGTGGTGACCGCGCCCTCGGGCAGGCCGCTGATGTCCGCCATGACTTCGACGGAGTCGCCATCGGCATCGCTGACGGACATCATCACGCAGATGTCTTCATTCTCGCAGGCGCTGACCGCCGCGGGAGCGTTGAGCGTGGGCGCGTTGTTGACGGGCGCCGCGCTGACCACTACACTACGGACCTTGGAGGCGTTGTTGCCGGCAGCGTCGCTCACCGAGTAGGTGACGCTGTAGGTGCCGGGGGTGGACGCGTTCACACTGCCGCTCACTTCGATGCTGCTCGTCAAATCGCCGTCGACGTTGTCCCATGCCGTGGCGCCAGGATCGCTATAAGAATGGCCGGCTTGGATTTCCAGCGGGTTCGCCCCGACGAGGGTAACCACCGGCGCCGTGTGGTCCGCCACGACCACCGTGCGCGTCGCGCTGGCGCTGTTCCCGGCCGCGTCACTCACCGAATAGGTCAAGGTATAGGTTCCAGGCGCCGCGGCATTTACACTTCCGCTCACCTGGATGCTGCCGGTCAGGTCGCCGTCCACACCGTCCGTCGCCGTGGCGCCGGGGTCGGTGAAGGTGCTGCCGGCTTCAATGTTCATGGGGTTCGCCCCGCTCAGCGAGAGCACGGGGTCGGTGGTGTCGCGCACCACGACGGTCCGCGTCGTGCTGGCGTTGTTGCCGGCGGCGTCACTCACCGAGTAGGTGCGGGTGTAGGAGCCGGGCACGGAGGCATTCACGCCGCCCGTCACCTGGATACTGCCGGTCAGGTTGCCGTCCACGTTGTCGGTCGCCGTGGCGCCGGGGTCCGTGAACGTGCTGCCGGCTTCAATGTACATCGGGTTCGCACCGCTGAGCGAGAGCACGGGGGCCGTGGTGTCGCGCACCACCACCGTGCGCGCAATGCCCGTGCTGTTGCCGGCAGCGTCGCTCACCGAGTAGGTGCGGGTGTAGGAACCGGGCACGGACGTGTTCACGCTGCCGCTCACCACAACCTGGCCGGTCAGATTCCCGTCCACGTTGTCCGTGGCCGAGTAGCCGGGCTCACTGTAGGCCTGGCCGACCGACAGGTACAGCGGATTGGCGCCGCTCAGTGTGATGGACGGGGGAATATCGTCGACCACGTTGACTGTTCTTGTTACAGGCGAAGCCGAGTTGCCCACTTGGTCCTGGACACGGTAAACGAGCGAGTAGGACCCGACAACGGCGGTGTTCACGCTGCCTTCGACCGTAATCGCGCCGGTCAGGTTGCCGTCCACGTTGTCGGTCGCGGTCGCGCCCGGGTCCGTGAACGCATCGCCAATGCCCACCACAACCGTAGCGCTTCCAACCAGACTAAGCACCGGAGGGGTGTTGTCCACCACTATGGGGCTGCTGGGTCCGGCCGCGGGGGCGGGGCCCGCCGAGTTCGAGGCGGTGCCGGCGGCAAGGGAAATCGCCAGGGCGCCGCTGCCGGTCGTGTTGCTCAGGGTAACGGTGCGCGTATTCCCGGAACCGGAAACCCCGACCGTCGCGGAAGCCGTGCCGGTGGCGTTCAGCGAGACATCGCCGGGCGCCAGCGTGATGCTGTCCGCGTCCGTGTAGGTAACGAGGAAGGTGACCGGGCCGGACTTGGTGCGCGAGACCGAGGGCGCGCCAATGCTGACGGTTACGGCAGGCTGGGTCGAGCCGCCGCCCGATTCGTACGCGCCGATGTCGAAAGCGCCGCCCTGAGGCCGGCTGTTGCCCTCGATGTCTTCGTTATAGGTAATGGTCGTGCCGGCGTCGATGGCCGGGCTGCCTTCCTTGAGCCGGAAGTCATTGGCGCCGGGGTTCACGAACAGCAGGTCCAGGTTTTCAACGACGCTTTCGGTCGGGTCGAGGTCGGACTCGTCCTGGTTCCAGCGCAGGCCTGTATAGATGTTGTGGGAGTGGGTCGTGCGCGGGTCGCCGGCGCCGCCGCCGTCAAGGATGTTGTTCTTGACGATGTAGTTGGCAGTACTGCCGTCCACGGCGAGATTCAGGCAGGTGTTCTTGGCGTTGCCCAGAATCACGTTGTTGTAGAAGGCGACCGTGCCGCTCATGTTCGCCCATTCGCTGACGCGCGTGTCGTTGCTCGTGCTGATGAAGACGTTGCTCACCAGCGTCAGGTCGCTGCTGTCGCGGAACGTGAAGGTGTGCATGTTGTCGAGGGTGTTGACGAAGTTGCGCGCCACCAGCACGTTGGAGCAGCCCGAGTAGGTCGACATCCCGTTGGCGTGCGCGCCCTGAATGTCATACACGGTGTTGCCCACGATCTGGCCGTTGTGCACGCCCATGAACCAGATGCCGAGGCGCGAACACCGGGCCACGTAGTTGTTGCGGACGATAACGTCGTTGCCGCTCGCAAGCACGCCGATGTTGCGCTGGTTGTCCGTGATCTGGTTGTTCTCGACGACCACATTGTCGCCATTGTAGATATTGATCACGCCCGCGCCGGCAAGCGACCGGTGCTGGCGGATTTCATTGTTGCGCACGACCACGTCCACGGCCGCGTCTTTCCAGGAGAGAATCTGGATGGCGCCGCCTTCGTTGTGCGCGCCGAGCCCGGCATAGTGCTTCTGGATGACAAAGCCTTCGATGACGACATGGTCTTTGCCGTTCTGGTAGATGCCCATCATGCGGGCGCCGGCGCTCCAGTCGCTGTTCGCGGGGTTGCCGCTGCGCGGCCACACGTAAAGGCGGTTGCTGGCCTCGTCCCAGCAATACTCGCCGGGCTGGTCGATGAGGCCGACGTGGTTGAGCACGGAATAGCGGCCGTCCCGGTCGTTGTAGGGGTCGCCGCCGATATCATCGAAGAACACCGTGTTCGTCGAAGGGTTGTAGCTGGTGATGCGCCGCATCTCGACGATGTTCGGGCGCACCCAGGCGCTGATGTAGGCGCCCACCCAGTAGTTGGGGTCGCTCTGGGTGAATACGCGGGGGTCCTTCATCGACGTGCGCGTGAGCTGGATGCTCGAATCCCCGAGCGGGATACTGTAGTAGTCGCCGATGTGGTCATAATAGAACGGATCGGAAACGTTCGGGCTCTGCGCAAACCAAAGGAACGAATCATCCTCATAGATGGTGTTGAACAGCTCGTGCCCGCTCGGCGCATCGATGTAGTAGATGTTCTGCCAGTTGGGGTTACCGGCGGCGGCCGACTGCGAGGCGCATTGGGTCCAGCTCCCGGTGAGGGGGTTCGCGCCGTCGATAACCGCTTTCTCGCTGCCCCAACCGTCGCCCTTCAGGGTGATGGGGTTGCCTGCGGCGCCGTCCCAGTTGACACGCACTGTGCTGCGGTAGTGGACGCCGCCCTTGAAAAGCACGGTGTCGCCCGCGCTGAGGCTGGTGCCGCGCGCGGTGCCCGAAGCGTTGGTGTCGCCGGGGGCGTGTTTCCACGCCTGGGCAGCGGAGAGACCGCTGTTGGCGTCGTTGCCCGACGCGTAGTCAACATAATATGTGGCGGCCCAGGCAGGAACCGCGCTGACAGCGGCCAGCAGCAGCAGGGAGACCATGCGCGTCCAACCGGAACGCCGGCATGTCCCCTTGCGCAGCACTGCGGCCTTGCATTGGAACTTCCTGTTGTTGCTCGTTGTCACCATGTTGTATCCTCCAATTGTCTGAGGCGTTGCCCCGTGGATGCCCGAGACACCGGAAAGCAAACCAGGTGCCAATATCCACGAAGAAACAGGCCGTGCGTAAAACTATGGTACGGGCATACTTACGAGGCTCGAGGTCAAGTGCGGCTTTTTGCCCTGGTGACCCCGGGTCGGGCCTCGACAACAACCTGTCGTTCTGACAATGACGGTTCGACGAATCGTGGGCAGCCAATGCCCGGCTATCCGCCCACGGGCCTCCTCGTCTGGAGTCGCGCTTCCCAGGAGACCTTCTTGCCTCACGGGCAAGAACCCGTTCCCATTGTCGCCGGGGATGACCGACATATCCGGCATACCCGGCATCAAGTAAGGCATAGGATACATCAAGTCCGGCACAATGTCAAGTATATTGTCGCAAAATCGCACCGGATTGTCCCATTTCCCCGCATATCCCGGGTATATTCGGGCTTTGAGCGGGTGCATGCCCAGTCTTGTAATACGAAATTCCAGAACAACCCGCCTCAATCGAGGGAGTAAGAAATTCCATAATGTGTAGGACATATGTATTGGTCACGGCAGCAAAGGATGAGGCCCGATTCCTGCCCAATACGCTGGATGCGGTGCTTGGCCAGACACGGCGGCCTGAGCGCTGGGTCATAGTGGATGACGGCTCAACCGATGACACGAAAGCGGTGTTGCACGAGGCGGCCCGGAACCACTCCTGGATATGCCCGGTCTCCTTGCCCCCTCGAAAGGACCGGGATTTCGGCGGCAAGGTCGCGGCGCTTTGCGTGGCTTCGGCGCATCTGGAGGATACGGCGTTCGATTGCCTCGGAAACCTGGACGCGGACATCGAAGTGCCGCCGAACTACTACGCCACCATGCTTGAGGCTTTCTCGGCAGACCCGGCCACGGGCATTGCAGGGGGAGCGGTTTTTGACCGGCAGCCGGACGGCCGGTTCGTTCGGGTGCCGAACGCGCCGGACGTGGTGGCAGGGGCAGTGCAGCTCTTCCGGCGGGAATGCTGGGAACAGGTGGGCGGTTACCTGCCGTTACCCCTTGGGGGCGAAGATGCGGTGGCCGAAGCGATGGCGCGCATGCGTGGCTGGCGGGTACGAGGATTTCCCGAAATCATGGTGAAGCACCACCGCCCGTGCGGCACGGCGTCCGCGGGACACTGCCGGGCACGATTCAATGACGGAAAACGGGACTATGCGCTGGGCAACCACCCGCTGTTTCAGTTGGGCAAGTGCCTGTACCGGTGCGGCAAGCCGCCGGTGATTCTGTCGGGCCTGTTGAGTATGATGGGATACGCGTGGTCGGCTGTCCGGCGTGAGACCTCCGGCGTGCCGCGCGAGGTCGTACGCTTCGTGCGCCAGGAACAAATGCGACGCCTTCGGGCTGCGTTTTTCGGAAACAGGAAGGAGACCAGCCTTGATTGACACGCATCTGCCGCTGTTGTGCTGCCCGGCGTGCCGCGGCGCACTGGAATTCGAGGGCTTTGACACAGAAGAACTTCCGGAAGGGCGTGAGAGCATTCGTGAAGGCCTGGCCCGCTGCCCGGATTGCGGGGTATATCCGGTCATCGACGGGGTTCCCCGATTCATGAACCGGGACCTGGCGCAATACCCTGATTTCGTCGGACGCCGCCGGGAAATCCTGGAGGCGCTGTGTCCCGAGGCCATACCCGCGCGCTCGGCACCCGTTCCCGAAGACGACTTCGAGAATATCCGCGACTCGTTCACCGAGGAGTGGGCATACTTCGACTATGGCGGCGACAAGACCTGGGGCTGGACGCTGGAAGAACGCAAGCAGGTGTTTCTGGGTGACATGGAACTGCAGCCTGAAGCGCTTGAGGGCAAGCGGCTGCTCGACGCGGGCTGCGGGAACGGCTCGATGACCGCCGCGTTGTCCGGGCTGGGGCTTGATATTATCGGCCTGGACCTGAACCAGGGGCTGAGCCGTGCCGAGCGCCACAAGGCCGACATCGAACCGCGCGCGGCCGGCCATGTCAGCTATGCGCAGGGCAACCTCTTCGAACCGCCGGTGCGCGATGGCGCGGTGGACTTTCTGTACAGCTCCGGCGTGATCCACCACACCCCGGATTCGCGGGCCACGCTGTCGAAGCTGGTGCCGCTGGTGGCGCCCGGCGGCCGCCTGTACGTGTGGGTGTACCGGCGCCGCGCCTGGCCGGTGACGCTGTTCTTCGCGTGCGGTCGCGCACTGAAACGCTTCATCGGCCTGCGCGCGCTGCTGCGCGTCTGCCGCGCGCTCTCCTACCCGTACAAACTGGGGGCGGACCTGCTGAGCGCCGCGGGTCTCGTGCACTTCCGGAAACGGAGCACCCGCGAGATTACACTCGACCTATTCGATGCGTTCTCACCGCGGTACAACCATTGCCACAGCCATGAGGAGGTGATGGGCTGGTTTCGCGAGTTCGGCTTCGAGAATATCGCCATCTCCGGGGTGCAGAAGCACGGCTTCGGCTGCCACGGGGACAAGCCCCTGAAACAGGACTGAGGAAGAACCGGATGTGTGGAATCTGCGGCGCCATTCGCCGCGACGGCAGTGGACCCATCCCGCGCGAGACCATTGAGCGCATGAACGCGGCCCTTGCCCACCGCGGACCCGACGGCGAAGGCATGCACTTCGACGGGCCCCTCGGTTTCGGGCACCGGCGCCTGTCGATCATAGACGTCGCCGCCGGCGCCCAGCCAATGGCCGACGAGGAGGAGCGGGTGTGGGTGGTGTTCAACGGCGAGATCTACAACTTTCCCGAACTGCGCGCCGAGCTGGAGGCCAGGGGCTATCGGTTTCGCACCCACTGCGACACAGAAGTCATCGTCCACGGCTATCGGGCCTGGGGCCGGGAGGTGCTCACCCGGCTCAACGGCATCTTCGGCCTGGCCATCTGGGACAGCGCCGCGCGCGAACTGCTGGTGGCGCGGGACCCCATGGGCGTCAAGCTGGTGTACTGGGCCGAAGAGGACGGTGTGCTCTATTTCGCGTCCGAGGTGCGCTCCGTGCTTGCGGCGTTGCGCGAGAAACCCGCATGCGACCCCGTCTCGCTGGCCTTGTTCCTGCAATACCGGTTCACACCGTCGCCCCGCACCGTCTTCGCCGGGGTGCGAAAGCTGGCGCCCGGCGCCTGCCTGCACGTGGCCGGGAGCGACTCGCGCGAATTGCGGTACGACACCTGCGTGCCCGAGCCGTTTGAGAAGATGCCCTCCGTGGACGAGGCGGAGGAGGAACTGCTGGCGGTCTATCGCGGCGCGGTAAAGCGCCAGTTGATGAGCGACGTGCCGTTGGGACTGCTGTTGAGCGGCGGCGTCGACTCGAGCCTCCTGCTCGGGCTGATGAAGGAACACGGCGAGACGTGGCCGACCTTTACGGTCGGCTACGGGGCATCCTATGCGGATGACGAGCTGGAGGACGCCCGGCAAACGGCGGGCCTGTTCGCGTGCCCGAATCATCCGGTGCGGCTTACCCAGGAACAGTTCACGGCGGACCTCGACAACATCGTGCGCTGTCTCGAGGAACCGGTGGCCTCGTCTTCGATTGTACCGATGTACCATGTGTGCCGGCGGGCGCGCGAGGAGGTGAAGGTGGCGCTGTGCGGGCAGGGTCCCGATGAACTGTTCGCGGGCTATCGGCGGCACCTCGGACTGCGATACGGACATCTTTGGCGGGGGCTGCCGGCGCCGTTGCGCCGGGCCGCGGGAGCGGCGCTCCAGGCCTCGACCCGCAGCGAAGCGGTGCCCCGCGGCCTTGCGGCCCTGCATGTGCCCGACCGCCTCACACGCTATCAGGCAACGCTCGCGCTCATGCCGGATGAGACCTGCCGCGGCCTGTTCGGCGAGGCAATGCTGGACGTGCCGGTGGGCGAGGCCTTCGCGGCGGCCTGGGCGGCGTGCGCGCCCGTTGTCGCAGGACTCGATGAACTGGGCGGATTCAATGCGCTGGAAGTGCGCTCGACCTTGCCCGACGAACTGCTGATGTACGCGGACAAGCTTTCGATGGTGCATGCGCTGGAGGTGCGCGTACCCTACCTCGACCTGGAGGTGGTGCGCTTTGTCGAGCGGCTGGGGGCGTCCATGAAGGTGCGGTGGGGCAAGGGGAAGTTCCTGCATCGGCGGGTGTGCGCGGGCTACCTGCCGGCGGAGGTGCTGCGCCGCAAGAAACGGGGCTTCGCCGTCAACGTGGTGGACGACTGGTTCCGCAGCGCCATGTCCTCGCGCCTGCCGGACACCCTGCGCGACCCGCAGTCGCGCATCTACAGCCTGCTCCGCCAGCCCGCGGTCCTGCCCTTGCTCGAGGAGCACATGGCCGGCCGCCGTGACCACCACAAGCTGCTGTTCAGTTTGGTCATGGCCGAGCACTGGATGCGGGCCTTTGTCTGAGCGGGGGGCAGGGGGCTCAGGGTTCCGTGAACAGAACACTGCCGTGCCGGCCGGTCAGGCGGATGAAGGCTCGAAGTCTGCCTCCAAGTCTTCTTCTTCCATTTCGAACCGCTCGGCATCGAGGTATTCCCCGCGCATGATGTGCTGGAGGCTGCCGCAGGCGCCTATCCAGAGGTAGAGCAGGTAGAGGCCCTGCTCCATGGGGGACACGGTGAGCATGCCCAGGTTCCAACCCACAAGAGCGCCGGTGATACACCAGAGGAGCCACCGGTCGGCGCGGGTGACCGCGTAGCGGTAGGCCCGTGCCAGGGCGCGGTAGTAAAGGAAGTTGACCACGAGAAAGGGAAGCAGGCCGAGAAGGCCGTAGTGGGCGAGTTGGCGTATGTAGATGCTGGTGAGGTCACGATGGCGCCAGGCGAAGCCGGTGCGCGCGTTGACTTCATCTGTGCCCGGCCCGACCCCGACGTAACCGTAGCCGGTGAGCCAGTGTCCCGACATGCCGCCACCCAGGGCCTCTTCGTAAAGCCCGATGCGGTAATAGGCGGTTTCCTCACTGAAGGCCATCCGCGTGGCGGCATAATAGAAATGCCGGTCGCTGTAGGCCTCGAGAAACAGAATCGCGCCGAGCAGCCCCGCGATGACGAAACCGCGGTAACGCCGCAGCGGGTAGGTGCAGACAAACGCGAGCGCGGCGCCAAATGACAGTATGGGGCCGCTGGACATGCTCGAGACAATACCGACGAATAGTCCGCCGAGCGAGCCGGCCACCACGGGTTTGGGCCAGCGCCGCTGGCGCCACAAACCCAGGCACAGCGGTATGGTCAGGGCGAAAAACATGCCGAAGGTGATGTAGTTGCCGAGGCTGACGTCGGCGCGGTAGAGCCCCCAGCGCTGATACGGCACGCGCACGGTCACCCCCCAGGCGTGATAGTCGCGAAAGACTTCATAGAAATTGTGTCCGGTGCGCGCCTGATAAATGCCCATCAGCGCCAGCGGCAGCCCCGCAAGCACGAGGGTGTGAATGAACGCGACCACGTCGGCCTTCGACTGCAGCGCGAGGCGCGCCGAGAAGTAGGTGAAGCCGATATCGAAAATCGCGCCACCCTGGCGCTCGAGCGCCTCCATAAGCGGGTTGTTGACCAGCGCGGCGGCGGTCTGGCAGGCGAGCATCACACAGACAAAAGTGTCGAGCCGGCACCAGTGGAAATGCTTCGCGCGCCCGGTGAAGAGCAGTTTGGCGAGCAGGATGAGCACGACCAAGCGCGCGCT
>NPIG01000564.1_pt2 | contig 16837 bp, 16 predicted proteins | sample 8637441 | NCBI WGS metagenome assembly NPIG01 (sample SAMN07420675, study PRJNA396082) | bioreactor metagenome | isolation source: sample BR6 brine-fed electro-methanogenic bioreactor BR | place: Japan: Kochi | collected 2016-06-14 | reverse complement strand
AAGGCGTACTCGCCGGCCTGGATGTGCTTGCGAATCGCGGCAATGGACGTCTCCGTCAACAGGTAGACATCATCGTGCATGGCGCCAAGCCGCTCCGCGCGCAGCCGGGCCTGGTCGAACGACTCTTCGCCCGAGACATAGAGCACCGGTCCTGAACGCTCCGCCAGACGTTGCGAGACCTGCAGCATCAGCGTGGACTTGCCGATGCCAGGGTCGCCGCCGACCAAGGTCAACGAGCCGGGCACCACTCCGCCACCCAGGACACGGTCCACCTCCGCCATGGCCGTGGAGAAGCGCTCGGGCGCGCGCCCGCCGCCCTCGGTGATGGGAAGCGGTTCGGCCGCATCCACGATGGCCGGGCGAAGGTGGTCTCCATCATCGAGTACCTGCTCCTCGACAATCGTGTTCCATTCCTCGCACTCGGGGCACTTGCCCTGCCAGCGCGGTGTAATGGCGCCGCAGCTTTGACATACGAATTTCGTCTTGCTTTTCGCCATGCGCATCAGGAACCCCAGCCGGTTTCGCGTGGAAAAGGAGCCTATCATAGGGGCCGCGCCGGCCGCAATGCGCCGCCGATACGCATACCGGCAGTAAGGGTAAAGATGAAAAGCCTTTAGCGCAAGTGCTACCTTATGCATCTTCGGGGCGGGAAACACCACGGGAAGCGAAGGATTATGTCGATGGATGAGCTTGTTTTTGTGACGCCGGAGCATGTGCGCGCGGTGCGGCGCGCCTTTGGAAGTCCCGTTTATGTATACGACGAGACCATGCTCGAGAGGCGCGCGCGCGAAGTCCTGGCCTTTCCGAACGCGTTTGGATTGACCGCCCGTTTCGCGATGAAGGCGCTTCCTAATGCGACCGTGCTGCGCTTGTTGCATGCGCTCGGCCTGCATATCGACGCCAGCAGCGGCTTCGAGGCGGAACGCGCCATGCGCGCCGGCATTCCGCCGGAACAAATCCAACTGACCAGCCAGGAGTCCCCGGCGGACCTGAAAGGTCTGGTCTCTCGCGGGGTGCTCTTCAACGCGTGTTCTCTCGAGCAGCTGCGCCGCTACTGTGAGGCCTTCCCGGGAACCGAAGTGTCGGTACGTGTCAATCCCGGCCTGGGTTCCGGACACAGCAACCGCACAAATGTCGGCGGCCCGGGCGCGAGCTTCGGTCTCTGGCACGAATACCTGCCCGATGCCCGCGAGCTGGCTGCGGGCCACAACGTGACAATCGCGCGCATGCACACGCACATCGGCTCGGGGTCCGACCCGGACACCTGGGTCCGCTGCGCGAAGATGTCGCTGAGAATAGCCGCACAACTGCCCGATGTACACGTGCTGAGCCTCGGTGGGGGGTATAAGGTGGCGCGCATGCCCAACGAAACGACGGCGGACCTGCAGAAGATTGGCGGGTTGATCGTGCCTGAGTTCGAAACCTTCGCCCGAGAACATGGCCGCAAGTTACACCTGGAAGTTGAGCCGGGCACCTACATCGCTGCGAACGCCGGGGCCGTGGTGGCGACCGTCATTGACGTTGTGGACACCGGCCCCGAAGGGTACCGCTTTTTGAAGGTCGATACCGGCATGACCGAAGTGGTGCGTCCCGCCATGTACGGCGCGCAGCACCCCCTGGTGGTGGTGCCCGCGCAAGAGGAACCCCGCGGCACCGGGGCGTACATCGTCGCCGGGCACTGCTGTGAGAGCGGCGACGTGCTCACCACGGCCCCCGGCAACCCGGAAGCGCTGGAACCGCGTGAACTGCTCGAGGCGCGCATTGGAGACGCCCTGGTCATCGAGGGGGCCGGCGCATATTGCGCTTCCCAGTCTTGCACTAATTATAATTCGTTCCCGCAGGCAGCCGAAGTGCTGCTGGGCAAGGGCGGAGACATGCGGCTCATCCGCAAACGGCAGACGCTCGAACAGATGGTGGAAAACGAGGTTTCTTGAGCTTATTCTGGGGAACTGGTCCACCTGGAGGGTTTGTGGCATGCCCAGAATTGACTTGAACCGCGAGACATTGCCTGCCTTCACGAACCGGTTTGACGCGCTCACGGAACAATCGCAGCGGCAATGGGGGACACTCAGCCTTCGAGATATGCTTCATCATTTGCGGCTCGCACTCGAAACATCGCTCGGGGAGCATGAAACCGCACGTGAGCCTTTCCCCGTGCCGGGCGCGCTCGCGTACTTTCTGTTCTTCGTGGTGTTCACCACTTGGCCCGGAGGCAAGATAAAGGCGCCGGACAGCTTCACCCCGCCGGCGGAGGGTGACGTGGAGGCAGAGCGGGCCGTGGTGCGGCAGAAAATGCAGGAGTTTGTGGAAACCCTTGAGAGGGAACCCGGCCGGAAATCGATGCATGGGTTGTTTGGCGAAATACCGTTGCGCCGCTGGGCACGTGTTCACGGCGTGCACATGAACCATCACCTGCGCCAGTTTGGCGTGTAACAGAAAGGAGCACTTACCGCGCATGGCGGCACCTGTGGCTCTTGTTACCGGCGCGAGCCGGGGCATTGGGCGCGGAATCGCGCTCGAACTCGCACGGCATGGTTTCGACATCGTGGCGGCAGCCACCAAAGCGGACCCTGCCAACACGGCATCGGGCAATTATGAAGTGAAGGCCCGCGTGGAGGAATGTGGGCGGCAATGCCTGCCGGTGGCAGGCAATGTCGGTGACACCGCCGACCACGCGCGAATGCTGGACGAGGCGCTGGCGCGGTTCGGGGCCGTGGACGTGCTGGTGAACAATGCAGGCGTTGCGCCTCTTCAACGCCTGGACATTCTCGAAACCACCCCGGAAAGTTACGACCGCGTGATGGGCATCAACCTGCGTGGACCCTTTTTCCTCACGCAGGCAGTCGCGCGCCGAATGGTCGCGCAGGTGGAAGACGGCCGATACGCGGCGGAAATGTGTCTCCCGAAGCCGTGTATCATATTCGTTACCAGCATCTCCTCGGACACGGCCAGCCCGAATCGCGCCGAGTACTGCGTGAGCAAGGCAGGGCTCACAAGCACCGCCCAGAACTTCGCGGTGCGCCTGGCGGAGTGGGGGATCAACGTGTACGAGGTCCGCCCAGGCATTATCGCGACCGACATGACGGCCGGGGTGACGGAGAAATACGACCGTTTGATCGGCGAGGGCTTGTTACTGCAGAAACGATGGGGCACCCCCGAGGACGTGGGGAAGGCCGCCGCCGCCTTCGCCACCGGCTACTTCGATTACGCCACGGGCAGCGCCATCGAGGTGGGCGGCGGTTTCAGCGTGAAGCGGCTGTAGAAAGCCCGGCTTTTTGACTTGACCGCGAGGGCGCGGTAGAATTCCTGTATCTTCAGGCCGCCCCGCGCGCATTATGCCGGCGGGGCGATTTTCCTATCGGCAACGCGGGAGCGAAATCGTGGACAAACTAGTCAGTCTCTGCAAGCGCAAAGGGTTCATCTTCCAGTCGAGCGGCATCTATGGTGGTATCAACGGCTGCTGGGATTTTGGCCCGCTGGGCGTCGAAGTCAAGCGCAATCTGAAAGAGGACTGGTGGTACAACTTCGTTCAGTTGCGCGATGACATGGTCGGCCTCGACGCAAGCATCATCATGCATCCCCAGGTGTGGGTGGCCAGCGGGCACGTTGAGGCGTTCCACGACATGCTCGTCGACTGCAAGGAATGCCGGCACCGCTTCCGGGAGGACCATCTCGAAGGCGACCGATGCCCTGATTGCGGCGGCGAACTCACTGAGCCGAAGGCGTTCAACAGCATGCTGCGCACCCAACTGGGCGTAAGCGAAGACACGGCGGTCAATACCTACCTGCGCCCGGAGACCTGTCAATCCATCTTTGTCGATTTCAAAGAGGTTTATTCCTCGTACCGGGTCAAGGTGCCTTTCGGCATCGCGCAAATCGGCAAGAGCTTCCGCAACGAAGTCAATCCGCGCAACTTCATCTTCCGCAGCCGCGAGTTCGAGCAGATGGAAATCGAGTTCTTCTGCCGCGAAGAAGAAGAAGAGCACTGGTTTGACGACTGGCAGCAGAAGATCTGGCACTGGTATCTCGAGGTGGGGCTGAGTGAGAGCCGCATGCGCTGGTTCGAGCATCCCAAGGAGTCGCTGGCCCACTATTCCAAGCGAACGGTCGACATCGAATACGAATTCCCCTTCGGCTGGGGCGAATTGCAGGGCCTCGCGAACCGCGGCACCTACGACCTTACCCAGCACTCGCAGCATTCCGGCAAAGACCTGGCTTTCTTCGACCAGGAACGCAATGAGCGGTTCATCCCGACCGTTATCGAGCCTTCCTTCGGCGCGGACCGCAGCGTGCTCGCCTTGCTGTGCGACGCCTACCACGAAGAGGAAGTCGAAGGCGAGAAGCGGGTTGTGATGCAGTTGCACCCGCGCATCGCCCCAATCAAGGCCGGCGTCTTCCCCCTCGTAAAGAAGGAAGGGCTCGCCGAACTGGCGCAGGACCTCGAGATGAAACTGCGGAAGAAGTTCATCACGTACTATGACCAGTCGGGCGCTATCGGGCGCCGTTACCGCCGCATGGACGAGGTGGGCACGCCGTTCTGCATCTGCGTCGACTTCGACACCAAGGAAGACGGCACGGTGACCGTGCGCGAACGTGACTCGATGGAACAGGTGCGCATCCCACTGGACGAGGCGGCGGAATACATCGGCAGGCGCGTTTCCCACGAGCGCGACACCTGAGACACCGCCGAGCGGGACCGGGTATGCCAATCGACTACGACCACTTTGCCGAGGCCTACGACAGGCACCGGCGCGGCGACACGCTGCACCTCGCAACCATTCTGGAGCTGGCCGGTGCGGGAGCGGTTCAAAACGCCCTCGAACTGGGCGCGGGCACCGGCAAAAACACGGCCATGCTGCATAAGACCCATCCATGCCGCATCACCGCCCTCGACCTCTCGGGCGGCATGCTGGAGAAGGCGAAGCGCGCCTCCATACCGGCGGCGCTGATACAAGCCGGCGCCACGTGTCTGCCTTTCAGGGCAAACAGTTTCGACTTTCTCTACTCCACCTATTTGCTTCACCACATTGAGGACCTCCACGCTCTCTTCTCCGAGGCATGGCGCGTCCTCGCGCACGGCGCCATGGCAACCCTGACGGTGCCCGAAGACTGGATCCAGGCCCATCCCATGGCGGCCTACTTCCCGAGTTTTCCCCGCATTGACCTCGCCCGCTTCCAACGGGTCGAAGACGTTGAAAAGGTCATGCGCGCCGCAGGCTTCCAACAGGTTTCCCACCAGGTACACACGGGCCCGCCCGAGATTGTGGACCACGCCTACGTCGCGCGCGTGGAAGCCAAGTTTGTATCGACCTTTGCCCTGCTCGCGCAGGAGGAATTCGACGAAGGCCTGACCCGTCTCAAGGCCGACGTCCGGGCCAGCGGCCGCCTTTCAGAGCCGTTCCGCCGCCAGACGGTAACCATCTGGGGATACAAATAGCGGCGAAATTCGGGTATCCTTCCGCTCATGGGAAAACGGAAACGGCTGGAAAAGAAAAAGCGCAAACGGGTGCGCACCCGCGACTGGGAGAAGCACGGCGAATACTCCTTCACGCATGACCTGGTCAAGCACAGGCGCGCCCAGGTAAAGCTGCCTGAGACCCCCGAAAACCAGCAGCCGCTCCCCACGGATTTCACACCAAATGCCACCGTCATCGCCCACGCCAAGAAATGGGCTTTCGTGACACTGGGGGATGAGGAGCGCTTGTGCCTGATTGACGAACGGCTGAGGCCCCAGAAGCGCTCGACCCTGCTCGCCCCCGGCGACCGCGTGCTGGTCGAGTTCGAAGGGGAAGACGCGCTTGTCCGCGGCGTGGCCGGGCGCAAGACACGCCTGAGCCGCTACGCCGGTGAACACGGCTCGCTCGAGGAACAGGTTATCGCAGCCAATGTGGACCTGCTGGTAGTCGTCGCGGCCGCCGACAAGCCGCCCTTCCGGCCCGGCCTCGTGGACCGGTATCTCGTCACCGCGCAGGTGGGCGGCGTGGAACCGGTTCTGTGCTTGAACAAGACAGACCTCGTCGAGGCAGAGCCGGCGGAGGTCGCCATCTATCGGGCATTGGGAATTCGCGTGTACCCCACCAGTTGCGAAACCGGGGAAGGGCTTGACGCTTTGCGCGCAACACTCTCCGGAAGGCTGAGCGTGCTCGCGGGCCACAGCGGTGTGGGCAAGTCCTCCCTCTTGAATGCGCTGGACCCCGAACTGGACCTGCATACCGCATCGGTGAGCGAAGCGACGGAACGTGGCCGCCACACGACGAGCGCGGCGCGCCTCTATACCCTGCCGGACAACACCCGCATTATCGACACGCCGGGAATTCGTGCCATGGGTCTTTGGGGTGTTTCCCCCGAGGAACTCGAGTGCTATTTCCCCGAGCTTGCAGAACTTGCGCCACAGTGCAAGTTTCGCGATTGCACCCATGTGCACGAGCCGGAATGCGCGGTGCGGGGGGCCGTTGAGAGCAGCCGATTGCCCGAGGGCCGTTATGACTCCTACCTTCGAATCCGGACCAGCCTCGAATCAGAGGACGGGCATAGCCCCGGCCGTCTGCCGGGTTCACGCTGAAACCCGGCCGAAAATGGCCGGGTCCAGTACAGAAAGTGCTCGAACATTGACCGGTTACACCCAAGATGCGAGGAGACGCACCGTGAAAACATCGAAATTCTTCCTCATGGCGCTGCTGGCCCTGCTGCCTCTCAGCACTGTGGCCGCCGCAGGCACGCTCAGCGAATACGTCAATCTTCCGGACGACAGCTACGCATTCGAGGTGGTCAGCCAGGAACAGGTGGGCGAAACCACCGCTGTGCTCATGCGGATGACCTCCCAGACCTGGCAAGACATCGTCTGGGAGCACTGGCTAAGTGTCATTCGTCCTGCCGAGGTGGTCTACCCGGAGAATATGGTCCTCATCATTTCGGGAGGGAGCACCTCGAGCCGGGCGCCCAGTTTGGAGGGCGAAGAAGCGAAGATCATGAACCTTGTGGCCACGCAGACAAAATCGGCCATCGGCTTGATTTCGCAAGTGCCCAACCAGCCCCTTTTCGGCGGCAAGTCGGAAGACGAGATCATTGCCTATACCTATGACAAGTATCTCAACGGCGAAGGCGAATACTGGCCGTTGTTGCTGCCGATGGCGAAAAGCGCCGTGCGCGCCATGGATACCCTGCAGACTGTGATGAAGGAGCGTTTTCAGCAGGACGTCAAGGGTTTTGTGCTGACCGGCGGCTCAAAGCGCGGCTGGACCTCCTGGCTGGCCGCGGCCTCCGGGGACGAGCGCGTCAAAGGCATCGCGCCGGTAGTGATAGATATGCTCAATCTGGCGCCCCAGATGAAACACCAACTCGCCTGCTACAACGAATACAGCAACCAGGTCGCGGACTACACGCGGCTGGGCATTCAGGAGCGCATGAACACGCCGGCCGGCAAACGCCTGCTCGACATCGTCGACCCCTATTCCTACCGCGACAGCCTTTCGCTGCCGAAGCTCGTCATCCTGGGCACGAATGACCCCTACTGGACCGTCGACGCCGCGAACTTCTATTTCCCGGGTCTGAAGGCGCCGAAGTACCTCTGCTACCAGCCCAACACGGGGCATGACGTGACTTTGCAGGGCGTGTCTTCACTCGCGCATTTCTTCCTGGCCGTTCAGAAGGGCGAATCCTATCCCGAAATATCCTGGACCGGTGAAGGCGGCCAACTCGAAGTGCGTTGGGACAAGCCCGGCGGCACGGCCTACCTGTGGCAGGCGCAGTCGCCCGACCGCGACTTCCGTGAGTCGGCGTGGCTGTCCACAGTGGTCGGTAAGGACGGCAAAGCTGTGGTGGATGTGGAGACTCCCGCGCAAGGCTGGACCGCGTTCTACGTGGAAGTGCGCTGGCCCGGTGAATTGGGCGGCTTCTCGCTCAACAACTGCACGCAGATGCGGGTCGTTCCCGACACGCTCCCCTACGCGAAAACGACTGAAACGGAGTAGCGGCCTCAAGACTTCCGGAGAATGCCGCCCCGGCTCTGGCTGAGCTTGATGCCTTGCAGGTTCATCTTGAGTTCATCCGGATTGTCGGAGGCAATCTCGGCGTCCTCCATCTTGATGAGCTTGGCCCGAACCAACTGGGCCAGGCTCATGTTGAAGGTCTGCATACCGTCTTCGGCGCCGGACGCGATCGCGGTTGGAATCTGCTTCAGGTTGTTTTCCTTAATCAACGATGCGATACCGGGGTTGTTGAGCATGACCTCGATGGCGGGCACGCGTCCCTTGCCGTCTGCCGTCGGCACCAGACGCTGCGCGACCGAGGCGCGCAGTTGGAGGGATATCTGCGAGCGGACCTGGGCATGCATGTCCGAAGGGAACATGTCGAGGATACGGTCGATGGTGAGCATGGCGTTGGTGGTGTGCAGCGTGGAAAAGACGAGGTGGCCGGTCTCCGCGGCGGACATGGCCGCCTGAAAGGTTTCGGCGTCGCGCATCTCGCCAATGAGAATGACGTCAGGGTCTTCGCGCATCATTGCGCGCAGGGCCACATAGAAATCCTTCGTGTCGATGCTCATCTCCCGCTGAGTGACAATGCTCTTCTTGTTCCGGTGCAGGAATTCGATGGGGTCTTCGAGCGTCACGATGTGCAGCCGCTTCCGCTCGTTGATCCAGTCGACAATGGAAGCCAGGCTGGTGGACTTGCCGCTGCCGGTCGTGCCGGTGATGAGCACCAGGCCGCGCGCCATGTCCGCAATCCGCTCCATCACGGGCGGCAGATGCAGGTCTTCGAACCCGAGCACCTTGCCGCGCACGTGGCGCATGACCAGTCCCAGCGAGCCGCGCTGCCGCAACACGTTCACACGGAACCGGCCCAAACCAGAAACGCCATAGGCAAGGTCCGCGTCTCCGGTGCGCATGAAGTGCTCGTACTGCGACTCCGTCATGATCTCCTTCGCGAACTCGACCGTGTCCTTGGGGGTCAAGGCTTCGGCCTCGGTGAACCGGACCGCGCCGTCGATTCGCACAGCGGGCGGACTGCCCACCGTCAAGTGGATGTCGGAGGCGCCATTCTTGACCGCGTAAGAGAGAATCTTCTGTAAGCTCGCCATGTTCAGCTCCTTGCGTCCGGAATTCCGGGCAGCTTTCGCGCGCGGCGCTAACTCACCGTTTCATCCAAGGCCATGGATACCCGCAGATGGGACACTGGGCGCCTTCGGCCGGCCGCTCATAGCGGCAATGCCTGCAGGTCACGCTTCCGGGAATGGCGGTCTCCTTTTCTGCCGGGAGCTTGCTCTTGCGGCAAGCATGTTTTTTCTGCTCGCCGCCTTGTCGCGCTTTTTCAGGCATCAACGCAATTCATCCGCGTGCGCCTTGATTTTCCGGGCAATGGCGATGATGTCCCACATGTCCTCTTCATCGCCAAGCAGGGTCTGGTGTGTCAGCCACATCCCACTCGTATAGCAGAGGTCCTCCGCCATAGGGCACTGGTACTGCGGGTACTTGAGTTCGCTCAAGTAGTCCTTGATGACCGGTTGCTCGTAAAGCGGCAGAGGATAGCCCGCGCTGATGGGCAACCCCTCGGCCTGCGCGGCCTCGATGAACCTCTCTCTTGAGCAGCCAAAGGCCGCCGCGTCAATGCGCAGGCAATACAGATGGTATGGGCGGCAGGTCATGCGGTTACTGCCCGGCTGGGGGCGAAGCCCGTCAATCTCACTCAACTCGGCGTTCAGCAACGCGCCGTTCCGCTCCCGGAGGGCGGTCTGTTCCGGCAGGCGGCCAAGCTGCGCTTGCAGCAGCGCCGCCTGAAACTCAGTCATGCGCGCGTTGGTGCCCACCCGCACATGGTGATACCACGGGCCGTCCTTGTCGCGGCCGCAGTTGGAGATGGACCGGCATACATCCGCCAGTTCCTCGTCGTCGGTCAGAATGGCCCCGCCTTCGCCCGAGGTCATGTTTTTCGACATCTGAAAACTGAACGCGCCGGCGCGGCCAAGCGCGCCGGTTCCTTTCTTCTTCCACTTCCCGCCCCAGGAATGGCAGGCATCTTCGATGATTTCGACGCCATGTTCCCGGCCGATTTCGGTGAACCGGTCCATGTCCGAGACCCTGCCCCCAAAATGCACAGGCATGATTGCCCGGGTGTGCTCGGTAATGGCCCCATGCGCCTGCTGCGGGTCAAGGCACCAGGAAAGGTCCAGGTCGGCGAAAACGGGCACAGCGCCAACGCGCATCACCGCTGACGCGGTTGCCACGAAGGTGTAAGGAGGAATGATCACTTCATCGCCCGGCCCGATGCCGAGCGCCTCCAGGATGATCTCCAGCGCGCTGGTGCCGCTGTTCGTGGTAATGCAATGCGCGGCATCGTGCGCTTGGGCAAAGGCCCGCTCGAATGCGTGTACCTGCTCACCATAGAACCATTTGCCGCTGTGCAGCACGCTATGGATGGCCTTCTCTTCGCCCTCGTCATATACAGGCCATTCCGGCCACTTTTTACCTTCGCCGCGAACAGGCGTGCCGCCATGCAGTGCCAGCTTCTCATCGTGCGCCTTCGTCAACTTCCACGCTCCTTCCGGGGTATGTGCAAGGTTTCACCGCCGGCATGGCCGCAAAGTGAAACGACCGACGGCTGCATGAATTTAAACTTAACGTGTCACAAGACAACTCACAAGCCGGCGATGACCGCAGCGTGGGGCATCACATGGACCACGGGTAGGGCGCGGCCCTCAGTCATCCCCATCGCAACCTTGCAGGCATCCGACTCGACCGCAACACGTATTGCACTGGACCTGAACAGCGCCATCAAGGCGGAGCTATTGTCCTGCACTCGATTATGGACTCTTTGACGGTTCTAAGACAAGGTCTGCGAGCTGGGTGTAAGTGATTCCCACGTAACAGCATACAGCGCGGGAGGCCCAAGATGGGGGAAGGCCGAAGCGGAATAGCGGGCTCAGCGGGGTTGTTTATCCAAATGGGCGCTAGAAGGAGGTGTTTACGATGCAACGACTTAGAGAGCTATTGGAAGCGCGGGAACTGTACTTCGTGAACGCCCATGACACCGTACGGGACGCTGTCCGGGTGATGTGCGAGAAGCGCGTAGGTGCAATATTGGTGCGCTCCGCTGATGAGATTGTCGGCGTCTTCTCCGAGCGCGACGTCTTGCACCGGATCGTAAACAAAGACCGCGATACAGATGAGGTCCTGGTGGAAGAGGTCATGAGCCGCAATCCGATACGTATCCGCATGGACGATAGTATCGAGATGGCGAAGGCGCTGATGCACATCAACAAGTGCCGACATCTACTGGCGGTCACGGACGGCGTGGTCATCGGCCTTGTGTCCATGCGCGACATCATGGAGCAGGAGCTTGTGGCTTCGAGCGAACTCATCCACCAGCTGAACGACAAATACTACGAAAAGGCCTATAAGGCCAAATGGCGTATTTCGTCCAACCGCGTTATTGTGGAACCCTACGTTCCGCAGGACTGACCGCGGCTCTTCTCCTTCCGCAACGGGCGCCGTGTTGCACGGCGCCCTCACTTTATGAACCCGTCAACTTGCATCGTGCGCAGGTCCGCGTCAATACTAGTGTGCCTTTCCGCAGTGGGGAAGAGTAGGCATACGCTGTATTGAATGTAAGCAAAACGCAACTGCTGGCACACTCGGCGGCTATCCGGCTGCCGCAGAACGGGAGATTGAGTCCATGGCGACGATGCATCCGGGCGCGATTGCCTACTTCGATGGCGACTTTCGGCCGGTAGAGGAATGCAAGGTCAGTATCATGACCCATGCGTTCAACTATGGCACGGGTCTCTTCGAAGGCATTCGCGGCTATTACAGCGCGGACGAAGATAACATTTTGATTTTCAGGCTCCCGGAGCACGTTGACCGTTTCGTGCGCAATTTTCGGGTCCTTTGCATGGACGTCCCGGAAGACGCGGACCGGATTGGCGAAATATGCATTGAGGTGGTCAAGCAGTCCGGGTTCAAGGAAGGGGTCTATATCCGGCCGCTCTGTTACAAGAGCGAACTGTCTCTCGGCCCCACGGTCAAAGGAGTCGAAAGCAGTTTCTGCTGTTACGCCATCAAGCTGGGTGACTACGTGGATATCGAATCCGGACTGGACGTGGCCGTGTCCTCCTGGCGGCGCCTTTCCGACAATGCGATTCCCAGCCGCGCCAAGACCACGGGCAGCTACATCAACTCCTCCTTGGCCGCGACAGAAGCGAAGCAGGCCGGATTCCACGAGGCAATCTTCCTGCGGGAAGACGGAAGCGTGGCCGAAGGCAGCGCCATGAACATCTTCATGGTGCTTGACGGCAAACTGGTCACCACACCGCCCACTTCGGACATCCTCGTTGGAATCACGCGGAACACGGTCATGCAACTCGCGCGCGACGAGTTCGGGATTGAGGTCATCGAGCGCCCCATCTCCCGCACCGAGTTGTACGTGTGCGACGAGTTGTTCTTCTGCGGCACGGGCGCCCAGGTCGCCCCCGTGCGTTCCGTGGACCGCCGCGTGCTGGGCAACGGTTCACCGGGGGAAATCACACGGAAACTCCAGAAGCTGTACTTCGATATCGTGCTCGGGAAAATCGACAAGTACCGGCACTGGTGTACTCCGGTGTTTTGAACCCGAGACGGAGAGGCGACATGCAACACATGCGCACCGTGCTTTTCAACAAGTGGTTCGCGTTGAACTACCTGCTTTCGCTGGTGGTGACGCTCCCCATTCCGATGCTGCATGTCACGGTGAACGACAAGGTGGCCGCCCGCTTCAGCGTCTATCAATGCTACCTGCACCTGTTCCAGGGCCGGTACAGCAAATGGACGCTCTTTGCCATCGCGCTGCACGTGGGCGTCTGTTTCCTGGTCACGCTGGTGGTCTGGCTCTTCGTCGCCCGCAGGCGGGACAAGAACGCGGCGGAGCCAGGGCAGACGTAGTCATGCGTGACTTCAGGTCGCGGGTTCTTTCTCGGTTCCCGCTGCCAGTTCGTGAATGACGCCCGGGGCCTTGGTCCACAGCCACCACGCATGTTCAAAGACGCTCGTCAACCGTTTGTACGTCACAACCTGTGCGGGAGCGAAAGCCGCTTTCCAGGCCGCCTCCTGCACGCCACTGTCGCAACCGGTAAGGTAGACGTACTCGAGGCGCGCTCCCGTGGGCATGGCCGCGACCTCGTCCGGTGTCAACCAGCCCGACTCCAGCAGCAGCCCGTGGGCCAGCCCATGGGAACCCACGAACATAAACCGCCCGTGCGCCTTCGCTTCGGCAATACTGGCGGGCGATATCTTCACCACCTTCACCGCCGGTGGCGGCCAATGGGTCCGCGCCGCCTTTGAAACGCGATAGAAACCCAGGTCGAATACCCAGTTCGGGATTATGTTGAGGTCTTCGTAGAGCATATAGGCTACGGGGGCGCCCCTGCCGGAATCCCGGGCCAGCCAGGCGGCGTGACACGCAAACGGCGCCACTGCCAGCACTGCCGCGAGTATGCCGTTCAAACTCCATACAGTGCACAGTCGAACCGAACGCATGCGGCCCAGACGCCCCACGACGGGCAGACTGGTCTTTGAACCGGCGAGAGCGGTCCCGGCGCCGAACAACAGAAAGACCAGCCAGCAAAGGAACACTTTCCGGAAGACGTTGAGTATAATGGGTTCAGGATGCTTGCTTTCGTAGAACCCCCTGGCGTGGAGCATCAGAGCCGAGAGCAGGGCCAAGGCTGCGAAGAATAGGATGGCCAGGGCCAGAAGCAGGCCGAAGAGTGCGAGTGCCTGGCCGAAGTGGTGGCGCAGAAAAGGGCATTCCCGGCGTTTCCGGGTGAAGATAAAAAACGGGGGGGACCCCAGGTAGAAGCTCAGGGCAATCAACCGCTGGCGCCACGTTGCTTTGTCGTCTGCATGCATGGAGTGCTTCTTTACGATACAGTGGATTCGACCGGCGCTTCTTATAGCAAGTGCGGCGCCATAAGACAAGCTGGGTTGCCGGCAGGCCGCGCGTGCTGGTCAAAGTTCCGGGTTAACTGTTGGCTTAACGTATACCTATAACATGTTGCACATTAATCGGGCTTGCTGTATCATCCATTTGGTAGGCCAAGAGGAGTAGGCGGCTCAATATGGATAACGTGCACGAGCAAGATGAACTGCGTTATTGCCCCGTTTGCCGGATGCCCATCAGCGTGCTGGCGGTGCGCTGCCGGCATTGCGGAGAGACTGTGGGCCGGCCGAAGAGGGAAGCCGAAACCTTCACCGTCAAAGACTTGGGGGGGGAGCGCGCTGACACGTACACCGTGTCCGGTGAGGTGATGGACGCACTCGAAGCCTTTCGCGCGGAAGTCCTGAGCGCGCAGGAGGCCGAGCGGCGCGCCCGCGAACAGAAGACCGCACATGGCACGTGGCTCCGACACCGCAAGGAGGAAACCGCGGAAGAAGAACAGCATTCCTCGGGCAGTGGCCTTCCTGAACTGGATGAAGAACACCGCGCGCTCGCCGACTTGGGGCTCGATTCCGCACAGGCGCGGCACGACAGTGTCAGCCGTATGAAGCGGCGCCCCGTTGCGGGAGGCGATGTGGCCCGCCAACTCGGCACGGGAATCGCCGTGGTCGCGGGGCTCGCCGCGCTGGTGGTGGTTGGGGTTTTCGCGTACACCCGGATCAGCGCGTATATTGAGGCCCGCAACAAGCCCCAAGAAGTGGTCTACAACAACCGTGCACTGGAAATGCTCGAGCAGGGGCAACCGCTGCTGGTCGCGCTCGAGGAAGCGAACAAGGCGCTTCGGGTGGTGCGCAACGAAGAAAACGAGAGAATTGCGAACACCGTGCGCGAGCAGCTGGCCGCTGCGGTTACAGCGAAGCTCAACGCCATATCCTGGAATCGCGTAATGCTCGACGAGGCCTCCGCCCTGGCCAACCAGGCGGCTCAAGCGGACTCAAGCAGGCTCATTCGCGACCTGCTCGAGCGGGTCGACAGGGAAGTGGCGGCCTACAAACTCGTCCTTACCGAAGTAGGCACGGACAGCGAGAGCGCAACGTTCAAGCTGCATGACCCCTTTTATCCAGTCCCCGAGGAAACGGTTGAGGCGGGCGACCGCGTGCATGAGCGTTTTCTGGTGAAGAGCATCATGCCCAATCTGGTCATTCTCGAAGACCACGTGCATTGCACGCCAGATGGGCGCTGCCGTCGCCTGTACGCCCGGCTTCTCGGTCCGGTAACTGGCGCCCCCTGATTGCGCCGGCACATGGCGGTAGAGTCTTTCTCCCCGTGGAGCCGGTGTGATAAGATGGGTGTCTTTCAGGGTGATTGAACGGTTTCGGGGGAATGAGAGCGCCGGTAACTGGAAGGTGGAAGGCACGATGGTACAAAGAACACTGCTTGCATTTTTTTGTCTAAGTATCGTTGTGGGAATGAGTTCCTGCGCGACCATGCGCGGTTGGTTCGGGGGCGGTGAAAAGCCCGGGTCCGGGGCGGCATCCGAACCGGTCGAGGTGGTCAGCCGCGAAGACTACGAAAAGGTGTTGCGCGAGACCGTGGAGCGGCACCTCGAGGTGGCGCAGCGCANNCAACCGCGAAGAGCAAAAACAGGCGATTCAGCGCGCCAAGCCATACTACTTCAAAGAATACAGCGTTTATCCGAATGGCATGGCAGACGCGGACATCGAGTACAAGGAAACCGAGTCCCGCACGCGTCCGGTAATCGCGGAGGTTACCGTGGACAAGGTCCGTTATGCGACGCGCCTCCACCGGAAACGGGAAGATGCACGCCAGGACGAGAACTTCTTTCGCGATACAGGCGTGGAAACACTCACGTATGAGTTGCGAAGCGGCCGCTGGCGGCGCGTGGGTAGCCTGTTCGTGGCGGAAAAGACCGAGGAGTTCGTGAACGGCGAATGGGTGCCCCGGCGCGAGGAAGTCGAGCGGGTGCTCGAAGCCGAAGAGGGCAAAGGCTGGTTCGGGCGCATGTGGTCCACTGTCACCGGCCGCTGAGCGGCCGGTGAGTACAGGCCCGGCGCACGCCCCGATGTCTTGACACGCCCAGTTCAGGGAGAGTGGTTGCCTTGTCTGAAGCAGTACCGCGCACGCCGCGCACCGTGGTGATTGCCGAGACGCTCGTCATCCTTGCAGCGTCGGCTCTGGCATTCGCGGGCTTGCGCACGGTGTACCTGACCGACACCGCGGCCAGCCGCCTCGCGACCGTCTATGCCCTGACGCACGACGGCACCTGGTTCATAGACCGCCCGGCCAGCCAGCCGCCGAATCCCTTCGAAGCGGGCACAGTAGACAAGGCTGAGTTCAACGGCCGGCTGCTTTCGACCAAGCCGCCCATCCTGCCGTTGCTGATGACGGGGGAATACCTCCTGCTGCGCCGGGCGCTGGGCTGGGAACTCGACGAGCGGGAAGACATCAAGGCTTTTCTGCGCACCTCCATTGTCACGTTCGTCCTTCTCCCCTTCGTGCTCAGCCTCGTGCTCTTCGCCCGCACCGTGAACATGCTGCTACCCCGGCCCTGGATGCGTGTGCCGCCCCTGTTCGCGCTGGCCTTCGGCACGCAGTTGTTCGGATTCGCGCCGCAATTCAACAACCACATTCCGGCGGCCGCGCTGCTGATCGCAATGGTGCACCTGGTGCTGGGGCTTTGCCTGGGGCTGCGTAGACCTTCCTGGTGGCGGTTCGCACTCATCGGACTCACGGGCACGCTGGTGTTCACAGTCGATATGCCCGCCACAATCTTCGTGGCCATGGCCGGATTGTTCGTGCTCTTCCACTTCCCGAAGCAGGCCCTAACTTGGGCGGTGCTCGGTGGGCTCGGCCCTTTGCTGGTGCACTTCGGTGTCATGCTCGCGGTCACGCAATCACCGCTTCCCATTCAGAT
>NPIG01001020.1_pt1 | contig 16842 bp, 13 predicted proteins | sample 8637441 | NCBI WGS metagenome assembly NPIG01 (sample SAMN07420675, study PRJNA396082) | bioreactor metagenome | isolation source: sample BR6 brine-fed electro-methanogenic bioreactor BR | place: Japan: Kochi | collected 2016-06-14 | reverse complement strand
ATCTTGTCGTTTCCGGATGCGCCATCGGTTGGGGATTCCCCGGCGCGACGGGCGCGGCCGTGGCTTGTCCCGATCGCCCGGTCATCGCCATGCAGGCGGACGGTAGCGGCATGTATACGGTGCAGTCCCTTTGGACGCAGGCCCGCGAAAACCTCAACGTGACGACGGTGGTCTACGCCAACAACACCTACGAGATCATCAAGGTCGAACTGGCCCGGGCCGGTATTGAGACGCCCGGCCCCCGCGCCGGCGCCCTGGCCGACTTCCGCAACGATCCGTTGGATTGGGTCAACATCGCCAAGGGGCATGGGGTTGCCGGAGTGCGTGTCGAGAAGGCCGAGGATCTTGTCCGCGAGATGGAAGCGGCCTTGGCCGAGCCGGGACCGCACCTGATCGAAGCGAAGTTCTGAGTACCCTTTCGAATCGGGAGAACCCATGATTAGGCCCCCCGCCAGAGTTGGCGACGAGATCGATGCCATTGATACGCCGGCTCTGGTGATCGACCTCTCGGCGCTGGAACGGAACCTGGAGCGCATGGCGTCCTTCGCCGAGCGCGCCAACATCCGGCTCCGGCCCCATGCCAAGACCCACAAATGCGCGATGATCGCCCGCAAGCAGTTGGCGCGCGGCGCGGTCGGCGTGTGCTGCCAGAAGGTTTCCGAGGCCGAGGCCATGGTCGCCGGCGGTGTCGCCGATGTTCTGGTCAGCTACGAGATCGTTGGCGAGTCCAAGGTGACCCGGCTGGCGGCCCTGGCCCGGGACGCCCATGTTTCGGTTCTCGCGGACAATCCCGATCAAGTCGAAGCCTATGGCGCCGCGGCCGAACGTTTCGATGTCCTGCTGTCGGTCTTCGTCGACTTGCATACCGGAGGTATAGGGGCGGGTGTCGAACCCGGCCTTCCGGCGGTCGATCTGGCGCGGAAGATCGTCGAAACGTCGGGATTGCGGTTCGCCGGTATTCAGGCCTACCAGGGGAGCGCCCAGCACATCCGGTCCTTCGGCGAGCGCCGGGAGGTCAGCGAGGCCTGGATCGCGAAAGTGGCCGAGACCCGGGACATGCTCAAAAAGGCGGGGATACCCTGTGAGTTCGTCACCGGAGCCGGGACGGGGACCTATGCGTTCGAGGGCGGGAGCGGCGTATTCAACGAGATCCAGCCCGGTTCGTACGCCGTGATGGACGTCGACTACGGATTGAACCTGGATGAGAAAAGGGAACCGGTCTCGGAGTTCGAGAACAGCCTTTTCATCCTGTCCACCGTGATGAGCCGCAATTTCGGCGGCTTTGCCGTGGTCGATGCCGGGGTCAAGGCCGGCAACATCGATCAGGCCATGCCGAAGGTCTGGAAGCGCGAGGGCCTCGAATACGTCAGGGCCTCCGACGAGCACGGCGGCATTCAAGTTGCCGAAGGGATGGGTGGGAATCTGAAAACCGGGGACCGCCTGTGGCTAATCCCCGGTCATTGCGATCCGACCATCAATCTCCACGACTGGATCGTCGCCGTCCGCGCCGGCGTCGTCGAGGCCGTCTGGCCGGTAACGGCGCGGGGCGCCGTACTTTAGCCGCCGTTGACCTTTGCCTTGGCGTAGTCGCAGATTTTCCCGATCAGCTTGGTGACGTCGGTGCGAAGCTGATCGAAAGCTTCGGCCTTTTCCTTGGTTTCGTCGTCGAGGATCAGGTGCCGGTTGATTTCGATCTGCAGGCTGTGCCGGTTCTCCGAGGGTTTCCCGACCATCCGCACCAGTTCGACGCCCTTGAACGGATTATTGACGACGGTCTTGTAGCCGAGCGCCTTGAGTTCATTGCCGACGAAATCGACGAATTCGGCCGAGCAGGTCGTGCCGTCCCGGTCGCCGAGACAGAAATCGGCGCGGGTGACGCCCGGGCCTTCGGGCGAGCGTTCGTCGCTGATTCCCGGCATGGAGTGGCAATTGATGTGCCAGACGGCGCCGAACTTCTCCCGGGCGCGGTCGACCGCTTCCATCAGCAGCGTCTGGTACGGGTGGTGGTATGTCTCGATGCGGGTTTGGACCTCGGCCACGCTCAGCTTGCGGTCGTAGACCGGATGACCGGGCCGGGCCATCCGCCAGATCAGGCCGATCCCCGACTTGGTCTTGATGCTGGGGGTCACCTCGCCGGGCCAGGGCTCATCCAGAAGCTCCTGATCGATGTCGGTGGCCAGCCTGTTGGCGTCGATATAGGCGCGCGGGAAGTGCGCGGTGAGGAAGGACGCACCGAATTCAGGTGCCGCGGCGTAGAGCTCGTCGACGTAGGTGTCTTCACCCATCCGCAGGATCTTTTCCGACAGGGAATATTCGAAATCCTCAGGGTAGGTGGTTCCGCTGTGCGGTGAATCGAAGATCACCGGAACCTCGCGGGCCTCGGGGCCCTGGAAATTCAGAACGCCTGGAATGCTTTTGTTCATTCGTCCTCTCCCGGGGATCCCCGGTTGCTTGATTCACGTCCGGCCGTCCGGTGCCTGCACGCCTTGGGCGGCGTGCAGGCTGGCTCACATGCCTTTCGCGCGGCTATGCCGCATCGTTGAGATGGCAGGCCGACAGATGGCCCGGGGCGATGTCCCGCAGGGCCGGGTTTTCCTGGCGGCAGCGATCCGTTGCATGCGGGCAGCGAGGATGGAAGTAGCAGCCCGACGGCGGGTCGATGGGCGACGGGATTTCCCCTTGCACCGGCTTGAACTGATGGTGCCGGTCCTCCAATCGAGGAACCTCGCGCAGCAGGACCTGCGTGTAGGGATGATTGGGCTTCTCGAAGATCTCCTCGGTCTTGCCCGCCTCGACGATGCGTCCGAGATACATGATGACGATGCGGTCGGAGATGTGTTCGACGACGCCGATGTCGTGACTGATGAACAGGTAGGTGAGGTTCAGCTCCTCGCGCAGCTTCATGAACAGGTTGAGGATCTGCGCCTGGATTGACACGTCGAGAGCGGCCACCGACTCGTCACAGACGATGAACTCTGGATTCACTGCGAGCGCCCGGGCAATGCCGATGCGCTGACGCTGGCCACCTGAGAACTGGTGCGGATAGCGGCGCTTGAATTCGGAATCCAGGCCGCAACGCGACAGGACGTCGTCGATATAGCTGTCGAACTCGCTTCGGGTCGTGATGCCGTGGACCACCGCCGCTTCGCCGACGATATCCTGCATGCGCATGCGGGGGTTCAGCGAGGCGAACGGGTCCTGAAAGATCATCTGGGTCTTCAGCGCCGTGTTGCGCGCCTCTTCACCTTGCATCTTGTAGATGTCTTTCCCCCGATAACGGATGGTGCCCGCAGAGGGGTGCATGATGCCTGCCACCATCCGCCCAAGGGTCGACTTGCCGCAGCCGGATTCGCCGACCAGGCCGACCACCTCGCCGTCGTAGACGGAGAAGGAGGCGTTGTCGACGGCCCGAACGATCTCTTCGCGGATGTTCGCACCCATCTTCTGGGCAAGCTTGCCGGCGAAATCCAAGTGCTTGACGAAGCGTTTCGAAACGCCGTCGATTTCAATAAGAGGGACTTCGCTCATAGGGATTCTCCCAGGTGCGGGAAGAAGCAGCGTACCGCACGGTTCGGTTCGGGATAGGTGATTGCGGGTTCTTCCCGACATTTTTCCTGGGCCCGCTGGCAACGGTCGCGGAACGCGCATCCCGGCGGCAGCTTGATCAATGACGGTGTCATGCCGGGAATCTGGTAGAGAGCGGACCCCCGCTTGTTGCGGCTGGGCACGCTGCCGATCAAGCCCCGTGTATACGGGTGAAGCGGCGTGTCCAGCACCTCGTCGATGTGCCCCTGTTCGACCAGCTTGCCCGCATACATCACGCAGATGCGATCGGCCAGGCCAGCCACGACGGTCAGGTCGTGGGTGATCCAGATCAATGCCGTTCCCGTCTCCTTCGCGAGCTTCTGTGCCTCGAACAGGATCTGGGCCTGGATCGTCACGTCCAGCGCGGTCGTCGGTTCGTCGGCGATGATCAGGTCCGGCTTGTTGAGGAGTGCGATGGCGATGGCCACCCGCTGCCGCATTCCGCCCGAGAACTGGTGCGGATAGGACTTCAGCCGTTCGTCCGGCGACGGAATGCCGACCTGACCGAGGGCGTCGCGGCAGCGTTGGCGGGCTTCGTCCTTGGAGACCGATGAATCATGGGCCCGGATGGCTTCGATCATCTGTGTATCGACGCGCAGTACCGGATTCAGGGTCATCATCGGATCCTGGAAAATCATCGCGATCTTGGACCCGCGAAGACCCCGCCACCCTTTCTCGGGCAGGTTGGCCATGTCCCGGCCGTTGAACATGATGTTGCCACTAACGATACGGCCCGGCGGGTCGACCAGACCCAGAATCGAAAATCCGGTAACCGATTTCCCGGAGCCCGATTCTCCCACGAGGCCCAGGACCTCACCGCGATCAACGGTGAACGAAACGTCATCGACCGCCTTCACCACGCCGGCTTTTGTGAAAAAGTGCGTGCGCAGGTTTTTGACTTCCAGCGTCGGGGTATGCTCATTCATGATTCTTACGTTCCCTATCGCTGGAGCCGCGGATTGAGGATGTCACGCATGTGGTCACCGACCAGATTGATGCTGACAATGGTGATCAGCAGGGCAACGCCCGGGAAGAAGCTGATCCAGTATTTTCCGCTCAGCATGTACTCGAAACCGTTTGCGATCAGCAGGCCCAGCGAGGGTTCGGTGATGGGCAGGCCCATGCCGAGGAACGAGAGCGTTGCCTCGAGCATAACGGCATAGGCCACACGCATGGTCACCACGACGATAAGCGGTGGCATACAGTTCGGCAGCAGGTGCCCGAAGATGATCCGTTTCGTCCCAAGTCCGAGGCAGTGCGCGGCTTCGATGTATTCCTTGCCGCGTTCGATCAGCGCCGAGCCGCGCACCGTCCGGGCGTAGTAGGCCCATTGGGTGACGACCAGCGCGATGATGATCTTGTCGATGCCCTGGCCCAGCACGGCGAGAAGAATGAGGGCGATGAGGATCGCCGGGAAGCTGAGCTGGATGTCGACAATGCGCATCAGGAAACCGTCCCAGCGGCCACCGGCGTAAGCGGCGAACAGGCCGACCGCAGCCCCGATGACCAGGGAGATGAAGGCGCTGGCAACGCCGACGAAGAGGCTGATGCGAAGGCCATAGAAAATACCGCTGAGCAGGTCCCGCCCCTGGTCGTCGGTTCCAAGGAGAAAGGTTACCTCGCCGTACATGTCCTGAGAACCCGGTGGCTGCTTGCCGTTCATGATGTCGAGCTGCATCAGGTCGTAGGGGTTCTGCGGCGACAGATACGGCGCAAAAATAGCGATCAGCAGAACGACGGTGAAGACGATCAGGCCCAGAACGGCAAGCGGGCTTTCAATGAAGTCGGAAACGAACCGGCGGAACGGTGTCTGTGGCGGCGGAATCGGCGCGTCGTCCTGAGCGGCGGCAGTGGCGGTTTTTGGTGCGGCGCTCATGACTTCATTTCTCCCAGCCGGACCCGGGGATCCAGCACCGAATAAAGGATGTCGACCACGAGGTTGATGATGATGAACATGACAACAGTGATCAGCAGATAGGCAACGACGATGGGCCGGTCGAGCAGGCCGATCGAATCGATCAGCAGCTTGCCCATGCCGGGCCAGGCGAAGATGGACTCGGTCACCACGGCGAAGGCGATGACGTTGCCGAGTTCGAGGCCGACGACCGTGACGATCGGAACCATGATGTTCTTGAGGACATGCAGGAAAATCACACGGGAACTGGACAGGCCCTTCGCATAGGCGAACTTGACGTAGTCCATCAACAGGTTTTCGCGCATGCCGGCGCGGGTCAGACGAATGACCAGAGAGATCTTGAACAGGCCCAGGTTGATCGCCGGCAGCAGCATATGCTGCAGGCCATCCCAGGTCAGGAAACTCACGGGAACGCCAAAGAGATCTACGGTGTCCCCGCGGCCCGATGCCGGCAGCCAGCCGATCATGACCGCAAAGACCATGATCATCATCAGGCCGACCCAGAAGGTCGGCAGGCTGAAGCCCAGGATCGACACGCTCATGATCGTGCGCGAGTACCACGCATGCGGCCGCAGCCCGGCGATCATGCCGAGCGGGATGCCGAAGACGATCGCGATGATGACGGCGCCGATGGCCAATTCGAGGGTGGCCGGCATACGCTCGAGGATCAGTTTGAGTGCCGGTTGGTTATAAACAAAGGAATTGCCCAGGTCGCCTTGAAGGGCGTGAACCAGGAATATCCAATATTGTTCCCATAGGGGTCGGTCGAGGCCGAGGGCCTGAATGACGCGTTCGATTTCCGCCTGGTCGGCTTCCGGACTGATGAGAATATCGACCGGGTTTCCGATGGCGTAAACCCCGACAAAAACCAGTAGCGACATGATCAACAGAACGAGGACGCTCTGGGACGTTCGCCGGATCAAAAAGACTAACAATTCTTCGCTCCTTGCCCCTGACGGGCAAAACGGACCCGCACGCCCCCTTCCGGTGCCGCAATGGCATGCGGAAAGGGACGCACGGACCGATCAGGCATTAGTAAGCCTTGGTTCTCTTGCCTTACTTCGCAGGAATGATGCTCTGGATCAGAGTGTACTCGTCTGCGCGAGCCTTGTAATCAAGACCCTGGCGCATGGCCCAGACATTGACCTGGAAGTGCAGCGGGATGAGGCCGAGATCGCCCATCACGACCTTGGTCGCTTCCTGCGTCAGCTTGGCCCACTCTTCGCGGGTCGGAGCCTGCATGGCGGAATCGACCAACTCGTCCATCTTCGGGTTGGAGTAGCGGCCACGGTTGGTCGCGCCCAGGCCCTTGGCTTTGTCGTAGGTGTGCAGAAGCGCCCGCAGCGGGTTGGACGGTTCGCCCGAACCCGAGGCCCAACCGACCAGCATCAGGCTGTATTCCAGCGCCGAGGCTTTGCCGAAATAGACGTTCTTCGGCATGGTGTCGACGGCGGTCTTGATGCCGGCGCGGGTCAGCATCTGAGCAATCGCCTGGGCGATCTTGGCATCGTTGACGTAGCGGTCGTTCGGGCCGTGGATGGTCAGGCCGAAGCCGTCGCCATAACCGGCTTCCGCGAGAAGCTCCTTGGCCTTCTTGGGATCGAACGGATCCGGCTTGATCTCGGGAACCGTGGCGTACACGGTCGGCGGCATCAACTGACCGGCCGGAACCGCCAGGCCTTCCATCACGCGGTCGGCGATCGCTTCGCGATTGATGGCGAGCGACATGGCACGGCGCACCCGCGCGTCCTTGAGCGGGTTCTTCTTCATCTTGTCGCCGTTAAGATCGGTGACGAACGGGCTTTCGTCGCGGTTCGTGTCGATGTGGAGGTAGATCAGGCGGTTCGACGCGATCTGCGCGAGCTTGATCTTCGGGTCTTTCTTGAGATTCGGGATATCGGTCGTCGACGGGAAGTCGATGAAATCGACGTCACCGGCGAGCAGGGCCGCGATACGCGCGGAGCCGTTGGTGATCGGCTTGACGATGACCTTGTCCCACGGCGGGGTTTCACCCCAGTAGTCGGCGTTCGCCTCGTAGGTGATGTGGTCGCCGGGGACCCATTCCACGAACTTGTACGGGCCGGTGCCGACCATGGCCTTGCCCGAGTTGTAGTCCTGGGTGGTGGCGCCTTCGCCAGCCTTCTTCGAAACGATGCAGAAGCCGCTCATGTAGTCGACCATCAGCGGGAACGGGCCGTCGGTCTTCAGGTTGATGGTATGGTCGTCGATGATTTCGACGCCCTTGATCACCTTCGTGTAGAGCGCGAAAGACGACGGGCTGTTCGGGACGTTACCGGCACGGCCGAGAGTGAATTCAACGTCGGCAGCCGTGAACGGGCTTCCGTCATGCCATTTGACGCCCTTGCGCAGATTGAACTGCCAGGTGTCGGGAGCCAGCTGCTTCCAAGATTCCGCCAGTCCGGGAACCTTGTTCTGGACTTCGTCCTGCAGCACCAGTTTGTCGAACACGGCTGCGGACAGCATGTTGTTGGGGCTGAGGTTGTGGTAGTGCGGGTCCATGGAGTTCGGCTCGGATGCCATGCCGACAGTCAGGTCGGCGGCATAGGCCGAACTCATCAACGCCACCGAGGCAATGGCGGCGAGGATGCCTAGTGATTTGCGCATCTCTTACCCTCCCAAAAGGAATAAAAAACCTGCGTGCCCGACACGCCGGACCGCAGCCTCTGGCGGGTAGAAATTTGATAAACGAAGACGGGTTGCGTGTTGCTTGTCTCCGCTTATCGCTTTTTTCCCCCGTCCGAAGGTCCGGGAACGATGACGTAATAGGACGGCTTTTTCAATCCGCTTATCGATATTTATGTGCAATCTTTGGCCAAAAGAGCGGGGCATGGCGGCTCGGGGCCAAAAATTGAGCACCTGCCTCGCGGAATGCTCCTTTTTCCGACATCTGTCGCACTTTCGCAGAATGTGTTGTTCGAAAAAGGAAGCATTACCCACCTGAATTGCCCGTCTGGAGAGCGAATCGCCGCCGGTTTCGATGGTCGATCTTTGCGGGGTGGTGCTTGTTCTGGGGGAGGGCTATAGTCGCTACCATCACACCTCCATTCTACCAATAATAAAGACGGAGCATGGACATGAGTGAACTCCGCGCGGACGATCTGATCAGTCTCGACCTCATCCGCGATCTCGTGCGTTTCAATACCGTTAGCCGCAATTCCAATCTCGAATTGATCGAATACGTCCGGCGCTATCTCGATGATCTTGGCGTTGAAAGCCAGGTCATTCCCGGTCCCGACGGCGACAAGGCGTGCATTTATGCCACGATCGGTCCGAAGGATCGCGGCGGGGTGATGTTGTCCGGGCATACGGATGTCGTGCCGGTCGATGGCGAGGAATGGACCAGTGATCCGTTTTCCGTGACGATTCGGGACGGGCGGGCGTTCGGCCGGGGCACCACCGACATGAAGGGGTTTGTTGCCATCGCGTTGGCTCACGTGCCCATTTTCATGGAAAAGAAGCTGAAGACCCCGATACACCTCGCATTCTCCTATGACGAGGAGGTCGGATGTACGGGGGTTCGTCCCATGATCGACGTCCTCAACGGGATGCCGAACAAGCCGCAAATGGGCATCATCGGCGAGCCGACCCGTATGAAGGTCATGACCGGCCACAAGGGGAAGAAAAGCATCAGGGTCCGCGTGCGCGGTCACGAGTGCCACTCGTCGCTGGCCCCGACCGGGGTCAATGCGATCGAGTACGCTGCCGAACTGATCGCCTATATCAAGAGCATCGCCCGCCGTCTGGCACGAGAGGGGGCACAGGATCCGGCTTACGACGTTCCCCATACGACCGCCCATGTCGGGCGGATCGATGGCGGAACCGCACTCAACATCGTTCCCCGAGGATGTTGGTTCGATTTCGAGTTCCGCTGCCTGCCGGCTGACAATCCCGCCGCTTTGTTCGAAGAAGTACGCCTTTTTGCCGAGAACAAGCTACTGCCCGAGATGCGCGCGATCGATCCGAAAACCGGCTTCGAGTGGGAAGAGATCGCGGCCTTTCCCGGCTTGGATACGCGGGACGAAGCGTCGGTCGTCCGCTTGGCGACTAGGCTGGCGGAGGACGAGGATACCAAGCGCGTGGCTTACGGCACCGAAGCCGGCCTGTTCAGCGTGACCGGGGGCATCCCCTGTGTCATTTGCGGCCCCGGTGATATCGAACAGGCGCACAAGCCGGATGAATATATTTCCTTCCAGCAGATTGCGGCCTGCGAAACCTTCATGCGACGCTTGGCCGACGCATGCGAAGCCGAGGAACTTTGACAACGGCCGATGTCGCACTCTCGATAGGTTCGCCCTGAAGGAGGGAGATGGTGATCCAGCAGCCAGCGAGCTACCCGGTGGAAATCGAGGCGCCGGACATCTCGGCCTATCGGAAAGGGAATACCGGGGTCGACTACATTACGACCTTCGACAGCGGCTGCCCGGGACCGCATGCGATGATCGCCGCAGTCGTGCACGGAAACGAGATTTGCGGGCCGATCACCCTGGATTTCCTCTTCAGGAACGAGGTTCGGCCGCTTTGCGGCAAGCTGACCCTGGGATTCCTCAATGTCGCCGCTTTCGCGAACTTCGATCCCGAGAGGCCTGATATTTCGCGCTGGGTCGACGAGGATTTCAACCGCATCTGGGATGTCGCCGTCCTGGAAGGGGAACGGGACAGTGTGGAATTGCGGCGGGCCCGGGAGATCCGCCCGATCATCGATCAGGTGGACTATCTGCTGGACCTGCATTCCATGCAGCATCCGACGGCACCGCTGATGCTGGCCGGTCCCCTGGAAAAGGGGCGGCAGTTCGCGCGTGATGTCGGTTCTCCCGAGCATGTGATGTGCGATCCGGGACATGCGGCCGGCCGCCGCCTGCGCGATTACGGCCCTTTCAGCGACCCGGGCAGTCCGAAGAACGCGCTTCTGGTCGAGTGTGGCCAGCACTGGGAGAAGAACAGCGTAACCGTCGCCCGAGAGACGTCCCTCCGGTTCCTGCTGAACTTCGATATGGTTTCACCCGAATTCGCCGCGCCTCACATGAGCCGGGATGCGCTGCCCAAGCAGAAAATCATCGAAGTGACCGGGCCGGTAACCATCGCAACCGATGCATTTCGGTTCGCCGAACCTTTCATCGGCCTCGAGGTCGTGAAGAAGGCAGGCACAGTGATCGGCTGGGACGGGGACACCGAAATCCGCACACCTTACGACGGCTGCGTCATGGTCATGCCGTCGCGGCGCCTGGTGAAGGGGCAGACGGCCGTCCGCTTCGGCCGCTTCGTCGATTGATACGGGCAGCGTTGAGCGCCGCTGGTCTCGACGTCTAGGCAATCAATCCGGTGGCGGATGCTGTTTTCACCAGGTAGTCGAACCCCATCCGGGCATAGGTCAGCGGATGCGCCTTGGCGGGGTCCTGCTCGGCCTCGACCACCAGCCATCCCGAATACCCGGTCTCCTGCAACGGAGTGAAAACCCCGGGATAGTCGATCATGCCGTCGCCGGGGACCGTGAAGACACCCTCGAGGACCGCATTCAGGAAACTCCAGTCCTCGGATCGTACGCGGTTGAGGACTTCCGGGCGCAGATCCTTGCAATGGACATGGGTGATGCGTGCCGCATGGGTGCGGGCGGCAGCAACCGGATCGCCGCCGGCATAGGTAAGATGACCCGTGTCGAGAAGGAGGCCGACTTCGTCGCCGGTGTTATCCATGAGCCGGTCGATATCCTCCGCGCTCTGGACTACCGTGCCCATATGATGGTGATAGGCCATGCCGATACCGCGCCCGGCCAGGTATTTCGCCATCTCGGTCAGGTGGCGGCCGAATTCCTTGAATTCGTTCTTTTCCAGGGTTGGACGGCGGGACAGGGGAATCCCCTTGCTGCCATGGATACAGCCGCTGACCTCGGCGAAGACCATGACGGTGCATCCCATGTCGGCAAGCAATGTCAGGTGATCCTCGACGGCCACCCTTTCGTCGGCCACCGGCCGCTCGAGCAGTTTGCCGCTGTACCAACCCGAAACCAGGGAAAGCCCGTGGTTCTGAAGGAGGGGGCGCAGCTCCGAGGCGACGCGGGGGAACTTATTTCCCAACTCGATTCCGGCATAGCCGGCCGCCGCCGTTTCCGCGAGGCAGACTTCAAGCGGCGTCTCCGCGCCGAGTTCAGGCATGTCGTCATTGGTCCAGGTCAGCGGGTTGATCCCGATACGCACCGTCATGTCAGCCTCCCGTGCGTTGACGTTTGGTTGCCGCCATATAGGCTTCGCGCGCCGCATTGACCTCGCGGCGTTCCGAAGTCTCGGGCACGGCAACCTCCCACCAGGCACCGCCCTCGGCCGTCGCGGCCACGGGGTCGGTCTCGATGGAAATCACATAGGTCCGCTCCGATGCCTTGGCGCGGCCAAGGGCGGCCTCGAGTTCGGCGATACTGACCACCTTCTCGGACATGGCGCCGAGACTCGCGGCATGGGCGGCGAAATCGATTTCCGGCACCTCGCCGTCGGTGCGGACCGAGTCGAACAGGTTGTTGAAGCTTTCGCCCCCGCAGCTTCGCTGCAGCCGGTTGATGCAACCGAAACCGCTGTTGTCGAGGATCACGACGATCAGCTTCCTGCCCATCAGGACCGAGGTCGCGATTTCCGAATTCATCATCAGGTAGCTGCCGTCACCCACCATGACGAAAACCTCGCGTGACGGATCGGCCATCTTGACCCCGAGCCCGCCGGCGATCTCGTAGCCCATGCAGCTGTAACCGTATTCCAGGTGGTAGCCGCCCGGTTCGGGTGTCCGCCACAGCTTGTGAAGCTCGCCCGGCAGTCCGCCCGCCGCACACACGACGACATCCCATCGACCCGCCGTACGGTTGACCGCACCCAGGACCTGGGCATCCGACGGGAGCGGGACATTGGTGGGTTGGGTGACCCTGTCGACGACGGTGTTCCAGTCCTTCGCCAGGTCCTGCAGGCGGGCCGTCCATCCTCCCGGTGCCCGCCACTCCGAAAGCCGGGCTTCGAGGTCCCGGATGCCGCGCCGGGCATCGCCGACCAGTGGCACGGCGCCGTGTTTGACGGCGTCGAAGGGCTGGACATTGAGCTGGACCAGCTTCCAGTCCTGGTTCTGGAACAGGGATCGCGAGGCCGTGGTGAAATCCGACAATCGCGTTCCGACGGCCAGGACCACGTCGGCTTCCGCGGCCAAGGCGTTTGCCGCCGCGGTTCCCGTGACCCCGATGGCGCCTGCCTGACACGGATGATCCCAGGGCAGGGCGCCTTTGCCGGCCTGGGTCTCGGCGACCGGAATCCCGTGAGTCTCGGCGAAGCGTGCAATTTCGGCGCAGGCGTCGGAATAGTGCACGCCGCCACCTGCGATGATGAGCGGCTTCTCGGCCTTCTTCAGCAGAGCCGCGGCGGCATCCAGCTCCTCGACATCCGCACCTGCCCGGCGCGGACGCCGGAACCTGCGTTCGAAGAACGCTTCCGGGTAGTCGAAGGCCATGGTCTGGACATCCTGGGGAAGGGCCAGTGTGACCGGACCGCAGCCGGCGGGATCGGTCAGTATCTCCATGGCCTGCGGCAGGGTGGTCAGAATCTGTTCCGGCCGCGTGATCCGGTCCCAGTAGCGGGATACAGGCCGGAAGCAGTCGTTGACGGAGATGGTGGCGTCACCAAAGGCTTCGACCTGTTGCAGGACCGGGTCCGGGCGTCGCGACGCAAAAACATCGCCGGGCAGAAGCAGAACGGGCAGGCGGTTGACATGGGCGACGGCGGCTGCGGTCACCATGTTGGTCGCCCCGGGACCGATCGAGGTGGTGCAGGCCATGAACCGGCGCCGCCGCGAGGCCTTGGCGAAGGCGATGGCGCTGTGGGCCATGGCTTGTTCGTTGTGGGCCCGGAAAGTCGGCAGCCGGTCGCGGGAGCTGAAAAGGGCTTCGCCCAGGCCGGCCACGTTGCCGTGCCCGAAAATGGCGAAGACACCTGCGAACAGCGGCACTTCAGCGCCGTCGATTTCGGTCCACTGCGCCGTCAGGTAGCGCACGAGGGCTTGCGCCATGGTCAAACGGGTTGTGGTCATTGATGGGGCCTCCCCAGGCCGGAAATGAATTCTCTGCACGATGAAATCTTTTTTCTAATTGAATAAAATCATAGAATAAATTTTTAATCTCGGGCAACGGGAAAGACGCTTCACGGGAGGGCGGCAACGCCGGGAGGATTCCAAATGATGAATTTCTGTCTGTTCGGGGCGGGGCGGATCGGCAAGATCCACGCGGCCAACGTCGCGTTGAATGGCAACGCAGCCTTACGTCATGTCGTCGATGTCGATGCAGCGGCTGCCGGCGACCTGGCGGCGCGGCACGGCGCCGCCGTTTCCGATGCCGACTCGGCGCTCGGCGATCCGGCTGTGGATGCCGTGATCATCACTTCGTCGACGGACACCCACAAAACCCTCGTCGAGCAGGCGTGCAGGGCAGGGAAGGCCGTTTTTTGCGAAAAGCCGGTCGATCTCGACTCCGCCCGAGTGCGCGAGGTGCTGAGCGTGGTCGAGGAAACCGGTGTGCCGTTTTTCGTCGCCTTCAACCGACGCTTCGATCCCAGCTTCGCGGCACTGCAGAAGAAGGTGCGCGACGGCCGAGTCGGCAAGGTGGAGCAGGTGATCATCACCAGCCGCGATCCCGGACCGCCACCCGTCGGCTACATCAAGGCTTCGGGGGGGTTGTTCCGCGACATGATGATCCACGATTTCGACATGGCGCGCTGGCTATTGGGCGAGGAGCCGACCGAGGTCTACGCCGTGGCGAGCTGCATGGTCGACCCGGCCATTGGCGAGGCCGGAGACGTGGATACGGCAGCGGTCACCCTCAGGACCGCGAGCGGCGCATTCTGCCAGATCACCAACAGCCGCCGCGCCGTTTACGGCTATGATCAGAGGGTCGAGGTGTTCGGTTCCGCGGGCATGCTGCGGGCCGGCAACCGCACCGCGACGACCGTGGAGTATTCTGGCGGAGAAGGGGTCGCTACCGACAAGCCGCTCGACTTCTTCCTCGAGCGCTATGCCGAGGCCTACCGCATCGAGCTCGACCGTTTCATCGAGGCGGTGGGGAAGGGGGAGAAGCCCAGCCCCGGCGGCGAGGACGGCTTGCGGTCGCTGCTGTTGGCCGATGCCGCGACGGAATCGGCCAGGAGCGGAAAACCGGTTCCCGTTTGATCGCGAAGAGTCCGGCCGAGCGCCGATATCGATGGTTTGATTTCGGCCGCGATTGCTCGTTGGACAGCCGTCCCGGAATGGTGTAAACCGCCAGAAAAATTGGTTGGGCCACCATGTGGGCGGCACACTTGATCGTCCTTCTCAACCAGATGATCCCAAGTGTAGGAGAATGGAATGGGCAAGCCCCTCGTGTTGCATGAAGATCGTCTTTTTCCCGCTGATCCAACAACCCGCTCGATCGCGCGACGACTTTACGGCGAGGTCAAGGATCTGCCGATTATCAGCCCCCACGGCCATACGAATCCGCAGTGGTATGCCGAGGACCCGGCTTTCCCCGATCCGGCAACCCTGTTCATCGTTCCCGATCACTACATTTTCCGAATGCTCTACAGCCACGGGATCAAGCTCGAAGACCTGGGAATCGCGCTGAAGGATGGCGGAGCGGTCGAAAAGGACTCGCGGAAGATCTGGCGGACCTTCGCCGAGAACTATTACCTGTTCCGTGGTACGCCGACCCGTATCTGGACGGACCACGTCCTGAAAGAGGTTTTCGGCATCGAGATCCAGTTGGAACCGGAAACGGCCGACGAGATCTTCGACAAGATCCAGGACAGCCTGAACCGTCCCGAGTTCCGGCCGCGCGCGCTATACGAACGCTTCAACATCGAAGCACTTTCGACCACGGACGCTCCCTTCGATGATCTGCGTTATCACAGGCAGATCAAGGAGAGTGGCTGGAAAGGACGGGTGGTTCCGGCCTTCCGGCCGGACCCGGCGGTCGATCCCGAATTCGACGGTTTCGCTGCCAACCTGGCCAAGCTGGGTGAGGTGTCGGGTGAGGACGTCGGGACCTGGGACGGTTACCTCAAGGCCCTGGCGTCGCGGCGCCAGTACTTCAAGGAGATGGGCTGCACGTCGACCGATCACGGTCACCCGACGGCCCGCACGGCCGACCTCGGCAAGGCCGAGTGCGAGGCTCTGTACGCGAAGGTCGTGAGCGGCAAGTTCACGGCGGAGGAGGCGGAAACCTTCCGCGCCCAGATGTTGACCGAGATGGCCCGCATGAGCCTCGAGGACGGGCTGACCATGCAGATCCATCCGGGATCGGTGCGCAACCACAACCCGCATCTGATGGAGACCTTCGGCCGCGACATGGGCGCCGACATCCCGTCGGCCACCGAGTACGTGCGCTCGTTGAAACCGCTGCTCGACCGCTTCGGCAACGAAAAGGACCTGACGCTGATCCTGTTCATGCTGGATGAATCGGCTCAGGGCCGCGAACTCGCGCCGCTGGCCGGGCATTACCCCTGCCTGCGCCTGGGGCCGCCGTGGTGGTTCTTCGACAGCTTCGAAGGCATGATGCGCTTCCGCCGCAACGTCACCGAGACCGCCGGCTTCTACAACACGGTCGGCTTTAACGACGATACGCGCGCTTTCCTGTCGATCCCGGCGCGTCATGACGTTGCGCGCCGTGTCGACTGCGCCTACCTCGCCGATCTCGTCGTCGCCCATCAGCTGGACGAGGACGAAGCGCGCGAAGTGGTCGTCGACCTCGCCTACAATCTGGTCAAGAAGGCCTACAAGCTCTAGGCCGATTTCGATTTTCGGGATTGGGGGCCGGGACGCAGTTCCGGCCCCAGTCGTATTCGGGCTCAGGCGTTGTCGTCGGGCCCCGCCAGGTCCTCTTCCTGCGACAGGATATCGTCGACATTGGACAGATGGGCCTGCATGGCCAGCCGCGCACCTGCCGGGTCACGCCGCTCCAGAGCCTCCAGAATGGCCCGGTGATCATCCAGGGTCATGCGGTGATGCTCCGGCAGCCGCTGATGCTGCGACAGGGTCTCGAACATCGGGTCCAGCATGGCCCGCCACATGTTCTCGACCAAAGACACGAAAACGGTGTTGTTGGTGGCTGCGGCAATCCGGGTGTGGAAAATCCGGTCCCAGTTCCGGCTGATCCGGTAGGGGACCGGATCGCGTTCCATGCGAATCAGGGCCTCCCGGATGTTGGAGAGGTGTTCTTCGGTTGCCATCTCGGCGGCGATGTAGGCGATCTCGCCCTCGACGACACGCCGCGCCGAGAGAAGCTCAAACGGTCCCGGGCCGCTGTCGCTCTGTCCGAGGGGCGCAAAACGGATATT
>NPIG01000866.1_pt2 | contig 16859 bp, 15 predicted proteins | sample 8637441 | NCBI WGS metagenome assembly NPIG01 (sample SAMN07420675, study PRJNA396082) | bioreactor metagenome | isolation source: sample BR6 brine-fed electro-methanogenic bioreactor BR | place: Japan: Kochi | collected 2016-06-14 | reverse complement strand
GCGCGGTGCTGCTTGGCCTGTCGGCGCAGGAGGCGATAGCGGAAGAGAAGGCGCTGCTTCCCCCGCCCGGCGGGCCGGCGGCCAACGCGCTTCCGGCGACGCGCGGGCAGGTGGAGCCTATTGAGGAGGTGTCGCAGCGCTATGCCCGGCGGGCCTGGGAACTCTTTGACGGCAACGTGACGGCCGCGTCGGGCGCGCTCGGCATATCGGCGAACACCTTGCGTTACAAGTACCTGAAGATGAAGAAGAAACCGGGCGGCAAAGCCGAAAAGGCGAAGAAATCGACCGGCACGAAGACCTGAGGCGGGAATAGGCGGCGGGGGGCGCCGGGGTTTAGGACAAAGGTGGCAGCCGCGGGTACAGCGAAGGAGAATCCTGCATGAGCGCCGGCGCATATGAATCGTTCCGCAAGCCGATTGTCATAGAGCGTGTCGAGTTTTTCCCCGTGCGCTATCCGACGGTGATGCGCTTCAAGTTTTTCGAGGGCCCCACCAGCGGGTCAGGGCGGCCGGCTATTCTGATTAAGATAACGGCAAGCGACGGCACGGTGGGCTGGGGCGAGAGCGTGCCGGTGCCGCGCTGGGGCTGCGAAACCTTTGAAAGCGCGCAGAAGACCATCGAGCACTATCTCGCGCCCATCATTACCGGGATGAACCCCTTCGACGTCGAGGCGATTCACCGCGGGATGAACGTGGAGGTGGCCAACTGCTTTTCCACGTGCGCGCCCATTACCAAGGCGGGGCTCGACATCGCGCTTCACGACCTGCTCGGCAAGGCCTGCGGCGTGAACGTGGCGGCGCTGTGGGGCCGGGAAACGCCGGATGACCTGCTGCTGAGCTGGACGCTGAACCCGCGGGAACTGGACGAAATTGCATCGCTCATCGAGGCGGGCCGGACCCGGGGCTACCGGCATTTCAACGTGAAAGTGGCGCCGAACCTCGAATTCGACCTCGCCATGTGCCGCATGGTGAAGGAACTGGCGCCGGACGGTTTTCTTTGGGCCGACGCAAACGGGGGCTACGACCTGGACACCGCGCTCGAGGCGGCGCCGCGGCTTGCCGAAATCGGTGTGCCCGTGCTCGAACAGCCGTTGCCGCCGAACCGGTTGACGGGCTACCGGCGGCTGAAGAAACAGGGCGCGCTGCCGATCATCATGGACGAGGGGGTGATTTCGCCCGTCGATCTGGAGGAATTCATCGAGCTGGACTGCCTCGACGGCGTGGCCATGAAACCGGCGCGGTGCGGCGGCCTGAGTTCCGCGCGCGCCCAGGTGGAAACCCTGCACCGGGAAGGGCTGATGTTCCTGGGCAGCGGCCTGACCGACCCCGATGTGTCGCTGTCCGCGTCGCTCATCCTGTATGGCGCGTACGGCCTGCGCTATCCCGCGGCGCTGAACGGCCCGCAGTTCCTCGGCGCGAGCGTGCTCGAATCGCCGTTCGAGGTTGTGGACGGGCGCGTGCCTGTTCCGAAGGGGCCGGGCCTGGGCATCGAAGTGGATGAGGCGCAGGTGCGCGAGTTGTGCGCCCGGAGCCTTGCGGAGCCGTAACGGCGGGTCAGGAGGAGAAGAGGTTTCGGATGCGGCCCATGAGGGTTCTGGGCGCGATGTCCACCACCTTGTCGGCGCCGGCCTGCCATTCAGTGACGGGGGGATACGCGGTCACGCGCACGGTGAGCGCAGTGATGTTGTCGGTGCCGCCCCGGTCGATGGCCTGTTCGATAAGCCTGCGGGTGCCGCCGCGGAGGTCGGGTTCCGAGAGCGTCACGGCCATGGCATCGTCGGAAACCAGATTGGAGAGTCCGTCGGAGCAGATCAGGAGGGTGTCGTTCTGTTTGAGTTGAAAACAGAACGAGTCGACCTTGACCCGCTCCTTGATGCCGATGGCGCGGGTAATGAGATTGCGGAGGGAGTGGTTGCGCGCCTCTTCTTCGGTGATGAGACCGTTGCGGACCTGTTCGGCGACCAGGGAGTGGTCGTGCGTGATCTGCTGGATGCCGGCGCTTTCGCGCAGGAGATAGACCCGGCTGTCGCCCACCTGGGCGACATAGGCCCAGTCGCCGTGGAAGACACAGGAGGACACGGTGGTACCCATGCCCGAATAGACCGGGTTGACTTCGGCTTCCTCGAAGACCTTGCCGTTGGCGCGCTCGAGGGCGCTGCGCAGGTTGCTCGGGATGGTCGGGCCATGACCCTCGAAGTAGGTGCGCGCGAGCACAAGCAGGGCCATGCGGCTTGCGTATTCTCCGGCGGTGGCGCCGCCCATGCCGTCGGCCACGGCAAAAAGGAAGCCCCGTTCTTCGGCCACATGGGCTTCATCGGGGGCGCAGAGCAGGCAGGAATCCTCGTTCTTCTTTCGTTTCAGGCCCACATCCGATAGCATGTGGGCTTCCAGATAGCCGCCGCGCCAAGCGTACTCGAAGTTGCGTCCATCCAGCGGGCCGTAGACGGTGCGTGGAATGAGTTCTTCCACTACGCGTTCCTTTCCACAGCACCGCGGAGCTGTCTTGCCGTTGTTTCGGCCGCCGTTACGCGGCCGCCACGGCATCCACTCAGGTCGTCCATTGGCTATTCACACACTTCCGGGACCGGCGCGCAGTTGCGCCGAGGTCTACCTCTGTCGTGTCTCGGTTGAAAACTCCGACGCCCCACAAAGAATGACATACCCGCCCGGCGCAACGCAACGCACCGGGCGGGTGGAAGAACATCAGTTGCTGGTGCGCCCGCCGGTGCCCTTGGTGGACTTGACCCGCTTGCCCGCCGGCACCTTGGGCCGCAGGGCGCGCACGGCCTGGCCGGCCTGCCACATTTCCGAATCACCGATCTGCTTGAGCTCCTTTTCGAGCTTCTGCTGGTAGTCCTTGCTTCCCGTCGAGCGAAGCACGCGGCCGGTCTCTTCTCCGGACTTCACCCGCTTGTAGAGTTCCTTGAACACCGGGAGCGTCGCTTTCTTGAACTTGGGCTTCCAGTCGAGGGCGCCGCGCTGCGCGGTGGCGGAGCAGTTGCGGTACATCCAGTCCATGCCGTTTTCATCGACCAGGCGGATGAGGCTCTGGGTGAGTTCCTCGACGGTTTCGTTGAAGGCTTCGCTGGGGCTGTGGCCCTGCTTGCGGAGCACCTCGTACTGCGCTTCCATAATGCCCGCCAGCGCGCCCATCAGCACGCCGCGCTCGCCGGTGAGGTCGCTGTAGACTTCGTGCTCGAAGGAGGTCGGGAAGAGGTAGCCGGAGCCGATGCCGATACCGACTGCGAGGGCGCGTTCGTGGGCGCGTCCGGTGGCGTCCTGGAAGACGCCGAAGCTGGAATTGATGCCGGCGCCGTTGAGGTAGTTGCGGCGCACGGACGTGCCCGAACCCTTGGGCGCCACCAGAATGACATCGACGTTCTCGGGCGGGATGACTTTGGTCTGCTCCTTGTAGACGATGGAGAAGCCGTGCGAGAAGTACAGGGCGTCGCCGTCATTGATGTGCTTCTTCACCATGGGCCAGATGGCCTTCTGGGCCGCGTCGGAGACGAGCATCTGGATAATGGTGCCGCGTTCGGCCGCCTCATCGAGGTCGAAGAGGGTCTTTCCGGGTTTCCAGCCGTCTTTCACTGCGCGGTTCCAGTCGTTCTTGAACTGCCTGGACTGGCCGACAATGACATTGAGGCCGTTGTCGCGCATGTTGAGCGCCTGGGCGGGGCCCTGCACGCCGTAGCCGAGCACGGCGATGGTCTCGTTCTTCAGCACACGCTTCGCCTTCGACATGGGGAACTCTTTGCGCGTGATGACTTCTTCTTTCACCCCGCCGAAATCGATCTTCATGGTTTTCCCTCCACTGCGGCCGCCTTTCGGGGCGGTCCGGTTTTCTGCGGCAGACTCCCGCGGAACCTGGATAGCGGTTGACGCACACACGGCGCTTCTCTGCAGGAATCATAGAGTTGCGGACAGACCGCATATTCTATTCGATGAAGCTTCCCGGTGCAACAAAGGAAGGAAAACGGGATGCGGTACGGGTGGGGGCGGCAGCGCGCTGCCGGATGTTGGCCGTCCAGGTGCAGAGAGACAGTGCTGGCACGGCTGCCGCCCCCGGACCACAGGAGAACCATGAGGCCGTGGAATACCGGGCTGTATCGATGCCGCAGACGGGGCTATCAGTTTCGCGGGTACATGCGCGCCGCTGCACCGCCTGCGCCTCTTGCTTACTTCATGGCCTTCCGCAAGGGAACTGATCACGACCGGTGCCGGCGCCCGCACAATTTCTGCGCAACCCCGCGCTGCCGGGGATGGTCAAAGCAGGAAACGCAGAGGCAACCGGAGCATGGAATGGGCACGCGCTTCTTCTTTTCACTGACTTTCGTTGTTCTGGCGCTCACGGCATCCGCCGAAGCGCCGCCGTCCGCGGTGCGCATGAACGAAGTGCAGGTTATCGGCACGCACAACAGTTATCACGTGGCCCCCGCGTTGAGTGTTTCCCGCGTGACCGACTGGGTGGCCCGGGTGAAGGACCTCAACTACACGCACGCCCCGCTTGACGTGCAACTGGACCGCGGCGTGCGGAGCTTTGAGATAGACCTGCACCACACCGCGGAAGGTTTCGCGGTATTCCACGTGCCCCTGATTGACGAGGGCAGCACCTGCCGGTGGTTCACGGAATGCCTGGCCCTCGTGCGCGCGTGGTCGGAGACACACCCCGGGCACGTGCCGATTTCGTTCCTGCTCGAGTTCAAGGACGAAAACGTGCGCCCGAACAGCCGGCTTCTCCCGCTGGGAGCGCAAGGGCTGGACCGGCTGGACGCGGACATTCTCTCCGTGTTTCCGAGGGAGCGTGTTATCACGCCCGACGACGTGCGCGGGGATGCGCAGACGCTGGAAGCGGCTGTGCTGAACCGGGGCTGGCCCACGATGGACGAGGCACGCGGCAAGGTCTTCTTCATACTCCACGAGCGCAGGGAGAACCGGGACCTGTACACCGAGGGGCGCCCTTCGCTGGAAGGGCGGGTCATGTTCGTGAACTCCTCGCCCGGCCGGCCGGACGCGGCCACGCTGGTGCTGGACCACCCGGATGTGGGGCGTATCGCGCCGCTGGCGGCACAGGGGTACCTGATCCGGACGCGGGCGGACGCGGGCCTGCGGGTGAGCGAGACGCGTCGCGACACGGCGCTGGCTTCGGGGGCGCACATCCTGAGCACGGATTTTCCGCCCGGCCAACCGCATGAATCGGGGTACGTGATGGCCTTTCCGGGCGGCGCGCCGGCCCGCTGCAATCCGGTCAATGCGCCGGAGACATGCGCCGACACGCTTCTCGAAGCTTCCGGCGAGACCAATGGCGGTTCATAGTCCTACGGAGCGTAGGGCACGGTGCCGGTATCATCGACCTCATACCCCTCGCGCTCGAGATACACGGGCCCGGGCAGGAACTCATCACTGCGCTCCTTCAGGATTTCTTCGAGCGTCTTGTCGAGGCGCGCCTGCAATTCGGCGTGCTCCGCCTGCCCCGCGAGATTGTGCATCTGGTAGGGGTCGGCATCGTTGTCGAAGAGCTGCCAGGGGCCGTCGAGGTCGCGCGTGTAAGTGTGGCGAGGGGTACGAATGCCGCGGAACTCCTTGCCCCCGCGCGCGCGCGTCCATTGGCCGAAGGGCTGCACGCACATGAGCAGGGCGGCCTCGGCTTCCGGCGCGCGGCCGGCGGCCAGGGCCTTCGAGAAATCGCGCCCTTCGACGGAATCGGGCGCCGGCACGCCGGCGAGTCCGAGTAGCGTGGGCAGGATGTCGGGGGTGTTGAGCAGGGTGTCCACCTCGCGTCCGCCGCCGAGCCTGCGCGGGTAGCGCAGCAGGAAAGGGACGCGGATGGCCTCGTCGTAGGGCTGCTGTTTCTTCACCTGGCCATGCGAATGGAGCAGGTCGCCGTGGTCCGCGGTGAAGACGAAAATGGTGTCATCGGCGATACCGGTCTCGTCGAGGGTTGCGAGCAGGTCGGCCAGGCAATCGTCGAGTGCGGCGATGTGCGCGTAGTACCCGGCGAGTTCCTTGCGCGCGGCGTCCGCCTGCGCCTCGGGCACATTCGGCCGCAGCTTGACGTCTTCCGGCTTGAATCGTTCGCGGTAGCGCTCGGGGGCGGTGTGGTAGGGTGCGTGGGGCGGCCCCCAGGAGAGCATGAGCAGGAAAGGCTTGTCCGCGCCGGCATGGGCGCGAATGTACTGCTGTGCCTCCTTCGTCTGCGCAATGGCGTCGTAGCCTTCCCAGACCTGCCGGTCGGGGGTGTCTCCGAAGTACTCGGAATTATTGTAATTGTGCGTGCACTCGAGAACCCGCCAGAAGTCGAAGCCCTGCCTGCGCTCCCTGGGAATGAAACTCGAGCGGCCGTGCCCGTCGAGATGCCACTTGCCGATGTACCCGGTGTCATAGCCCGCCCCGGTGAGGATGTCGGCCACGGAAGGCACTTCTTCCGGCAGGTTGACGTCATTCATGAAGACGCCGTGGGTGAGCCAGTACTGTCCCGTGATGAGACTGGCGCGGTAGGGCGTGCAGACGGGGCACCCCGAGACGGCGTTGGTGAAGTTGACGCTCTGACGCGCCAGGGCATCCAGATGCGGGGTCTGCACGTTGGGGTCGCCGGCATAGCCCGTGGCCTGGGCGCGCCACTGGTCTCCGAACACGAAAACGATGTTCGGCCGGCGCGCGCCGGCCGGGTGCGTCTCCGCGGCACGGCCCGCCCGCGCGGAGAGCACTGCCCCCGCACCGGCCGCCGCGAGGAATCCACGTCTTGAAAGGCTTGCGTTTTTCTCGCTCATCCTGCTTCTCCCGGGTTGTTCCGGGTGCATGATACGCGATCACCCGCCCGACCGCGCAACGGCGGCCCCCGTTCTGCTACAATCTTGCCATGACACCCGAAGAATGCTCGAAACATTACGTGCCCGACCGAAGCCCCGCCGTCTTTCTCGCCGACTACGGCGGTGAAGATGTGGCGGCTTGCGTGGAGGCGCACTTGAATCACTGGGGACACGTGTACGGGATCATGCGCAACGCTACCTGGGGGGAGACCTTCAGTAGTGAAGAAGCGCATGACCGGTACCTCGTCGAGTCGCTGCTGACCACCCACCTCGAGGCCACCCGCCCGGAGTGGGAAGCGGAATGGAAGCAGTTGGTCGAGGAGCGCAAACGGGCGGAGGCCGAGCGCGCCGCCCGGGAAAAGGAGGCGCGCGAGCGGGCCGAACGCGAGCGCGCGGAGCGGGAACAGGCGGAGCGGGAGCGGGCCGAACGCGAGCGCGCGGAGCGGGAACAGGCTGAACGCGAGCAAGCAGAGCGCGCGCAGGCCGGGGCCGCAGAAGGGCAACCGGAGCCGCCACCGCAGGAACAGGCGCCGCCGGAGGCGGCCGGGATGCAAATGCAGGCAACCGAACCTGTACAAGGAACCGCCTCGGAGGCGCCCCCGCGGCCGCCGCAACCCCAACCGGTGGAAGCCGGGCAGTCTTCAGCAGCGCAGGTGCCGGAGCCGCCGCAACCCCAACCGGTGGAAGCCGGGCAGTCTCCCGCAGCGCAGGCGCCGCCACCGCCGACGCCGCAGGCTGGGCAACCGCAGCCCGGGCCGCCGCAATCTGAGCCGGGACCGCCGGAAGATTCGCCGGACAGGGGCGACGGGACCCATGCCGTGTAAGCAGAGCCACCGCGGGCGCCATCCGAAAGACGACGCCCTGTTCTCGGAAGACAGTCTTCCCACCCTTCGCACGGCCGTGCAGGATTTTTCTTGGCTGCTTTCCCGGGGCTACGCCGACAAAGCGGCGCTCAAGCTGGTGGGGGACCATTTCCAGCTGGCCGCGCGCCAACGCACGGCATTGCAGCGGGCGGCGTGCTCAGACAGCGCGCGCGAACGCAGGGGCCGGCACGAGAAACCGGCCGGCCGGCTTCGGGGCGAAGCGCTGCTCATCGACGGGTACAACCTGCTGATCACCATCGAAAGCGCGTTGTCCGGCGGCATTCTCATCCGGTGCCGGGACGGGTGCGTGCGCGACATGGCGAGCCTGCACGGTTCCTACCGCAAGGTGGAGGAAACGCTTCCGGCCGCGCGGTTCATCGGCGGGATGCTGGCCGGCCTCGGCCCCGCCGCAGTGCGCTGGCGCTTCGATGCGCCGGTGTCCAACAGCGGCCGGCTGCGCGGACTGCTGCTGGCAGAATCCGAAGCACACGGCTGGGGCTGGGAAATCAGCCTCATCAACGGCGTGGACCGGGCGCTGGCGGAAGCCAACGAGGTCGTGGTTACGAGCGACAGCTGGGTACTCGACCGGGCGCAGCGCTGGACCAATCTGGCCGCACATCTGATTGCGGCGCTTCGGCCGGCGCCGCGCGTCATCGACCTCAGCGCGTGACCGGGCCTGCCGCTGTGCGCGCCGACGTGCGGTTTGAATAACCATCCGTGCATGGGGGTAACTTTCTGTGGCAAGATGGACGCCGTGGTCCTGCCATCAAGGACCACGGTTCCGGGGCCGGTACTAAGAGGGGATTACTCATGCGCGCGCACAAACGTATCGTGTGGACAGCCGTGTCGGTGGTGTGCCTTTGCCTGTCCGCCGCCGCACAAGACGCCTTGCTCCGTGAACGGGGCGTATTCGATGGGTTGGACGCGGAGTTCACCTTCGAGGTCGCCGCGCCCGGCACCCGCCTCGCGGTGCAATTGGTGCAGACAGGCGCGGACCGTGCGGAAGCAGGGAACGCGCACTTCACCCTCCTCACTCCGGCGGGGGACGTCTTGCTCGAACGCGAATCCGGCTCGGGCGGCCTGAGCGCCATCGAGATGGTCGATGCCCGGGAGGCCGGCCAGTACACGGTGCGCCTGTCCGCCGAGGATATCTCCGGCGAATGGTCGCTTTCCGTGATGTCCGCCAATGGCAATGCACCTTATTATGCCGTGCTCACGGGCGGCGCGCTGATGCTGCTGGTGGGGTTGAGCGCGGGCATCGGCTGGTGGCTTGCCACGCGGGTGCAGCTTCGCTGGCTCGTGCTGGGCGCGGCGCTGTGGATTGTGTCGCTGGCGGTCAAGATTGGCCTTTCCCTGACCGTGGCAACCCGATTGCTGACATCGCTCGAGGCGGCGCTGCCCGAAGGGCTGTATTTCGCGCTGGGCGCGCTGTATGTCGGTTTCGAGTCCGCGCTGTGCGAGATGGGTGCGGTCATACTGCTGGCGTTCTTCCTTCGGAGCATGGCGAGCAACCCGTTGAGGGCGCTGGGCATAGGTGTGGGCGCGGGCGCGTTTGAGGCGGCTTTGCTCGGAATCCTGTCTATGGGAGGCGCGGCGGTTGCACTGTCGGGGCTGGAGCAGGCGCAAACCGCCCGGGTCATGATGCTCAGCGGGTCGGCCACGACATCGCTGGTCTTCCTCCTGAGTCCGATTGAGCGGGCCATGACCATTCTTGCGCACATGGCCTCGCGCGGGCTTATCCTCTATGGATTCGCCACGGGCCGGGTCCGCCCGGTGGTCTGGGGCTTTCTGCTGTTCACGGGGCTCGACGGGGTTGCGGGCCTGGCGCATGTGAGCGGACTGGTGGGCACGGTATCGCTGTGGTGGATTGAGTTGATGATCCTGCCGTTCGCGCTGATCAGCGTGTTCGCCATCTCGTGGCTGTTGCGGCAATGGCCCGCCGCGGCGGTTCCGGAAGAGGAGGACACGCCACCCGCCGTTGAAGCCGCCTGAGTTGCGCATGTCCCCGCCGCCGAGTAGAATCAGGGCATATTTGTATGCTTTTTGTCTGGTTGCGGTGCAAGAGCAGCCCAGCCTGCGGGAGGAGACGCGGCATGTCCCAGTATCTGGTCGGATGCGATGTGGGAACCGGCGGCACGAAGGCGGTGGTGATGCACGAGGACGGCACGGTCCTCGGTACGCACTACATCGAGTACCCGCTGATTACACGCAAGGAATCGTGGGAGAAATACCCCGGCGCAAAGGCGGAGCACGACCCGGAGTGGTACTGGAACGCGGTGGCGGACACCATCCGGGTGTCCATCGCACAGTCTAAGGTGGCGCCGAAGGACATCAAGGGGGTGTCGGTCAGCGCGCTGTCGCCGGCCTGCATTTGCGTGGACAAAGACCTGCGTCCGCTCGCGAACGGGCATATCTGGATGGACCGGCGCGCGACGTCGGAATGCGACTGGCTGCGCGAGCACATCGGGGACGAGCGCATCTTCGAGACGAGCGCCAACCCGAACGACCCGTATTACGCGACGGCGAAACTGTTGTGGGAGAAGAACAACCGGCCGGACGTCTACAAGAACACCTACAAACTGCAGACCGCGGCGGACTACCCGTGCATGAAGCTGACGGGCAAGGCCGTGACAGACTATTCGAACGCCTCGTTGATCGGCATTGCCTTCGACATCCGCAAGCGCGCGTGGGACACGGCGATGCTCGAGGAGATCGGGCTCGACCCGGAAAAGCTGCCGGAGCCGTTCGCCTGCGACGAGGTTGTCGGCGAGGTGACGACGGAAGCCGCGGAGCGCACGGGTCTGGCGGCGGGCACGCCGGTGGTGGCCGGCACGGTGGACTGCAACGCGGCATGGGTGGCGGGCGGCGCGGTGGACGCGGGTTCGACGCAGTTGGTGATGGGCACGGCGGGCGTGCTGGGGGTGGTGCACGAATCCCCGACATTCACCAGGGACATGATCACGATTGTCCACACGGCGGATTCAAGGCGGAAGTACACGACTTTGGCGGCGCTGGTCTCGTGCGGGGCGCTGGTGCGCTATTTCCGGGACAACTTCGGCCAACTCGAGATGGCCGCGGAAGGCATGACGGGGGAAGACGCCTATGTGATGCTGAACCAAGAGGCGCGCGGGGTGCCGCCGGGGAGCAACGGACTCATCGTGTTGCCCTATTTCATGGGGGAGCGAACGCCTATCTGGGACACGCACGCGCGGGGCGTGGTCTTCGGGCTGACGCTTGACCACGGGCGCGGCCACCTGATTCGCGCCTTGATGGAGGGCGCGGGCTACGGATTGAAGCACAATTTCGACCTGATGCGCGAGAGCGGGGTGAAGATGGACCTGCCGATGGTGCTGAGCGAAGGCGGCGCGAACAGCCCGATGTGGCGGCAGATTGTGTCAGACATCCTGAATGTCGAGTGCGTGCTGGCGGAATCTTCGAAGGGCGCCCCGGTGGGCAACGCGGTGGCGGCGGGTGTCGGCGTGGGCATCTACCCGGGCTACGATATTGTGAAGGACTGGGTGCGCCTGGGTGAACTGCACAAGCCGAACCGCGAGGCGACCGCGCGCTACAGCAAGCTGTACGCGCTCTACCGTGACCTTTACCCCGCGCTTCAGCCGAAGTACCGCGAGTTGGCGCAAGCGCTCGAGTAAGGGGCAAGCCGGTCCCGTGACGGGGTTTTCGGGCCGGTGCAGGTGGCGGCCTCAGAAGACAATGACGTCGACGCGTTTGCTGTGGTCGCCGCCGGGATGGAAGAGGACGATATCGTCGCTGTCGTTCTTGTTGAGCTTGTGGGCGCGTGCGGTGCCGTGGCTGGGCACCTCGACGGAGACCCAGGGGCTGCGGGAGGCGAAGCGGTCCGGTTCTCCTGTGTGTATGTCGAGTTGGTCGTTGCTCTGGCCGAATGCGGCGTCGAGCCGGCCGTCGCCGTTGAAATCGCCCATGACATAGGCCACGCGCTGGCGTCCGTCCGGGGCGTCCATGGTGAGGGTTGTGCGGTAAGCGGGTTCCTCTCCGAAGTCCTTGCCGTTGAAGCGGTACATGTCTATCCCGACCGAGAGCTTGCCGCGCACGAAGAAATTGAGCACGTTGCGCACGCCGAAAGACACACTGATGAGCACGATGTCCTTGTAGCCGTCGCCGTCGACGTCTTTGAAGATGGGGCTGGCTATGGAGCCTTTGAGTTCGAAGGTGGCCGTGGGTTCTTCCGGATATTTGAAGGGGGCCTCGGCGACGTAGACGTGGGTCAGGGCCTGAACGCGCACGGTGCCGCTGGTCTGGGTGACGAGCAGGTCGGGAAATCCATTATTGGAGATGTCGGCCATCCTCGTGGTGGCGTCCCACTTCTCTTCGAGGTCGAGGGGGATCTCGAATCGTTCCCGCGATTGCCAGCCCGGCCCCCAGGCGAAGTCGGCGTACTCGTCGCTGAGAAAGGCCAGCCCGGTAACGGGCGCGTCGCCGGCTTCAAAAAACTGGCATGCGGGCAGGCGGTGAATGATGTAGACCGACCCGTCTTCATTGGTGTCCGTCTCGCTCATGACGTCACAGTCGACCCGGGCCACCAGGCCTTGCAGGTTGTGCAACTCGAAGCCGGTTGCGGCGGGCACCAGCCATTCCTCGATACCGTCACCGTCGAGGTCTTTCGCGGCGTCCTTGACGAATACCGGTTCCTTGGCGAGGCTGGGCCAGAGCGAGTTGAATTCGGCGCGGCCCGCTTCCTGGAACGCGCCCGCATCGAAGCGGTACACAGTTGCGCCCTGCGCATGGGCCGCCACCAGTTCGCGGGGCGCGGCACCGTCGGTCTCCGCGAAGAACAGGGTGCTCACCCTGGGGTCGAGTTCGAGGCGCAGCTCCGGGCGGCTTTCGTAGGCGTCCTCCCCGGAACCCGGGAAGATGCCGACGTACTTGCGCAAGGGGTAGCTCTTCTCATCGCAGGCGGCGGTGAAAATATCGGCGACACCGTCCCCGTTGACCTCCTCGACGGCCACGTCCCACACGTTCTCCTCGCTCACCAGTACACTGGTTTGAGGCTGGCCGAGCGCCAGCGCGGCGAGTGTGGCGATCAAAGCTGCTTTCATGGGCGTTGTTCCTGTCCACCGGAAAACACCGCACCCGGTGGTTTCATTTCAGACGGTCCAAGAGCCTACGAAAGGAACCGTTCCATTTTCGCGCGCAGGGTGTGGGTGCGCTGCAAGGCGTCGCGCAGCCGCTCGCATGCGCCGTCATCACCTTGCTCAGCGGCTTCATTGAGCGCCTTTTCAAGGGTGCGCGCCATGGCATTGAGCTGGTCGCCCATCAGCCGCGCCAGTTCCTGCATGTTCGGCATGCGCTCCTTGAGGATAGCTCTCGGCCCCATTTCGATTCCGGCCTCTTCAAACATACCGGGGGGCACCGGTTCCGTTTCAGCGGGCCCCTCGATCACCTGCACCTGGTCATGGCTGCGCAGGAATTGCAGCAGTTCCGCCGTGCCGATTTCGATGCCGGCCTCGCCGCGGCCGCAGTACTCTGCGAGCACCCGCACCGGCACCAGCGGGCTGGAGGCTTGCCGCAGGCCCTGATGAACCTTTTCCTCCACGGCCTCGAGCCGGGCTTCCGGCCCGCCATTTCCGCCTGGAAAGGGGATGATATTGATGTGAGGGCTCCTTTCTTGGCGCGCCACGGGGCGCCCGTCCAACAGGACGACGCCGCTTGGCGTCTATTCTATTCCTCGAGGAGGTTGACTTCCTCCATGCCCCAGGTCTTTGGGTCAATGCGGACGGTCTTGATCTCGTGGGGTGCGAAAACCAGGTCGAAGGTTCTGTCGGCGAAGGGCAGGTGCAGGGTGGTGCGCGCCGGGCGGCCGCAGGTTTCGTAGCCGCGCACGATGAGCGCCTCGCCGTCTTCGCTGCGTTTGACCACGCTGAGCAGCACATTGTCCGCCTCGGTGCCCATCATCTGGGCGAGTCCCGGACGCCGGCCCGGATGCGCGGATTCCACGTGCGTGACGAGCGGCACATTGAGTTCCCAGGCACGCTTGACAATGCGCGCGTCCTCCCAGGGACCCGCATGCGGCACAAGCCGCACCCGGATATCGTGCCAGCCCTGGTCCATAATTTCGGCGCACGCGCGGGCCTCGAGCCGCGCGGGGTCGTGGTGTGCGTAGGCCGGGCTGCGCAGCAAGGTGACGCGCATATCCGCGCCGCGCACGTCGTAGCCGTACTGGCCGTCGGTGAGCAGCGCAAGCCCGTAGGGAACGCGGTCGACGGCGCCGGTGAGGTCAATCCACTGCTGGGCGGGCTCTTCTTCGCCGCCGGCCGGGCGCAGTTCATGGCCGTAGGGGGTCTCGAAGGTGGCTTCTCCCGCGGCGATGCGTGTCTCGTAGCCCAGCTTGAGCACCCGGTGCGCCTCCTGCCAGTTGACCCGGAAGCGGCAGTCAATAAGGTNNAAGGTCGATATTGCGGTAGAGGGTGACCTCGCATATGGCCGACGAGCAGTTGTAGCGGCTCTCGATGCGCATGGTGGCCAGGACGTCGCCCGCCTCGACCACGCTCAGCCGGGCCTCGCCGAACTGGCCTTCCTCGACCCGGTACGACCGCACATCGTGGCTCCACGTGTCGCTGCCGTCGATGAGCACGGAAAGCACATTGCCGCGGCTGAGCAGTTCGACCCGGTTCTTCCGGTCCTGGAGCCGGGTGAGCTGGCCGGTGGCGGGGTCGAACTCCAGGCGCCACCACTCGTTTTCGAGAGCGCAGGGCTCGGTTTCGAGCTTCCGGGTCACGCAGAATTCGGGGGCGGACGCCCGGGCATGATAGACGCGATATCCCATGGCCGGCGCCTCGGCAATAAACGCGTAGGCGCATCCGCCCACCTTCTCGCCCCGGACCTGCTGCACGGGCACCGGCTGCAACGTTTCGTCGACGAGGCACAGCGGACCCGCGAGCCCGCGCGCGGCGATAGGCGACACCACGACCGGCTGGCGCACGTCCCAGGTGACCGGATTGATGACGACGATGGTGTTGCCCTCGGCGGTGGTGTCAATGTCGCGCGCCATGGACTGGATGGCCTGGTTGGCGATGGCCTCTGCGCGGTGCCGGGCGGCGCCGAGCTGGTCTCGGGTCTGCTCGTAGGACGCGGCAATGCTGGTGCCGGCGAGAATGTCGTGGAACTGGTTGTAGAGAAGGTCTTTCCAGGCCAGCTCGAACTGCCCGGCGGGATAGGGCTGCGCGTCGAGGAGCCAGGCCGCCGTGGCGAAACGCTCGGCCTGCAGCAGTTCGTGTTCGGTGCGCCGGTTGAGCCGTTTCATTTCCGCGTGGGCGCTGTAACAGCCGCGGGCGTGGTGCTGGAGTTCCTGGCGCAGGGTTGGAATCGCCTCGGGAGGCGTCGTTTCCAGGAAGGCGTCGACAAATTCGCGCAGCGTCGAAAAGCGCACTTCCGGCAGCGCGTCGTCTTCCGCCGCCTGGAGTATGCATTGAATGGCGGCTTTTGTGGGTCCGCCGCCGTGGTTGCCCACGCCGTAGAAGCCGAGCAGCGCGGTCTGGCCGCTGTTGCGATGGGGGTACTCCGGGAGCAGGCGGAACAGCCTGCCCACACTCTGGTCCGCATTGTAATCGAGCGGGATGTTACAGGCGAGCACGCGCGAGCCGTCGGCCGCCTCCCACCAGAAGGTTGCGCCGGCGGGGTAGTCCATTTCGACCACGGGCTGCGGGCGCATGTAGACATAGGCGTCCATACCGAGCTTCGCCAGGATTTGGGGCAAGGCGCCGCAATGGCCGAAACTGTCGGGGTTGAAGCCCACCGTGACGCGGCGCCCGAAGACTTCCTGGAAGAAGCGCTGCGAATAGAGTCCATGCCGGACAAAGGACTCGCCGCAGGGGATATTGCAGTCCGGTTCGACCCACATGCCGCCTGCGAGTTCCCAGCGTCCCTCCTCGACGCGCGCCTTGATGCGCTCGAAGAGTTCCGGGTCGCTTTCGCGCACCCACTGGTAGAAGCAGGCGCTGCTGGCGGTGAACCGGAACGCGGGCGTTTCCTCCATGCGGTCGAGGGCGCTGCGGAAAGTCGCGCGGACCTCTTCATAGCCCTCGCGCCAGCGCCAGAGCCAGGTCGGGTCGATGTGGCCGTGGCCGATCATGTGGATGGTATTGTCGCGCGTCTCGCCCATAGACTCTCCATACTGCATCCCGGACAACCTCTGACAGGGGCCGAACCCCCAAGGCTGCCCAGGCTAAATGCCCTTGCGCAGGAAGTTTTCCCGCAGTTCATTGACGATTTCGCGGCCGCCCAGCAACTCGCTGCGCCAGACCGTCGGCTTGATATTTCTTTCCTGCAGGCGCATGGTCGCGGCGGCCTGAATGGCCCACCAGGCCATGGCCGCGCCCATGCCGCCGGCCGCGCAAATGCGCTCGTTTCCGCTGACGTCGACCATGGCGTCGCCCAGCGGCGCGCCGTTATCGATGGCGATGTCCACCACGTCGTGCAGTTTCCGGCCGCTCGCGTGCCGGGCCGCGGCCGGCTCACTGCGCACGCGCGAGGCGATGCCTATGGTGGTGATACCCGCGGCATCGGCTTCGAGCGCCATGGCGACCGCTTCGACTTCCGCGCCGGTGTCGGCGTTGATGATGAGCGCGTCGCCGGGCTGCACATAGCTGGCCGCGAGGGCCAGCGCGGCGGTACGGTGTTCCAGGTCCGTCGATTCCTGGATGGGGCGTCCGGCGGAGCGTGCCGGCATGGGGTTGTCGATGGTCAATTCGTAGACGAGCGGCGCAAGGGCCATGAACGTGCCAGGGCTTCGCAGTACCTGCGGCGCAAGCCAGCCCGCCACATCCATCAGCAGGGGGGCGCCGCCGCGCGCCATGCTGTCCGCCACCGCATCTCCGGCCGCCTCGAGTTTGCCGCGCTGGTTCGTGACCACGCGTTCGGTGAGCCTCCGCACAGCCTCCGTATAGGCATCCAGATACATGATGCTTCTCCGCGGTGAACGGGTCTACCGCGCGCCGGCCACTCGCGCTCAACCGCCGGTCAGATACGCGGCGAGCCTCGACGCTTCGGCAAAATCCGGCACCATGACATCGGCGCCGGCCCGAATCAACCGTTCCCGCTTTTCCTCGTTCCACCCTTCGCCGCGCACCTCGTCCGAAGCAACGCCGACGGCGATGCCGCCGACGGCCTTGACGTTGCGCAGTTCCACGGGGCCATCGCCCACGGCCAGGACC
>NPIG01000520.1_pt2 | contig 16870 bp, 13 predicted proteins | sample 8637441 | NCBI WGS metagenome assembly NPIG01 (sample SAMN07420675, study PRJNA396082) | bioreactor metagenome | isolation source: sample BR6 brine-fed electro-methanogenic bioreactor BR | place: Japan: Kochi | collected 2016-06-14 | reverse complement strand
CGAACAGCGTGAAGTGATACCGGGCCAGGCTGCGCCGGGTGTGCGGCTCGTCGCGCGTGTTCAAGACCGCCCGGTAGAAGGCCGTGGTTGTCGCGCTGTGCAGCAGCACGCCGGTGTGGTGTGCCCGCTGTGACAGCACATAATGGGCGGTGTCGTCGGGAAAGCGCAGCACATGGCCCTGGCCGAAAACCACCGCCGCCGCCACCGCGCACGAGGCGAGGAAAGCGCACTCGTCGGTCACCCAGCGGCTGCCCATCCGCAAGTCGCCCGGACCGAAAACCCTGTCGAAAAGCGGGCGCGCGCCGCACAGGTTGTAGTGCGCGCCGTGACTCTCTTCGAAGCGGCCGTCGGTGGTGTTGATTGTAAGGAAGATCTCCTCGCCCGAAAGTTTCGCGTTCGCGCGCTCCAGCAGCACGGCCCATTCGTCATACAGCGCGTGGACGGCCGCCACGTGGTCGAAGGCCGACAGCGTCTCGCACACGCACCCCTCGCAGTGGGCAAGGTCGTCGTAGAACACCAGAGGCCCCCAGCTGCGGATGAAATCGTGCATGCCGAGGTCGTCGGGGTCCTCGTCCGGCGCGTAGCCGGTCAGCGGGCGGCCGTAGCCGCCCGCCGCGGTTTCGTAAGGCTGCACATAGCCATAGCCGGAAAACCAGGTGTGCGGCGCGCGCCAGTGCCGCGTCTCACGCAACAGCAGCGCGGTGGCCCTCGGGCTGGTGTCGTAGTACCACCAGTTCCGGTGCTCACCGTCACCCGGCTCACCTGTCGGGATGATCGAATTGCAGGGCTCGATATCGGCCCCTTGTATCTTCGGTACCTGTTCCATGTGTCTTCTCCTGGGCTTTCTCATCAGGATGCGCGCAGCACGAGCCGGCCCTCGGTCTCAAGAGCGTCTTGTTCGGCGGCGAGGAGCACGTCGGTGATATCCACGTCGCGGCCGAGGTTCAGGGCTTCACGCGCCCTCGCGGGCGTCTTCAGGCGCCGCGCGGCTTCCGCCAGTTCTTCCTCCGTGGCGCGAAGCACGTGCGCCAGCGAAATGCCCGGGCGGTTCTGCGCCACCGCGTTGCGGATCGACATCATCTTCGCCTTGCGCGTCACATTTTCGAGCATGGCGCCGCTGACAACAGCGCTCGCGGGCACGTCCATACGGCCGCCGCGCAGCACCACCGTCGCCACGCGGGTGCGGGTCAGGTCCGGCGAGTAGATACGGGCCAGAACAGCGTTGATCAGTGCCTCCGAGGGCTTCTCGCCGCTGCGCACGACGCCGTTCTCACGGTACGGCAGGTCAGGTGTCAGGTACCGTTGCAAAATGCTGCGCGCGGCTTCGCGGGCCGGCGGCCCGATCCGGGTCGCCTTGTCCCCGAAGCGTCCCGGGCGCAACAGCGCCTCATCGAGGAGGTCGTCGGCGCGGTTGCTCGTCGCAATAAAGAGGATGTCCTTGTTGCTGGAAAGGCCGTCGAGGCGTTCGAGCAGGACGGGCAGGACCCGGCTGTCAATGCTGTTGCCGATTTCGTTCGAGCGCTGGCCAAGCTGGTCGACCTCGTCGATAAGGATGATCACGCGCTTCACGCCCTGCGCAAGCAGGTTCTCGGCGAAATCAAACACATGGTTCAGGTTCTGCTCAGTCTGCCCGTACCACATCGAGCGATGCCGGCCCGGCGGGAACTGGTACACCGCCACTTCTCCGTCTTCTGTGTTGGAGCGCACAAAATTCGCCAGCGCGCGCATGAGCATGCTCTTGCCGTTGCCGGGCGGGCCGATCAGCAGCAAGCCCTTGCTCGGCCGCACATGGTGCGCTTCCATCAGGTCTTTGTGGTCGAGATTGGCGAGCAGGTCGTAGACCATCTGCTCCTTGACGTCGTCGAGCCCGCCAATCTGGTCAAGCGTGGTCTCGCTGCTCACCGGCTCAAGCACATGGCTGTGGCGCATTTCCTTTTTCGGCATCTTGCGGTAGGCCGCGTGATAGGTGCGGTCGAAGAGGACACGGTCCCCCGCCGACACACCTTCGTCACGCAGTTCACCCACCACCAGGGCCGTCTCCTGGCCGCCCCCTTCCTGCGTCTTCAGCACCACCATGCCTTCCATGACCTCGGCCACCTCCGCCACTTCGCCCGTGCCCACCCACGGCGGGCAGACCCCGATGACGCAGTTGCGGTTTTCCGTCAACAGCACGTCGGTAAACGGGGTGAGCTGCGCCATGTCCACATGGGGGGCAACCGCCACCAGCATCATCGCGCCGTGTTCGTTCTGCACATAGACCTGGTTTGCCCCCTCCCCGCCCCGGGGCGCCACTTTCGCCACGTGATGCGGAATCGCGGTCAACGCCCGGTTGACTTCGTACATTTCCTTGTTTGACTTCCTGAGTTCACGGTTCTCGCCCCGGCAGACGTGCCGCTCCTCGGCATAGAATGAAAGGACGCGAAGCGCGCGCTCGGGCGCCAGCGTCATCAGTTCCGACAGAATCTGATGCTCCTGCTCGAGCGGAAGCTCGCGACCAAAGAGCTGTTCGATCATGGTCTCGATGTATTCGTTTTCGTTTGACATATGAGTTCTTGTCCTCCTGTTCGGCCTGCTAAAGCGCATGGACCACCTCGAAGGGGCGCTCACGCACACTGCCGTCGACCCAGCCGTACAGCTTCGNNCCCGCCGTCAAGACCCACGACCAGGCCCACCTGCCACGGCTCCGCGTGACCGGATTCCATCACCGCCTGGTCGTCGGCCGAGAAGAAAATCGTGCTCACGGCGCACTCATGCCGTTTCGGGCATGTGGCGCACCAGAAATGGGAATGCCACCAGCCGGCCACGCATTCGCCCCGGCCACGTTCCGCGAGCAACCGGCGGGCCGCCACGGCCGCATCGTCCGCAAAGCGGAAACTCGTGCAGGTACCCTCGCCCTTCGCGTGGGCCTGTGCCGTCACGGCGAGATACACGCGCCCGTCGTCGTGCGCGAGATACCCCAGGAGAAACCCCGCCTGTTCTTTGTTCCCGCCGGCTTCCGCCCATCGTTCCGCCTCTTCAATCACACTTCGCGGCACGTACACATCAAAGGGCGCGTCCTGCGAACGCCCTGAGGCGCCCAGGCCGTTTCGGGCCCGGGCCGCGATGCCCGGTTGCAGGTTGCGCACCACACCGCGCAGTCCGCCAAGGCCCGGGCGCGGGCTGTGGGGTGTCGCCGACACCAGGTAGTAGTACTGGGACTTCGCATCGAGCCGCCCGGTCGACACCAGGTCCTGCGCGGTCGCACGCGCATGCGTGGCGAACGCGGTCGTGGCGTATTCCTTGACGAAGGGCGCGCCACCGTTCCCCGTGTGCACCTCGAAGCCAAGCCGGGTCACATAGGCGCTCACTTCCGAGTCGGCAAAGCGCGGGGCGTCACAAACCGGCGGGTCGGCGGCTTCCGGGGCCAGGTGGCCCGCGCAACGCGCAGCGAAAACCGCGTGCTCGCGCAGCTTTGACGCCGACACCGGCTGCTCGGCAAGCACCTGTTCACACCCGCTGTCGCGCACTTCAACCGCGTACCTGTATTCCCGTTTCACTGCCTCTGAGTTCGCTGTCATTTCCTTTGTCCTCTTGAGTTTCGGGTTGGCGCCGGCGGCCCGCGCCCGAACCGCCGGCGCCCGTTGCGGTGCCCCCTGCAACGCGCCGCGCACCCTCACCGGTGCCGGAGACCAGGGCTCCGGCGGCTAGCCGCCGCCCGCCACCGCTTCGGGTGCGAGCGAGATGGTCACCTGTTCGGAGAGCCCGGCCTCGTCGAGCGTGTCCGTGGCGTTCACTTTCTGGTCCTTCTCGTCGATCGCGCTGTATGGCACGTTCGTGGGAAGCCCCAGGCTGTGCACCGCTTCTTTCACGATCTCACTGACTAACGTGCGGCTCGAATCAATCTCGCCTTCGAAAGTCACCGACTTGCTTCTGTTCGGGTTCATTACGGTTATCGAACAGGCCTTTGCTGCTGCTTCTGCCATGGCTGTCACCTCCTTTCCATCCAAGTTTGCCTGCGCGCCAACGCCGCCGCGCTCAGGCCGGCTTGCGCACGCGCGCGGTCCCGCCGGCGCCGGCGCGGACCTTCAGATACAGCTCCGCAGATTCCGGCGCCGAGAGCAGGACCGTTTCCTCGCGGATGCTTCCCGCCGCAAACACCAGCGCGCCCAGAAGGGTGCGCAGAAGGCGACGCGACAGCATCGCGACGGGAACAGCCGCCTCCGCAAGCGGGCGCACCGACTTCAGACCCGATTCGCGCGGGACCGATTCGAGTGAAACGCGCGCGAAACGATGCCGCGCGTTGGCTTCAAGCAGGAAGTCGCGCACCGCGCGCGCAGGCGCGTCGGCGCGCAGTTGAAGCGTCTCGCACGGAATGGCGGCGCGCATCAGCGTCACCGCCCCCGCACGCTCAAGGGCGAACGAAAGCCGGTGCAGGTGGCGCGGCGTGTCATACGACGAAAACCAGCCGCGCTCGTCCTCGCGCAGTTCAATGGGCAGCCCCTCGGCCGCTGCGTAGAGACGCGCGCGGACTTCCGCGCGGTCGCCGTCGTCTGGCGCGGCGCCGCAAGACGACGGCGTTTCCCCGCTGTGAATCACCGCGTGCGCCGACGGCAACGTGGCCGCCACCATCGGCGCCAGCATGCCGCCGTCAAACGGTTCGCCGGTCCAGGTCTCGGCCAGCAACTCCAGCCGCCCATTGCACTCAACCAGCTTCCAGGGGCCGGGCGCCGCACTCTGAGCGCGCAGCCTTTCCAGGTCCGTCCACGGGTTCGCCGACACCTTCTCCTTGCTGCGCACCTTCAAGGTCGTGCAGTCTTCCGACTCCACGTCCACATGCACGCAGTGGCCCGCGCAGTTGAACAACCCCCGGCCCTTGCCAGTCACGCGCAGGCCCGCGCACCCGTGCTGCAAAGACTCCAGCGTGGATTTTGTCATCTGCATGGTACGCTGCGGCTGTACCGGCGCTGCTTGGCACATCTCAACAGTCATGCTTCATCCCTCCTGTATGTCGCGCACCGTCGCGGTTACGCCGCTGCCCAGGCCGCCGGCCGCTGAACTGCCGCCCGCGCGGCCGGCCCGCCCCGCACCGCCGCGGCGCAACGGCGCGACGGACAACGTCCGCGGCAATTCGGGGTGCGCCCGGAAGTACCGGCACGCGTCCCGGTTCATCGCGTCCCGCTCGTCTGTCGTGACGAGTTGATACGTGACGAGGTGGTACGCCAACCGCACCAGTTCCTCCACGGGCGTGCCCGGACGAAACGCACTGCCCAGGCAGCATCCAGGTGCGGTTATATTTGGGTGGTACAAATCCGCCAGAATGCCGAACACGCGCATCCCCAGCGAATGCCGCGCCTCAAACGTGGCCGGTTTGAAGTAGTCCTCCGTGATGCGCAGCTCAAACGGTATCGGCCCGCAAACCTTCTCCACGTTGCCGTTGCGCTGCACGAAAAACTCGACATCCTCGAACACCCCCCGGTACGCGTGCGGCGGCTGGCCCACTTTCTGCAGGACACGAAAGGTGTTGCTGTCCGCGGCAATTTCCTCCATCTGGCGTTCCGCTTCGCAAAGCCAGCCTTCTCGAACCAAATCCTTGTCCATAGCCCGATCCCTCCAAACTCAATCCAAAACGAAATGCCGGGTGCCGCGCGCACCCTCGGCGGTTATCACATCACCTGCGGGCAAGCCCGCCTCGGCCCAGTTTCGGTCCAGAAAACTGCGCGCCGTCTCTGCGGTCACCACGTCGTGCAGTGACAACGGCGTCGGTGTCAGCAGACGTCCGCAGCCGGCGCAACGGAGCGTTTCCGGCCTTACCGCCGTGTCCACCCGGCCCACGGGTGTCTCGCGGCCACAGCCGACACAAGGCACCGCGCTGATGAAGCGCCGCCCATGCAGCCGCAATACCGTCGCCGAACCGGCGCGAAAGGTCTGCCCAACCGTCACGGCTTCGCGCGCGCCCAATACCGTCAGGTCGTCGAGGCGCGTGTGCGCGCAACGGGCGTTCCGGCGCAGCGCCACTTTGCGCATCTCGCCCGCGTCCAGGTCGACCAGAATCTCGCGCGACAGCTCCCCCGGCACGTGGCCGAGCAGCCGGCGCAGACCCTCGAGCACTTGGAGGCCCGCGGCCACGGCCGCTTCGGGCGAGGCGCTCAGCGTGGGCAGGGTTTGCTCGTCCTCCCGCAACCCCCACCAGGTGCGGCAGCCGCCGCGCGCCGACTCCAAGTGCTCGTTCAGCACGTCGTCGCCGTAGGCGCAGGCCAGGCATGGTGCGCCGGGCGCCCCGCCGAACGAGGCCACCTTGGCGAACATGCGCTCGCCACTGCCGTCCACCGCAGCGTTCACCCAGGGAATGCCAAGCTGATGGCTGAACAGGAGGTTTGCCGCGACGCGGGACGCCAGCGAATCCGTGCAGACAAAAGCGAGGTCGCACGCGCGCAACATGCCCAGGCCCAGGTCTTCCATACGGCAGGGATGCACGCGCACCTCCACCGTGGGATTGAGCCGTGCGATCATGTCCCGGCGCGCCTCGGCCTTCGAAAGCCCCACGTCCGCGGGACCGAAAATCTGGTTGCCCAGATTCTCCGGGCCGACCACATCCGGGTCGATGAGCACCAGGCCGNNGCATGGCCGCATGCTGCGCCACCGGGCCACCCAGCGCGCCAAGCCCAATCACCGCGACCGCGCACTGGTTGAGCCGCGACACGGCCTGTGCGCCCAGCGTGGCTTCGATGCGGCTCTCCGCCGCGACGCGAGACGACTGTGTTGCGTCACTGCGCATGTTCTGCCTCCCCCGCTGCCGCGCCGGCACATGCCGTGGCGTGGCGGCGCAGCACCGCCTTGAGGTCGAAACTTCCCGCCAAGCGAGCCTCGGGCGGGTGCCACGAAAGGCCCAGGGTCGAGGCGCGATGGCAGATTTCGCACTCCTCAGCATAGGTGTAGGCCGGCACCTCCGCGCTCTGCAGATACGGGTGCCCGCAGCCCGGACAATGCACCACCGGCATGCCCGCATGCAGGCGCTGTTTGCTGCGCGGGCAGAATTCCGCCTCGGCAGTCTCTTCGTAGGGAACCACCTCGGGTTCCGCGTCGGTCGTGTAATACACGCGGCCCACCTCCGACGCGGACAAGGCGATTTCGTCGCCGTCCTGCAGCGCCGTCAGACTCGCGGCCGGCAGACCGTTCACGAAAACCACCGCACCCGGGGCGGTCATCAGGAACGCGGACGCCCTGCCTCCAGCCCCCGCGTGCGGCGCGAACACCGCCGGCGCGGACGCGTCGACGGACGGCGCCAGGGCCGCCCGGCCGTCCTCCTGTAGCTGTAGCGCCAGCACGCCCGAGAGTGGTACAATGCGCCACGTGAGGTATTTGTGCGCTTCGCCGGATTCGGTTGTTTGCTGTTCGACGCAAGATTCAAAAAGTGTCATCTGTCCACCCTTTCCTGGCCGCTGACACGGCCCAATAAGCACGGGTAGATCCTTGCACTTTTCGGGCGAAACCTACATGCACGGGGGGGCACGAGGAACGTAACTGGGCGCGGTTTCGGCAAGACGTGGAGCGGCGGGGGGTTAGCGATGGTTAGTCAGAGGATCTATGGGCCTTTGCGGGGTCCATCCATCGTACAGAGCGGCACCCTTCATTTCACCCGGGTAGCGTCGCGGACGACTCAAGCGGGCTCTGCACCTGACGCGCGACGCGGCGCCTTGCTCAACAGGCGGGCATACCACTCCGGCAATCCGGCGCCCGGTTGCTCCGCGGGACACAACGCAAGCCCCGCGCGCCACCAGCCCGCGGCGAGAAACATCGCCGCATAGACATGCCGCGAAGTGAGCAGGCGGTAGTCTTCCACGCTCGGCTCCGCTTGGCCTGCGGCCCAGCGGTTCAGCATGTCGAAGACCGGGTGACGGGCCGGGGACCCAAACTTCACGGTCTCGCCAGAACGCGGATGCAGGAAACCGAGCCGCCGGTACGTCACGATGCGCAGCAGCGTGCTCTCCAGCGACTCGTCCCACGAGCGTTCGCCGAATCCGCCCAGATTGAGGCTTGCAAAGGCCTCTTCCTCACGCCCAAGTGAAAATGCGCGCAACAGCTTCAACCAGAAGACGGCCTGTTCCCCGGCCAGGTGCGGATGCTTCTGCGCCACGGCCTCGAAGGCGGTCTGGTCCCAGAACGTGTTCTGTGGCAACGCCAGCAGGTACTCGGCCAACGGGTGCTCGGGGCCTTCCGGCACCGGCCAGGCGGACAAGTCACTCGGATAATCCATCATGACCCGGCGCCAGAACAGAAAATGAACCCAGACAAGCGGAAGGGACGGCGGGCGCAGCCCTTCCCACCATATCTTGAGCGCTTCGGACACCTCCCCGCGGCGGCGAAGGAAGTCCGCGAGCCGGTGCCGGCAGAGCGGGTCACTCGGCGCGCGCGTATAGGCTTTCCAATAAGCCTTGAAAGCCTTCTCGGATTCCCCCCGGTATTCGTGCGCCCGGGCAAGGCACCACAGCACGTCCGGGTCGCGGCGGCCCCGTTCCCGCGCACGCGCGAGCAGGGCTTCTCCGCGCGCCGGTTCCTCGCGCAGCAAGAGCAACCCAAGCCGGGCGAGCAGCGACGGCGACGCGTTTTCCGACGCCTCCGCCGGCGTAAGCAACTCACGAGCCTGCCGGGCTTGTCCCTGGGCGCTGAAAGCGTCTGCGTCCAACGCGGTCCAGTCACTGTTGCGGCGGGTCGCGCGCCGCCACTGTTCGCGCAGCCCGGCATAGTCGGAAAAGGCTTCCGTGCCGATATAGCATCGGGCCACCCGCAAGGAGGTGGGCTCATGCTTGTTGAACGCCGCCGGCGCCGCGCGGTGCAGCTCGGCGAGCTGGCCGATTTCGCGCAATTCCTCGAGCGCAGTGATCTCCAGGTCGATCAGCGCGCCGGCCCGGCGGACACCTTCACGCTCGCGCACCCTGCGAAGCCGTTCCGCCGCGGCGCGCGCGTTGCCATTGTTCAGCGCTGCCTGCGCCTCTTCCTGCGCACGGCGCATCCGCCGGCGCCGGGCGGCCGCGCGCGCCGCAAACCACAGCGCAGGACCGCCCAGTATCAGCCCCACCGGCACCCAGATAAACAGAATCCGCTTCACCTGGCGCAGCGGGTCGATGCGCCCCAGCAACGCCTGCACGTTGTAGCCGGAGATGTGCACCGCAAAAACACAATCGCTGTAGTCCTTGTCGCCGCCGCCGTACATGTCCTCGAAACTGAACAACAGGTACGGCGAGTCCTCCACAGCCACAGCGACCACGTGCTGCACGCGGTCCGGGTTGAACTCCGGGTGCGCCGTGTAGACGTACACTTCCGAGTTGCGGTTGTTTGACACCAGGAAAAACTCGAGCGGCGTGCCCGCGTCGAGATAGCCCAAGTCGACGAAGTCCCCCGGGAGCAGCGGCGTCTCCTGCGTGCGCTCCCCCGCGTCCTTCAGCGCGTCCGGGTCCTTGTCCAGGCGTGCCGGCCATTCATACAGATGAACGGGCGTGTCTTTCGACGGAAACACAAAGCGCGGCTTGCCTTCATCAGGGCCTATGGCCTCGGTGTTGATGCCCAGAGAACAGAGATACCCGGAGGCCTCCCCCACGAAATAGACCCGCACCCGCGCACCCTCTGCAAGCCGCAGCCGGGACGGGTCCACCACCAGTTCGGGAAACTTCGCCTCGATCACCTCTTTGTTGAAGGTAATGCTCGCGGTACGAATAAGCCCCGGTAAGACGCGCCGGCGAAACCGGCGCGAAGCGAGGTCCGACCCCGCCTTTTGCACCAGGCCCGCCACCGGGAAGTTGTACGGGCGCAGGTCCGACTGCACACGCGCGGGCTCGGGGCCGCAGCCGGACCCCGTCACCGCTGCGCATGCCATGCCCAGGCACAAGCACCCAAGCCAGGACCGAGACAGAAATCGGCGCCTGCGCCGTCCGTGTATTCGCGCGAAAACCAGCCCCAAATCGCCTTCCGTTCGTCTGTCTGGCCCACGGGAAACCGCGTGCCCAGCAGGCCGCCGTCCCCTCGCTGGCCGCCACCAACTCAGCGGCGTCACGCCGCGCGTCCGAACGCTTCTCCAACCAAGAGCATACAATTTTCTGCGGGGCTTTGTCTCGCTTCGGGATACATAGTTCGAAGGCATGGCCCCCCTCAATGCGCGGACGGGCCTCGTTCATCGATTGTAAGAAAACGAGCGGCCGCGGCAACTTCATCCTGGGGCAATATTGCCGCGTTACGAAATCAGCCCGTGTCCGGGGCCTTCTCCGCCGGACCCGGCAGCAGCCACCCCACAGCGGCGCTCAGCGCCCGGCCCGCGTCGTTCACCCCGAGATACATGGACGGCACAATCACGAGCGTGATGGCTGTGGCAAAGAGGATGCCGAAACCGAGCGACAACGCCATAGGGATGAGGAACCGCGCCTGGCGCGATGTCTCGAAGATCATGGGCGCGAGGCCGCCGAAGGTCGTCAATGTGGTCAACATGATCGGGCGAAACCGCTGGATGGCCGCCGAGTGGNNGAGTGGATTGCCTCCGCCTTCGGCATGCCGTCTTCCCGCTCGCGCCGGTTCGCGAAATCGATCATCACGAGCGAGTCGTTCACCACCACACCGGACAGCGCCACGATGCCGAACATGCTCGGGATACACAGGTCATACCCCATGATCAGGTGGCCCAGGAACGCGCCCACCACGCCGAAGGGGATACTGAGCATCACGATGAACGGCTGGGTGTAGCTGCGGAAGGGCACCGCCAGCATCGCGTAAATCGCGAGCATGGCGAGTATGAAGGTCACGCGCAGGCTGCCCATGCTTTCCCGAATGTCCGCCTGGTGTCCCTCGAAGGTGTACGACAGTCCCGGGTTGCGCCGCACAAAGTCCGGCAGCACCGACGCCTGCATGTCGGCGATCACTTCACCCGCTTTGCTGCGCGGCGTCACGTCGGCCGATACCTGCACCACGCGCCGCCCGTTGCGCCGGTCGATAGTGGTGTAGGCGCGCCCCCGCTCGATGGTCGCGATTTCGCGGAACGGCACATACGGCCCCGCCGGGGTTCGAATCAGCAAGTCGTGAATGTTCTGCTCGCTGGAACGCTCCCTTTCCGGGCGGCGCACCATGATCTTGATCTCGTTGCGGCCGCGCTGCTGCCGAAGCACTTCTGCCCCATACAACGCGTGGCGCACCTGGCGCGCCACCTCGAGCGCGGTCAGCCCGAGGCTCTTGCCCTCCGGCTTCAAGGTGAAGTCCAGCTGCGGCTTGCCCGGCCGGAACCCGTCGTCCACGTCCGAGGTGCTCGGGTACGTCTCGATGGCCGCGGCAAGCTCGCCGCTCACGCGCTCGAGCACGCCGATGTCGCGGTGGCTCAGTTCGACGGTCAGCGGGCGGCCGCGGCCGCCGGGCCCGCCGGTGTCCGACGCGAAACGCAGGTACTCCACCCCCGGCACATCACCGACCTTCTCGCGCCATTTCTGCGCGAACTCTTCCGTGCTCATGATTTCGCTGCGAATCTCGGGTTCAGCCAGTTCAACCCGCATCTGGCCCGCGTGGCTGCCCATTTGGCCGATGTCGGAAATGATGGCCTTCACCAGTTCGGGGTGGCCCGACTCGGCCACCACTTCTTCCGCCCCGCGCTGTATGCGCTGCATGATGGCTTCCGTCTTCTCCACCGGCGCGCCGTAAGGCAGCACGAGCTGCGCGTCAGCGTAGTCCGACTCCACGACCGGGAAGAGCTGGAAGCCCATGCGCCCGCTCATCGCGTAGGCCATCATCACGACCAGCACTCCGATGGCCGCCGTAATTGTCAGGTACCGGTGCCGCAAGGTGTAGTCGAGGAAGGGGCCGTAGTAATCGCGCACCCAGTGCAGGAAGCGGTGGCTGAACGCCTGCTGCCTGCCGTGCAGCCAGCGCCCGAGACTGCGGCGCTGCCGGCTATTGCGCTCGCGCTGGTGACCCAGATGCGCCGGCAAGACGAACAGGCTCTCAATCAGGGAAATGCCGAAGGCGATGCACACCACCACAGGAATCATCTTGAATATCTTGCCGATGGTGCCGGGAATGAAATAGATCGGCATGAAAGCGGCCATGTTCGTCAAGATGCTGAAGGTAATCGGCACCGCCCCTTCGCGGGCGCCACGCACTGCCGCATCGATAAACCGCATCCCCTGCTGATGGTAGTAGTAGATGTTCTCGCCGACCACGATTGCGTCGTCCACCACGATGCCCAGAGCCACTATATACGCGAACAACGAGATCATGTTGATGGTCACACCCGCCGCCGGCAGGAACAGAAATGAACCCATGAAGGAGATCGGGATGCCCATCATCACCCAGAACGCCAGCCGCGCCTCGAGAAACACCCCGAGCAGCACGAGCACCAGCACCAGCCCTATCGCGCCGTTCTTCAGCAGCAATTCGACGCGCTGGCGGTAGATGTCCGAACGGTCCGCATAGATACCCGTTTCGATGCCGGGCGGCAGGAACGGCTTGAATCCTTCCAGTTCCCGGCGCACAGCCGCCGCCACCTCGATGGGCGTCTGGTCGCCCACGCGGTAGACCTCCAGCATCACCGCGGGGCGTCCGTTGTACCGGGAATAGCGGTCTGTGTCCGCAAAGCTGTCGTCGATTTCCGCAATGTCGCGCGCCAGCACCTGGCCGCCGTCCGGGGTCGTCAGCACCGGCACCTCGGCATATTCCTTGCCGTATTCGCGGCGCTCCTTCAGCCGCACCAGCACCTCGCCTGACTCGGTCTTCAGGCCGCCGCCCGGAAGGTCGAGCGCCGAGCGCTGCAACTGCGCGGCAATTTCGCCCAGCGTCGTGCCATAGCGGCGAAGGTTTTCCTGTGGCACCTCGATGCTGATTTCCAGAGGCGGCACGCCCTCGAGGTCCACCTGGGTAATGTCCGGCGATTGCAACAGCCAGTCGCGAAGCCGTTCGCCGAGTTGATGCAGCGTTGTGTCCGGCGCCTCGCCGTAGAGCACCACGGTCAGCACGTCGCGCCGGTGCGAGTCGATGCGCACCTCCGGCTCTTCCGCCTCCTCGGGAAACGTGATGATCCGGTCGACCTCGCTCTTGATCTCCTGCGCCGCCCGCTGCACATCCGCGCCCAGCAGCAACTCAATCGTCACGTAGCCGCCGCCCTCGCGCGCCACCGAAACAATCTCATCCACCCCGTCCAGGTTGCGCACCCCTTCCTCGATCGAAAGCAGAATGCCGCTTTCCACCTCCTCGGGGCTCGCCCCCGGATACGCCACCGACACCGTCACCGTGTCCAGTGCAAGGTCGGGAAACACCTCCTGCTTGATGTTGCGCATGGACAGGAACCCGCCCACCAGGCACACCAGCATAATCAGGTTGGCTGCCACGGAGTGCCCCGCCATCCAGGCGATGGGCCCGCGCTGCCTCGACTGCTTGCCCTGCTCCGTCATGATTCTGTGCTCCGATTGCCCCCGGAAGCACCCCCCGGCCCTTTGCCGCCGCCCTCGCCCGAACCCGGACCGCGCTCCGCCTCCGGCATGTCCCCGGTGCGCAGCAACATGCCCGGAACCGGCGCCGCAAGGTCGCTCACCACCAGGCGCATGCCGTGCTCGAGACCCTCGGAGACATAGACGGAATCTTCGCCGCCCCAGACCATCGCCACCTCCCGGACATCAAGTGTATTGTCCTCCGCCATCACCCAGACGCGATTGCCCTCGTGGAGCGCGGTGCGCGGCAATTCGACTACATCGCGCATTTCGCGGCCCAGGATCTCCACCCGCGCAAACGAACCCAGCAGCAGCGCCCGGCGTTCCTCCGGCGCGCTGTCGAGGTCCAGCGGGTCAGCAACTTCAACGAGCAACTGCGCCATGCGCCCTTGGGGTTCCAGCGAGGGCAGCAGCTGCACCACCAACCCCTCGCGATACACCCCGGGTCCCCAAGCCGGCTCATGGTACACCTGCGCGGAGGAACCGCCCTCACCGCGCGCATCAGGAAACGAGACCCAGCGCAGGTCATCTACGGGAACCGAAATCTCCACCCAGAAGACATCCGTGTCCGCCAGTGTGGCCAGGCCCGTGCCGGGCCCCACATGGGCGCCCAGGTCCACCGAGCGCTCCTGCACTGTCGCATTGAAGGGTGCTTCCACCGAGGTCCTGCGCAGGTCGAGCCGCGCCTCCTCGAGCGCCGCCCGGGCGGAGGCGATTTCAGCCTTCGTTGCCTCCAGTTGCGGCTGGCGAAGCAGCAGGTCCTCATCCTCCTCGCCCGCCAACTCGCCCAACAGTTCGTATTCGCGCTGCGCCACCGCCTGCTGGCCCATCTCCAGGCGCAGGCTGGCCTCCGCCTTCGTCAAGCTTGCCTCGCGCTGCGCCACGGCGTACGCATAGTCTTCGGACTCAATCTGGAGCACCCGCTCCCCTGCCTCAAAGCGTCCGCCGGGCACAAACGAAGGGCTTACTTCCACTATCCGCCCGCTCACCTGCGCGGAAATCCGGGTCGTGCGCGACGGCATCACCGTGCCCATCGCCTCGATGCGCACCCGCGCGTCTTCCACCGCAACCGGCCGCACCTCCACCAGCGTGGCATGCGGCCGCGGCGGGCGACGCTGCGCCACCGGCCGGTTCGACATCCAGTAATACGCCACGTAGCCCGCGCCGCCCAGAATGGCCGCCACCAGCGCGACCCGGAAGACCACGCCCAGCAGCCCCAGCAACGACATGCCCTCGTCCCGGCCGCGTTGCGACTGGCCTTTCATTACTTCGTTCGCGTCATTCATCATTGCCACTCTCTTTCAACAACGCGGACCGCACTCCGGCCGGCACGTCCGCCGCTTCGCGCATCCAGGCGCCGCCGAGCGCCAGATGAAGTTGCACCCGGTACACATACAAGTCGTGGCGCGCCTGCACCAGCGAACGCTCCAGTTGCTGCGCGTTCAACAGCGCGCTCAACACGGGAAGATAGTCGTTCAACCCCTTGCGGTAGCGGCTCAGCGCCTCGCGGTATGAGGCTTGCGCCGCCGCGTGCTGCTGCCCCAGTGCCTGCAGGTAGACCTGCTGCTTCGACTCCCGCACCAGCGCGTCTTCCACCTCTTTCACCGCCTGCACCACCGCATCCCGGTAGGCGGCCAGCCGCTCATCGGCCACGGCGCGCCACCGCTCCACCTCCGCGCGGCGGCGGCCGGCATCGAACAACGGTGCGGCAATGCTGCTCGCCAGAGTCGCCACCCAGTTGTCGAAGAGCATGTCCAGTTCGTTCGCGTTGTAGTTCGCCGAGGGCGTCAACCGCAGCGCGGGCAGCCGTTCCGTCCGTGCCGCCGTGACCGACCAATCCGCCGAGTACAGGCGCAGCCCGGCCGCGCGCACATCCGGCCGCTGGGCCAGCAGTTCGGCTGGCAACCCGGGCTCGGGAAGGGGCGGCAGTTCCGGAAAAGCCGACACCGTCATGCCCAGGTCCGCGCGGGGCGGCTTGCCCAGCAGCGCCGCCAGCTCATGCTGAAGCGTGGCGATCTGTGATTCGAGCACGGGCACGGCGGCCTCGGTTTGCGCCACGGCCTGCCGTTGCTGGAACACATCGAGGGCCGTCGCCAGCCCTTTGCGGTAGCGCAGTTCCACCAGCTCGAGCGTAGTGCGGTTCGACTCGAGCTGCTCGAGCACCACTTCCAGCGCCTGTTTCGCCGCCACCACGTCCAGCCAGGTCAACGCCACCTGGGCCGCGATGGTCTGCATGCCCGCGTACAGGTTCTCGCGCGCCGCCTCGAAATCGAGCCGGGCCGCCTCGTGGTTCGCCTTCAGGCCGCCCCAGAGGTCCACCTCGTAGCTGGTCGTCAGGCCCAGGAGAAAAGACCGCGTCGTTTCCGTGAATTCCGTGTCCGGCGGTTCGCTCAACAGCGTCTGCAGCGCCTGCAACCGCGATTGCGCCGTGCGCAGGGCCGACTGCGCGCTGGTCCCCGTGGTCAGTGCCGTGGAACCGCCCGCCAGCGTGCCCAGCGCGTTCAGTTTCTGTGAAAACACGTCGAAATCCGATACTGATTCGCCTGTGTCCGTGTGCCGAACCGACACCGATGCCTGGCCCGTGGCGCTCACCTCGGGCCAGCGCAGCGCGCCCGCCTGCTCAGCCACGAAACCCGCCTGCAGCAGCCGCGACGCCGCCTGCTGCAACGTGAAGTTCTCCGATACGGCCTCCGATATCAGGCCATTCAACTCCGCCGAATCGAAAGCCTCCCACCACCGGTCCGGCGCGGGGGCCGTCGACTCGTAGAGCGTGTACGACTCCGGCAACGGCAGCAGTTCAATCCCGCGTTCCGGAGGGCGATGAATGCTGCACGACATCCCGCCGAGCGCCACCAGAAGCGCAATGGCCTTGTGCGCGTGCCGCCTCATGGCGCCTCCCCCTTCGCGGGCGCGCTTTGCGCCGCCGCGCGCACCGCGCCAATGCCCGCCAGTGAAAAGCGCACGATGTGCTCCACCACCTCGTCCATGTTGTCCTCGTCCACGCGCCAGAAGGCGGGCACTTTTTTCCGGAACGGTCCCCCGCCGGCCATCAGGCACTGGCTGACCAGGCTCATCTCGCACAGCTCCAGTTGCGATTGGGGCGCCTCCGGACCGAGTAGCGCGCGCAACACGCCCAAGGTATGTCCGCGCGCTTCTTCCTGCCATCGCCGCATCGCTTCATCCAACAGCCCGGAGGGATTTGTCATTTCCAGCAGGTGCAGGCGATGCCAGAAACCCAGGCGCCGCTCGTCGTGTTTGCGGCAGACCAGCGCCCGGACATTTGCACGCAACTGCGCTTCCGGCGGCGCTTCAGAGCCGAGCCCGCCGTCCAGCGGATACAGCTCGGCCGCCCGGTCGGAACCATAGGCCCACACGGCCCGGTACAATTCTGCTTTGGACTTGAAATGATAATTGATAGCGGCGATGTTCGCCGATGCGCG
>NPIG01000601.1_pt1 | contig 16891 bp, 19 predicted proteins | sample 8637441 | NCBI WGS metagenome assembly NPIG01 (sample SAMN07420675, study PRJNA396082) | bioreactor metagenome | isolation source: sample BR6 brine-fed electro-methanogenic bioreactor BR | place: Japan: Kochi | collected 2016-06-14 | reverse complement strand
AAAAACCGTTTGTCGTGCAGGGAATCGCCGGTGTGGCCGTCATTGTTCACCGCTTTAAAATCACCTATGCCTATGTATACCAGACCAAAGAATATGAAACCCAGAACGAGGATCACGAATATGCGTCCATGACGGTTTCCTATTCATTCTGATTTCAAAGGTGCCACAGGGCCGGATCGTTTTCCCTGAACACCACGCCCTTCATCAATGCCACCAGAGGGAGCGAAATATCAGGTGGATAAGGTTGTGTTGCATCCATAGGGATTTTCATTTTTCATTCTATCAGGACAACATCTGCCCGGCATCCTGCTGAAATGGATTGATGATGGTAAGGTCATGAATCTGCTGTCCGTGCTGGAGATCCTCGGAAAGCAGTATGGAACAATTTGCTTTGATTGCTGCCGCCACAATCAATGAATCCCACCAGGAAAATTGATAGGTGTCCTGTATTGACCAGCTGTTTCTGATAATGGTCAGGTCAACTGTAACCGGATGCCAGGCCATCAGGTTTTTGATATCCAACCGGGCATGGCTTGTTGTCATGCCCGGTTTCAATTTCCGGGTTACCGTGACATAATATTCGTTCAGAACCTGGATACTGATCCTGCCCGTCTGATTTTCCCATAATGTTTTCAGCCATTCGCCGGAAATTTTTTGTTTTTCCGGTTCAGAAGCATCCCGGAAATACACAAGAATATTGGTATCCACAAAGCAGTTATCTTTCATGGAGATCATTTCTGGAAGGATACCTGCCGTTTTTTTTCAGCAATAAGGGCGGGCTGGAAAGAAACTGATTCATGGCCTGCCGGTATCCTGCTTCATCCTGCATCCTTTCCTTTAATATGGTTCCGATCCACCGGGATACGCTGACCCGGTTTTTTGCCGCCTCGATCCTTGACCAGTCAGCGACCTCTTCTTCCAAGGTAATGGTAACGTTTTTCATTGTTTTTCCCTAAAATTCAATATTTGACACAATAATAGTGTAACACGAAAATCGTGTCAAGATTTTTCCGGCCTTACCTGCTGAAAATCACGGCGTTGAATATGGCCTGCCGGTCGATGCCGCCGGCATCGGTCCACACGGCCCGGTGGGTCAGAGAGTCGTCAAACCAGGCGTTGTCATCTTCAGCTGCCAGGGTCAGGTAGGTCACCAGTTCAGCCAGGCCCTTTTCCAGGGGATGGTCAGAAAGGATCTGTGCCAGGGTGACCTGGTCTCTGGTCTGCAGGGCGGTGCGGATCCGTTGTTTGAGCGTCAGCCGGTCCACGAACACGATGTCGTGCAGCATGTCTGCGGGGATGCCGGATCCGTCTCCCAGCGAGACCGTGTCCGTGATCTTCGGTTTGACCGGGATCTTGTAGAGGGGCCGTTCCATGGGCAGAAGAATGTCCAAAGATGCCGCATCCATGGCCATGATGCTGCCCTGGGGCATCCGGTCCCTGAGCCGGACCGCCCGGGATTCGATCTGCTGGATCACCTGCATGATGCGTTTGTTTTCCAGGAATGCCTGGTCATCCAGGTATTGCCGTAATTGTCCGGACAGCTTGGCCACGGTGCGCTGGGTATGTTCACCGGCGGAAAGCCAGTCATAATGAACCCGTTTGAGGCGCCGGTCCGGAGACAGGGCCTTGACCGCTGCCAGATCAAACACCTTTTCCAGCATCCCGGTGAGCTCCTCCTGCCGGGCCGGGGACATGAGCAGATCCCAGAACGCGGTAAAGCTCTTCCCCTGGTCGGATTCGGCGATCATGTCCCGTTCCCCGAAAAAATCTTCAAGCAGCTGGGCTTTGCTCCCTTCCCACAGGGTAATCTGTTCCCGGATTTTCCGGTCCAGCAGCCTGAAATTGTACTCCACCTCCCTGAAATCCCCCAGCAGTTCCCGGGCGGTCTGGCTCACCTGGAGGAACCGGTCCCGGACAGCCGTGTCATCCAGCATATCCAGACGGCCCGACCGCACCTGGGCCAATTCGTTTTCAATGGCAGCCTTTCTTTTTTCCAGTTCCTGGATCCGGATTTGCATATCCTTTTCCGTGCCCTCCACCATCTGGCGCAGCAGGTCAAAAATGGTCATCAGGCGCGATTCCGTACCCACAAAGGGCCGCTGGATAAGGCTTTCCAGCCAGGACAGGGCTTTTTCCGCCGCCGGCATCAGATCATAATGCACCTCATCCGATCCCCGGGGATAGAATTTGCGCAGCCACCCCTTGTCCTCGCCGGCCCAGTCATCCAGGTAGGCCCGGGCAGACCTGGGAAAGGCCTCTTCGCCCTGGGTTTCCCGCAGGGTGAAGAGCAGATCCTCCAGGGCCGAGGCCAGGTCTTCGCGGCTGAGCCGCCTCTGGTTGGGCACAATAAAGGTGTTGTGCAGAAATGCGGCAATGAGCGGGCTGTGATCCGCCACCAGCAGCTTCCAGGCAGGATGGGTCTTTCTCAGGGCCTGTAGTGTGCCATAGTCAACATCCATGGGATCAGGTGACCAGGTCGATGATTTTTCTGGAAGTGTATTCCCCCACATCCGCCAGCCCGTCCATGGGCATGAACCGGTCGGCATTGCCGGAATACAGGCAGATGACCGCAGCTGGAAAATCCTCGTCTGCGTCATACAGGATGTAGCACAAAGCGATTTTGGGCAGCGGATACACCACAAAAGAAATATCCCCCGGCGTGCCGGCAGGCGCGGTTTCTCCCCCCAGGGCGGAAAATATTTTTTCCAGGCTGGTTTTGATTTTAGTCACATGGGGCACCAGCACCTGTTCGGTATGGGTGGTAAAGGCCCCGGCATAGGGCATGCTTCCGTTGAATTCCTTGAAGGCGCGGAAAGGCGTGGGTACACAGATCCCGGTCTTAGCATGCAGGGCATACAGGGAGATCAGAATTCCCAAAACCGAAGGGGCGGTTTCCGATCCCAGGGTGATGCGGTCCGGTGCGATGACACAGGGCGCTCCAAAGGCATGGAACAGGAAACGGTCCCCGTCCCGGACGGCCCCAAGCCGCTGATCCAGATCGTGAGGCAACCGGTCATACAGGTTTTTCAGATTGTTTTGGACGATACTTTCGTAATTGTCGGTCATGTCAAAGATCCTCCTGGTCAAAAGACCTATCCTGTCTTGTTCTAAAAAACAATATTTTTTTCAAGACCTGGTTCAGAAATTTTCAGCCCGTCAGGCACGTTCATGTAACTTTTTTGTAACCCGCTTGTGATAGGACGGTTTTAATAGTATGAAACAGGTAAAATACCAAAAAAATGATCATCAGAGAGGCAGATTTTTATGAAATTCAATCGAAGAGAGTTTATGAAAATTTCCGGAGTGACTGCTGCCGGCATTGCTGTCAGCGGTCTGGGCTTTGACCTGAAGCCGGTCAAAGCCCATGCCGGTCATTTGAAGACACAGTATGCCAGGGAAACCACCACGATCTGCTGCTATTGTGCCGTGGGGTGTGGCGCCATCGTTCACACCAGTCAGCGCGGGGACGGCCGGGTCATCAACATCGAAGGAGACCCGGATCATGTGATCAACCAGGGGGCGCTGTGTTCCAAAGGGGCGTCCCTGAAACAGCTGGTGGAAAATGACCGGCGCCTGACCCAGCCCATGTACCGGGCCCCCTATTCGGACAAATGGCAGACGGTCTCCTGGGAATGGGCATTGTCCACGATTGCGGACCGGGTGAAAAAAACCCGCGACACAGGCTTTGAAAAAACCAATGCCGGAAATCAGGTGGTGAACCGGACGACTCAGATCGCCTCGATCGGGTCCGCTGCCCTGGACAATGAGGAGTGCTGGATCTACCAGGCCCTGATGAGGTCCCTGGGACTGGTTTACATCGAACACCAGGCAAGGATCTGACACAGCGCGACTGTAGCGGCTCTGGCAGAGTCGTTTGGACGCGGCGCCATGACCAATCACTGGATCGATCTGAAAAATTCAGACTGCATTCTCATCATGGGCAGCAATGCAGCTGAAAATCATCCTGTTTCCTTCAAATATGTCGCTGAAGCCATGGAAAAAGGGGCCACACTGATCAGCGTGGATCCCCGGTTCACAAGGACCTCCGCCAAAGCGGATATCTACACGGCACTGAGATCCGGCACCGATATCGCTTTTTTAGGCGGCATGATCAAATATATTCTGGACAACAATCTGTACAATCTCGAATATACGGCTGAATACACCAATGCCGGATTTATTGTGGGAAAAGCTTACGGGTTCGAAGACGGCCTGTTTTCCGGTTACAGGAAAAATGACAAGGGGGGGCCGTCCCTGGGCAGTTATGACAAGTCCACCTGGGCCTTTGAAATGGACGCTGACGGTGTCCCGAAAATGGACCGTTCCCTGAAACATGACAGATGCGTGTTCCAGCTGATGAAAAAACACTATGACCGGTATGATCTGGAAACGGTTTCCAAAATCACCGGTACCTCGAAAGCGGATCTGGTCACTGTGTACAAAACCTACAGTGCCACCGGGAAAAAGGGCCGGGCCGGCACCATCATGTATGCCATGGGCTGGACCCAGCATACAGTGGGCACACAGATCATCCGTACCATGGCCATGATTCAGCTGATGCTGGGAAACATGGGGATTGCCGGCGGCGGCGTGAACGCGCTTCGCGGCGAGTCCAATGTCCAGGGTTCCACAGACCATTGTCTGCTGTGGCACATCTGGCCGGGATATCTGAACACTGCCCGGGCCTCCAATGACAGCCTGGATGCCTATAACAAGGCGTCCACTCCCGTGAGCATGGATCCCTTGAGCGCCAACTGGTGGCAGAACTATCCCAAATACTCGGTGAGCCTGCTCAAGGCATTTTTCGGTGATGCCGCCACAAAAGACAATCAGTTCGGGTACAACTGGCTGCCCAAAGTGGATGACGGAGAAGCGTATTCCTGGTTTGATCTGTTTGATGCCATGTACAAGGGCACTATCAAGGGCTTTTTTGCCTGGGGACAGAACCCGGCCTGTTCAGGGTCCAACGCGTCCAAAATCAGGGAGGCTCTGGGCAGGCTGGACTGGATGGTCAATACCAATATTTTTGACAATGAAACCGGTTCTTTCTGGAAAGGCCCGGGAATGGACCCGTCCAAGATCGGTACGGAAGTGTTTATGCTGCCGGCGGCGGTTTCCGTGGAAAAAGAGGGAAGTATTACCAATTCCGGCCGCTGGATGCAGTGGCGGTATCAGGGACCCAAACCCCTTGGCAATGCCCGGCCGGACGGCGATATCATCATGCAGCTGGGTCACCGAATCAAGGAGGTGTACAAAGCGTCCGGAGAATTTGCCGATCCCATCCGCAACCTGAAATGGGATTATGAAACCCATGGTGAATTTGATGCCCACAAAGCGGCCAAAGCCATCAACGGGACGTTTACCCGGGACACCGCCATCCAGGACAAGGTATACAAGAAAGGGACCCTTGTGCCGAGTTTTGCGTTTCTGCAGGACGACGGATCCACGGCTTCGGGCAACTGGCTCTACTGCAATTCCTATACGGAAAAAGGGAACATGGCCGCCCGCAGAAGCACCAAAGACGCGTCCAACAACATCGGGATGTATCCTGAATTCGCCTGGTGCTGGCCGGTAAACCGGCGGATTATCTATAACCGGGCCTCCGTGGACCCCAAAGGCCGGCCCTGGGATGAAAAAGACTGGGTCATCCGGTATGAAGGGGAGGTGGACGGCGGCAAATATGTATCCGGCAAATGGGTGGGGGACGTGCCGGACGGCGGCTGGTTTCCCATGCAGAACCCGGACGGCACAAGGCGTTCGGATACAAAATATCCGTTTATCATGCGCAAACACGGTCATGGCCAGCTGTTCGGGCCGGGCAGGGCCGACGGGCCGTTTCCTGAACATTATGAGCCCCTGGAATGCCCGGTGGAAAAAAACTATCTGTCTTCCATCATGGTCAACCCCACGGCCGTGGTCTACAGCACCAAAGCGGATGCCCATGCCACCTGCGATCCAAGGTTTCCGTTCGTAGGGACCACCTACCGGGTCAGCGAACACTGGCAGACCGGTCTGATGACCCGTCCCCAGGAATGGCTGATGGAACTGCATCCCAACATGTTCGTTGAAATGTCTGAAGAGCTGGCCAGGCTGCGGGGAATCCAGAATGGCGAACGGGTCCGGGTTGCCAGCATGCGGGGAGCGCTTGAGGCCACTGCGGTGGTCACCAGACGGTTCAAACCGTTCAAAATCGGTCCGGCCACGGTTCACCAGGTGGGAATTCCCTGGCATTACGGCTGGCGATGGCCGGAAACAGGCGCCGAGGAGACTGCCAATCTTCTGACACCTCCGGCAGGGGATCCCAACACCCGTATTCCTGAAACCAAGGCATTTATGGTCAATGTGACAAAGCTTTAAGGAGGTGATCCGATTATGACGAAATCCATACTTATCGATACCACCTTGTGCACGGCGTGCCGTGCCTGCCAGGTCGCCTGCAAGCAGTGGCATGATCTGCCCGCTGAAAAGACAACCAACATGGGCGGGTTTCAGAACCCCCGGGATCTGAGTTATACCACGTACAAGCTGGTCCGTATGACGGAAACCGTCATTGACAACCGGCTGCAGTGGCTGTTTTTTCCGGATCAGTGCCGGCATTGCCTGGATGCACCCTGTCTGAGCATGGCTGTGGATGAAAGCGCCATTTACCAGGACGGGATGACAGGCGCGATTCTGTACACCCGGAATACCCGCCGCCTGGACCCGGAGGAGATTGCCCTTTCCTGTCCCTATGACATTCCCAGAACCGGCAGTGACGGCACCCTTGCCAAGTGCGACCTGTGCAACGACCGGATCCATAACGGGCTGAAACCTGCCTGTGTGACCGCCTGTCCGACCGGTGCCATGCAGTTCGGGGATCGCAATGATATCCTTGGGATGGCTGACAAGCGGTTGGCCAAGGTCAGGAAAAAATTTCCTGATGCCAGCCTGCTGAATCCGGAAGATGTCAATGTGATATTTCTGGTGGCATTCGATCCATTGCTTTATGCGGACTATGCGGTGGCGGGAACCGGCCGCGGCGGCATCAGCCGGTCAGTGGCACTGCGTAAAATGGTGAAACCCTTTGCACGGATGATGCGTATCTGAGCGCCTGCGTTTTACTGTTTCGTCTTCTGACCAGACCGCTGCCCGGAAATCTGTCTGTTCCCGGGCAGCACTGTCCTATGAGGGAGTACAAATGGCCGATATTGCCCTATTGGAACAAAGCAGGGATCGGATTCTCAAAAAAAGGCCCGGATATACAGACATTCTGAATTTTTATGTCCGGGTTTTCAAAGCTCAGGAAGAGAGCAGGCAACAGATCTGCATCGATCCCGTTTCCATGGATCCGTCACTGCTGAAACAAAAACTGGAAAATGGTATGCCGCTGATCGATTCCGCCGATTTTGTCATGGATCAAAACGCCGCCGTCCGACTGCTCAAAACCCTGTGTGGCATTGCCGGAGACCGGTCTGATGAACTGACTGCAGCCGCCGTTTCTCTGAAATCCGCAATTGAAAAATCCCGGATCAATGCGGAAACGCTTTTTGATGCCGTGTTGGCCGGGGATGGTGATATTATTGCCGCTTTTTCTGAAACCATCGGCATCAGCACCCCGCATCTGATCATGTTTGCGTTTTTAAGCATGTCTCCTGCCATTGAGGCCGGTGCGGATCAGTTGTCTGTTTATCTGAAAGACCGGTCCCATGACAAGGGGTTCTGTCCTGTGTGCGGGAATTCTCCGGACCTGTTTTTTCTGGATGACAAGGGGCACCGTCATCTCAAATGCAGTTTTTGCAGCCATTGCTGGGCAGTGGCCCGGATGGGATGCATTGTTTGCGAAAACAGGGATCCGGACACGCGCCGGTATTTTTTCAGTCCGGAAGAAAAGGAATACCGCGTGGATGTGTGTGAGGTATGCCGGAAATATATCAAGGGGGTGGATACCCGCCACATGGACCGTCCGTTTTTTCCAAAACTGGAACTGGCAGCCACCCTGCACCTGGACTTCAAAGCCGGGGAAGCCGGATACAACAGTCTTTCCGATTACGATCCGGTAAAAAAGGAACGCCTGACATGAGCGCAAACTTTTTTGTAACTATTGCCGCTTTGACCCGCCAGGCACTGGAAAAGCGGGTTTTTTGTCCAATCCAAGGGTTAAAAAGTTATCTATAACTTACAAAATAAGCTATTTACAAAACAGGGTAGATGCTTATCATTTTTTTAAATGATGTTGCAGCTCAAACCAACCTTTACCAAGGAGGAGACACATGATGAATACCCAGGATCTGGAACTGCATCTGGATGAGGAAGGCTATCTCAGGGATTTCCGTTCATGGACCGAGGAGATCGCCTGTGCCCTGGCTGAAAAAGAAGGGGTCAATGATGAATGCCCCCTGAGCACCGAGCGCATGGAGATCTTGAAGTTCATGCGAAATTATTATGACAAGTTCGAGGCGTTTCCCATTCTCAGGGCCGTGTGCAAGAATGTGGGCCAGTCAAAAGACTGCACGTATGATCAATTTCCCGATCCGGTCAAGGCCTGGAAGATCGCCGGACTTCCCAAGCCCACGCCTGAGGTGTTTGCAAAGATCCGGACCACTTGATAATTCCGGTTTTTTGACGTCCCGTTCGTAACTGCCGGAAAAGGAGGGTATGATGCCGTTAAAAACAATGGATGATTTCAGCATACGCCAGCTGCATATCCTGGATGAAAATGGTAACGTGGACAAGGACCTGGAACCTGATCTGAGCGAAGAAGACCTGAAAAAACTGTATCAGGCCATGACGTTGTCCCGGATGGCGGATGCAAGGATGCTCAATCTTCAGCGCCAGGGGAGGATCGGCACCATTCCGGTAAACAAGGGCCAGGAGGCCTCGTTTTGTGCGCCTGTCCTGGCCCTGAAAGACACGGACTGGTTTGTGGGGTCCTACCGGGAACTGGGGGCCCGGCTGATTCGGGGGGAAACCCTGGAAAACGCCCTGCTGCTGTTCAACGGCTGGGAAGAGGGCAGTATCAATGAACATAACGACCGGACCCTGCCGGTATCCATTGTGCTGGCATCCCAGCTGCCCCAGGCCGTCGGGCTGGCGTATGCCTCCCGGTACAAGGGGGAAACAGACACGGTGGTCCTGGCCATGTTCGGAGACGGGGCCACCTCGGAAGGGGATTTTCACGAAGCCTTGAATTTTGCGGCCGTGCTCAACGCGCCGGTGATTTTTTTGTGCCAGAACAACCAGTATGCCATTTCAACGCCCTTGAAAATCCAGACAAAATCCCGGACCATTGCCCAGAAAGCCATTGCCTACGGCATCCCCGGCATCCAGGTGGACGGCAACGATGCCCTGGCCGTGTACCAGGCGGTCAGGGAAGCGGTGGACCGGGCCCGGGCCGATGAAGGCCCCACCCTGATCGAGGCCGTGACCTTCCGCATGCTCATGCACACCACCGCAGACGATCCCACCCGGTACCGGTCCGATGACGAAGTGGCTGAATGGGAGGTGAAAGATCCGCTGATCCGGTTCAAAAAATACCTGACCGGCAAAGGCATCTGGGATGAAAAACACCAGGAACGGCTGGAGGCGGACTGCAAACAGCAGATCGATGACGCGGTCAAGGCGTTTGAATCCAGAAAACCGTTTGCTCCGGATGCGCCCTTTGACCATGTGTTCGGTACCCGGGAGCCCCTGATTGAGGCCCAGCGGGCACGGTTTCTGGCAAAACTGGAAAAGGAGGGGGATCATGGCAAAAATTAATATGGTCACCGCTTTGAACAAAACCCTGCATGATGCCATGGACGCCGATGACACCGTGGTGATCATGGGAGAGGATGTCGGAATAAACGGCGGGGTGTTCCGGGTGACCGACGGGCTGTACGAAAAATACGGCAGAAAACGGGTCATCGACACCCCCATTGCCGAGTCCGCGATCCTGGGTACTGCCGTGGGCATGGCCATGGCCGGGCTCAAACCGGTGGTGGAGATGCAGTTTTCCGGGTTTTCCTATCTCATGATGCACCAGCTGGAGGGCAATGCCTCCCGGATGCGCACCCGGAGCCGGGGCCGGTTCACGGTGCCCCTGGTGGTGAGAATGCCCTATGGCGGAGGGGTCCGGGCACTGGAACATCATTCCGAAAGCAAGGAGGTGTACTGGGCCCACACCGCCGGGGTGAAAGTGGTGATCCCTTCTTCCCCGGCCAATGCGTCAGTGCTGCTTGCGGCCGCAATCAATGATCCGGACCCGGTGGTGTTCATGGAGCCCAAGCGGTCCTACCGGTCGTTCAAGGAAGAGGTGGACGGGGCGGACACGGACTTTAAGATCGGAAAGGCCCATGTCCTGGAAAAAGGAAAGGACATCACCCTGATCTCCTGGGGGGCCATGATGAGAGACACCCTCAAGGCGGTGCAACAGGTGCGGTCAGAGACCGGATTTTCCCCGGAGATCATCGATCTGCTCACCATCTCCCCCATGGATGCGGACACCATTGTGTCATCGGTGAAAAAGACCGGCCGGTGTGTGGTGGTGCAGGAGGCCCAGCAGTCCTTCGGCCCGGCATCGGAGATCATCGCGTTGATCAATGATCAGGCCCTGCTGTATCTGGAAGCCCCGGTGAAACGGGTGACCATGCCGGATGTGGTGATGCCGCTGTTTGCCAGGGAACAGCTGTATCTGCCCTCGGTATCCGACATCTCCCGGGCCATTGAGGAAACCCTGAATTTCTGACCTAAGCGGTGTGACAGGAGGCATCTATGTATACATTCAAACTGCCGGATCTGGGTGAGGGAATCCAGGAAGGAGAACTGCTGGCGTGGCATGTCAAAGAAGGGGGTGCGGTAAAAGAAGATGACCCGCTGTGCGACATGGAGACCGACAAGGCCGCAGTGACCATTCCCAGTCCAAAGACCGGCACGGTTCACCGGCTGAGGGCCCGGGTCGGGGACATGGTGCAGGTGGGACAGACACTGGCCGAAATCGAGACGGCAGAAGAAGCAGATCAGCCCCGGGCGGAATCCGGCCGGGATACGGACCGATCTTTGTCACCGGATCAGCCGGCGGATGATGACCAGTCCGGCGGCACCGGTTCGAAACCAGCCGATCCGGACCGTCATGACAAACAAGCCGGTACCGGCCGCAAAGGCCCCGGCGATACCGGAACCGCCACCCGAGCCATTGCCGCCCCGGCCGTGCGCCGCCTGGCCCGGGAGATGGATATCGACATCAATCAGGTGTCCGGCACCGGTCCGGGCGGACGGGTGACGGCGGAGGATCTGGCCGGGTATGACAAACCGGCTGACACGGATTCGGAAACCCCATCCACACAGGATGACGCCGTTCAGGTATCCGGCATTCCGTTTCTGGTGTCTGAACCGCTGCCGGATTTTGCAGCCCAGGGCCCGGTGGATACGGTTCCCATCCGTTCCCTTCGCCGGAAAACCGCTGCCAGGACCGTGACATCATCGATCCTGGTCCCCCATGTGGCCCATATGGATGACATCGATGTCACGGAAATGGAGGCACTGCGCCGGACCTTTAACGATCTTCCGGAACCCCGTCTGTCCTTTGATCCGGCATCTGAGGAGGATTCCTCAACACCGGCCGGTCTGACCCTGCTGGCCTTTGTGATCAAGGCGGTCTCCCATCTGCTCAAGTCCTATCCCGCGTTCAATGCCAGTGTGGACACGGACCGGATGCAGATCATTCATAAAAAGTTTTATCACATCGGGTTTGCGGCAGACACCCCCAGAGGCCTGGTGGTGCCGGTGATCAGGGATGCGGACCGGCTCAGTCCGGCCGCACTCGGATACCGGATCCGGCACCTGGCCCGGGCCGCCAGGGAAGGGGAGATCGCCCGGGAAGATCTCACCGGAGGGACCTTTTCCGTAACCAACGTGGGGGCCATCGGCGGCACCCATGTACTGCCGGTCATCAATCATCCGGAAACCGCCATCCTGGGCATGGGCCGGATGGAGAAAAAACCGGTGGTGAAAAATGATGAGATCGTCATCCGCCGGATGCTGCCCGTGACCCTGTGTTTTGACCACCGGGTGGCGGACGGGGCCCAGGCGGCCCGCTTCATGAAAGACCTCAAGACCATGCTGGAAGATCCGGTGGTGTTTCTGGCCCATACCTGAATACAGGCGCGGCTCCCGAACAAATAACTGGAAGACGGACACGCAGAAAAAAAGAGGTAAAACCATGGTGGTAGGAGAGATGATTTATGACACCGATGTGGTGGTGATCGGCGGCGGCCCCGGCGGATACACCGCTGCCATTGCCGCAGCTGACCTGGGCCGGGAGGTGGTCCTGGTGGAGGCGGACGAAAACCTGGGCGGGGTGTGCCTCACCCGGGGATGCATTCCTTCCAAAACCCTGATTCATGTGGTCAACATCGCCGACACGGTCAAGCAGTCGGAACAAATGGGCATTGTGCATGAGAAAATCGGATTCGATCCAGAACTGCTGGCCGGCCATATCCGGTCCACCGTATCGGAGCTGGCCGACGGGGTGGCCCGGCTGGTGAAAAACCGGGACATCGAACGGGTCCGGGGCCATGCCCGGTTCATCGAGCCCCACCAGGTGTATGTGGACGGGGCCAACACCATTGTGCGGTTCAAATATGCGGTGATCGCCACGGGATCACGGATCAGTGACCTGCCCGAAGCACTGGGGGCGGATGCGGATGACGGGGTGTGGACTTCGGACCAGGCCCTGACGGTGCCGGAAATCCCGTCTTCCCTGCTGGTGATCGGCGGGGGGTATATCGGTCTTGAGATAGGCCAGGCCTATGCGGGGCTTGGTTCCCGGGTCACCCTGGTGGAATTTGCCCCGAGGCTTCTGGCCGGAGCCGACAAAGACCTGGTTCAGGTGGTGGTAAAACAGTGTGAAGAACAGTTTGCTGCCGTTCATGTCGATTCCCGGGTCACCAGGATCTCCCGGAAGGATGACGGGTTCTTGGTCACGATCGCCACTCAGGACGGGGAAATCACTGAAACATTTTCACGGGTACTGGCAGCCACGGGCCGTCGGCCGGTTACATCGGACCTGGGGCTGTCTGTTCTGGGCATCGATCTGGACGAGAAAGGCCTGATTCCCGTGGATGATCAGTGTAAAACGGTATTGCCCCATGTGTTTGCCGTCGGCGATGTCACCGCCGGCCCGGCCCTGGCCCATAAGGCGGTACGTCAGGCACGGGTGGCGGCGGAAGTGATTGCCGGGAAAAAATCCGCTTATGACAACGTCAGTGTGCCGGCCGTGCTGTTCACCCGCCCGGAGATCGCCTGGACCGGGCTTACGGAAACCCGGGCGTCAGAAAACCGCATCCCCGTGATCGTGGGAAAGTTTCCCCTCACAGCCCTGGGACGGGCCAAAAGCACGGGCCGGACCCAGGGGTTTGTAAAGATCCTGTCCGATCCCGATACTGAACGGATTCTGGGCATGGGCATTGTGGGCGAGCACGCGTCGGAACTCATTGCCGAGGGGAATCTGGCCATTGAAATGGGGGCCTGTCTGGAGGATCTGATCGTGAGCATCCACCCCCATCCCACCTTTTCGGAAGCCCTGATGGAGGCGGCGGAATCCGCCAGGAACCAGTCCGTTCACCTGATGAAAAAGAAACCGTCGTGATAGGGTCAGGACAGCGGTGACCCAGGCGGCTGCCCCATCGGATGTTCCGGTCAGAGACTATCTGTTTGACAGGGATCTGCTGGACCGGGTCCGGCAGACCGGGCTGCCGGATATCTCCATTTATCCGTTTCCTTTTCAAGCGGTGGTGGCGGGGCGGGGTACCTGCCTGGAAACGGAGATCCGACTGTCCGCATGCGCCCGGGACGGGGTTCCCGTGTTCCGCCGCATGGGCGGGGGGTGTGCCGTGTTTCTGGATCCCGGCACGGTCATTGTGTCCATGGCCCTGCCGGCCAGAGGCTTTGCCGGGATCCAGCGCCTGTTCAACCGGTGTAACCGCTGCCTGATCCAGGGGTTGGCAGCCTCTGGCCTGACCGGCATCTATCAGGACGGGATTTCCGACCTGGTCCTGGACGACCGCAAAGTGGGCGGCACCAGTCTTTACCGGTCAAACCACCTGGCGTATTACACCGCCTCCCTGGTTGTGTCCACCGACCTGGATGCCATGGAGCGGTACCTGAAACATCCCCCCAGGGAACCGGCCTACCGGAAACACCGGTCCCACAAGGCATTTGTCATGGGCCTGGCCCGGGCGTTCCCGGGAATTGATCCGGCCGGCCTGGCCGGCCAACTGAGTCAGCACCTTTTTACATTCATGGGATAACCGGATCATGAAACAGGTATGGATCATCGGCAGCGGTAAATTCGGTCTCAGGGCGGCCCGGTGGATGCGCGGGCAGGGAAAACCGGAAATTGATGTGACCCTGGTGGACCGGGACCGGCAAAGCCTTGAAAACGCCGCATCCCTGGGATGCACCACCGTGGCCGGAGACGGGGTGGAGTATCTGTTCCGGGAGATGTCCCGGACCCGGGGGCCGGACTGGGTGGTGCCGGCGGTGCCGGTGCACCTGGCCTGGGAATGGTGCCGCCTCACACTGGGAACCGGCCGGCTGTTGTCCTGTCCGCTGCCGGAAAAAATAATCGATGTGCTGCCCCATCCCATGCGGGGAGACGGTCATCAGATCTATGTGAGCCATGCCGATTTTCTGTGTCCCCCCAACTGCAGTGAGCCGGACGACCGGTGCACGGTCACCGGCCAACCCAGAAAAAAAGACATGTTCCGGTGGATCGCGGAACTGGCATTTCCGGGATTCGTGCCGTTTGTGATTCAAAGCCGGCAGCTCGGGCCGGGGGTGGGGGGATATCCCCCGGCTGATCTGTTTGATCTGGCGGACCGGATTTCCCGTCACACCGGCCAATGCCTTGTGACCACGGCCTGCCGGTGCCACGGGGTGATTTCCGGGGGGCGTGTCAAATGATCGTGGAACTGACCTGTAAATAGAGGCCATCAGGGGTTTCATCGATCGAGTCGGACAAGATAAAACGCCGATCGTTTGAAAAATGGGTGTGTTTGCGCTGGTACATCATATGGAAAGCATCCAGAAACTCCTGTCGCAATTCCAGATTCTCCGAGGTTAGTTCTACCATTTCATCCTTTAATATTTTCAAGGCATCCTTTTCTGGTTGAAATGAGAGATTCCAGAACGTCACCGCCATATTCAAGGCTTTTTCTTCCTGTCTGATATCTGTTGCTGTATTCAGCAATGGTTCTGCAAACTCGATAATGACCTCAGACAGTTTTTGCCGCATTGCAAAAGGAGGCCCAAAACCTGGTGTCAGAAAAGAATCAAATCGATCTGATCTTGAAGTTCGCCGGGTCTCTTTTCGGCGCAGGTGTTTTCTGCGCTTTTTTTCCTGTATCCGTTTCTGGACTTTGTTTTTTTTGGATCTGGCCATCGGTTGACCTCAATTTTCTGTCCCATGATATTACCGGCAGATTTTTTACCACAGGAGGCAAAAGAAAACAACCATTGACAAAAATGAATATTCTGTTTATAGAATGATCATTCTATAAATGAAACAATGAGTTTAAACATGGCTGCCCTGACCAGGAAACAAAGAGATGATCAAAGAAAACGCCGGGAAATCCTGGCGGCAGCCCTGGCTGTGTTTGCCGAAGGCGGGTTTCACAACACCACCATGGCCCGGATCTCCAAGGCGGCCCAGTATCCCCTTGGCACTATCTACAAATATTTTCCCGGAAAAAAAGAGATGTACCATGACCTGGTGATTGAGCGGGTCCATGAGCTGGGGCGGATTTTATATGACATCGCCCACAGGCGGGAGTTGAGCGTGACAGACCGGCTCCTGACGGCCCTCAAGGCCCAGGCCCGGTTTTACAGGGACAACCAGGATGTGGTGAAAATCTATATTTCAGAGAGAAGCAACATCGACAGCGTGGGCATGCCCCAGCTCAACGAGCGGGTGAACCGGCTTCACGAGCGCATGGTCAAGCTGTTTGAAAATCTGTTTGATCAGGGTATCCAGGACGGGGTGTTCAAACCCTTTCCGGCAAGGGACATGGCGGAACTGTTTGCCGATATCGTGCATTCCGCCAGCTGGTCCGGCCTGTTCCGGGATGAAGATCAGAGCGCGTCCGACCGGCGGCTGTCCATGATTTTCGACATGGTCGCCTTTGGCATCAAAAAACAATCCACCAACAAATAAACCCGGTAAACCAATAAATCCATTTTCAAGGAGAGATCATACCATGGCACAATCCATTGCAGACCGAAGAGATCAGGAATTTGTCCTTCATGAGATGCTCAATGCCGCAGACCTGGCATCCCACAAGCGTTTTGCCGACTTTAACAGAAAAACCATGGACCTGGTCCTGACCGAGGCCCGGAATCTGGCGGTCAAGGAACTGCTGCCCGTCAGTAAGGAAGGGGACGAGACCGGCTGCACCCTGGAAAACGGGAAGGTCACGATCCCGCCTTCGTTTCACCGGGTGTACAATCTGTTCTGCGAGGGGGAATGGGTAGCCATGTGTGATGATCCGGAATTCGGCGGCCAGGGCATGCCCCGGGTACTGTCCATGGCGACCGGAGAACTGTTCACCGGCGCCAACTGCGCCTTTCTCATGTATCCCGGCCTGACCCACGGGGCCGGCAAACTGGTGGAAGAGTTCGGCACGGATGCCCAGAAGAAAAAATACCTGAAAAATCTGTATACCGGCAAATGGGCTGGTACCATGTGTCTGACCGAGCCGGAAGCCGGGTCAGACGTGGGCAACCTGACCACCACGGCCAAACGCAATGAAGACGGCACCTTTACCATCACCGGCAGCAAGATTTTCATCTCCGGCGGAGACCAGGATCTCACGGAAAACATCATTCATCCGGTACTGGCCCGCATTGAGGGAGCCCCTGCCGGCACCAAGGGGATTTC
>NPIG01000614.1_pt1 | contig 16910 bp, 7 predicted proteins | sample 8637441 | NCBI WGS metagenome assembly NPIG01 (sample SAMN07420675, study PRJNA396082) | bioreactor metagenome | isolation source: sample BR6 brine-fed electro-methanogenic bioreactor BR | place: Japan: Kochi | collected 2016-06-14 | reverse complement strand
GCCCCCGTGGGGCGTCGTCAATGATCTCCGCTGGAGGTTCAGCGCTGCTTCCAGCTTCCGTCCGCGGACTGGATCCACTCGCCCGGCTTGGCCTGGCCTCGGATGGCCTTCGCGTAGGTCTCGCGAATTCGGCCGAGCTGGTCCTCACCAACGCCCTTCGCCTTGGCGATCTCGCGGAAGAGTGCCTCGCGATCGCGGTTCTCGGCCTTGATCAGCTTCTGGGCCGCAGCGCGGGCCTTGAGGTTGCCGAGCTTGGCGAGGTCTCGGGCGGCGAGGTGCGCCTGGTTGTCCTCACCAACGACACCGAGCTTCTTGAGGCGCAGGACCTCGGCTGCGCGCGCAGTACGCGAGTCGATGATCTTGCGGATCGCGGGGTTCGACACCTCGGGTGCGGCCACGCTCTGCGCATAGGCAGGGCTGCCACCGAAGATCAAGCCGAGCAGGCTGCTACTCGATGTCGAGGTGCCCTCTTCACTCGCGGGCTCGCTCGGCTCCGAGCTTTCCTCGCCCTGCTCCATCGCGCGGCGCGCGATCTCCTCTTCGATCTGCGACGCGAGATCCTCGATCTCGGCCTCGGGGAAGTAGACGTTGATCGTCACACAGGCGGCGGCGACCAGCGCCAGCGCAAGAAACACCACAGCTCGTAGCGAACGTCGCATCGTCATATCTCCTTCCGGTCCCACTTGCAGCATAGCGCCCAACGCCCCGCGAAGCTCTCCGAGCCTCGGCCCCGCCTACCGAGCGTCCGGGGCGGTCACTGACTCGTCGCCGCCGAGAAGTCCACGTTCTTGAGCCGCGAGAGCATCGACTGGAACGACACCGTCTTGCCGGGGCGCGCGTTGACGATGTCGATCGGAAGCGGCAAGCGCCCCTTGAGGAAGAGTTCCTTGTCCCCCCGGTTCTCGAGCCCCTCGAGCAAGAACGCGTCCTCCTCGAGGCGCGCATCGATCCCGAGCGCCGAGTAGGTGTACTTGTCGAAGAGGCGCTGGATGCCGCGGTCGAAGACCGTGACCCGCCCGCCGGTGCCGAGGATCGCGATGTTGTTGATCGCTTTGACATTGATCGTGCGCGCCACGCCAGGGCGCTCGACCGTGCGGAAACGCGCGTGGAATCGCACGGGTACGTTCTTGAAGAGTTCACACTCGTCGATGCGCCCCTCGAGCACGCCACTCATCTCTCCGAAGTCGAAGGTGCGCGTCAACGCGAGCAGGTCGATCTCCTCGAACGCCGCGGAGAAGCGCAGCTTCGGGTAACGCGAGAGCATGTCCTCGCCGGAGATCTCGCCGACGCTGATCCGCCCGCCGAACACATCGACACTCCCGCCGCCGTCGACCATCAAGCGCGTCGGCGTCAGTGTCACCTTGGGCAGCAGACCGTCGAGTTGCCCTGCGAGGCGCGGGATCTCGAGCGCCGCGCTCAACTCCTCGAGCTGCAGCCCATCGAGGCGCACGGCACTCTCGAAGCGCCGCGCCTCTCCGAGTAGCTGATGGGCGGCGAGACTCTCGAGTACGAGCTTCCCGCCGAGCATCTCGATCGCGATGCCGTCCGGCACCTCGAAGCTATCCCCGCGAACGTGGAGCGCGGCGTCGAGTGGCGGAAGCAGGAACGGGCCGAGGCCGAGCGTCTCCCACGCGACGCGCCCCGTGGCCTGGCTCGCTTCACCCGTGCGCAGCGCGCCCTCTCCGTCCCAGGCGAGCGCGAGCGGCGCTTCGACATCGAGTCCAAGGACGCCAAGTCCCCTCTCGGGATCTTCGAGGTCGAGCCCGCGCAGCGCGAGCTGCCCCTCGAGAGCGCGCCCGGCATCGTCCGCGTGAAGCGTGAGCTCGAGCCCCAGCGCCCCGCGCGTCAGCGCGAGGCTCGCGAGCGGGCTGTCCTCACCGAGCAGGGTGACGGCGTTCTCTCGATAGGACGCCGCGAGGTCGGGCGCGTCGAGCTCAAGCCGGGCCGTGACGCCGCCGGCGGCCCCAGGCGTCGCGCGCAGGCCGAGCTCCGTGGCGCCTGGAAGACTCGCCCGCACCTCGGCCTCCCAGGCCTCGGCCGTGAGCCCGGCCTCGAACGCCAGCCCCATCTGCCAGGCGCTGGCATCGACGAAGAGCGTGTCCCACAGCGCGAGGAAGGAGCCAAGCTCGCCCTGACCCTTCAGGGAGCCGGTCCCTTCGGCGTTCCACTGGCCGGTGAGCGCGAGGCGCCCACCGAAGGACTCGACGGCCTTCGACGCGTCGGCCGAGGCGTAGCCGCCCTCTTCGAGTGCGAGCTCTCCGCTCAGCACCCACGGCCCAGCGAGAGGGCCTTCGGCCGCGAGCTCGAGCGCCGCCTGGCCGCTGAGCGAGTCGCCCTCGGGGAGGGCGACACCGAGCGCCGACTCGAGCCGCGCGAAGAGCGGCGCCACGGCGACCCCATCCCCGCGGGCACCCACGGCTACGCGCTGGTCGTCCCAGCGGCCGTTCAGATCGAGGCTCGCGAGTTCCCCGAGCTGGATCGAGCCCGCTTCGAGCTCTCCGCGCGCGCCCCACTCACGGGCCTCGACCCGCAGGCTGGCGGAGAGCGTCTCGGGGTCCCAGTCTGCAAGCGCAGCCCGCGCCGTCGCGTCGACGACGGCGTCGAATCCGGTCTCGCCTCGCGGCACGGTGACGTCGAAGGTCAGTGAGCCGCCCTCGAGGACGACGAGCTCGCCGAGGGTCCCGGAGAGCGAGGCGAGCTCGCCCTTCACCCGCGCTTCGAACGAAGCGATGGCCCCCTCGAAGTGCCCGCTCGCCGCCAGCGTCCCGGACAAGCTCTCGAGCACCGCCGGTGCCATTACTCCGAACGGCGCGAGCTCGTGCCGCCATGCCGCGAGAGGTGCGCGCCTCAACCGGAAGTCGAGCGCGGCTCGAGACTCCTCGCCGTCCAGCGCCACGGTGCCGGAGACCGTGGCTTCGAGCGGCCCATGTTTCGCGTCGACGCGCGCCGCGAACTCACCGTCGCTCTTGCCCGGCTCCAGCCCGAACGTGAGATGAAGCGGCTCCGCGCCGAGCGCCTCGCGCAACGTGAGCCGCCCGGACAACGCGGCGGCCTCGAGCGGCGTCGTCACCGTGCCCTCGGCGGCGAGCTGCCCGCGCCTGTCCGCCAGGAGTGCGGGCCACTCCGCACCCAAGCGCTCCATGGCGGAACGAAGCGCGGTGAGCGGGAGCGCATCGAGAGCGCAAAGCAGCGTCGGGCGTTCACCCGTGTCCTCGAGCGCAAGCGCACCCTCACAGCGCGCCACCCACTCGGCCGCTGTCGCCTCGAGCTCGAGCTCGAGCGGCTCGTCAGCCACGATCCTGGCCCGCGCTTTCGCTTCGAGCGGCAGAGGGATGGCCGACCACGGCTCGCCCACGGGGAGCGTGGTCATCGAGAGCGTGGCCGCGGCGTCCCAGGCTCCCGCCTCGCCGCCCGTGAGTTCGAGCGCGAGACGTCCGGCCGACGGAGTCTCGAGTTCGAGCTCGAGCGTGCGCGGCAGACCGTTCGCATCGGTGCCGAGCGTCCCGTGCAACGTCGTATCCGCTAACAGGGGCTCGGCGCCCTGCGCCAACGTCTCGACGGAAGCCTCGAGCTGCCACGGCTCCGCGCGGTCGGCGCGCTTCACACCGAAGCGCACGCCCTCGAGCGCAAGCGCCGCGAGCTCTTCCGGGAGCTCCGGCATCAGCGCCGCGGGAGACACGCGGGCGACCTGCCCGCGAAGCGCGCCGGTGAGTTCCGCCCCACCGACACCGGCGAGCGTGCCCTCGAGAGCAACGCGCTCCTCGGCCGGCGCGTCTTCGTTGGGCCAGAGTTCGACGGCCTCGAGTACGACACGCTCTGCGAGGAAGGGCGCCGGCTCTCCTTCGGAGGGAGCGGGCTCGCCGGGGCGCTGCAACACCACACGCGCGCCAAGCACCTGCAGCTCGACGAAGCGCCCTTCGAGCATCTCGTCGAGGGCGCCGCGAACGACGAGCTGATCGATTTCTGCGCGCGCCAACAGCGGCAGACTCTCCATCTTCGTGACGGAGAGCTCGCGCAACACGAAGTGATCGAGACCGCGGATCTCGAGCGCGCCGACGTCGACGGCGGCGCCGAGCTTGTCGGCGAGCGCCTGCTCGACCTGGCGGCGTGGGGTGTCCCGGAGGAGCCATCCCACGGCGGCGAGCACGACGACGAGCGCCACGAGAGTGAGCGCCGCCACCCGCCACCATCGCCGCTTCCGACCCCGCTCCTTGGCCACCATGCACACCGCTCCTTCTTCCCCATCATGCGTTCCCAGGAAGCTGCGGTCACCCCGCTCGTTCGGAGCTATACTCTGCGCCGCTATGGGAACCAAGAAGAGCAAGAAGAAAACCAAGAAGCTGAAGGGCAAGGCGGCTGGAGCCGACAAGTACGCGCTCTACCTCAAGGCGGTGCAGGCTCCCGACGTCGATGTCCAGTTCTTCCTCAAGACCTTCGAAGCCCTGCGAGGCCGGCCCGCGCACACCCTGCGCGAGGACTTCTGCGGCACGGCCGCGGTGTGCTGCGAGTGGGTCAAGACCGACGCCAAGCGCCTCGCCTACGGCGTCGACCTCGACCCCGAGCCGCTTGCGTGGGGGAAGAAGAACACGCTGAGCAAGCTCGAAGACGAAGAGCGCGAGCGCATCACGCTGATCGAGGGCGACGTGCGCGACGGCCACGTGCCGCCCGTCGACCTCATCGCCGCGCAGAACTTCTCGTTCAACGTCTTCAAGACCCGCGACGCCCTCCGCGCATACTTCGAGGCGGCCCGCGAGCACCTCGGCAAGGACGGCGTGTTCGTGCTCGACGTGATGGGTGGCTCGCAGGCCTTCGTCGAGGAGTTCGAGGAAGAGCGCGAGATCGGCAAGAACGTCTACATCTGGGAGCAGGAGCGCTTCGACCCGATCACGCATGACTGCGTGATGCACATCCACTTCCGCTTCAAGGACGGCAGCAAGCTCGAGCGCGCCTTCACCTACGAGTGGCGGCTCTGGACCCTCCCCGAGCTGCGCGAAGTGCTCGCGGAGGCCGGGTTCGCGAGCTCGACCGTCTACTGGGAAGGCACGGACGACGAGACCGGCGAAGGGAACGGCGAGTACTCGCCCACCGAGAGCGCCGAGTCCGACCCGTCCTGGATCGCCTACCTCGTCGCGTCCAAGTGAGCGCTCGCGGAGCCGACACGCTCCGCGAGCTGCCCCGCCACGTGTTCCGCGAGAAGCTCGGCCGGGTCGCGCTGGCCGCCGACGAGCACTTCGGCGCTCGTGCGGAGCACTCGTGAGCCTTCCGCCGGGCGCTCGATGCGCACGGTGAGACGCAACCGATCTTCGTGATGCAAGACGGTGCCGACGACGAGAGTCTCGGCCCCGATCTCCTCCGCGATGACGGTGAGCGGCGTCAGGCTACCCGCATAGCTCTCGACCGCCTCGAACGGCAGGACTTCGAAGCCCGCCGCCCCGAGGGCGCCGACCAGCGCCCGCGTGCACCGGGGGCTCCACGCCTCGGGATTCCCTGGGCTGCTCAGGTCCTCGAGCGGCATCACCGCCACGGGCACGAGCTCGGCGGCACGGAGCGGCTCCGAGGCCCGCGGCGTCCATCCGCGCGCAAAAAAGAGCAGGATGATCAGAACCAGGAGCACCCCTGCGCCCCCGAGCAGTGGCTCGAGCCAGCGGCCAAGGACCTGCCGCACGATGCCGCCACGTTCTTCCGCCATCTCGGTATCCGTTTCTTAAGAAGCGTTCGGTAAAGGGATTCCCTCAGCGTCAGGATCAGCGTACTGTAACGGGAAGCTCACGTCCGGGCCGCTCCCCGCGGGGGAAAGAGCGGGGCCGCGGACCGCAGCGGCGTTGGGGGTCTTCGCCGTGACGTGCCAGGAGGAGCGGAGCTTCGGGGGCGAAGTTCCGCACGCGCGGCGGAAGGGGTCGTGCGGATTACGGGGGATCGTGCCATGGGGGACGGCTTGGTGGCCCGCGCCCGGGGGGGCGCCGCCACCAGTACACCACTTCGGGAACGGGCTCGCCCGGCGCCGCGGGTTCAGACTCGCGCGCTCATCGCACGCGTCCCGCTCTGGGTGCTCCCAGCACTAGGCGGCGCTCTTGCCGCGCTTGCGTGGCTGCCGACCGGCGGGGCTCCCGCATTCCCGCTGGCCTTCGCCATCGCCGCGCTCGGGCTGATGCGGGCGGAGACCGGCCGGCAAGCGGTGTGGGTTGGCGCCGTCTTCGGCGCCGCGCGCTACGCCGTCGCCGCCCACTTCCTCTGGGCGCTGCTCGTCTACTCCAAGCTCGCGATCATCTTCTACGTGCTCGCCATCGCCTTCATCGTGCCGTTTGGCATCGTCGAGGCATGGGGCGCCTACCGCCTCGAGCGCTGGACGGGGGTTCCGCGGACGGTCTACTTCGCGTTGCTCTATGCCCTTCTCGGGTGGGTGCGCACGCTCGGGGACCTCTCGTTCCCCGCGGATCTGCTCGCCCACGGGCTCGGCGCGCGCCCGGAGTGGCTCGCGCCGACGCGTTGGCTCGGACCCTACGCAATCACGTTCCTCATGGTCGGGCTCGGCGGCATGCTCGCCCACGCGTGGCTGGCGCGGCAGGAGCGCCCGAAGCGGGCGCTGGCCCTCGCCGGGTGCGCGCTCTTGCTCTGGCTCGTCCCTCCCGCGCTCTCGCTGCTGCCCTCCCCGGCGCCAACCGGCACTCCCGCGGAGCTGCGCGTCGGCATCGTCCAGCCTTACGCCCACGTCGAGGAGAAGCTCGATCGCGAGGCGTGGCCGGACCTGTGGCATCGGCTCGAGTCCCTGAGCGCGCGCGTCGCGCGCGACGCCGACCTGATCGTCTGGCCGGAGGCCGCGCGCCCGGGCGGGCTGATCCGCCGCCCGAACCGCGACTTCTTCGACGAACAAGTCGGCGCGCTCGCCGCCAAACTCGAGCGCCCCATCCTCTACGGCACCGATCTCGTGACCGCCGAGCCCCTCCCGGGCGGGCGAGCGCGACTGCGCGGCATCTACAACGGCGCGGCGCTCGCGCTCCCGTCGGGCAGTACGGCGAGTTGGTACGGCAAACAGCGTCTCCTGCCGTTTGCCGAGGCGTTCCCGTTCGCGGGCCTGTTTGGCTACGAACCCGCCGGGCGGCGTGAGGGGTCCTTCCTCACGCTGCTCGGCAACTACTCGCCCGGACCCGAGGCCACGATCTTCGAAGTGGGTGAAGCGCGCATCGGCGTCCTGATCTGCTACGAGGGCATGTACCCCCACCTCGCGCGGGAGTACCGCAACCGCGGCGCCAACGTGCTCGCCGTGCTGACCAACGACGCCTGGTGGGGCAAGAGCGTCTTCCCGAGCTTCCACGCCAAACTCGCCGCGGCGCGTGCCAACGAGCTCGATCTGCCCGTCTTCCGCGCGGCCAACAGCGGCGTGAGCTCGGTCCTCGACGGCAAGGGCCGCCAGCTCGCCGCGACGAAAACGGCAGAGATCACGACGCTGAGCGTTCCGCTCGAGCTCGCGGCGTCGCCACCCACGCTCTATGCGCGGACGGGCGACGTCTTCGTGGCGCTGATGGTGGTCTTCCCGTTCGCGGCGCGCCTCCTGCGCAGGAAGTAACGCGAGCGGAGCGATGGGGGCGGGAGGCCATCTCCCGCCGCATCGCCGATAATCTCCGCCTATGCCCTCACCGATCGCGCACCTCGACGACGCGTGGCTCGACGTCCTCGTCCTCGGCGGCGGAATCGCCGGTGCGGCGGCCGTGCGCGAGCTCGCGCAAGCGGGCTATCGCGCAGCGCTCGTCGAGCCCCGCGACTTCGGGTGGGGCAGCTCGGGGCGTTCGTCACGCCTGATCCACGGAGGCCTGCGTTACCTCGCGGCGGGCCGGCTCGGGCTCGTGCGACGCGCGCTTCACGCCCGCCTCGAGCTCGTGCGTGCCGCCCCCCACCTCGTCCGCCCGTGCGCATTCGTGCTGCCGCTGCGCGAAGGCGACCCCGCCTGGCGCCGCCACCTTTGGCGCACCGGCGTGACGCTCTACGACTGGCTCGCCCGGCCGCGACGCGGCTGGCCCGCTCCGCGGGAGGTCGAGCTCGAGACGGTGCAGGTGCTCCTTCCCGGACTCGCCCATGCCGAAGGCGACCGCTACTTGCTCTACCACGACGCGGTCACCGACGACCGCCGCCTGACGCTCCTGACCGCGCTCGATGCGCGGCGCCTCGGCGCGAGCCTTTGCACGCGCTGCGAGCTGCTCGCCGTCGAGCCCGAATCGGGTGGGCAGGCGCGTGCCACGTTGCGCGACAGCCTCGACGGCACGCTCGCGCGGGTGCGTGTGGGGGCCGTCGTCAACGCGACCGGCGCCTGGGTCGACCGCGTCCGGCGCCAGCTTGGACTCGAGGGTCGCCCCCTTCTGCGCCCGACGCGCGGAGCCCATCTCGTCGTCAATCGCCCGGCCGCCGCGGCTGCGCTCCTTCCTCACCCCGACGACGGACGGGTCACGCTGCTCGTCCCCTGCTTCGGTGGCTTGCTCGCCGGTACGACCGACGAGGACGACACCCGGGCGCCGGACGAGATTGCCGCGACCGCGCCGGATCTGAGCTATCTCACCCGCCTGCTCGACGAAGCGTTCCCCGGCACACCGAGCCCGGTCGCCGCGCACTACGCCGGCTTCCGGCCGCTGCTCGCCGGCCGCGGTCATCCCGACCGCCTGAGCCGGCGTCATCGCATCGCGCACGAGCAGAGCGCCGGCGTTCCGGTCCTCAGCCTCGCCGGCGGCAAACTGACTTCCCACCGCGAATGCGCCCGCGACCTGCTCCGCGCCGTGCGTCGAACGCGAGTCCGGCCGAGTGACGCGCCCCGCTCGGCCCAGCCGTGCCTGCCCGGCGGCAATGTGACGAGCCTCGACGGCGAGGTCGCCGCGGCATGCGCTGCCGGACTGACGAAGGCGCAGGCGGGCTGGGTGGTCGGTCGCTACGGCGCTCGGTGGCGCGAGCTGCTCGCCGAGAACGGCGCGGCCCGCCCACTCGCCGAAGCCAGCCTCCCTCTCGCTGGCGAGCTCGCATGGGCCATTCGCGAGGAGGCGCTGCGCACGCTCTCCGACTTGCTGCTCCGCTGGCGGGTCCCCGAGGTCTGGCCGGAGGAGGAGCCTGGCATCGTGGCGGCGACGGCCCAGCAACTCGCCGTGCTTCTGTCCTGGAGCCCGGCACGCATGGATCGCGAGCTCGAGCGTTGGCGCCGGGAGCGTGATGCCGTGTACGGTCCCCCCGACGCGTAGTCCCGGCCCCGAGCCAGGGACGACGACGAGGAGATCCTGCCGTGCCGAGCCCCCTCCTGATCGCACACCGCGGCTTGACGAGCTTTGCCCCCGAGAACAGCGCGGCCGCGCTGCGCGCTGCCGTTGGGGAGGGCGCCCGCGCGGTCGAGTTCGATGTGCGCCCGACGGCCGACGGGCACCTCGTCGTCCTCCACGACAAGAGCCCGAAGCGGCTGAGCGCCGAGACGCGCCCCGCTGCCGAGCTCCCCGCGCGCACGCTGCTCGAGACCGCACGCATCGACGCGCCGGGTGAACGCTTCCTCCTGCTCGACGAGGCGCTCGCGCTCGTTGCTACGCGCACGCTCGTCGACATCGAGGTCAAGCCGACGAAAGGCGTGCCTCCCGAGGAGCTCGCACGGCGTGTGCTCGAGGCGCTGTACCGCGCCGGCTCCCCGAGCGACGTGATCGTCACCAGCGAGAGCGAGGCGCTGCTCGCCGTGCTCGCGCGCGAGGCGCCGCGGCTACGCCGCGGCTTCGTGTGGCGCCGGCTCGCGACGGGCGACCCGGTGCGCCGCGCGCGCGCGGGTGAGGCCGAGCTCGTCGTCGCGAACGAGCGCCGCGTAGGCCCGAAGCTCGCCGGCGCGCTCCGCGAAGCCGGCCTCGAGCTGTGGGCCTACACCGTCGATGACACCGCTCGCGCGGAGGAACTCGTCGAGCTCGGTTGCACGGGGCTCGTCACGAACGAGCTCGAGTCGCTCCGCGGCGCCTTTGAAATCGAAGAGAGTGCGGACGCGCTCGAGAGCGGCGAAGAGCTCCTGCTCGCGATCGACCTTGGCTCGACGAGCACGAAGGCGGCGCTCGTCGACCCGCGCGAGGGTCTCGTCGCGCGCGTGGCCGCGCCGACACCGATCACGCGCGGAGAGGGCGGAGTCGTCGAACACGACCCCGCGGCGTGTGTCGCGACGGTCGAAGAGCTTCTCGGGCGGCTCGCAGAGCGCTGTCCCAACGCGCCGCGTGCGGCCGGGCTCACCGTGCATCGCTCGAGTGGACTGTGGGTGGAGCGCGGCGACCTCGCACCGCTGAGCCCTTGTGTGTCCTGGCGGGACGCCCGCGGGGCGGAGATCGTCGAGGAGCTCGCGCCGCGGCGCGCGGAGCTCGAGGCGGCGGCGGGCATGCCGCTCGACGCCGCCTGGACCGGCATCAAGGGCGCGGCGCTCGCGCGTGCTGCGCCGCTGCCCGAGGGCGCGATGCTGCTGCCGCTCGGCTCTTTCGTCGCAGCGCGCCTGACCGGGCGCGCTCCCGGCACCGACCCCGGCCTTGCCAACCGCACCTTCCTGCTCGACGCGGCGGGCACGGCGTGGTCGCCCTTGTTGCTCGACGCACTCGGTCTTCGCGCCGAGCAGCTCCCTGCGCTCGTGCCGAGCGTCGACGATCACGGCGCGATCCCCTGGCCCGGCGGCGGCGAGGTGCCGCTCCGCGCGTTCTGCGGCGATCAGCAGGCCGCCTACGTCGGTGCGGCCGGGCCGACGGCCACGCGCCTCGTCCTCAACGTCGGCACCGCCGGCTTCGCGATGCGCGCCGTGGCCGCGCAAACCGCGGCTCCCGCTGGCGCGCGCCGCGCGCCGCTCTGGACCTCTGCCCGCCGCCGTGTCCCGGCTCTGTTCCTACTCGAACAAGCAGTGCTCAGCCCTCCCGGCACGCCCCCGATGATGAGCAGCGCCGACGCCGCCCGTCAGGCAGCCCGCGACCTCGCACTCGAGGAAGGCACGACCGAGACGTTCATCGCCGCGCTCGCGAGCGCGGTCTCGTCCATGGCCGGCCAACGCGACCGCAGCGTCGTCGTCACGGGCGGCGGCCTCGACAGCCCCCACCTCGTCCACCGCCTCGAACAAAGCCTGCCGCTCCCGATGGTCTCCGCCCGCGAGGCGGAGGTCACTCTGCTCGGCGCGGCACGTCTCGCGGCGGCAGGAACGGGACTCGCGTGGTCGATCGAGCCGGGCGGAGGCGCGCGGGCGGGGCGGCGCCTCTGGCTCTGAGGCTGCACCGCAGGATTCCCAACGCTTGCCCCCGGGCCGGTTCCCGGATCCCACAGACTGTGTGAAGCTATCTCCGGAGACGGATAGCTGGCTCGCCCTAGGTCCTTCCCCAGACCTGCGGGTGAAGGGGGTTTCGATGTCGTCGCACACGTTCCGGGTCGTGCTACTGGCCACGGCTCTGGTCGCTTCGTTCACCACCGCAGGGACTGACTCCCGAGCACTCGACAAACAGCGCAGCCGCTGGCTCTCCAGCGAGGACGGCGCCACTCTCGAGCTTCACTTCACGAGTGCCGCGACGCTCGAAGGCTGCGAGGTGGCCGCGACGCTGCTCGCCCCGAACAACGAGGGGCTCGCCTCGGCGCGCGCACCCATCACCACGGACTCGGAAGGTGCCCACGCGACGCTGCATCTGACCGGGCTCGACTCGTTGGACTCCGACACGCGAGAAGAGCTCCTCGTAGACCGGCTCCGCATCGAGACCTGTCCAGAGGGGCAGTCCGCAGCCGAGATCATCACGCTAGGAGAGATAGCCCCGGAGGCGTTCCTGCTCTCGGTGGTCCGCGATTACGGCGCGAGCGAGGACACGGTGATCCGGCTGCATGTCCTCGCCGTTCATCCGTGGACAAGTGAGCCCGTCGACGGCGTCGCGCTCACCCTACGGGATGAGGACAGCCTCGACGACGAGGAGTTCCTGGCGAGGGGCCTTACAGACGAGAACGGCCGAGCAACCCTCGAGCTCCTGGTGGAGCAACGCATCGACGTCGAGCTGCTCGCCAGCAACCGCCTCTTCTCCACAAGCCGAACGCTCTACATCGACACATGGCGTCGCGCCGCATTGGGGATCGTCCTCGAGCGTCCCGTCATCCGCGCCGGAGAGGAGGTTCGATTCCGCGGTNNCACGACCGACCAGGAAGGCCGCCCGCTACCGGACCGGAAGCTCCAGGCATCGCTCACCGACCCTGGGGGCAAGACGATCGCCAGCGCCAGCGTGATGAGCTCGCGCTTCGGCGTCTTTCATGGACGCTTTCCCGTAGCCACCGACGCTCGCCCAGGCCGCTACACCGTCCACGTTGACGAAGCCGAAGAGACCGAACGCGCGCGCGGCGCGGAAGCGTGGGTGCGTGTCACCCCGTACGAGACCCCGTGGCTGCTCGCCGTCGCCACACCCGACCGGAGCTACTACCTCCCGGGGCAGGACGCAGAGGTCGAGGTCAGCATCACCTCTCCCGATGGCCGAGGCATAGCGAACGCCGCAGTCTTCCTGCAACGAGATCCGGCAACCGGCGATTCGTGGGGACCCGCCCCCGTCGCCGACAAGACCGAACACCGCTGCACAACCAACTCCTCCGGACGATGCACACTGACGATCGGGCTCGAAGCCCTTCACGAGTCGCTCGCCGACTGGACGTGGAGGAAGTACAGGACCGCTCACGGCATCGTGCGCGCCCATGATCCCGTCACCGGACGCTCAGCCGAACGCAGCTTCTGGCTGCGCATCAGCTCCGCACCGCTCCACGTGCACGTCTACGAGCTCGGCGACGTCTCGAGTGCGGCACCGCTCGAGCTCCTGATCGCGGTGACCGAAGCCGATGGCACACCCGCCCCGTCCACGCTCGACATTGACGTCACTCGAAGTGGAAAGCGCCCGGACCAAGAGCTGGCTTTTGCGTCGGTCAAGGAGGTCGAAACCAACAGGCTCGGAATGGCCCGCCTCCTGCTTGCAGCACCCCCGGCGGGGGAGGAGCTCGCGCTCCAGGCAGTCGCGAGTACGGAGAGCGGTCTGCAAGGCGCAACGAGCAATACCCTGTACGTTGCGAAACGACCGAAGCCCGTGCTCATCCCGCGCAAGTCCTTGCTCCACCCCGGCGACGACATCGTCACCGACCTCTACGGCACCGCGGAAGACACATTCGCCGTCGAGCTCTCACGACAAGGCAAACTCCTCTCGGAGACCACCGTGAAGCTCGATGCTGGGCACGCGTCCATTACGATGCCCTACGACCCACGCTTCGTTGGTAAGCTCGAAATCACCGCGTTGGCCATTGGCGCAGGCGAGCGCTCGAAGTACAACGAGCCCGGGTGTACGGCTGGGGTCCTCTACCACGCCAACGACTCTCTGACGCTCTCACTGGAACTCGACCACAAGAGAGTCTGGCCAGGAGAGGCCGTGAATCTCGGTATAGAGGCGTTCCGTGGCTCGACACCCGCGGAGGTCTCGGTCGGCGTGCTCGCCATCAATCGGGCCTACGAGGAAGTGCTCCGGGCGCGACGAGTCCACGACCCGGATGACTGGTTCCTGAGCGACACGAAGGAGATCCTCGAGAGCTGGCACCGACCGTCTCATCTCGCCACGATCGCACGCCATTTGGACTCGGTTGACACTGCGGAGCTTACGGACGAGCTCGAACTCGGGACACGCTGGGAGCTCTACTACCCGTTCAGCGGCATCGAAACGAGCCGCGAGTCTCTCCAGGAACTGAACGAACTCGCCTATGACGGCGTTCTGCGAGTGTCCGCCCAACCAATCCGCACGGCCTTGCGGACACTGAAGAAGGGACGCGGGGGCGCGTTACCGCGCGAAATCGGCGAACTCCGTCGCGACTTGCGTCGTCTCGGCGCCGACCCGGCATCCTTCCTCGACTCCTGGGGAACGCCGCTTCTCCTCACTCTCGAGAAGGACACGCACAACGTCACCGCCTTCGTGACGTCCGCGGGACCCGACAAGACGGCCCACACCGACGACGACCTGCACATCCTGCTCGAGAACTGGAACCCATTCCACGACATAGCGAAGGAGTACCGCGCTGTCTGCGAGGAGCTGTTCGCCCGAGAACCCAGCGGTAGCGCTATCACCCCCCAGGAGATCAAGGACGAGCTGCGCAAGCGCGGGATCGACTGGGACTCGCTTCGTTCCCCACTGGAGCGCGGCTACGAGATTCGGATCGAGGCTCGCACCACGTCGTGGTCTGTCACAGCCTTCACCAGGGACGGGCAGGTCCCTGAGCGCGAACGAAGCGTCGACGACTTCCAACACGACGCCTTCACGCCGCTGCAGACGGCGCTGAGGCGGTACTTCACGCAGCGTGCGCGACTGGGGAAGCGTTTTCCGGTCACAGAGACCGAACTCAACGCCGCACTCGCGGAGGCTGCGCTCGACGAAGCCCTCTTCCGCATGCCAACGGGGAATAGCGTCGAGCTCGTCCAAGGCAGGAGCTTCGAGTACGTCGACCTCGCCAGGGACAAGGCGGCTCGCCAGCCCGCGACACGACGCATCCCCCTCATCGAGATCGTTGGATTCGACCCGGACCAGGAGCGCAACCGCACCCTCGAGAAGATCCGTGGCGATGTCTTCGACGCCGTACGTAACTGGTCGGGGGACAACGACGATCTCGCTCGCGATGGCAAAGGGATGATCTTCGTCGCGGCCCGCGACCGCCGGTCTCCGGTCGCCGGGGAGAGAGTCCAGATCTCCCGCGGCAAGCCCAATTTGACTCGGCTCGAGGCAGCCACCAGCCCATCGGGGCTCGCGGTTTTCGGCCCCCTCGAACCCGGCGAGTACACGGTCGTGCTCTTCGAGGGCGAAGATGTGATCTCGCTCGAACGGGCTCGAGTGGAAGCCGACGAGTGGCGTCTCGTCCTCGTGGAGACGACAGAGCCCATCTACGAAGAAGTCACGGTCATCTCGAGCGTCAGCCTCGACGGCGTGCTGGCCAGCTCGAAGCGACCAGGCGACAGCGTGCCAAGACGGGCCCCGCGTCCGATCCACACACCCCGAGTCCGCCGCGACTTCTCGGATGTCGCACTCTGGATTCCCGATCTCGAGGTACACGGGACGGAAACCCATGAGTTTTCGATGCCCGACTCCATCACGAAGTGGCACTTGATGGCTGTGGCCTCCGCGCTGGACGGCGGGTATGCGACTGCCGAGAGTGAGTTCGTATCGTCGCTCCCCCTCGCAGTCGACCTCGACCTCCCTCGAGTCCTGACCACCGGAGACAGCTTCGCCCTCCCCGTGATTCTGGCGAACGACACCGAGCGCGAACTCGACACCGTGACAGAGCTCCAGAGCACCGCAGGAATCGTTATCGAGCAGCCGCAGCAGGGTACGCTCGCTCTCCAGCCTCGAAGCGCCGCTTCGACGTCCTTCTCCCTGAGCGCGCGCAAACATGGCGCTGTCAGGATCCGGGCGACCACGCGTGGCCCGGACTACGCCGACGCCGTGGAGCGGGAGACAGAGGTACGCCCCAGCGGGCGGCAGACGCGAGCGAACTGGACTCAGGTGACCCCTGACCGCGGTCCGATCGAGTTCGTAGTGCCGGGCAACACCGTCGCGGGGACGATCGGAGGCAAGTTCGCCCTGACACCCGGCCTCGAGCTTCAGGTGGCGGAGATGACCAAGGGTCTCTTGCAGCGACCCCTCGGCTGCACGGAGCAGACAGCCTCCGCCGGTTGGTTGCACGCAACGGTCCTCCAGTCCATCGGCGATGAAGACAGCGAGCTCGCTGCCCGCTCCCTTGCACTTCTCAAGAAGACGCTGAAGAAGCTGGAAGCGCGACGTCAGCCGCGGGGCGGCCATGCCTTCTGGTCCGACAGCGAGGCGCGCGCGGAGCTGACCGCGTGGGTCCTCGCTTTCAAGGATGCCGCATCCTCCAGCGTTCCAGCCGCGAAGAAGAACCTCGCGCTCGATCTGAACTGGCTGCTCGGCAGACAACGGAGCGACGGCACTTGGATCCAGCCCGAGGAAGAACGGGCTCCTCACCAACGCACTGCTTTCATCATCGAGTGCATCGCCGGACTTGGCGAGCACCTCGACGACGCCGGGCGGGCCAGGCTCGAGAAGGCCGTCGACCGCGCCCTCGGTCACCTCGAAGCCTCGCTGGCCGAGCTCGACGAGCCCTACACCCTCGCCGCCTACGGCATCGCTGCGCTCGAGCGTGGCCAAGACGCGCGTGCGCGCGCCGCCGCCGAGCGCCTGCTCGAGCTGGCCACCGACGAGGGCACGACGAGCTTCTGGCACCTCCGCGTCAACGAGCCCCTCTGGGGCTGGGGCCGCGCCGGGCGCCTCGAGACGACCGCGCTCGTCGTGCGCCTGCTCGATGGTGCGCTCGCACGCGGGCTGCTGCCCGAGGATGCGGCAGCACTTGCCGAGCGCGGCGCGCTCTTCCTCCTCGAGAACCAAGACCGCGACGGCGGCTGGTGGACCACCCAGGCCACCGTGCAGGTGCTGCGCGCACTGCACGGCCGCTGGGGCAGCGTGACCACCGATGTCGCTGGCGCGCGCTACCGCGTCTCTCTGGACGGGGAGGCACTCGGCGTGCTCGAGGCGCCGGAGGGGCCACCGGTGCCGCTGCACCTCGATCTCCCGCCTCTCGCCCCCGGGAAACACACGCTCACCGTCGAGCCGCTCGACGGGGCGCCACGCGCGCTCGCGCGCCTGATACTCAGCTATCACAAGCCGTGGGACGCCCCCGCACCAACCCAGGAGCACGTCGACCTCCGCGTGCGCTTCGAGAGCGCCGAGATGGCCGCCGGCGAGAGCACGATGTGCCACGTCCACGCCGAGCGCATGAACTTCCGCGGCTACGGCATGCTGCTCGCCGAGATTGGCCTACCGCCGGGCGCCGAGGTGCTGCGCAGCGATCTCGATGCGCTGAGCGAGATCAGCCACTACGAGCTCGAG